>Ga0209853_1000434_pt1 | contig 11652 bp, 9 predicted proteins | sample GWRWS1_30_40_FD_187224 | JGI IMG/M metagenome (GOLD analysis project Ga0209853, IMG submission 187224) | Riverbed sediment microbial communities from areas with vegetation nearby in Columbia River, Washington, USA - GW-RW S1_30_40 (SPAdes)... | ecosystem: Environmental > Aquatic > Freshwater >...
CAGCTGATGGCTCGTCGTGTCAATGTTCTCAACTACTCCTGCGGTTTGCTCGAACTGTTTGACGGTGCGCTGCAGCTGCCGGTCCAGGACGCGACGGTCAGTGATCACAACGATGGAGTCGAATACACGCCGATCCTGATCGTCGTGGAGGACGGACAACTGGTGCGCCAGCCAGGCGATCGAGTTGGACTTCCCGCTGCCGGCGGAGTGCTGAATCAGATAGCGCTGACCGGGACCGTGGTCTCGGGCATGGCGAACCAACCGCCGCACCGCGTCGAGTTGGTGGTAGCGGGGGAAGATGAGGGTCTGCCGCCCGGTCCGGCGTCCGTCCTCGTCCTCTTCTTCGATTTCCTGAATGAAGTGCTGAATGAGGTTCAGCACGCTATCACGCGACCAGATCTGCTCCCAGAGATAGGAGGTGGGATAGCCTCCCTGGGTCGGCGAGACCGGCGGATTCCCTGCGCTCCCGAACTTGCCCTGATTGAAGGGCAGGAATCGGGTCCTGGCTCCATCCAGCCTGGTCGTGACATAAACGAGGTCGGGATCCACGGCAACGTGCGCAAGGCAGCGGCGGTAGCCCAGCAACGACGCGCGCGGATCCCTGTCGAAACGATACTGTCTGATCGCGTGTTCGACCGTCTGGCTTGTGAGTGGGTTCTTGAGCTCCGCCGTGAGATGGGGAGCCCGTTGAGGAAGAGCACGAGGTCGACGCTCTGTTCGTCGCGCCGACTGTACTTCAACTGGCGAATGACTGAGAAGACGTTCCCCTCATACAGACGCTGGAGGGCTGCGTTCAGTTGGCTGGCCGGACGGAAGTAGGCGAGGTGGAACTTGACACCCGCATCCTTCACCCCATTTCGCAGCACGTCGAGCACGCCGCGGTGCTCCACCTCGCGGGCCAGCCGCCTGAGGAATCGGTCCTTCACGTCCGCGCCGTAATGTTGCTTCAGCCGTTCCCATTCCTTTGGCTGGGTGGCGTAGACGAAGTCGAGGACATCCCCGGGAATGAGGCAGAGCTCCACATCGTATTCCTCCGCCCTGCGGCGACGATAGCCGCCAGGGGTCCACTCCGGGCCGTAGGGCGGAGCAATTTCGCGAAGGACCTGACCATCTTCAGGGCAAGCATCCGGACCCCGGCGAGCAGCGCGCACTCGATCGCGTCCTCAAATCTGCGCTCGGAGATCTGCTTGCTCATCCTGGCTCCCCAGGCTGCACCGATTCGATCAGGCCGCGCAATGAGACAAAACGCACTTCCAAGCTGTCAAATCTGCGCGTCCAGGGCCGCGACACGTCGTTGGCGACCACGAAGTTTGATCCTTGAGGATACCTGCGCCGAAAGGCGAGCAGGGAGGCAGGGTCGAACCGGTCCGCCGCCCACTTGCACTCGATCGCGACTGGCGTACGGCCGCGTTCCGTCATCACGAAGTCAAGTTCATGTCCACGCTTGTCCCTCCAGTAGCCGACCGTGCGGGTCTGTAGGTGTCCATGTAGTTCGTTCAGCACGAAATGCTCCCAAAGCGGGCCGAGGTCATCATCTCTCAGCACGTGCCAGTCCTTGTAATAGCAGACGAAGCCGGTGTCAAATCCATAGACCTTTGGCGCTGCAACGATCTCTGTGGCCCGGTGTCGCGCGAATGGTCGCACTACATGGGCGACGAAGGTTGCTTCCAGGACCCTGAGGTAGTTGGATATTGTGGGCCTGCTCACCTCGCAGGGCCCCGCATAGCCGCTGGCCTCGAAGATTCCCCCGCTGTTGACGAGCAGGAGCTCCACAAACCGCTGGAACGAGTCCCGGCGCTCGAGATGGAACAATTCCTGGATGTCCTTCGCCCAGTACGCGTCCATCCATTCCTGAATGTCACGTTCGGGCACCGAGGGGGAGAGGAAGAAGGGCGGCAGCCCTCCATGCAGCAATCGGTGTCTGAGGTCTGTATTGCCGAAGTCCTGGAGGTCCGCTTCTACCATAGGCGTCAGCCAGAGATCGGCCTTGCGTCCTGCCAGCGTGTCGCGAAACTTCCGCGATGCTCCCAGCGTAGATGATCCGGTGGCGATGATGCGCACGTCTGGGAAGTGATCCGCTGCGATCTTCAACAACTCCGACGGGTTTCCGAGCCGGTGGATTTCGTCCAGGACGGTCCGCTTCCCCCGGAGAGAGTCCAGGAAGGCTTCCGGATCCTGCATCTGCCGCCGGGTCCGAGGTAGCTCGCAGTCGAAATACTCTACCTCGGGGAGTGACTGGCACAGGACGGTCTTGCCAACCCGCCGGACGCCTGATAGCCAGACGATCCGCCGCCGACCCCAGGCAGCCTCGATTCCCGCCTGCCAGAATCGCCTGTTCTTCACGTAGTTATGATTGCATATAGTGTCACTATTTGCAAGTATGGTTACGCTTGGTAATCTAGGCAATTCACACGCGGGACTTTGGTTTTCTCCAGGGGGCAAGCGTACTGCTGATTCCTTCGCGTACGTCGATCTTGCCGGTGACCGCAGCGGAGATGAGGGCCGAGCGGTACTCTTTCAGCCGTTCGATCCCGTTGCGGACTCTAGCAACGAGGGTATCTATCCCTACGATCTCGCGGTCGAGACGATCCGCAATGACGATTTGTTCATCGATTGGCGGCACCGTCACTCTAACCTCTTTCAAGTGATATGCTTTGATCCCAATAGCAGTTGAACCCGTTGCGCGTGTCCAAAGCTCAATGGCCCCAGCTGCTGAAGAAAAGTAGAACTTTAGGTAGTTGTTGGCGATGCGATCTTCATATGCTTTGAGCAGGATTACTCTCTGTGCAAGGGCCACCTTAGCCTCAGTAATTTGGGCTGTTTCTCCGAGGGGCGCTTCCGTGGTAATCAGGAGATCTCCGACTTCCGGGAAGCCCCTGACCATCCAGGTCTCATAGTCCTCTTCGCTGATGAACTCCGAGGAGGAATCGAAGTCAATCATCCCGTCCTTGATGTTTCTGGCGGTGATAAGAGGAACGCCGATGCGGACTTTCTCTGGAGTCGCGCCGCGGTAGTCGACGAAACTCCTAATGACACGGCGAAGTGGGAGCACTTGCCAATTTCCTGGGATCCTACCTAGCCACTCCACGCCCGAATCCTTCATTGGAACGTTCGGGTCAAGCCCCTTCGTGACAGCGCGGGTGATGAGGGCCGTGCGCTTCTCCTGGAGTAGTTCGATCAACCGCTCTTTATTCACAATCAGCGCGTCCATCTCCGCCGTCTTGCGGTCGAGAAAGGCGGCGATCGCGTGTTGTTCCTCCACAGGTGGTTCGATTGTCTCCGTTCCTGCAAATGCTGGAGTATTGAGGCGAAGGAAAGCTGAGCCCATACCGCGACAGCGCCCGAGGAACACTGCCTGCATCAGTTCGGTTCGTAGCAGATATGTGAAGAAGCGCACATCGCCCACTCGGCGAGGCTTGAACACTGTATAGTCCGGACTAACAATGCCCGCACTATGGGCTACCGCGAACGCCCCGTTCCATGCCTGCATCTTGTTCATCACCAGCATGCCGGGCTCGCAACGCTTGTACTTCGAGTAATCGTCGGCGACTGAGGCTCTTTGTGAGGCTTCCGAACGGGGGATTAGTCCATTCCGTGTGAGAGCGAGAAGCTCTAACGCACTGACTCCAGCCCTCTGGTCGTGTTCATGGAACAAGGTCCCAAGCCGGGATACATCCCAGTGCGCCGGAATCTCCCCCAGCCACTCGACACCGGAGCCCTTGTAGGACGGATATGGCTTGAAGTGCCGCAAGCTTGCCGCGCGCTCGGCGCTCTGAGCCCAGCTCACGACGCCACCTCCTGGGCGAGCCCGTCGATCTCGCTCGAGGGGCGGTGGTCTATGGTCACCCGACGACCTTCTTGGGTTTCGTTCCGGTGATGCCGGCCAGCATCCGCACAATAGCCGTCTCGGCGGCGCGGATGTCGGTCTCGATCTCATGAAGCGGGCGCGGGCGTGTGTACTTGTAGAGGCACCCGTTAAAGTTGATCTCGTAGCCGACCTTCCCAACATCGCCGTCCATATGGTCGCGGATGCCCGTGTTGATCCAGGCGTCAGGAACGTGCGGCCTAACCTCGCGCTCGAAAAACTCCTCGACGCTCTCGCTGAGGGGGACGTTTTCAGTGTCTCGCAACTCGGGATCAGGCTCGGGGTGGCCGTTCGTATCCCGGCAAAGCTGCGCCGATTCGTCCCGTTCGGACAAAGCATCTATAATCGCCGACCGGATGTTGGCCTTCAGTTTCAGTCCGGCCCGCTTCTCCGCTGCCTTCATCGCCTCAATGAGCGCCTCGCGGTTCTTGAATAACGTGTCCGGCAGGGTGCGCACCATGGCGAGGATAGCTTCCTGCTCGGCCCGCCCTTTGGCCTCCTCGCGCGATCGAGTCCTGGCATCTTTCTTCTTACTCACCGCGAGATTCTTGAACGCACTTTGCTCCTCCAGGCGAGATATCCGGTCTGAAGTAGCTTGGAAGTTCATGCGGAGCGGCCGTTCGATGGTGATCTTCCGGTATCCAAAGTGGGTGGTCGGAAAGATCTTACAGTATTCTCCTTCCTTGAACTCTTTGAGAAGGCGGACGATCTCCACAGCCTTCTCAGCCGGAATCTCCCTGCGCTTGTCCCCAAGACTCTTCCGCATAGGAGACCAGAACGATGTCGCGTCAATGAGAAGGACCTTACCTTGTCGCTCGGCGCACTTTCGGTTCGTCAAGACCCACACGTAAGTCGCGATGCCGGTGTTGTAGAAGAGCTGTTCGGGCAGGGCGATCAGCCCTTCCAGCCAGTCATTCTCAAGGATCCAGCGCCTAATCTCACTCTCGCCGCTGCCGGCGTCTCCCGTGAATAGGGGGGAGCCGTTCATTATGATCGCGACGCACGAGCCGCCTTCGTTGACCGGTTTCATGTGGGCCAGCATGTGTTGCAGGAACAGTACCTGTCCATCGCTGATCCGCGGCAGACCGGCTCCAAACCGGCCAGAGAAGCCACGTTCGTACTCGGCCCGCACGTCGTCCTCGTCGCGTTTCCAGTCCTTGCCGTAAGGTGGGTTGGCGATCAGGTAGTCGAAGTGCCGCCCGGCGTGCCGGTCGTTTGACAGCGTACTTCCGAAAGCAATGTTATCCGCATCGTGGCCGTCCGGATGGAGGATGAACAGATCGGATTTGCTCACTGCCCAGGTCTCGGGATTCACCTCCTGGCCAAACAAGTGGATATCCGCCTGGGCATTGATGCCCGCGCGCTTCCCATTTCCAACAATGTGCTCCTTCGTGATTGTCAGCATGCCTCCGGACCCGCAGCATGGGTCGTAGACCGTGATCACCACCCCCTCCTTGCTGACGCGCGCTTCATCACCGGCAAGGAGCAGATCCACCATCAAATGCACCACATCTCGTGGGGTGAAGTGCTCACCTGGGTTCTCGTTGAGCGCCTCGTTGAACCTCCGGATGAGTTCCTCGAAGATCGTCCCCATCGTGGGATTGTCGACCTTATCCGGATGGAGGTCGACGTTCTTGAAGCGCTCGAGGACTTTGAAGAGTAATCTCGCCTCATCCAGCTTGGTGATGGTGTTGTCGAAATCAAATTTCTCCAACACCTCGCGCATGTTGGTACTGAAGCCGCTGATGTAATTCCGCAGGTTCGAGGCGAGGTTCGGCGCGTCGGCCAAAAGGCTGGCAAAGTCATAGAGGGACGTGTTGTAGAAGGCGTAGCCGATGCCTTCCGGAGCTGGGGGTCGAGGTTCTCGAGCTTCCCTTTCAGTCGCGCATTCATTTCCAGAACTTTCTTCTTCGTCGGCGCGAGTACGCAGTCGACCCGTCGTAGCACAGTTAGCGGAAGGATGACGTCCTGATACTTCCCGCGCTTAAAACGCGTCTCTAATAAGGTCGGCGACGGCCCAGATGAAGCTGACGATCTGACCGTGGTTCATATGGCTGCTAAATCAATCCTCCTTTGCACGAAGTTCGTGTAGACTTCGCCGCGGCGGAAGAAGGCGTTGTCCAGGACGTGCAGGTGGAACGGGATCGTCGTGGGCACGCCGGTGATGACGAATTCGGTCAGGGCCCGGCGCATCCGGGTAATGGCATCCATGCGGTCCGGCCCCCACGTGATCAACTTCGCAACCAGCGAGTCGTAGTGCGGTGGGATGGAGTACCCTGTGAACGCGTGCGTGTCCACCCGGACGCCCGGTCCGCCCGGCAGGACGAACTGGGTGAGGGTCCCCGGCGACGGCCGGAAGTCCTGCTTCGGGTCCTCCGCGTTGATGCGGCATTCCATGGCATGGCCGTTGAAGGCGATGTCGCCCTGTGAGAACGGCAGTTTCTCGCCGGCCGCCACCCGGATCTGCATCTTCACCAGGTCGATACCGGTGATCATCTCCGTGATCGGGTGCTCGACCTGGATGCGCGTGTTCATCTCCATGAAGTAGAAGTGGCCGTCGCGATCAACCAGGAACTCGATGGTTCCTGCACCGGTGTAGTCGATGGCGTGGGCGGCGCGCACCGCGGCCTTCCCGAGTACCCGGAGAAAGCGGTCGCGGAGCCCGGGCGGCGGGGACTCCTCGAGCAGCTTTTGGTGGCGGCGCTGGATCGAGCAGTCTCGGCACCCCAGATGCACGATGTTCTTGTGCATATCCCCCAGGATCTGCACCTCGATGTGCCGCGGCTCCTCGACGTATTTTTCGATGTACAGCTCCCCGCTGCCGAAAGCGGCTTCCGCCTCCGCGCCCGCGGCCTGCAACGCCCGGCGCAGGTCGTCGCGCGTGTGCACCAGCCGCATCCCCCGTCCGCCGCCGCCGGCGGACGCCTTCACGATCAGGGGGAAGCCGATGCTCTTGGCGACGTCGAGCGCCTCATTATCCTTGCGCACCGGCCCATCGCTGCCCGGGATGACCGGCACCCCGGCCGCGCGCATCCGTTCCCGCGCCTGCGACTTGTTGCCCATGGCTTCGATCGCCTGCGGCGTAGGCCCGACGAAGGTGATCTTCACGTCCTGGCAGATCTCCGAGAAGTGCGGGTTCTCGGCGAGGAATCCGTAGCCGGGATGGATGGCATCCACGCCGAGCAGCTCTGCCGTGCTCATGATATTGGGGATGTTGAGGTACGACTCAGCGGCCGGCGGCGGCCCAATGCAAAACGCCTCGTCGGCCAGCCGGACATGAAGCGAGCTGCGGTCGGCCTCCGAGTAGACGGCGACCGTGCGGATGCCCAGCTCTCGGCATGCCCGGATGACGCGAACGGCAATCTCGCCGCGGTTGGCGATCAGGAGCTTACGGAACATCGGGGGAGGGGAGGCGAAGCGGGAGCCGGCGGCCCGCACGCATGCGGAGGGTCACGATCCGTTCAGGGAGGGGTCGACCAGGAACAGGGTTTGTCCGTACTCCACGGGCGCCCCGTTCTCAGCCAGGACCTTGACGACGCGCCCTTTCAACTCGCTCTGGATCTCGTTGAACAGCTTCATCGCCTCGATGATGCAGACGATCGTGCCGGGTTCGACCGAATCGCCCTCCTCGACAAACGGGGAGGCGTCGGGGCTCGCTGAGCGATAGAACGTCCCGACCATCGGGGCGGTAATCGGCCGCAGGTGGTTCGTGGCGTGCTCGGGGGCGCCGGCCGTGGGCGAGGCGGACGACACCTGCCGGGACGCCTGGGTCTGCACGTGCGAGACCTGCATCACCCCACCGGGGAGCTTCTTCACCAGGACGCGGAGCGTGGGGGACTCGACTTCGAGCTCGGCGATGTCCGATTCCGCGGCCAGTTTGATTACCGCGCGGACCTGTTCGAGATCAAATTGTTCTTCGTCGCCCATCGCTACCCGGTGGCGGCGCCCATCTCCTGCAGCACGCCGAGCCGGCGGAACTTCGCATACCTGCGATTCACCAATTCAGGGGCCGGCACCTGTCGCAACTCGCCGAGATGCCGGCGTAAGGCGTCACGGACCGAGGTGAACACGGCGTCAGGATCGCGGTGCGCACCTCCGAAGGGTTCGGGCAGGACATCATCGGCGACCCCGAGGTCGCGCAGGTCGTTCGCCGTCAGGCGCAGCGCGGCCGCGGCCTCGGCCGCCCGCGTCGCATCGTGCCAGAGGATTGCCGCGCAGCCTTCGGGCGAGATGACCGTGTAGACAGCGTACTGCAGCATCAGGACCCGGTCGCCCACAGCGATGGCCAGCGCGCCGCCGCTGCCGCCCTCGCCGGTGATCACTACGAGCACGGGGACGCGCAGGCGGCTCATTTCCTCGATGTTGCGCGCGATGGCCTCCGCCTGCCCGCGCTCTTCCGCGGCGTCGCCGGGAAATGCCCCGGGGGTGTCCACGAAGGCGAGGACGGGAACGGAGAACTTCTCGGCGAGCTTCATGACGCGCAGCGCCTTGCGGTACCCCTCCGGGTACGGCATCCCGAAGGTGCGGGCGATGTTCTCCTTCGTGTCCTTTCCTTTGTTGTGTCCGATCACCACGACGGGCTGGCCCTCGAAGCGTGCCAGCGCCGCGAACATCGCCGGGTCATCCCGGAACAGCCGGTCGCCGTGCAATTCGATGGCGTCCGTGAACAGACTCGCCACGTAGTCGGTGAGACGGGGGCGCTGCGGATGCCGGGCCAGCTGCACGATGTGCCAGGGGGTTGGATTGGAGTAGATCGTGTGGCGCAATTCTTCCGCCCGTGTCTCCAGCGTGGAGATCTCTCCGTCCAGCGAGAGGCTCTGGTCCCGGGAGAGTCGCCGCATGCGGTCGATCTCTGCCTCGACTTCCGCGAGCTGGCGGTCGAGATCGGGCGCCTTGGTCATCCCGTCTCGGCCCCCTGAGATACTGCCGGCGCCAGTTCAGGCGCCGGCGGAACTATACGTGGGCCGCCAAAAAACGCGAGCAGCGTAGCCAGCGTCCTGCGCATTTCCGCGCGTGGGACCACCATGTCCACAAGGCCCTTCTGCAGGCAGAACTCCGCGGTCTGGAAGTCATCGGGCAGCTTGCGGCGGATGGTCTGCTCGATCACGCGGCGCCCGGCGAACCCGATGAGGGCTCCGGGCTCCGCGATGATGATGTCACCGAGAAAAGCAAAACTTGCCGTGACCCCGCCGGTCGTCGGATCGCACATCACCGAGACGTAGGGGGCTCCTCCGTCGTGGAGCCGGCCGACGGCGGCGCTGGTTTTGGCCAGCTGCATCAGGGAGAGGACGCCTTCCTGCATGCGCGCGCCTCCGGATGCGGAGAAAACTACCAGGGGGAAGTGTTGCTCGTGCGCATACTCCGCCGCACGCGCCACTTTTTCGCCGACGGCCGATCCCATCGACCCACCCATAAAGTAGAAGTCGAGCGCGGCAACGACCAGCCGCCACCCATCGACGGTCCCTTCGCCCCAGAGGACGGCCTCCGGCTGGCCGGTCTTCTGTTTCGCCTCCTCGAGTTTCTCCGGATAGCCGGTAAAGCGCAGGGGATCCGTCGAGGTGAGTCCGGCGTCGAACTCGGTGAAGCCGTCCTCGTCCAGGGTAATGGAGAGCCGTTCCTCGGCGGAGAGGCGGTGATGATAGTTGCATTTCGGGCATACGCGGAGATTCCGCTCGAGTTCCTTGCGGTAGATGAGGTTCGCGCAGCGCGGGCACTTTGCCCAGATACCGGCCGGCATCTCGCGTCGCTGCAGGGAGCCGTATTTGGGACGGCGGAGCCAGTTCAGCACGACAAGTGCACCGCCTAAGAGATGAATCCGAATGAAGTTCTTCGATTATATAGCAATGCCATGCCCGCGGCCAACGGGCGTCAGGCGGGGATAACCCCTATAATGGTAATGTTGTCTTCGAGGAGGATCGATCCATGTTGAAGCGCACGTCCCCCGGTACGGTGCTGGTGGTGCTGCTGTTTGTCGCCGCGGCGGGCATCGTTCTCGGGAACAGCATCTTGCCGCAAATCTTCCCGCAGCTGTCGAGTCAGCACACGCTTGGACCTTCGAGCGCGGCGACGGCGCCGCCCACGCTGGGCCAGGCCCCGACAGCGCCCGCGCTCCCCCCTCCGGCCGCACCGGCGCCGCTGGCGGGCGACGAGGCCACGATCATCAAGGTGGTGGAGCGGGTCCGCCCCGCGGTGGTGAACATCGACACCGTGGCGCGTGTGGAGACGGCTTTTGGTGTCTTCCCCCAGCAGGGCGCCGGCTCCGGAGTGATCGTCAGTCCGGACGGCTATATCCTGACGAACAACCACGTGGTCGCGAACGCGCAGCAGATCAAGGTCACCCTGCTGTCAGGGAAGACGTACAGCGGCCAGATCATCGGAACCGATCGCTTCTCCGACCTCGCGGTGATCAAAGTGGACGCCGGCGCCGAGCGGCTGCCCGCGGCGACGCTCGGACGGTCGGGCGCGCTTCGGGTGGGCCAGCTCGCAGTGGCCGTGGGCAATCCTTTCGGCCTCGGTCACACGGTGACGGTCGGCGTCGTGAGCGCGCTCAACCGCAGCATCCAGGTTCCGGGGCTGGTGGTTGAGAACCTGATCCAGACGGACGCGGCCATCAACCCGGGAAATAGCGGCGGCGCGCTGGCCGACAGCAGCGGCGCCGTGATCGGGATCAACACGGCCATTGTGCAGCAGGCCCAGGGCATCGGCTTCGCCATCCCCATCGAAACGGCGCGCGCGATCATGGAGCAGCTCATCAGCCGCGGACGGGTGGTGCGGCCGTTCGTCGGTATCGTGTGGGGCGGCGACGTCGATGCGGCCATTGCGCGTCAGTACAATCTGCCCGTGGACGGGGGCATCATCGTGCGTGAGGTCGACCAGAACGGTCCCGCCGCCCGCGCCGGGATCCAGCAGGGCGATATCGTGGTGTCCGTGGACGGCCGCGCCATCAGCAACTGGAACGACTTCATCAGGGAACTGTTTGCCAGGCGGCCGGGGGACCGGGTGCGGCTCGAGATCGTGCGCGACGGCAGCCGCCGGACGGTGCAGGTCACGCTGGGTGAGCGCACGCAATAGCGTCCGTGTACGCCTATGACGCGGCGCGGTCCCAGGCGATCGACGGCGTCCGGCAGGCGCTGGGCGAAGCCGTTGAAGTCGCGGTGACCACGCCGCCGGCCGGGGTGGACGCCGACCTCGCCGTTCCCTGCTTCCCCCTGGCGGCCAAACTACGCAAGAAGCCGGAAGAGATCGCCCGGCAACTGGCCGACCACATGCCCCGACGTGCTCTGCTCCAGCAGCCTCGAGCGGATGGTGGGTACCTGAACTTTCCACTCAATCGGGCCGCCTACGCGAAGGCGGTCATGGAAGACCTCAGCCGCCTCGGTGATGACTACGGCCGCAGCGAGGAGGGTGAGGGGCGGCGCGTCGTCATCGACTTCTCCTCCCCCAACGTGGCGCGCCCGATGTCGGTCGGCCACCTGCGCTCCACGATCATCGGGCATGCCCTGCACAGGTTGTATGCGTTTAGCGGCTATGCGCCGGTGGGCGTCAACCATTTTGCGGACTGGGGGACTCAGTTCGGGACGCTGCTGTACGGGATGACGCACTGGCTGGACCGGGAAGCCTACGCGCGGGAGCCAATCCGGGAACTGCTGCGGCTCTACGTCAAGTTTGAAGAAGAGGCGGAACGTCACCCCGAGCTGCGCGTACGGGCGCGGGAATGGGCGCTGCGGCTGGAGCAGGGGGACCCCGCGGCCCGGACGATGTGGGAGGAGATCGTCCGCTACAGCCTC
>Ga0209853_1000435_pt1 | contig 11625 bp, 10 predicted proteins | sample GWRWS1_30_40_FD_187224 | JGI IMG/M metagenome (GOLD analysis project Ga0209853, IMG submission 187224) | Riverbed sediment microbial communities from areas with vegetation nearby in Columbia River, Washington, USA - GW-RW S1_30_40 (SPAdes)... | ecosystem: Environmental > Aquatic > Freshwater >...
CAGACCTTCCGGTCCTTGTACCTGCGGTCCAGCCGCTTCTGCCCTCCGACGTACGCCCAGATCTCCACGCTCGCGACGGCGGGGTTGATCGGGACCGGGTCCACCTTCTTCACCCGCTCGCTCACGTTCCCGATCACCGTGACCTGGATGAACCGGAGAGGACGCGGCGGGTCGATCCGCGTCGCGATCAGGTCGAACGCGTTGAAGATGTCCGTCGTCTGGCTGATCCAGAACGGTTTCCACGACGGTCCAACCCGCTGCGAGCTCCGCACGGCGGTGTGGACGACGTACCCGTCCGCCTCGAGGAGCTTGCGGGCCATCACCTGGAGCCGGTTGCCCTTTGCGACGGTCCCCGCCATGGAGGTTTCACTCCCTTCCGATGCGGGAAAATGGGGCATCCGAATATTATAGTTGCCGGGGGATGGCTGAAAGTGCCGATCCGGCTCAGCGGATCGCGGCCTTCGCCTTGTCCATGTCGCTGACGACCATCCCGACCTCCGTCTTCCCGTTCTTCGAGCCTAGGATGTAGACGGACTCGACATTCACGCCCGCGCGGGCGAGGCGGCGGGCGATCTTCGCGAGCTCCCCGGGTCGGTCCATCAGCTCAATCGTGAGGAGGTCGTTCGCCTCGTACTTTAGCCCCGCGAGCTTGAACGCCTTCTCCGTCGTCGCGACGTCGTTCGTCACGATTCGGAGGAACGAATTCTCGTGGCCGCCCTCGCTCGCGATCGCGCGGATGTTCACGGCATGTTCCGCGAGGGCCTCCGTGACCCGCGCGAGCTCTCCTGGTTTGTCTTTCACAAAAACCTTGAACTCCTTCATGTCGGCTCCCCCGCGATTGGCGCGGGCAACCCGTAGCGGGACTTAAGGATTGCCGGGAGGGCCCGGTGGGCTACGGCGAGAGGCGGTTCCGGTCCCGTGGGAAGAGGATTGCCTCCCGGATGTTCGGCAGGTTCAGGAGCTTCTGGACGAGCCGGTCGAGTCCGAGCCCCCACCCGCCGTGGGGGGGCATTCCGTACCGGAACGCGTCCAGGTAGAACTCGAAGTCCGCGGGGTCGAGGCCCCGCCTCTTCATCGCGTCGAGGAGCACGGGGTAGCGGTGTTCACGTTGCCCGCCGGAGGCCATCTCGTCCCCCTTGAACTCGAGGTCGAAGGAATACGAATACTCCGGCTCCTCGGGCTTCGCCATCACGTAGAACGGTTTCACGTCGGTCGGGTACTCCGTGAGGAAGAACATCTCGTGGCCCTCTCCCTCCATGGCGCGGCCCAGGATCTTCTCCGCCTCCGTGTCGATGTCGTCCCCGTCCCGGATCCGCTTCCCGTGCTGGTTGAGGATCTCCAGGGCCTTGGCGTACGTGAGCCGGGGCAGCGGGGTTGGGGGGACCTTGTAGTCGACCCCGAGGATCTCCATGGCGTCCTTCCCCTGCGTGCGGACGGAGGCGATCGCCCCCACGACGACCTCCTCCAGCAACCGGAGCACGTCCTCCTGATGCTCGATCCACGCGACCTCTGCGTCGAAGCTCGTGAACTCCGTGACGTGCCGGACCGTGTCCGAGGGCTCCGCGCGGAACGCGGGCCCGATCTCGTACACGATGTCGAGCCCCGTCCCCATCAGCATCTGCTTGTACAGCTGGGGGCTCTGGGACAGGAACGCCCGCTTCCCGAAGTACGCGGTCTCGAACAGGGTCGCCCCGCCCTCCGCGCCCGCGCCCGCGAGCTTCGGGGTCTGGACCCCTGTGAACCCGCGACCGTCGAGCTCTCGGCGGAGGGCGGTCTCGAGGAGGTGGCGCACGCGGAAGATCGCCCGCACCGCGGGCTTCCGGAGGTCGAGCGTCCGGTTGTCGAGGCGGGTGTCGAACTCCGCGCCGACCTTGTCGATGACCCCGAGGGGGAGGGGCGTGTCCGCGGGGGAGAGGACCTCGAGGCCCGTGGGCCGGAGCTCCCGCCCGTGGCGGTTCTCCTTCGTCTCGACGACCTTCCCGGTCACCTTCACGACGCTCTCCCGGGTGAGCTTCGTGAGCTGATGGAACAGCGCCTCGTCGCCCTTCTTCTTCGCGGTGACCTGGACCGTCGCGTCCCGGAGGCGGAGGAGCACGAACGCGATGCTCCCGAGGTTCCGGACGTCCTCCACCCACCCCCCGAGCTCGAGAGTGCCGCCCACCGGGGCGGCAAGGAACTCCCGGAGGGTGCGGGCGGGGAACCCCATGGCGGGCGCGTCGAACGCCGAGGCTCTATAATAGGAATCCCATGGGCTACTCGGAGGGCGGGAGGGTCGCGGCAGGGACCACGGCGTGGGGCACCGTCTTGGAGAACGGGACGGACACGGTGTGCGGGTACGCAATCTGCACGTTTGGCTCGTCCGAGACCTTCTCCAGGATCCGCTTCGTGACCTCGCTCTCGTAGTACCCCTTCCGGTACGCGGGGCAGAAGAAGACGACTCCGAGCTCGACCCAGGAGTCCTTCATCTTCCATCTGACCGTGGGCTCCTCGATCACGTACGTCGCGAGGTCCCGGAACTCGTATTTCGCCCGGACGGAGTCCTTGTTGTCCCGCATGAGGTCCCCCACGACCTCGTTCGCGGCCTCGAGGATGATGTCCTCCGCCCTCGGGAGGTTGCTCTCGTACGTGATCGAGACGAGGATCTCCGTCCAGATGAACGGGGTGTCCTTCGTGTAGTTGAACACGGCGGAGGTCATCACGCTCTTGTTCGGGATCGTCGCGTACCGGCCCGTGAACGTGTCCCGGCTCATCCACCCGCCGAACTCCCGGACCGTCGTGTTCATCGGGGAGATCGCAACGACGTACCCCTTCGTGTTGTTCACCTCGATCCGGTCCCCGAGCTTGTACACGCGCCGGGTGACGAGGATCGCCCACCCCACGCAGTTCAGCAGGGGCTCCTGGAGGATGAAGAGCACGACACCGAAGACGACCGCCCCGCCCAGGACGCCGATCTGAGCGAAGTTCCCCCCGAGGACGACGTACAGGGAGAACCCGAGGGCGCCGATCCACGCGATGTACCCGACGACCTGGAAGATCGAGAACACGTCCGCCTCCGTGCGGAAGCGGTCCCGCAGCCCCGCCTTGAACAGGGGCCGCATGATCTCCAGGAGGAGCTTCGTCCCGAGGAGGATCACGAGGACGAGGAGGAGGGGCTTCGTGCCCTCCAGGTCCACCTGCGGGGCCGGGATCCCCGGGATCACGAACGTGCCCGTGAGGAAGGCGAGGAGCCCGAAGACGAGGAGGAGCGCGGTGAGCCAGTAGGCGATGCTCACGCTCGGAGAACGGGTGGCGTGCGCCACGCCCTCGCCCAACGAAGGGCTCTCTATAAAAGCGGCCCGACGCCGTTCTCACACGTGAGAACCGCTCAGATCATGTCCGCGAACTTCGAGACGAGCTCGGGGTGGCGCTCCTTGATCACCTTGAGGATCGCGTGCACGCTGAGCTTCTCGATCCCCGCCGTCGAGAGCGTAAGGATGATCTTGTCGAAGTCCTCGTCCGTCAGGGTCACGAGCTTGTTCTTCGCCATCCAGTTCCGGTACAGGGTCTCCTCGAATTCCGCCCGCCATCCCGTTTCGTACGGCTGGAGGTCCTGTTTCGAGTACGACCCGCCCCGCTCCTTGATGTCCCCGAGGACCTTCCCGAGGATCATCCCGGCGAGGCATCCGTTCCCGATCCCGCCGCCCGTGATCGGGTCGATGTGGCGGGCCGCGTCCCCGACCATCGCGATCCCGTCCCGGACCGTCTCCTTCACCGGCGGGCACGTCGAGACGCCGCCCGTGACCATGTCGAGGAACTGGGCGTGCTTCATCCTCGGGTCCTTCTTGCAGAACGCGTCGAGGTACATCTTGAGGTCCATTTTGTTCTTCAGGCGGTCCAGGGAGATCCCGAGGCCCACGTTCGCGGTGCACTCGTCCTTCGGGAACACCCAGATGTACCCCGCCGGGGCGCACGTGCCGAGGAAGAACTCGCAGTAGTGCGGGAAGTCCGGGTCCGGGTCGATGTTCGTCAGGCGGTACTGGAGGGTCCCCGTGATGTCCCCCGCCTTCATCAGGGTCTTCATCCCCGCCCACCGGCCGACCTGGCTCTCGTAGCCGTCCGCGGCGACCACGCAGCCCGCCTCGATGTTGAACTCCTCCTCGAGCCGCTTCACGCGGACCCCCGTCACCCGTCCGTTGTCCTTCAGGAGCCCGACCGCGGTCGCCTTCACCCAGATCTCCGAGCCCGCCTTCGCGGCGAGTTTCGCGCACGCCTTGTCGAACGCGTCCCGCTCGAGGACGATGCCGACCTCGTTCCCGGCGTGCTTCTCGTCGATCTTGAGGACGTTCCCCGCGGGAGAGATGATCTTCGCCCCCTTCACCTCCTGGGCGACCCACTTGTTCTCGAACGGGATCCCGCAGTCGTCGAGGAAGTGGCGGGCGATCCCTTCGCCGCAGCGCACGGGAGATCCGATCTCCTGGCGCTTCTCGATCATCAGGGTGTTGCAGCCGCCGAGGGCGGCGTACCGCGCGGCGGAACTGCCCGCGGGCCCGGCGCCCACGACCACCACGTCGTACTTCAGCGCCATGTCCACCCTCCCATCGCCACCCGCCTTAAATGTCTTATCCGTGAAGCGGGCGCGGTCACGATGCCACGGACGGAGGGGCTCGGAGTCCTACTTCAACGAGGTGAGCTTGTGCCCGTGCGGGTAGTCGATCGCCCCGACCGGGCAGACCTTCACGCACATCCCGCACTGGGTGCAGTCCTCGTTGAAGGTGAGGTACACCTCGTTCAGGAAGATCGCGTTCGTCGGGCAGGTGCCGACGCAGGCCCCGCAGTGCATGCAGAGCATGTCGTCGATCGCCATGATGCCGTTGTCCCGGACGTTGGGACGCAGGGACACGAGCTCAGGTGGCATGCCGCTTCCGCCATTCCTCAATCGGGACCGCGAACTTCTTCTCGACTTCCTCGCGGAAGTTCGGGCCCGTGTTGTAGGCGCAGAACGGGATCACCTTGCCGTCCGGGGTCGCGTAGTGGATCACGCACCTCTTGACGCGCTCGATGTCGTAGTTGTAGTTGTCCTGGAAGTGCATGCCGCCCACGTACATCGTGCCCCAGGCGAAATCCGCGGCTCCCTTCTTGTCGCCCTTCGTGAACATCCGGTTCAGGATCTTCAACATCTTGCCCAGGCCCATGTCTGCGGGCGCCTCGTCCTTCTTGAAGTGCTTCTTCAGGAGGCTCAGGGCCCGAATCTTAGACGTGAACTTGATCTTCTTGTCCCGGGTGTCCTGCGCGAGGAGCCACATGTCCTCCATCAGGCCCTCGACATCGATGAACCGCGTGATCGGCACGGGGTCCCGCCCGTTCTCGAGGAACAGGTACGACGCGAGGCCGCACGCGGGGTGGCTCGTGAACACGGTCTTCGGGCTCCCCGTCAGGGCGGACACGAGCTCCGAGATCGGCGCGACGAACGGCACAGGGTACCAGTCGTCCCGGGTCAGGAAGCCCGTCTGCTCCTCGAGGTCGTACGCGAGGTCGCTCAGGGTGTACCGCAGCTTCCTCCGGTCCTCCTCGGGGATCCGCCCCGTGAGGGACACGGGCTGGTAGTTCACGCCCTTCACAACGTCCCGGTTCTTGATCGCGAAGTTCAGGATGTCCCCGGCCTGGTCGTCGTTGAACGAATTCACCATCGTCGGGACGAGGCAGACCGTCGGGTGGTCCTTCTTCGCCTTGTCCATCTCGCGGACCTTCTCGATCACCTTCAGCTTGATGTCGAGCAGGGGCCGGCCGCGGGCCTTGATGTAGTTCTCCTCGCGGAGGCCGTCGAACTGGAGGTAGATCGTGTTCAGTCCCGCCTCGGCGACCTTCTCGAGGAAGCCCTCCTCGGTCGCGATCCGGATGCCGTTCGTGGCGACCTGGACCTGGCCGAAGCCCATCTCCTTCGAGGCCTTCACGATCTCCACGAACTGCGGGTAGATCGTGGGCTCTCCGCCCGCGAACTGGAGGGAGGTCACGGGGATCGGGCGCTGGGCCCGCAGGACCGCGAACTCGTAGATGATTTGCTCAAAGGTGGGCTCGAACACGTACCCGGCCGCGTTCGCGTTCGCGAAGCAGATCGGGCACTTCAGGTTGCACCGGTTCGTGAGGTCGATGTTGCACAGCGCGGTGTGGGAGTAGTGGAGGTTGCACAGGCCGCACTCGTACGGGCAGACCTTCGCGTCCACGATCGAGGGGTTCTCGAGGCCCACGCCGTCGAACGCCCAGTTCTCCGCCTTCAGGTACATCTCCGCGTCGGACCAGCACACCTCGTCGAATTCGCCGTGCTCCTTGCACGTCTTCTTCATCTTCAGGGCGCCGTCCCCGATGTACAGCGTGGCGGGGATGACCTTCAGGCACTCCGGGCACAGGCTCCCCGTGCGGCGGGGAAGGCCCTTGGACAGCTTCGAGGGCATCGTGACCATGGTTCCGGCGGATCGGGATTCGACGTACATGTTCCGAACCGCGCCAATCGCGTAGTCCGTGCCACAGAGGGACATTTCTTTACACCTTAGCCGGCGGATACTAGGGTCTGATAATAAGCCTAATGTAGTAAGTGCTACTACAAATCCGGGCTCGCGGGGAGTATATAAGACCCAGCTTCGGGGTGCGGGATCGAACGGAGGGCCTCGTCGAGGGACCGGAACGTCCTGTGGGGGAGTCGGGCAAGGTACTCGCTCGCGTGGACGTTCCTCCCGTCCTCCGCGGTCACGACCTTCCATCCGTGGTCCCGCAGAAGTTCGTTCCGGGTCAGCGGGAATCTCGCGTCCGGCGCCAAGGCCTCCGCGATCGCCAGGGTCCCCTGGCCCTTCGTGGCGGGGAGGAGGGCGCCCGTGGATCTGAACTCGAGGAATCGCGCCGCGTCCTTGTACATCCGAACGCCGTGGAACGCGAAAACCATCCGGTCCGATCCCGTGGTCCTCGACGCGGCATCGATCTCACGGAGTTCATCATCCGAGAGCTCCCAGACGTTGTGAGGGCCCTTCCCGAACACCCTGCTGTACAGGATGTCGGAGTCGACCCGCGGGAGGATCCCTCTCGACAGGTCCACGACGTCGATGCCGCTGACATCATTGAGCGCCCTCGATAGCGGATCCGGGAGGGCCGTGCCGGCGTATGCGCGGGCCTCGAGAGCGATCCGGACCCTGCGGCCGACGGTGCCGGCGAATTCCGCGATCGCATCGGTCTCCTCTCGGCCGAACTCCAGGTCGGCGGGGGTCTCAAGAACGAGGATGTCCGAATCCAATGTCCTTGCGATGGCCGCGTCTCGGGCGAGAGCGGCGAGCGCGCCCCGAGTCGCGCGGAAGCGGTGGACGTGCGTGATGCTTCGATGGCCCTTCACCGCGAACCGGAACCCGGCGGGGACGGATCCCCGCCATCGGCGGACCGCTTCTCGGGGCGGGTGGCGGTAGAAGGTGGAGTTCACCTCGACGAACCCGAAGCCCCGGGCGTAGTCGACGAGATTCTTCCCGGACGGACCGTGGAAGTATCCCCAGCCTCCCGCACCGATCCACGCGTCCACGGAGATCCGAGAGCGGTCGTGGGTCATGAACCTCGAGGGGAGGGTTCACCGAAACGGCGGGCGGCGGGTCTCGTGCTGGAGCCGCGTGAAGGTGGCGGGGGCGACCCATGCGAGGATCGCGATGTCCCTCGGCTCCAGCGCCGAATACAGAGGCCTCTCGATCTCCGTCGCCTCGACGTCCTGTGCCGCCTCTTCCAACTCCTCGAGTTCCCCGCCGTCGACCCAGAAGCCGCCACAGCTCCCGCACGCGTCGATCTCCACGTCCTCGATGACGCGGCGCTTCATCGGCGTCCGGTCCCGCAGACAGAGGATCGGGTTCGGGGCGGACGTCGCGTAGTCCCGGATCAGCTTCCCGACCTCGGCGTCCTTCGTGACCTTTTGGAGCTCCCCGCGGTCGAACCAGGTGCCGCGGCACTTCGGGCATTCGTCGAGTCGGAACGGGAGGACCGTGCCGGCGACGACACGGCCCTGCAGTGGAGTCCCGTCGCGCGGACACTGGAATGAGGGTTCCATGGGCTGCCCTGCGGGGCGAGGGTGCCTCCGGTTCATCAGGTTTCGCGGCCCCCCGCCATGGGGTTAAGAGCCCGCGGCCCATCCTATTCCCGCGATGGGAGCCTTGCGATTCGGCACCTCCGGGTGGTCGTACGAGGAGTGGCTCGGGGTCTTCTACGAGACCGCGAGCGAGAGCAAGCTCGCCGCGTACGCGAAGGTGTTCAACACCGCGGAGATCGACTCGAGCTTCTATCGAGCTCCCGCGAAGGGGATGGTCCTCGGATGGCTCCGGTACACGCCGGAGGACTTCGTGTTCGCGGCGAAAGTCCCGCAGACCGTGACCCACGACCGGCGGCTCGACGTCGGGAAGAAGGCGGACGAGGACGTCCGTGCGTTCTGCGAGCTGATGGACCCGCTGAACGACGCGGGGAAGGTCGGCGCCCTCCTCCTCCAACTGCCGCCCTCCTTGCGGTTCGACCCGAAGGTCGTCAGGGCGTTCTTCGAGACGCTCCCGCACCGATACCGATGGGCGATCGAGTTCCGGCACAAGTCGTGGATGGTCCCGGAGGCGTACGACCTGCTGCGGGAGCATCGGGTCGCATACACGATCGTGGACGAACCCCTCCTCCCACCGGAGGTCCACCTCACCGCTCCGTTCGCGTACATCCGATGGCACGGCCGCGGGAAGGATCCGTGGTACGACTACCACTACTCGAAGGACGAGCTCACGGAGTGGATCCCGAAGGTGGAGAAGATCGCGGAGGCCGCGGACCCCGTGTACGGGTTCTTCAACAATCACTACCACGGGTACGCGCCGGAGAACGCGCTCCAGGTCCTCGAGATGCTCGGGGCGATCACGCCCCCGCAGCAGGAGATGAAGAAGCATATCGAGGACTTCCGGGAAGGGATCACCCGGGTCGCAGGCGGCAAGTACCAGGCGATGACCCTCGATGCGTTCGCTGGGGACACCCCCGCCGTGCCCCCGATGAACACGGAGATCGCCGACTCCCTTCGCGCGTTCGTCGACAAGGGGCGGCTGGAACGCGCCGCGCGGATCCCGGACTCCGACGTGGAGATCTCGGACGAGGGGGAGGAGGTCCGAGCCCGCGTCAAGGACTACAAAGTCATCGTCGACTTCGCTCGCAAGACGATCCTCCACGATTGCGAGGACTGGTCCTCGCGGCTCGTGAAGCGGGAGTTCTGCAAGCACGTCGGGAAGGTGTTCCTCCGGATGGAATCGGGGAGGGCCGTCGAGAGGCTTGATCGGATCCGCGGGGAACGGAAACTCTGGAGGTTTGAAGTCCCCTCCGATTCCTAATCGCGCCCCGTCCGGACCCGTGTGCGCGAACCTTATCTCGCGGCCAACGCTCCCCACGCCGTGGGCGTCGCCCTCACACCGATCATCGAGAAGCGGGTCGTCGACCTCGAGGCGTTCCGCGGCCGCACGATCGCGGTGGACGGCAACCTGGAACTGTACCAGTTCCTATCGGTGATCCGTCTTCGCGACGGGAGCCCGCTGAAGGACGCGCACGGACGCGTGACCTCCCACCTCACGGGCCTGATGTTCCGGACGACGCGACTCATCGCGGACTACGACATCCGGCCGATTTTCGTGTTCGACGGCACCCCGCCCCCTCTGAAGGCGCGAGAGATCGAGAAGCGGAAGGCTGTGCGGGAGAAGGCCACGAAGGAGTACGAGCTCGCGCTAAAGGGCGGGGACTATGGGACCGCGTGGTCGAAGGCGGTGATGATGTCCCGCCTCACGCGGGAGATGGTCCAGGAGGCGAAGACGCTCCTGGGGCACCTCGGGATCCCGCACGTCCAGGCGCCGAGTGAGGGGGAAGCCCAGGCCGCGTGGCTCGCCCGCGAAGGGATCGCGTGGGCGGTCGGGTCGAAGGACTACGACTCCCTCTTGTTCGGCGCTCCCCGCCTCGCGCGTTTTCTCACGATCTCCGGCACGGAGTGGCTTCCGAGTCAGGGTCGGGCCCGCCGCCTCACGCCGGAGATCATCGAACTCGAGCCCTGGCTCAAGCATCTCGGGCTCTCCAGGGAGCAGCTCGTGGATGCAGCGATTCTCATCGGCACGGACTTCGACGACGGGGTCCGGGGGATTGGTCCGAAAAAGGCCGTCAAGATGATTCGCGAGGTCGGGGGACTCGATCGTGTCCCTGCGGATGTTCGGGCGCAGCTCCCGGACAACGTCGACGTGATCCGCGCGTTCTTCCTGGATCCGCCCGTCGATCGCGACGTGTCCATCACGGCGATCGATCGGGATGACTCGTCCGTCGTTGCGTTCCTCTGCGACGAACGGGGATTCTCAAGGGAACGCGTACGCGTAGCCCTCGAGCGACTGCGAGACCGCCCGCCCGCGACGCGCACGCTCGACAGTTTCGCATGAGGATTCGAAACTATCCGGGGAATGTTCGCGAATCCGCGCGCGAACTCACGGTTTCCAAACGTTTATATGAGAACCGTTCAATCCGCGGGCCGGCCCACCCCCTTCGTTAGGGAGACGGCTATCGTTCCGGAGGAGAAAGCGTGCAGAGAAAGTCGTTGATAATTGCGATTGTGAGCATCATCATCGTCGTGGTCATCATCGCGGCGGCGTACCTCGCCCTCGTGGCGTTCAAGCCGAAGTACCAGATCGAACTCTGGTTCAACAGCGATGGCCACTACGGCGACACGGAGGACGAACTTGCCACGGTCCTGAAGAACAGCATTGAAGCGTGCGGCAAGGTCCAGGTCACCCTGCACTCGGACATCTGGGCGAACTACCGCCAGCTCCGGAACCAGGGCCGCCTGCCGTTCTTCCTCCTCGGATGGTACCCGGACTACGGCGACACGGACGACTACATCTCGCCGTTCATGGGGTCCTCGGGATCCCCGAGCTTCGGCTCCTTCTACAGCAACGCGACCGTCGACCAATGGATCGATCAGGAACAGACCTCCACGGATCCCGCCGTCCGCCTCGCACGGTTCACGGACCTCCAGAACAAGCTCGCGGACGATGTGCCGTACATCCCGCTGTTCTCAGGATACTCGGAGACCGCCTATGCAAGCGGGGTTACGGGTGTGGAATTGCACCCGATCTCGTTCAAGTGGTTCATCGTCGACAAGCCGAACTCTGCAGTGCTGAACGCGTCGACGACGGATGACATCACCTCGCTCGATCCCGCCCTCGCGTACGACTACTTCTCGATCGAGCTCGTGAACCAGATCTTCGACACCCTCCTCGTCTACGAGCCCGTGCAGGCGCGCCTGATGCCGGGACTTGCGACAACGGTGCCGACGATCGCGAACGGCCTTGTGTCTGCGGACGGCAGGAACTACACGTATAACCTGCGACCTGGGCTCACGTTCAGCGACGGGTCCGACCTGAACGCGTCCGTCGTGAAGCGGTCGATCGACCGGGCGATCCGGCTGAACGACCCCGGTGGCGCCGCGTTCCTGCTGTACGACACCGGAAAACTCGGACGGGAGGCGACGAACGGGAACAACACCCGGGTCGGAGCGATTACGGTGGCGGCGAACGACCTCGATATCACGTTCCACCTCTCCGCACCGGTGGCTTTCTTCAACGACCTGATCGGGTTCTCGGT
>Ga0209853_1000436_pt1 | contig 11615 bp, 10 predicted proteins | sample GWRWS1_30_40_FD_187224 | JGI IMG/M metagenome (GOLD analysis project Ga0209853, IMG submission 187224) | Riverbed sediment microbial communities from areas with vegetation nearby in Columbia River, Washington, USA - GW-RW S1_30_40 (SPAdes)... | ecosystem: Environmental > Aquatic > Freshwater >...
GAAGGTTTCTTTTCCGTTGGCTCACCCGGATGGTTTTGGGTTGCTTCTGCCCTCAAAATTCGGTAATAAACCCGGTAGGAAATGTACGTTAAGATATTGCCCATCGCGGGCAAGTTATTTTACCATCGGAAGAGGTCTTCATGCACATCGGATATGCTCGGGTCTCCACGCATGACCAGAATCTGGAGTTGCAGCAAGATGCGTTGCAGCAGGTCGGCTGCAAGAAAATCATCGTTGACCGGGTCAGTGGCACGGTGACCGAGCGCCCTGGACTCACTCAGATCAAGGAGATTTTGCGTGAAGGGGATACCCTCGTGGTCTGGCGACTGGACCGGTTGGGGCGTTCCATCAAGGATTTGATTACCTGGATGAGTTGGTTAGAGCAAGAAGGGGTCGATCTGCAGAGCCTGCATGAAGCGATTGATACGAAGTCGATCAGCGGCAAATTGACCTTCCATCTCTTTGCCGCGCTGGCCGAATTCGAAAAGCAGCTGATTCAGGAACGAACTCAGGCAGGACTCCAGGCCGCACGAGCCCGAGGCCGTTTGGGTGGACGCCCGAAAGCGTTGGCGGCTGGCAAGCAAAAACGGGCGGTGGAACTTTACGAGGAGAAGCGGCTAACCGTGAAGGAAATCTGCGAGATGATGGGAATTTCCAAGCCGACCCTCTATGCCTATGTCCGCCAGGCTCAATCCGCCTCATAGCCTGACTCTCTACCTCCCCACACGAAAAAAGGCATGACGATGGCCAAAAAATCACGAGGTCAAAAACGGCAGGCCAAGATCAATAAGCGTCAACAACGTCGATCGAGACCCACGTCACCCCGGTCCATGCCGTTACCCTTTCTGGGCGGTATGCCGTTTGGCGGCGAACCGGAAGCTCCCAAAGGGTTTCGCCCCGTTTCCACGACCCAGGCGATGATAGAGTATGCGGCGCCGATCATGGCCTACGTCGAAGATGGTACCGTTGCGGATCCCAATGATGCCTTACAAGTTGGTTTGCTGTTGTGGAATCACACGCTGCCCGAAGTCCCGGTGGCCATGAGGCAATCTCGGCGAGCGATCGTCGCCCACATCGAGACCACTCTACACATGGACCTGGAGGAAGCGGAAGGCTTCTGTGATGAGATGATCGAGCGTAAGGCGTACTTGTTTCCCGATGAGATTCAGCCCGAAGGGGTCACCATGACGATGTTCATGCGTAAGGAGGTCGAGTATCTCATCACGCCGTTTGAGGAGAGCCAATTGCACCTCTCCGACGAGATCATCCCACCGCATGGTGACGATGACACCTTCCTGAATGCCCTGGAGCAGCTGGATGCGCGTATTGACTTCGGCGAAGACTATGGAGAGTGGGAATCTGACTTTTTCGAGATGAAGGACCTCTGCTGTGAGCGCTATCATCACTGGCTGCGAGCCAAGGGGGTTCCGGAGACGTTGAGCCAGCAGTTCTCGTTCTGTCTCGAGCCCTACCTCAATTTCATTTACCAATACGATGCCGGCAGTGTTCTCGACGTCTTGCCTGATGCCATTGAAGAGTTTTTCATGGATTGGCTGATCCGCAAAGTGATGGTCAAACCACCCGAATACACGCAGTGGCCGCCCGCCCTGCGTCTGTTCTATCGCTTTTTATCCGAAAAGGGCTATCTCGACGATCCTGAGCCGATGCTGAAAGGCTTGTATGCCATTGAACCCGCATTCATCGCGTTGGTGAAACAGCGATCGTGAGAGGGCGAGGCAGAGAGACGCTGATGGCACACCACATCATTGTGAATGTGTCACTGAGAAGACTTTCGTGATTGGAGTGGGCTGATCATCGTCGCGCGACAAATAATTCTGAAAACACGACCGGTAATGGTTCTTGCCCACTTTATGTGGAGTCATGACATTTACCACAATCGAACCGCCATGTGAACCCCCATCAAATCAGGCCGAATTTGCCTTCTCAGCATGCCGAAAAACTACAAAACACTACATTCTGTAGTGTTTTCATATCTTATAGGGTCAATATCAGCCTTGTAAGCCAACGGTTGAATCGGATCAGGCGAGCACCGCCGAGCCAATCGAGGTAAGGTTAGACAGTTCCCTCAATTCACTGTCTTGTTGACTCTTCTTGCCGTTAGGGAGGACTCATCATGACCTTACAGGAGCTATGTACTCGCCTGCTGCCGCCCGATGACCACTTACTGGTGGAGACCCTGTTGATGGAGGAACACGGCATCTCGCTGGTCCTGTCCGCCACCGCTCCCAAGGCGATGTGTCCCGCCTGTGTCCACCCCGCTTGCCGAGTCCATGGTCGTGACCTGCGCACCTTGGCCGATCTGCCTTGGGCCACCACGCCGGTCGAGTGGCTGCTGTGGGTGCGCCGCTTCTGTGGTGATACGCCCACGTGTGAGCGGCAGACTTTTACCGAGCGTTTACCCCTCGTGGCCCCGTCTTACTCCCGCACCACCGCACGCTTGCGTATCTCTCAGACTTATACAGGGTTGGCTCTGGGCGGCTCCGCTGGTGCCCGTCACCTGGCCCGACAAGGCTTGCCGGGCAGTCGCTCGACGCTACTCCGGCGCGTGCGAGCCCTACCCGATCCACAGGGTCCCGAACCACACGTCGTCGGTGTTGACGATTGGGCCTGGCGCAAGGGCCATCGCTATGGCACGATCGTGGTGGATCGCGAGCGCAGCTGTCCCATCGACGTGCTTGAGGATCGCAAGGCGAACACGGTCGCGGCCTGGTTCAAGGCCCATCCCGAAGTGAGCATCGTGGCGCGCGATCGCGCCGACGCCTATGCCTCAGGCCTCTCTCAGGGGGCCCCGAATGCTCTCCAAGTCGCCGACCGTTTCCATCTCTTTGACAACCTGGCCGACACCTTGGAGGAGGTCTTCCAGGAATATAGCCGAGAACTCGATGCCATCAATGAGGCCAGAAAACGCCAGGAAGTCACCCTTCCCGATGGTTCACTTGCCGTGCCGGTTCCTCCTCTGCAACCGGCACCTGCTGCTGCACGCAAGACGGAACAGCGTCGAGCGCGGCGTCTGTCGCACTACGAGCAGGTTTGGGAGCTACGCGAGCAGGGCTTGACAGCGGAGGCGGTGGCACAACACGTCGGGATCAGCGCTCGCACCGTGTTGCGGTTCTTACGACATACAACGTTCCCTGAGCGTCAGCCCAGGCGCAAGTGCAAAGCGACCCTTCTCGATCCGTTGAAAACCTCGCTGACCAATCGCTGGAATGCCGGGTGTCACAATGCCTCCAAGCTCTTTCGCGCGATGCAACCGCAAGGCTTCGCGGGGAACTATGGTCTGGTAGCGGCGTATGTCAAGCGCATGCGAACGGCTCAGGGGATGACGTCGAAGCCCCGTATGGCCGCTGCCCCAGTCAAGGTGACGGCGCCCTTGGAGAAGCCGTTGACCCCGAAAAGCGCAACCTGGCTCGTACTGAGGCGACAGGACAAACGAGAGGATGCGCAAGCCGACCAGGAATTGCTGGAGCAGATACAAGCCCAGCATCGCGAGTTGGCCAAGGCGATTGCACTGTCTCAGGACTTTGCGGAGCTGGTGCGCCAGCATCAGCCAGAAAAGCTCGATGGATGGTTGGAGCGCGCCGCCCACAGCGCCTTGAAGGCCTTTGAGCGCTTTGCGGCCGGTGTACGCGAGGACTATGAGGCGGTGAAAGCTGGGGTGACGCTGCCTTGGAGTACGGGTCCGGTGGAGGGGCACATTAACCGTCTGAAGATGCTCAAGCGGCAGATGTTTGGCCGGGCCAACATTGATCTGCTGAGGCGGCGAGTGCTCTGCCCGACGTAAACGCAGAGACTGAGGGGCAAAACCCGTCATCTCGACCTCGCGGTCACGGCTGAATGGCATGCGTGAGAGGGGGCGTGTTGTCTCTGAAGCCGACTTTGTATGACAACCATTCAACCTCCGGGGGACTGCCGCCTTTAGGCGGCAGGGGGATAGGAGTGGCCTCACGAGGGCTCAACGCCCGAGTGAGGCCCAATCCAACAAGCTCTGCGACCCCTCAATGGGGGAGCAGAACTTGTTGTCGAAGGCTGCCTCCTTTAGGGGGCAGTGGCTTACTTTTTTGGCTCCTCGCCGGCAGCGTGTGGGCATCCGTGAACGGCTCGATGCTGCGGGTAATGTCTTACAACCCCTCGATGAACAGCAGGTGGTGCAAACCGTAGCGACTCTGCAACAGTTCTATGGCGTGCAGTCGGTGGCGGTCTGTTACCTCTTCTCGTTTATCAACCCGGTGCATGAGCGCCGTACGCGCGAACTCATCGTACAACACTTCCCAGACCTGACCGTGTCGCTGTCGTCGGAGATCGATCCGGTCTTCCGGGAATACGAGCGCGTCTGTGTTACCGCCTTTGACGCCTACCTGCGCCCTAATGTGGCAGTCTACATGCAACGGCTAGCCGATGCGCTGAGCGCTATGGGGATCAAGTCCTATGAACTGAAAGTGCCCCTGCCTTGGGTACTAGATGCGACCTGTGTGGCGCAGGCTGTCGCCGCTTTTCACGCTGCACATCAGCAGGTCTATGGGCACTGCCGCCCAACCCAGTCGGTTGAGTTTGTCAACCTGCGCAGTGTGCACAGTGCACCGCTACCGCGTCCGCAGCTTACCGTACAGGCACCCAGTAGCAGTCTTCAGGCAGCGCACAAAGGCTCGCGTCTAGCGTATTTTGACGAATGCCAGGCGTATCACGACACCCCACTCTATCAGCGCGACCTCTTGCCCCTGGGAGCACAGTTTGACGGCCCGGCAATCGTCGAGCAGCCGGATACAACCACAGTGGTCTACCCCGGCTTTACCTGTCGGGTAGATGTCGCTGGGAATCTTTTACTTACCCTTCCCACTCGCTGAGACACTATGGCTACGGGACCGCGTCTCATCACTTCTGACTTCCTCGCTGCGCTCGAACTCGTGCGGCGGAGTGTCCTACGCTTACTTATCGTGTTTGCCGTGGCCAGTGCGGTGGCCTACCCTCTGGCACCCCATCTGCTCCACCTTCTGACGCGACCGCTGGGGGCCCCCCTTGTCATGTATGCACCGTTGGAAGGTTTTATGGGGTACGTGACGGTGTCAATGACCACGAGCATCTGTCTGCTGGCTCCGCTACTCCTGTATGAGGTCAATCGCCTCCTACGTAGGGTCTGTGGTCTGCCCCCGCGTGTTGCCCTGGGCAGCACGACGGCTGCTGGTGGCTTATTCGTCCTGGGTGCCGGCTTTTGTTACGTGGTCGTCTTGCCAGTCACCTTGCGCTTCTTGCTGAGTTTTGGTGGGGAGAACGTGGAGGCAGGCATCTCGGTAAGCCGGTATCTCTCCATGACCCTTGGTCTATCGGCTGCCTGCGGGGTCACGTTTGAGTTGCCCCTGGTGACGCTGATCCTGCACCGTCTGGGGCTCCTCTCCGTGTCCTTCCTCACTGAGCATCGGCGCTATGCCGTCCTCCTGGGGGCGATCTTCACCGCGATTATCACGCCGACACCCGATGCCTTCACGATGAGCACCTTGTTGCTGCCGATGCTGGCGTTATACGAAATTAGCATTGTGCTCATGCGCGTCGCCGAGCGGCGCCAGAAGACCCGCGTCACGCGGGTCTGACGTAAGGTGAGCCTGTCACATGAATCTTGGCGGACCATTATGTGTGTGATGCGTTCTCAGCACATCCAGCTCATGGTAACGCTGCAGTGCCCTCTTGATTTCCCTGTATCCCGTCTGCCCCAGTTCGTCAATCTGCAGCAGCTCTTCTTCAGTTCTCTCGAGCAACTGCTGCAGCGAGATAATGTTCCACCTGGATGCTTCCAAGAGTTTTGTCGTATAGTTGGAGACGCCAAGGATGGCCATGTCAGCCACTAAATCACCCCGTGCAATGCCTTCTGCAATAGCCTTTTGTCGCCAATGTTCAGCCAGTTGCGCAAGGGTGTTATATCGACGCGGGCGCGCATAACGAGACTTGTTTTGTCTAATAAACGTAATAGCTTCTGTGGGATTACGGGCGTAGAGACGGAAGACTTCTTGGCGAAACTCGGTAAAATCAGACACACGCACTTCTGTGCGGGGATCGAATGGTGTGATAAACCACGCCTCGAAGTTAATCTCCGCATACATCTCATAAGTGTATTCTTCCAACCTGTACTCATCATGCCTGAGATAGCTACGGTCACCTATATACGTGGCTAAACAACGATGATGACCGTCGCGGATCAGCAGCCGGCCATCAGGAAAGCGAGCGATGGCAATAAGAGGACGGACCTGGGTGTTGTGTTTGTCCGCATACGCACGCAGGACATCGTGGGTCCAGAACAAGCCATCGCGGACCCGCCACGACATTTCCACCACTTGATGCTTGTGGCGCATCTCGTCATGCATGGTTCCGAGGGTGTCAAGTTGCAATGATCCATTCATATCCGACCAAGCCTTTTTCCGCATGAACTTGCCCCGTCTGTAAGGAGAGTATCGGATATAGAGGACAGACTAGCAAGAGCCTAGATCAGGTCCCCCAACCCTCTGCCGGAGAGAGAAGGAGGATGGCAAATCGTGCTGAGTTTCGATACCCTATGGGGTAAACTCGGCAAGCACTGGCTTCTGCCAATCCAGAAATTTTCGTGTGTGAGAAGGAAGACATCATGCGTGAGGTAGCTATTGTCAGCCCAGTACGGACGGCGGTTGGGAGTTTTGGAGGAGGGTTAAAAGACATCTCAGCAGCAGACTTGGGGGCCACTGTCATCAAGGCCGTCCTGGAGCGAACCGGCTTGGAGCCCGACAAGATCGACGAGGTCATCCTGGGGCACGGCTATCCCAGTGGCGAAGAGCCAGCCCTTGGACGTTTGTGCGCCCTGAAGGCAGGGCTGCCTATTGAAGTCCCTGGCTATCAGTTGGATCGCCGGTGTTCGTCAGGATTGCAATCGATTCTCAATGCCTGCATGATGGTGCAGACGGGCAATGCTGATGTGGTGCTGGCCGGTGGTGTGGAGAGCATGAGCCGGGTGGAGTTCTATACCACGGACATGCGTTGGGGCAGTCGTCTGGGGTCCGTGACCCTGCATGACCGCCTGACGCGGGCCCGTGCCACCGCCTCGCCGGATGAACGTTTTGGCGTGATCTCTGGCATGATTGAGACCGCGGAGAATTTATCCGAACGCCACCATATTGCCCGTGAAGAACAGGACACCTATGCCCTGCGCAGTCATCAGTGTGCCGTGGCCGCAGTCGAGAGCGGCAAGTTTGCTGAAGAAATTGTGCCCGTATCCATCCCGCAGCGGCGTGGCGATCCCAAACTCTTCCAGGTTGATGAGGGACCACGCAAGGATACCTCTATGGAAGTCCTGGCGAAGCTGCGTGCGGTGACACCGGGTGGGACGGTCACCGCTGGCAATGCGAGTTCGCAAAACGATGCGGCGTCAGTGTGTCTGATAGTGGCTGGCGATAAGCTCGAGGAATTGGGTCTCAAACCCATGGCTTTCCTGACGGGGTGGGCTGTGGCTGGCGTGCATCCGGCCTATATGGGCATTGGTCCGGTGCCAGCGGTCGCGAAGGCGTTTGCCCGTACCGGCTTGACCTGGGACGACCTTGATCTGATCGAGCTGAACGAAGCCTTTGCCGCGCAGGTCCTGGCAGTGCTCAAGGAATGGAAGCTCGATAGCTGGGACAAGCTAAACGTCAACGGCTCCGGCATTTCGCTCGGTCATCCTATTGCGGCAACCGGCGCCCGCATTCTCACCACCTTGCTGCATGAAATGCAGCGGCGCGATGCGCACTATGGGCTGGAAACAATGTGCGTCGGTGGTGGCCAGGGCGTCGCGGCGATTTTCGAGCGCCGGTAGCAGGAAGAGGGGGGAGACGAGGAGAGAGGGAGAGGGGCGCGCCCCAGTAAAGACGGCGTTGACGTCATGGAAATGGGGCCGTCTAACTGTATGAACATCCCCGTTGAGGCCATTGAAATGCGCTACCCCCTGCGCATCCGACAATACAGCTTGCGCAACGACTCCGGTGGGCCTGGACGCTCTCGTGGAGGATTGGGCGCGACCAAGGTTTTTGAGGCGACGTCTGGCGATATTGTTGTTTCCATACGGGGTGAGCGCTTTTTCACGCAGCCGTGGGGCCTGGCTGGGGGGCGGCCAGCGGCCTCGGCGCAGGCATGGGTGGAGCGCGCCGATGGGAGGATCGAAGAAATCCCCTCGAAACGGGTGTTGACACTGCACCAGGGCGAGAGCTTACACGTTGATACCCCTGGTGGAGGGGGCTATGGTGATCCGTTGGAGCGTGATCCTGAGGCAGTCCAACAGGATGTTTGCGACCGACGGGTCACCGTGCTGATGGCGCGCGAGCAGTACGGTGTAGTGCTCCAAGAGCCAGCGTTGGTCGTGGACCAGGAGGCCACGCAATGCCTCCGCATGGCGCTGCGGGCGCAACGGGTGGAGGCGTAAAGCCGCTCAATGGCATGGCAGGAAAGGGGCAACCATGGCCGCACAGCAGCCAGGGCTCACACCGATGGATTTGGGGCGGTATTACATGCGTCGTATGGCCATGCGGGTCGATACCGAGCATTTTCAGGAGCTCTGCCGGACGGTAGCGTATGCTATCGACCCGGCACAAACGGCATACAACTTTGCCGTGCACTATGGCATTACTGATCTGCCTACACCAGAAGAGATCTGGCGGGTCGGTATCCTACCCGATTAAGCCTCGCTCTGTAATAGTTCTTGCACGGTATCGAGCATTTCCCGCAGGCCAAAAGGTTTCTGGAGTACCCGCTGAGCGCCTAAGCGCTCAGCGATAGTCAGGAAATTGAAATTGCCTATCTGGCCTCCTCCAGACATAGCAATAATTTTCGTCGTGGGAAAATCACGCCGCAGCTCACGAATAGTCTCCATACCTTCCTGCTCTGGCATGAAGATATCGGTAAGAATCACCTCTGCTGGCGTGGCCCGCTGGAGCTGCATCCCTACACGACCATTAGGACCTTCCAACACTTCGTAGCCGGCCCGCTCCAATGCCTGCCGCAGCATACGGCGCATTGGAGCGTCGTCATCGATGATGAGAATGCGTGCTATGACTTTAATAGCCTCATCATGTTGCCGCTCAGCCATGTCTACTACTATGGCTATCATTGTGCATTGAGGTGGCTCAGTTCTAAAAGGGAACGCGACATAATGGCTAGGGGCAAAATTGTTTGTTGCTTGTGTAAGGCTTCCTCAGGGGAACGCCCATCGCTGATAATGGTGTCCCCTGGGCCGAGCACGGTTTCTGCGATATGTAAACACCTTTCTCGCTTCGCAGCGTGGCGATACACATGCACCACATAGCTCTTCCCTTCCCACAGAAAGCGCTCACTGAATAGCAATTCCTCCGCAATAGACATGCTGCTTCCTTGTGTCTGCACAGTCGTATCCTCCTATGTCTCTCGATGTCTGGCTCCTTATGCTTTCTCGGACATATCTAGTTCCCGAGGATAACTATGCAATTCCAGTGCCATCTTGCTGCTTAGCCCCGCGTTATTGCTAGCTGTTTTCAGGCCTCTACACCGAACAGAAGCGACGTGACATCAACAGGTTAGAAGGAACACCCAATAAGACGTAGGTGGGTAGGACACTGACGCAGACCACAAGACAGTAGCATTGCCCAAAAAGCAGGGCAAGTCGTTACTAAATCTGGGCAGGAGAAAGGGGAGCAGGCGCAGAGGAAGGGAGGCGCACGGTGACGACGGTCCCATGTCCAACCTCACTGGTGAGGTGAATAGTGCCGCCATGTTCTTCAATAATTTTGTGTGTCAGCGCCAATCCAAGCCCTGTCCCTTTGGATTTCTTTGTCCAAAACGGTGTGAACACGTGATCCACCTCGGCAGCGGGAATCCCTACGCCGGTATCCTTGCAGACCACCTCGACATCCGTCGCGTACAGATCAAAGGCCAGGGAAGGCTCTCCTGGGACATTGTTGGACGTCCCACCGTTACCAGATGTAGCAAAATCTAGGAGGGCTTTTGGAACAGGGCGACAGAGGATACTCAACTCCCCACCCGTTGGCATTGCTTCAATGGCGTTCAAGATGATGTTGGCAAAGCTGCGGTGGAGCTGCTCAGGGTCGGCCAGCAGCGGCGGTAAGGCAACAGCCAAATCAGTCTTGAGCCGAATATTTTGCTGCTGCAGACGCTCGCTGTAAGTCTCGACCACATGCTGGAGAAGAGCAGGCAGGGGCACAGGAGCACAGTGCAACCGCGCTGGCCTCGCCAACTCCAGGAGCTCTTCTACGATAAAATTGATACGATCCAGCTCGCGGGGCACAATACGGTCGAACTTCTCCACAAAGCGACTATCGTGATGCTTCCGACTGACCAGCTGGGCGAAAGTACGGACAGAAGCGAGAGGATTTTTGATCTCGTGTGCCACGCCTGCCGCCATCTGTCCCAAAGCGGCAAGCCGGTCAGCACGGTGCAGTTGGCGCTCCAACGTCTGTATGGGTGATAAGTCTTCGAAAATGGCTAGGACTCCTCCCCCCTGCCCTTCTCGATCTTGCAACATGGCAGTGCGGAGCGCCAACGGGACATGTTGGCCATCATGACGCCAAAACTCGAGACGTGGTGCGGTGAGCGGTGCGCGATGCTGGCGTGAGGTCTCGAGGACTTGTAAAAATAGCACGTTGTCGGCAAAGACCTGCAGGACAGGTTGGCCGTGAATGTCGGCACCCCGCACCCCCGTGATCGTCTCCGCCATCACGTTGAACGTCTCGATGCACCCATCGACATCCAACGTCAGGAGACCACTGGTCATGGAGGCAAGGATATTGTCGTTGTAATTGGCCAGTGCGGACAACTCCAAGACTTTGTGGTCGAGTTGGCGGTTACTCTCCTCAAGGGCCATGCGATGCTTGCGGAGTTCGCCGGTCATGTGGTTGAAATTGCCAGCAAGGACGGCAATCTCGTCATGCGTCTCGACGGTTATGCTATGTTCGAGATCCCCACGCGCCACCGCGACTGTCCTCTGGGTAAGTACCTGGAGCGGTGCCACGATACGTCGCGCCAAGAAGGCCACCACAACAATACTCAACGCCACGCCCAGTACGCCCAACAAAAGCACCTGCAGACGTGTCCGCACGATCTCCAGATGCATCTCCTCGAGGGACAGTCCCACGCGCACTGTGCCCCATTTCTCTGAGGTGCCTGGCACAAATACTGGCACAGCAATATCGTAATGCTCTGCTGTCCCCTTAGTGTACGGCACGTGCTGGATGAGCATCGTGCTGGCCTGGGCGGCATGCTGGCTCACGGTATCTGGCAGCACCATACCCTGTTTCTCGTCATGTCCACTATAGACGGCGACGCGTCCATCACGATCAAGGATGATAGCGTACAGCACATCGCGTTCCTGCGCGATCCTCTCCGCGTCTTGCTCCAACGTGACAAAATTGTAGGTGAGCAAAGATTTCGTACTGCCCGCTGCCAGATTCCTCGCAATGGTCTCCCCGCGTTTCTCCATCTGGCGTACAATCGTGGCCTGCTGCCGACTCTCCACAACGAGTAGGAGGACAAGAGTAAGGCTGATCACGAGACCGGCGAAGGCTAGGAACAATTTTTGCCGTAGGCCAAATGTAGGGGAAGTAAAAAGGCGCGAGAGGAGT
>Ga0209853_1000438_pt1 | contig 11592 bp, 22 predicted proteins | sample GWRWS1_30_40_FD_187224 | JGI IMG/M metagenome (GOLD analysis project Ga0209853, IMG submission 187224) | Riverbed sediment microbial communities from areas with vegetation nearby in Columbia River, Washington, USA - GW-RW S1_30_40 (SPAdes)... | ecosystem: Environmental > Aquatic > Freshwater >...
GACTTCCCGCAGCGCTTCGGCCGCGAGGATACCCGCGCGGCGCATCCGGTCGATTTCGTCCGCCGTTTTCACGATGATCATCGCGGTACGCATCATCCGCCCTGCGCCTGGGCTCCGAGTTTCACCCGCGCCCGGATCGCGCCCAGGAGCGTCCGGTAGATGTCCTCGACCTCGCCCTCGGCATCGATCGTCGCCAGCAGTCCACGCGCCCGGTAGAACTCGACCACCGGCTCCGTCTCGCGGTGGTAGACCTCGAGGCGGTGCCGCACCGTCTCGGCCCGATCGTCAGGTCGCTGGAATAGCTCGCTGCCGTCGACATCGCACCGGCCGCTCACCTTCGGGGGCCGGTACTCCAGGTGATAGATATGGCCGTTCTTCCGGCACACCCACCGCCCGCCGAGGCGGCGCACCACGGTCTCGTCGCTGACGCGGAAGTAGAGGACCGCATCAAGCGTGCGGCCGCTCTCCGCCAGAACTTCGTCCAGTGCCTTCGCCTGAGGCAGCGTCCGGGGAAACCCGTCCAGCACGAACCCCCGCTGCGCGTCAGGCTGGGCGAGCCGTTCGGCGATGAGCCCGATCATGACATCGTCGGGGACGAGCTCGCCGCGGTCCACGTATGCCTTGGCCTGCTGGCCCAGCGGCGTCTCCGCCACCATCGCGGCCCGCAGCATGTCCCCCGTCGAGATCTGGGGAATCCCTTCCCGCTCCTGCAGCAGCCGGGCCTGCGTCCCCTTGCCGGCGCCGAGCGGGCCGAGAAAGATGAGATTCACCGCATGAACCCTTCATAGTGACGCATCAGAACGTACGCCTCGATCTGCTTCATCGTTTCCAACGCTACGCCGACGACGATCAGCAGCGACGTGCCGGCCAGGTAAAATGTGAGGACGCCGGTGCTACCCGCCATGAAGGTCGGCAGGACGGCGATCAGCCCGAGGGTCAGCGCGCCCACCAGCGTCAGACGGTCGACGACCCGGGCCAGGTATTCCGTCGTCGGCTTCCCGGGGCGGATGCCGGGGACGAAGCCGCCGTACTTCTTGATGTTTTCCGAGACGTCGTTCGGATCGAACGACACCGCGGTGTAGAAGTATGTGAACACAATGATCAGGACGAAATACAGTAAATTGCCCAGCGGCTGACCCGGCAGGATGCCCTCGCCGAGGCGCTTGATAAAGTCGGCGGCCTGTGGCGGGATCCATCGAATGGACGGGGCGAACTGCGCGATCGTCCCCGGGAACTGCAGCACGGAGACCGCAAAGATGATCGGGATGACCCCTGCCTGGATAAGTCGCAGCGGCAGGTGGGTGGACTGCCCGCCGTACACCCGGCGGCCGACCACGCGCTTCGCGTACTGCACCGGAATCTTGCGCACGGCCTGTGTTACAGCCACGACAGCAACGACGCTGACTAGCACGACCAGGACGTCGAAGACGAACAAGTACCATCTGACCTCCCCCAGCGACACGAGCCGGAGGGTGCGCACGATCTGATCGGGCAGCCGGGCAACGATGCCGCCAAAAATGAGCAGCGACACTCCGTTGCCGACGCCGTACTCGGTCATGACTTCGCCCATCCAGGTCAGCAACATCGTGCCGGCGGTCAGCGTGATGACGATCATGCCCAGGGTCAGCGGGCGGGCATCCGGCAGCGCGCCCAGGTTGCGGATCAGCGCGGTCTGCCCGACGGCCTGGAGCACCGCGAGCACGACGGTGAGGTAGCGCGTGTACATCCCGAGCCTGCGCCGGCCGGCCTCGCCCTCCTCCTGCGCCATTTCCTTGAGACTGGGGAACACCACCTGAAGCAGGCTCATGATGATGGACGCGGTGATGTACGGGAACACTCCCAGGGCGAAGATCGCGAACCGGCTGAATGCGCCCCCGACGAACAGGTCCAGGAAGTTGAACACGCTGCCTTCCTGGCGGAAGAGGCGCTCGAGGGCATCGACGTTGACACCGGGGACCGGCAGGTGCGCGCCCAGCCGGTAGAGCGCCAGCATGAAGGCGGTGAAGAGAACCCGCTTCCGCAGGTCGCCGGCGTGAAACGCGTTGACGAGTCCTCCCAGCATGGACATTACGGAATCACCTCGGCCCGGCCGCCCACCTTCGCCAGCGCCTCCGCCGCGCTCTTGCTGAAGGCGTGCGCTTTGACCACGAGCGCGCGGTCCACGGCGCCCATGCCCAGGATCTTGACGAGACCACGGCCGCGCACCAGACCCGCATCGCGCAGCGTCTGCGGATTCACTTCAGCGTTCGCCGCGAACTGGTTCAGAGTCGCCAGGTTCACCACCTCATAGCGCGGCCGCAGCGCACCGCCTGTGTGCACCGCACCACCCGCGCGCACGCCACGCCGGAACGGCAGGCGCTTGGTGAGGATGGTCTGGCCCCCCTCAAATCCGGGCCGGGGCGGCTTGCCCGAGCGGGCCGACTGGCCCTTCCGTCCGCGACCGCTGTAGGAACCGCGTCCGGAGCCAAGTCCGCGGCCCACGCGACGCGTGGGCCGGCGCGCTCCTCTGGCCGGTTTGAGATCAGAAATCTTCATCGCGACCTCCGAAATGCCATCACTTCCTCAATCGGCTTGTTCCGGATCTTGGCGACATCCTCGGGCTGGCGCAACTGTTGCAGCGCCGCGAGCGCCCCGCGCGCCTGGTTGATCGGATTGCGGGAGCCCAGTGATTTGGTGAGGATGTCCTTGATCCCGGCCGCTTCGAGCACGGCACGCACCGACCCGCCGGCGATGACCCCGGTCCCTTCGGACGCCGGGCGGAGCAGCACCCGGGACGCGCCGTAAATCCCGATCGCTTCGTGCGGGATGGTTGTCCCGCGCAGCGGCACCTCGACCAACCCCTTCTTCGCATCCTCGACGGCCTTACGGATGGCGTCCGGCACTTCGGCGGCCTTGCCCAGGCCGGCCCCGACGTGCCCCTGCTCGTCGCCGACGATCACGAGGGCGCTGAAGTTGAACCGCTTGGCGCCCTTGGTGACCTTGGCGACGCGGTTGATCCACACCGCCTTCTCGATGGTGAGGTTCACAGTTGCTGGGTCCACCCGCTTTACAGGCATCGAAACCTCCAGGATTAGAACTGCAGGCCGGCTTTGCGGGCGCCGTCCGCCAGCGCCTTCACGCGACCATGATAGAGATAACCGGCGCGGTCAAAGACTACGCGGTTGATCCCCTTCGCGAGAGCCCGTTTGGCGATCGCCTCGCCCACCGCCGCGCCGGCCTCGGTCTTCTTCCTACCTTTGAGGGCCTCGCGAATCTCCGGGTCGCGCGTGGACGCGGCCACGAGCGTCACGCCCTTCGCGTCGTCCACGATTTGCGCGTACATGTGGTTGAGGCTCCGGAACACCGACAGCCGTGGCCGCTCGCCTCCGCCGGCAACCTCCCGCCGGATGCGCCGGTGCCGCCGCTGCCGCAGCATTTTGCGATCGTGTTTCTTCAGCATCCCGTTCCTCCTACGCCTTGCCGGCCACGCCGCCCACGGTGCGGCCCGCCTTACCCGGCTTCAGGCGCACACGCTCGCCCGCGTACCGGATGCCCTTGCCCTTATAGGGATCGGGCTCGCGGACGGCGCGGATGCGCGCGGCCACCTGGCCGACGAGCTCCTTGTCGATGCCGCTCACGCTGATGCGGGTGGGCTGCGGGACTTCAAAAGCGATCCCGGCCGGCGGAGGGACCTCTACCGGATGCGAGTATCCCACCTGCAGCGTGAGGTTGTTCCCCTGTTTGACGGCGCGGTAGCCCACGCCCTGGATCTCCAGCTCGACCTTGAACCCCTCGGTCACGCCGCGCACCATGTTCGCCAGCAGCGCCCGGGTGAGCCCGTGGAGGGCGCGGTGGTGCTCGAGATCGGTCGGCCGGCGCACGACCACAGTGCTGTCGGCGACCTCGACCGTGACGTCGGGGTGAAACTCCCGCGCCAGTTTCCCCTTCGGGCCCTTCACCTCGACGGTGCGGCCGTTGACCTTGACTTCAACGCCCTTTGGAATCGGCACGGGCGCATTTCCTACGCGTGACATCTCAGCCTCCTACCAGACGTAGCACAGGACTTCCCCGCCCACGCCGAGCCGGCGGGCCTGCCGGTCGGTCATGACGCCGCGCGAGGTGGTGAGGATCGCGACGCCCATGCCCCCGCGGATGCGCGGGATCTCGCCGCGGGTCGTGTACAACCGCAGCCCGGGCCGGCTCGCCCGGCGCAGCCCGGAGAGAATCTGCTCCTTGCGGGGTCCGTATTTGAGGGTGATGCGGAGTACCCCCTGCGGCCCGCGCTCGATGAACCGCCAGTCCGCCAGGAAGCCCTCATCTTTGAGGATGCGGGCGATCTCCATTTTGAGCTTGCTCGCCGGAATGTCGACGTGGTCGTGCCGGGCCGCATTCGCGTTCCGGATCTGGGTCAGCATGTCCGAGATTGGATCCGTGATGACTCCCACTGCCGCTCCTCCTTGCGCGATACCGCGAGTTACCAGCTTGCCTTCACGACGCCGGGAATCTCACCCCGGTGCGCCAGCTGCCGCAGACAGATGCGGCACAGCCCGAACTTCCTGAACACGGCGCGGGGACGCCCGCACCGCTGGCAGCGGGTGTACTTGCGCACCTTGAACTTGGGCGTGCGCTTCCACTTGATCAGAAGGGACTTCTTAGCCACACTTGGCCTCCAATCTCCGAATCATCGAGCAGCAGCGACGGGTGCGCCCGCTTCGCCGGGCGCTGCCTCCCGAAGCGGCAGCCCCAATAGCTTGAGCAGCTCGCGGCCCTCTTCATCCGACTTCGCGGTCGTAACCAGGGTGATGTCCATCCCCCGGATCTTCTCGACCTTGTCGTAGTCGATCTCCGGAAAGATCAGCTGCTCGCGCATGCCGATGTTCAAGTTGCCGCGGCCGTCGAACTGCCGCTCGGAGATGCCTTTGAAGTCCTTGATCCGCGGCAGCGCCGCGCTGAAGAGCTTGTCCACGAAGTCATACATCCGATCCCCGCGCAGCGTCACGTGTGTGGCGATCGGCTGACCGCGGCGTAGCTTGAAGTTCGCGATCGACTTGCGGGCGCGGGCGACGGCCGGCCGCTGGCCGGCGATCTGGGTGAGCTCCTCCACCGCCTTGTCCACGAAGCGCGTGTCGGTTGTCGCGTCCCCAACCCGCACGTTGATCACGACCTTCTCCAGCCTCGGGACCTCCATGACGTTCCGGTAATGAAACCGGTCGCGCAGCTTCGGGACGATGTCCTTCCGGTAACGCTCCTTCAGCCGAGCCGGCTTCGTCCGCGGCGCCGCTGCCGCCGCCGGAGCCTGGGCCTGGGCCCCGCTCTCACGCTTGGGGGCCTCCTTGCGCTCCTTCTGGCCTTCTTTCGGCTGCCTCGGAGCGCCCTCAGGCTTCGGACCTGCCTGTGGCTGCTGTGGCTGTGGCTGCGCCGGTGGCTCCTTAGCCTCGGCTTCCGGCTTCGGTTGTTCTTCCTCAGCCTGTTTGGGGGCTGCCTGCTGCTTCGGTCCCGCCTGCTTGGGCGCCGCTTGCTTCTTGGGCCCGGTCTCCTGCTTGGGTCCGCTCTGTTTGGACGGATCCTTCTTGGATGGAGTCATTTCTCAATCTGCTCCCCACAGTTCTTGCACACGCGCACTTTGGTCCCATCGGCCAGGTACCCGTGTGCCACGCGTGCGGCCTTCCCGCACTTCGGGCAGACCAGCATCACCCGTGCAGCATAGACCGACCCTTCTTTCTCCACGATCCCGCCCTGCGGCAACTTCTGGGTGGGCCGGGTATGCCGCTTCACCAGGTTGACGCCTTCGATGATCAGCTTGGCATCCTTGAGGTTCACATTGAGCACTTTGCCGCGCTTGCCCCGGTGCTTGCCGCCGATAACCTCGACGGTGTCGCCTTTGCGCACATGCATCCTCTGCCGTCCAACCAAGACCGCCATAGCCTTACAGAACCTCCGGAGCGAGTGAGATGATCTTCATGAACTGCTTCTCCCGCAGCTCGCGGGCCACCGGGCCGAAGATGCGGGTGCCCCGCGGATTCTGCGCGTCGGTCAAGATCACCGCGGCGTTGTCGTCAAACCGAATGTAGGAGCCGTCGGGCCGGCGCATCGGCTGCGTCTGGCGGACAATCACCGCGCGTACGACCTCGCCCTGTTTGACCGGGCTGTTCGGCGTGGCCTGCTTCACCGCGGCGACGATCACGTCGCCGACCCCGGCGTAGCGGCGATTGCTGCCGCCCAACACCCGGATGCACATGATCTGCCGCGCCCCGGTGTTGTCCGCCACCCGCAGGCGCGTGTAGTTCTGAATCATTTCGCCTTCTCCAGCACCTGGACGACGCGCCACCGCTTCTCCTTGCTGAGCGGTCGCGTTTCCATGATCAACACTTTGTCGCCGTCGCGGGCCGCATTGCCCTCGTTGTGCGCCTTGAACTTGCGCACGTGGCGCATCGTCTTCCCGTACTTGGCGTGGCGGCGCAGCGTTTCCACGCGCACCACGACCGTCTTCTCCATCTTGCCGCTGACCACAACCCCGACCCGGGTTTTCCGCTGACTGCGCTCTTCCGCCATGGCTTACACGCTCACGCCTTTCTCGGACAACAGCGTCTTGAGCCGGGCCACCTCGCGCCGCAGCTCCCGGATCTTGGTCGTCTTCGGCGTCTGCCCCGCGACCCGCAGGCGGAGGTTGAAGAGCTCCTTTTGGGAATCTTCGAGCCGCTTCATCAAATCGTTCGCGCCCAGCTCTCGCAGGTCGGAGGGAGCCGTCACGCGACCACCTCCTCACGCTGGATGAACTTCGTCTTGATCGGCAGCTTGTGTGCCGCGAGATCCATCGCTTCCCTGGCCGCCTCCAGCGGTACGCCGCCCAGCTCGAAGATGATCCGGCCCGGCCGGACGACGGCCACCCAGATCTCGGGATTGCCCTTGCCGCTGCCCATACGGGTCTCGGCCGGCTTCTTGGTGACCGGCTTGTCGGGGAAGACGCGGATCCACAGTTTTCCGCCACGTTTGACGAAGTGCATGATGGCGCGCCGCGACGCTTCGATCTGCTGGCTCGTCAACCACACCGGCTCGAGCGCCTGCAACCCGTACTCGCCGAAGACGATCGACGTGCCGGCGACGCGCTTGCCGGTCATCCGCCCGCGGTGCGCCTTGCGAAACTTGGTCCGCTTAGGCATTAACATCGGAATCTCTCCTCTTCACCGACGGCCTGGGCTCCCGGGAGGGGATCACGGCCGGGCCGGTAAGCCCGCCGCCAAGCGGCTCGGATCCCCGTTCACGGTCCAACGGCCGCGGCGGCCGCCGAACTTCGGTCTCCGCCCGCCGCTCGGGAAGGATCTCGCCCCGGTAGACCCACACTTTCACGCCGATGCGCCCGTACGTCGTCTTCGCCTCCGCGATGCCGAAGTCGATGTCCGCGCGCAGCGTGTGCAGCGGCACCCGCCCCTCGCGATACCACTCGTACCGCGCGATCTCCGCGCCCGCCAGGCGGCCCTTAGCCGCGATGCGGATCCCCTTGGCGCCCGCCCGCAGACTGCGCTGCACCGCCTGCTTCATCGCCCGGCGATATGCGATGCGGCGCTCCAGCTGCTGGGCGACGTTCTCCGCGACCAGCACTGCCTCGAGCTCCGGCCGGCGGATCTCCTGCACGTTCAGCTGCACCTGCTTGCCCGTCATCTCGTCGAGCTCTTTCTTCAGCGCGTCGATCCCGGTGCCGCCGCGGCCGATGATGATGCCCGGACGCGCGGCATGGATGACCACGCGCGCGCGATTCGGGGCCTGCCGCTCGATCTCCACACGCGAGATGCCCGCGCGGTACAGTTTCTTCTTGATGTGCGTGCGGATCCGGATGTCCTCCCCGATGAGGGGTGCCATGTCCTTGGCGAACCACCGGGACTCCCAATCCCGGATGATCCCGACCCGCAACCCGATCGGATGAATTTTCTGACCCACGGCTATCGTCCTTTCTCGGCCACGACGACGGTGACGTGGCTGCTCCGCTTCGTGAGGATATCGGCGCGCCCGCGCGCCCGCGGCGTCATCCGCTTCGTCGACGGTCCCTTGTCCACAAAGGCGCGCGAGACGACCAGCGCGTCCCCGTCGAGCTCGAGATTGTTCTCCGCGTTGGCCACCGCGGACCTGAGGACCTTGGCCACCACCTGCGCCGTGCGGCTCGGCATGTACCGGAGCATCGCCTGAGCCTCTCGCACCGGCCGGCCGCGGATCAGGCTCACCACCCGCTGCACCTTGAACGGCGAGACACGCACGTACTTGGCAATCGCTTTGGCTTCCATCGTTCTCTCTCCGCCCTATCCCTGCGTCGCAGGCGCGCCTGGCGCCGCGGGTGTGGCCGGCGCAGTCGCCCCCGGAGCCCCGGCGACAGGAGCCACGCCGGTCGCCCGTTCCGCCGCAGCGGCGGTGCCGTGGCCCTTGAAGATCCGCGTCGGCGAAAATTCGCCGAGCTTGTGCCCGACCATCTGCTCGGTGACGTAGACCGGAATGTGCTTGTGCCCGTCGTAGACCGCGATGGTATGCCCCACCATCTCGGGGAGAATCGTGCTGCGCCGCGACCAGGTCTTGAGCACACGGCGCTCGCGGCTCTTGTTCAGCTCGCGAATCTTCTTGAGCAGATGCTCGTCGACGAACGGACCTTTCTTCGTTGACCGACCCATTGCCGTTACTTCCTCCGCTTCACGATGAACTTGTCGCTGGGCTTGGGCTTGCGCGTCTTGTACCCCAGCGTCGGCTTGCCCCACGGGGTCACCGGTCCGGGCATGCCTATCGGCGATCGGCCCTCACCGCCTCCATGCGGATGGCTGCTGGGGTCCATGGCGATGCCGCGCACCGAAGGCTTGCGTCCGCGCCAGCGCTGGCGCCCCGCCTTCCCACCCGTGACGGAGTCCCAGTCGAGGTTGGCGACCTGGCCGACGGTCGCCCGGCACTGCAGGGGGACCAGGCGCACCTCGCCGGATGGCAGGCGCACGTGCGCATTGTCGCCCTCTTTGGCCATGATCTGGGCCGCGGCGCCGGCCGCCCGCACCATCTGCCCGCCCCGATTCGGAGACAGCTCGATGTTGTGCACCATTGTGCCCACGGGGACGTTGCGCAGCGGCATCGCATTCCCGGGACGGATCTCTGCCTCCTGACCGGACTGCACGGTGTTGCCCACCGCGAGCCCGACCGGCGCGAGGATGTAGCGCTTCTCGCCGTCCTTGTAGTGCAGCAGCGCGACGTTGGCGGAGCGGTTCGGATCGTACTCGATCGCCGCCACGACGGCCGACACGCCGTCCTTGTCGCGCTTGAAGTCCACCAGACGGTATAGCCGCTTGCTCCCGCCTCCGCGATGCCGCGCGGTCACCTTGCCCTGCGCATTGCGCCCGCCGGTCTTGCGCAGAGCCACGACGAGCGATGGCTCGGGCTTGTGCTTCGTGATCTCCTCAAACGTCTGGACGGTCATGAACCGCCGTCCGGGCGTGACTGGCTTGAACTTTTTCAGTCCCACGGTCGCCTGCCTCCCCGGTCGAACCCGGAGTTACGTCAATGTCTCGAGATCAATCTTTTGACCAGGCGCCAGCGTCACCACGGCCTTCTTGTAGCCGCTCGACTGGTAGACGTGCGCACCCCGTCGCTTCTGCCGGCCGTGAATCGTGATGGTGTTCACCTTGGTCACGCTCACGTCAAACAACCGCTCCACCGCGTCCTTGATAGTGATCTTGTTGGCATCGCCCGCGACCTCGAAGGTATACTTGCCGGCCTCCGATCCGCGCATGCTCTTCTCGGTGAGGATCGGCCGCCGGATCACCGTACGGACGTCGGTCATCGTCCCAGCACCTCCACCACGGCATCGACTGCCGGCCGCGTGAATACGACATAGTCCGCGGCCATCACGTCGTGCAGGTTGAGGCTGCCGGCCGCCGCCACCTTGATACCCGGCAGGTTGGCCGCCGAGCGCACGAGGATCGCATCCGTAGCGGCCGTGACGATGAGCGTCTTGCCGGCCACCGGCAGGCGGTCGATCACCTCGACCACGGCCTTGGTCTTAGGCGCTTCCAACTGAAACTGTTCCACGATGACAACCTTGCCGTCGGCGGCCTTCGCCGACAGGGCCGACCGCAGCGCGAGCCGGCGCACCCTCTTGGGCGTGGCCTGGGCGTAGTCGCGCGGCTTCGGCCCGAACGTGATGCCTCCGCCCCTGAAGAGCGGCGCCTTGCGGCTGCCGTGCCGGGCTCGACCGGTGCCCTTTTGCCGGTAAATCTTGCGTGTGCTGCCCGCGACCTCGCTGCGGGTCTTGGTCCAGTGCGTGCCGAGCCGCCGTCCCGCCAGCTGCGCAACGAGGACTTCGTGCATCACGGCCTTGTGGGGGACAATCCCGAAGACCGACTCCGGCAGATCGAGCGACCCCGCGTCCTTGCCCTTCGCGTCAAAGATCTGTGCCTGTGCCATTCCCCTCACCCTTTGGCGCGGGCGGCGGGTTTCGCGCGCTTTTTGACAATAACCAGGCTCCCCCGCGGACCGGGCACAGCGCCCCTGATCAGCAGGAGATTGCGCTCAGCATCGATCTTGACGATGCGCAGACCGCGCACACTCACACGCGTCCCGCCATAGCGACCGGGCATCCGCTTGCCGGGCCACACCCGCGCCACGTCGGAGATGCCGATCGACCCGATCGCCCGGTGCATCAGCGAGACGCCGTGCGTTTTGCGCTGGCCGCTGAAGTTGTGGCGCTTCATCGCGCCGCTGAACCCGCGGCCCTTGCTCGTGCCGACAATATCCACGACGTCGCCGCTGCCGAAGGCGCCCACGGTGATCTCCTGACCGACCGCATACGACTCGCCCTCTGTGGGGCGGAACTCGCGCAGCACCCGCCGCGGCGCGGTCTTCGCCCTGGCAAAGTGGCCCTTCATCGGCTTGTTCACCTTGCGGTCGACCACCGCCCCGATCCCCACTTGGACGGCGGTGTACCCGTCCCGGTCCGGAGTGCGGACCTGCGTCACCACGTTCGGCCCAGCCTCGACGACCGTGACCGGCACGATGTTGCCCTGGTCGTCGAAGATCTGGCTCATCCCAACTTTTCGTCCAAGAATCACGGTCATCGCTGTCCCGCCTACAGTTTGATCTCGATATCCACGCCGGCCGGCAAGTCCAGGTGGCTCAGGGCATCCACCGTCTTCTGTGTGGGCTCCAGTATGTCGATGAGCCGTTTGTGGGTAAGCAGCTGGAAGTGTTCCATCGACTCCTTGTCGATGTGCGGCGAACGGATCACACAAAACAGGTTCCGCGCGGTCGGCAGCGGCACCGGGCCGCTGACCCGCGCGCCGGTCCGCCGCACGGTGTCCACGATCCGCTCTGCCGACTGGTCGAGCACCTTGTGGTCGAACGCCTTCAGCTTGATACGAATCTTCTGCGCCATGGCGTTACTCCGTGACCTTGGCGACGACGCCGGCGCCCACGGTCCGCCCGCCTTCCCGGATCGCGAACCGCAACCCTTCCTCCAGCGCCACCGGGGTGATCAGGTTCACGTCCATCGCGATGTTGTCCCCCGGCATCACCATCTCCACCCCGTCCGGCAGCTTGATGTCCCCCGTCACGTCCGTCGTCCGGAAGTAGAACTGCGGCCGGTACCCCGTGAAG
>Ga0209853_1000439_pt1 | contig 11585 bp, 9 predicted proteins | sample GWRWS1_30_40_FD_187224 | JGI IMG/M metagenome (GOLD analysis project Ga0209853, IMG submission 187224) | Riverbed sediment microbial communities from areas with vegetation nearby in Columbia River, Washington, USA - GW-RW S1_30_40 (SPAdes)... | ecosystem: Environmental > Aquatic > Freshwater >...
ACCCCGAGGACAATGAGGTCGCCGGGGACCCGCGCGAGGTCGCGGACGAGCCCCGCGGAGGGCGTGGTCATCACGTCCTCGAGGTGCTCGACGCTCTCGAAGCGTTCCGGAAGCGGCACCCGAAACCCCAAGTTCGCTAGGGCTTCCGGCGTTCGCCGCGGAGTGATCTTGGCTTCGGCCGCCGCCTACGGCGGCTTAACATTCGCGAGCTCATGTTAGCCTCCACCAGATCGCTCAGGGTCGGCGCCGTTCGCCGTGATGATCTTGGCCTCGGCCGCTCCGCTTAACCCACGGGTTAGCCTCGTCCAGATCATCACGGTCGCCGCCGTTCGCCGACCCTGACGATCTTCATCGTGTTGGTGCCCCCGGACTTGCCGATCGGCTCGCCGAACGAGATCACGATCAGGTCGCCGTTCGCGACGACGCCGTGCTTCACCAGCACGCTCTCGGCCTCCTCGAGGAGCTTGTCGCGGTCGTGGCCGTGGTAGGAGACGGTGAGCGGATACGTGTCGCGGAACAGGCTCACGCGGTAGCGCGTCGCCGTCTGCGAGGTGAGCGCGTAGATCGGCACCCCGCAGTTCAGCCGCGACATCCACAGCGCGGTCGAGCCGGACTCGGTCAATGCGGCGATCGCCTTGACCTTGAGGTGGTAGGCGGTGAACAGCGCCGCCATCGCGATCGACTGGTCGATGCGCGTGAAGACGCGGTCGAGGAACTCGCGGTCGAGCGTGACCGGCCGGCTCTTCTCGGCCTCGACGCAGATGCGGCTCATCGCCTCGATCGTCTCGACCGGGTACCGGCCCGCGGCGGTCTCGGCCGAGAGCATGACCGCGTCGGTGCCGTCGAGCACCGCGTTCGCCACGTCCGAGACCTCCGCGCGCGTCGGCACCGGGCTCGAGATCATCGACTCCATCATCTGCGTCGCGGTGATCGTGAGCCGGTTGTGCTCGCGGGCGAGATGGATCATGTGCTTCTGCAGCGCGGGCACCGAGGCGTCGCCCACCTCGACCGCGAGGTCGCCGCGCGCCACCATGATCCCGTCGCAGGCAGCGAGGATGTCGAGGAAAGCCTCGCGCTTCACCGCCTCGGCGCGCTCGATCTTCGCGATCAGCAGCGCCTTGCCGCCCGCGGTGCGCAGCAGCTCCTGCGCCATGGACATGTCCTTGCCGGTTTTCGGGAACGACACCGCGAGATAGTCGGCGTTGATCCTGGCCGCGAGGCGGATGTCCTCCATGTCCTTCGCGGTGAGCGCCGGCGCGGTGAGGCCGCCGCCGAGCCGGTTGATGCCCTTGTTGTTGGAGAGCACGCCGCCGTGGCGCACCACCGCGTGCACCCGCGGACCCTCGACCCGCTCGACCTCGAGCACCATCTTGCCGTCGTCGAGCAGCAGCACGTCGCCGTCCCTGACGTCCTGCGGCAGCTCCCGGTAGTCGAGGCCGACGCCCGTCTCGTCGCCGAGCTCGCGCTCGGCGTCGAGCACGAACCGGTCGCCGGACTTGAGCGTGACGCGCCCGTCCTTGAACCGGCCGATGCGGATCTTCGGCCCCTGCAGGTCGGCCATGATGCCGACGGTGCGGCCGGTCTTGCGGCAGAGCTCCCGCACGAGCTCGGCGCGCTTGAGGTGATCCTCCGGGGCGCCGTGCGAGAAGTTCATCCGCACCACGTCCACGCCGGCGCGGAACATGCGCTCGAGCACCTGCGGGTCGCTCGAGGCGGGTCCGAGTGTGGCGACGATCTTGGTGCTGCGCCGCCGGTCGGGCCGGGACGGGGCCTGGTGGGAAAGCATCGGTTTCTTTCGGATTGTTACGGCGCCACGTTACGACAGGACTGCGCGCCTCGGCAAGGGAAGCGGGCGCGTGAACGTCGCTTTCAGCCCCGCGCCCGCTGCTCGAGAATCGCGATCGCGGGCAGCTTCCGGCCCTCGAGGAACTCGAGGAAGGCGCCGCCGCCCGTGGAGATGTACGAGATCCGGTCCGCCACGCCGTACTTCCGGATCGCGGCGATCGTGTCGCCGCCGCCGGCGAGCGAGAACGCCCGGCTCTCGGCGATCGCGTGCGCGACGGTCCTGGTGCCTTCGCCGAACTGGTCGTATTCGAACACGCCGACCGGCCCGTTCCAGACGATGGTTCCGGCGGCCTTGAGGAAGTGCTCGAACGCGCGCGCGGTCTGACGGCCGACGTCGAGGATCAGATCGTCGTCGGCGACGTGCCCGGTCGCCTTGAGCTCGCCGTGCGCGCTCGCGGAAAGCTCTTTCGCACACACGACATCGATCGGGATCGGCACGGCGCCGCCCTTCTCCTCCATGCGCCTGACGATCCGGCGCGCCTCGTCGACGAGCTCGCGCTCGGCGAGCGACTTGCCGATCTTCCCGCCCACCGCGAGCATGAACGTGTTGGCAATGCCGCCCCCGACGATCAGCTGGTCGACCTTCTCTACGAGCGACGCGAGGATCGAGAGCTTGGTCGACACCTTCGCGCCGCCGACGACCGCCACCAGCGGCCGCGCTGGGTGCTCGAGCGCGGTCGCGAGCGCGTCGATCTCGGCCGCCATCAGCGGGCCGGCGCACGCGACCGGCGCGAACTTCGCGATGCCATGCGTGGTCGCCTCGGCCCGGTGGGCGGCGCCGAACGCGTCGTTCACGTAGATGTCGCAGAGCGCCGCCATCTTCATCGAGAGCAGCTCGTCGTCCTTCTTCTCTCCCCGGTTCAGCCGGCAGTTCTCGAGCACGACGAGCTCGCCGGGCCGCGGCGCGACCTCGCCGGCATCGACCCAGTTGGCCTTCACCGGCGCGGGCACCCCGAGGAGCTCGGCGAGGCGCTTCGCCACCGGCGCGAGCGAATCCTCCGGCCTGAATTCCCCCTCCTTCGGCCGACCGAGGTGGGACGTGACCATCACCCGCGCGCCGGCGTCGAGCGCGTGCCGGATCCCCGGGACCGAGGCGCGAATCCGGGTGTCGTCCGTGATGTTCCCCGCGTCGTCCCGGGGGACGTTGAGATCCGCGCGGATGAAGACCCGCTTGCCCTGCAGGTCGAGATCCGTCATGCGGAGAAAAGCCATCAGAACCTCGCCACCGCGCGGGCGCGGCGAGCCTTTCCGCTATGCCGCGGCTTTCGCCGGCGCGGCGGCCGCTTTCACGAAGGCGACCGTGGTGTCCAGCATCCGGTTCGCAAAGCCCCATTCATTGTCGTACCAGGAGCACACCTTGACCAGCGTGCCCTCGGAGACCTTCGTGAGCGTCGCGTCGAAGATCGAGGAGGCCGGATTGTGGTTGAAGTCGATCGAGACGAGCGGCTCCTTGTTGTACTCCAGGATCCCCCGGAGGTCGGTCTCGGCGGCCTGCTTCGCCGCAGCGTTCACCTCGTCGACGGTCGTCGGCCGCTTGGCGACAAAGGCGAGATCGACGATCGAGACGTTGATCGTCGGCACGCGGATCGCGAAGCCGTCGAGCTTGCCGTTCAGCTCCGGAAGGACGAGTCCGACCGCGGCCGCCGCGCCGGTCCTGGTCGGGATCATCGACATCGTCGCCGCGCGCGCGCGCCGCAGATCGGTGTGATAGACGTCGGTGAGCACCTGGTCGTTGGTGTAGGCGTGGATGGTCGTCATCAGCCCGCTCGCGACGCCGATGCGGTCGTGCAGCGCCTTGACGAGCGGCGCCAGGCAGTTGGTCGTGCACGAGGCGTTGGAGATGACCGTGTGCGAGGCCTTGAGCACGTTGTGGTTCACGCCGTAGACGATCGTCGCGTCGACGTCCTTCTCACCGGGGGCGGAGATGATCACCTTCTTCGCCCCCGCGGCGAGGTGGGCCGCGGCCTTGGCCTTGCTGGTGAAGAGCCCGGTGCACTCGAGCACGACGTCCACGCCGAGGTCTTTCCACGGCAACTGCGCCGGGTCCCGCTGCGCGCAGACGCGGATCTTGTCGCCGTTGACGACGAGGTGGTCGCCGTCCACCTCGACCGAGCCGGGGAACCGACCGTGGGCGGTGTCGTACCTGGTCAGGTGGGCGTTGGTCTTCGCGTCCCCGAGATCGTTGACCGCGACGATCGCCAGGTCGTGCTTCTTCCCGGCCTCGTAATGGGCGCGAAGGATCATGCGGCCGATGCGGCCGTAGCCGTTGATGGCGACTCGGATGGTCATGGGAGCGACTCCAGGGAAAGGAGAGCCACGGTGGACATCCGTGCAGCTCCGTGGCTAAGACAGGACGCGCTTCACGGCGGAGACGACGTTTTCGACGGTGAAGCCGAAGAACTTGAACAGGTCCGGCCCCGGCGCCGACTCGCCGAACCGGTCGATGCCGATCAGCGCGCCGTGCGGGCTGTCGACCGCGCCGACGTACTTGCGCCAGTAGTCGGTGACGCCCGCCTCCACCGCGACGCGCGGCAGCCCCGCCGGCAGCACCGCCTCGCGGTACGCCCCGTCCTGGCGATCGAAGACGCTCGTGCAGGGCATCGAGACCACGCGCACGGCGATTCCTCCCTCGGCGAGCTTCGCCCTCGCGCCGAGCGCGAGCGGCACCTCCGACCCGGTCGCGATGATCACCGCCCGCGGCTGCGCCGCATCGCCGACCACGTAGCCGCCGCGGCGGATGTTCGCGATCGCCCCGGGCTCGCGGGCCTGGAACGGCACGTTCTGGCGGCTGAAGAGGAGCGCGGTCGGGCCGTCCTTCCGCTCCACGGCAGCCGCCCAGGCGACGACCGACTCGACCGTGTCGCTCGGCCGCCACACTTCCATGCCCGGGATGAGGCGCAGGCTCGCGGCGTGCTCGATCGCCTGGTGCGTCGGGCCGTCCTCGCCGAGCCCGATCGAGTCGTGGGAGAAGACGAAGATCGTCCGCGTCTTCATGATCGCCGCCATCCGCAGCGCGTTCCGCGCATAGTCGGAGAACGTCAGGAACGTGCCGACGTAGGGAATCAGGCCGCCGTGCAGCGCGATGCCGTTCGCCATCGCCGACATTCCGAACTCGCGCACCCCGTACGAGAGGTAGTTGCCGTGGTCCGAGCCGTTCAGGAGCTTGGAACCGGACCACATCGTGAGGTTCGACCCGGTGAGGTCGGCGGAGCCGCCGAAGAGCTCCGGCAGCACGGGCCCGAGGCCTTCGAGCGCGTTCTGCGACGCTTTGCGCGTCGCGACGGTCTCGGCCTTCGCGTTCGCGCGCTCGACGAGCGTCCGCACGTGCTCCGCCCAGCCGGCGGGCAGCTCGCCCGCCGTGCGGCGGCGGAACTCCGCGGCGAGCTGCGGGAGCTTGCGCTCGTACGCCGCGAACTTCCCGTTCCACGCCGCCTCGAGCGCGGCGCCCTTCGCGCGCGCGTCCCACGCGTCGTACACGGGCTGCGGCACCTCGAACGGCGGATGCGGCCAGCCGATCGCCGCGCGCGTCGCCGCGACCTCGTCCTTGCCGAGCGGCGCGCCGTGCACCTCGTGCGTGTCGGCCTTGGTCGGCGCGCCTTTCGCGATCACGGTCTTGCAGCAGATGAGGCTCGGGCGGCGGCGCTCGAGCCGCGCCGCCTGGATCGCGGCGTCGACGGCCTCGACGTCGTGCCCGTCGACGCCCGGGACGACGTGCCAGCCGTAGGCCTCGAAGCGCTTGGGCGTGTCGTCGGTGAACCACAGCTTCACGCGGCCATCGATCGAGATGCCGTTGTCGTCGTAGAACACGATCAGCTTGCCGAGGCCCAGCGTGCCGGCGAGCGAGCAGGCCTCGTGCGAGATGCCCTCCATCAGGCACCCATCGCCGACGAAGACGTACGTATGGTGATCGACGATCTCGCGGCCCGGCCGGTTGAACTCCGCGGCGAGGAGCCGCTCGGCGAGCGCCATGCCGACCGCGTTCGCGAGTCCCTGCCCGAGCGGGCCTGTCGTGGTCTCGACGCCCGGCGCCAGACCGTGCTCCGGGTGCCCGGGCGTCATCGAGTGCAGCTGCCGGAAGCGCTTCAGCTCCGCCAGCGGCAGGTCGTAGCCGGTCAGGTGCAGCACCGCGTAGAGCAGCATCGAGCCGTGGCCGTTCGAGAGCACGAAGCGGTCGCGGTCGGGCCACCGCGGATTCGCGGGGTTGTGGCGGAGATGCCGGTGCCAGAGCGCGATCGCGATCTCGGCCATGCCCATCGGCATGCCGGGATGCCCGGAGTTCGCGGCCTGCACCGCGTCCATCGCGAGCGCACGGATCGCGTTCGCCATGTCCCGCTCGAGATTTCGCGCAGGCGCAGGCTTCACGGCGGGGCGGTTCATCGGCGGGGCGGGGTGCACTCGAGCGGAGGCGCGCGTCATTATCGCGGAACGGGGCGCGCTTTACCATCGCGCGGTGCGCGCGCCGGCGGGACAAGTCAATATAATGCGTCGACCGGCCGCCGGCGCCGCACACCGCGGCCGGTTTTTCATTGAGGAGGAGTCATGGCGAAGGTCGCATTCATCGGTCTCGGCGTAATGGGTTTCCCGATGGCCGGCCACCTGGCGAAGGCCGGCCACGAGGTCACCGTCTACAACCGCACGCGCGCCAAGGCCGAGAGCTGGGTCGCGAAGCACGGCGGCCGGCTCGCTGAAACGCCCGCGCGAGCGGCCGACGGCGCGGAGCTCGTCTTCTCCTGCGTCGGCGACGACCCGGACCTCCGGGAAGTGACGCTCGGGCCGAACGGCGCGCTGCAGTCGGTGGCAAAGGGTGCGGTCCAGATCGACCACACCACCGCCTCCGCGGCGCTCGCGCGGGAGGTCGCGGCCGAGGCGGCGAAGCGCGGCGTCTCGTTCCTCGACGCGCCGGTCTCGGGCGGCCAGTCGGGCGCCGAGAACGGCGTGCTCACGGTCATGGTCGGAGGCGACCCGCAGGCGTTCGAGCGGGCGAAGCCGGTCATCTCGCACTTCGCCCGCGCGGTGACCCTCATGGGCCCGTCGGGCGCCGGGCAGCTGACCAAGATGGTCAACCAGATCTGCGTCGTCGGGGTCGTCCAGGGGCTCGCGGAGGCGATCGATTTCGGGTTGCGCGCGGGGCTCGACATGAAGCTCGCGCTCGACGTGATCTCGAAGGGCGCCGCGACCTCGTGGCAGATGGAGAACCGCGGCAAGACCATGATCGACGACAAGTTCGATTTCGGCTTCGCCACCGACTGGATGCGCAAGGACCTGCGGATCTGCCTCGCGGAAGGCGCGCAGAACGGCGCCGCGCTCCCCTGCACGCGACTGATCGAGGGGTTCTACGGCGAGATCCAGAAGATGGGCGGCGGGCGGTGGGACAGCTCGTCGCTGATCCGCCGGCTGCGCCGCGGCTAGGCCGGCGGCGTCGCGCCCATGAGCGAGATGCCGTTCTCCGCGCCGGCCGGGTACGTCGGCGCGGTTCCGGCGCCGGCGGAGCCCGTCGCGGCGCTCTGGTTCGTCTTTCGCGGCGACAAGCTCCTCGTCGAAGCCGGGGAGCCGGTGCCCGGCAGACCCGACGACCCGCGCGCCTGGCCGCGGCCGAGCTGGGCCCGCCTGCCGGCGACCACGACGCCACGCTCGCTCGGGCTCGAGCCGCTGCGCACGCTCTATCTGGGGCAGCTCGGAGGCTCGCACTGTTTCGCCGCCGAGGCAGTCGCCGACGCTCCGCCGCCCGGGGGCTTCGGATGGCACGGCCTGCGGGCGCTCTTCACCGTGCTCGACGACGCCCGGTTCGCGCTCGCCGGCCGCGCGCTGCAGCTCCTCGAGTGGGACCGGACGCACCAGTTCTGCGGCCGCTGCGGCACGCCGACGGCGCCGCGGGCGACGGAGCGCTCGCGCGAGTGCCCGGCCTGCGGCCTCGTCGCCTACCCGCGGCTCGCGCCGGCGGTGATGGCGCTGGTCCGGCGGCTGCCCGACGAGATCCTGCTCGCCCGCTCGCCGCGCTTCCCGCCCGGAATGTACAGCGCGATGGCGGGCTTCGTCGAGCCCGGCGAGACCCTGGAGCAGTGCCTCGAGCGCGAGGTGCTCGAGGAGGTCGGCGTGCGGGTCCGGAACCTCCGGTACTTCGCCAGCCAGCCCTGGCCGTTCCCGCACTCGTTGATGATCGCCTTCGTCGCCGACTGGGAAAATGGCGAAATCAGCGCGGATCCTCTTGAAATCGAGGCCGCAGCATGGTTCAAAATCCGCAACTTGCCGCAACTTCCGGCGCCGATCAGCATCGCGCGGCGCCTGATCGACGCGGTGGTGGCGGAGATGGGTTCAGGGATCCGATGACGCGCGAAGCGTTGTTCGCCCGTCACGGTAGGGTGGAGATGCTCGCATGCCCTCTAGAGCGATCCACCACGGCCTGTTCGCGCTGCCGAACTTCGTGCGCGAACTGACCGCGGCAACTGAGCGCGCGCGGATCGTTCCCGTTCAGCCGCGGTTTGGTGCGGTCTTCACCCGGCGCTCGGCTTTGCGACGAGGACGCTCCGCGCCCGCGCCGGGAGCCCGGTGAACCGGAAGTCGGGCTCGGGCTGCCGGCCGCTCACGATGTCGGCGATCGCGCGGCCCGAGCCGCAGGCCATGGTCCACCCGAGGGTGCCGTGGCCGGTGTTGAGGAAGAGGTTCGCGTACCGCGCGCGGCCGACGACCGGCACGTTCGAGGGCGTCGCGGGGCGCAAGCCGGTCCAGAACTCGGCGCGCTCCGGGTGGCCGGCGCTCGGAAAGAGATCGAAGGTGCGGCGGACGATCGCTTCACAGCGCACGTCGTTCACGTCCGTGTTGTAGCCATTGAGCTCGGCGGTGCCGGCGACGCGGAGGCGCTCGCCCAGGCGCGAGAAGACCAGCTTGTGGCTGTCGTCGGTCAGGCTCACCGTCGGCGCCTCGTCGCCCGCCTCGAGCGGAATGGTGATCGAGTAGCCCTTGAGCGGGTAGACCGGGATGGCGATCCCGACCGAGCGGAGCACGAGCGGGCTGTAGCTCCCCAGCGCGACGACGTAGGCGTCGGCCGAGATCCGGTCGTCGCCGCCCTCGGCGTCGGCAAGCACGACGCTCAGGATCCGGCGGCGCTCGGCCTCGAGTCGCTTGATCGAGCGTCCATAGAGGAAGCGCACGCCCTGTCCGGCGGCGAGCTGCGCGAGCCCCTGGGTGAACTTCCGCGCGTCGCCCGACTCGTCGGTCGCCGTGTAGGTGCCGCCGACGATCCGCTCGGCGGCGTGGCGAAGCGCCGGTTCGATGGCGATGCACTCCGCCGCGGTCTTGACCTCCCGCTCACAGCCGTACTGGCGCATGAGCGGCGCCTGCTCCACGGCGCGCTCGAACTCCTCCTCGTCGGCATAGAAGTGGAGGATGCCGCGCGCGAGCTGGTCGTACTGGATGCCGGTGTCGCGGCGGAGCTTCAGCAGCTCGGTTCGGCTGTAGAGCGCGAGCGCGAGGATCTGGCGGATGTTGTCGCGCGTGCGAAAGGGCAGACACTCGACGAGGAAGCGCAGGCCCCAGGCCCACTGGCGAGCGTCCCCGCGCAGCCGGAACAGCAGCGGCGCGTCCTCGCGCCCGAGCCATTCGAAGATCTTCGCCGGCGCGCCGGGGTTCGCCCACGGCTCGGCGTGGCTGACCGAGATCTGGCCGCCGTTCGCGAAGCTCGTCTCGAGCCCGGCCGCGCCCTGCCGCTCGACCACCGTGACCTCGTGGCCGGCCCGGGCGAGATACCAGGCGCTGGCGGTGCCGACGACCCCCGCGCCGAGGACAATGACTCTCATTTCGCACCTCCGGAAACGCCAACAGAGGGACAAGGCTCGCGCCCTACCCCTCTGTCCGTTTACCTGAGAGATTACGGCCGCGACGTTACGGGCGTCGCGCCGCGTGCCCCTTCGGTGGGCGGACCGCGCTCGCGCGCGCCGCCGCTCTCCAGAGTGCCCCACGCCGGCCCGCTTGCGGGCCCGCGCTGCCGGGCGGTTCGGGTGCCTGAGCGATTCCGGGTGCTTACGCCTTCGGCGGCGACCTTCGCGCACGTGCGCTGCCGCGCTCTCCCGTCCGGCAAGACCAATCTACTTGAGCGGTTCGACCACGGTCAACGGGCCGCGTTCGGCCGGCGTGGCGCTTGTCTCAGCACGCGGGCGCGTGCCGCAGCGCAAGAGGCGACATCGCTGGCGAATCAACGTGTTGGGCGACGTCGCCCGGGCGATGGTCACTTGCCGCTGTGGGCGACGACGCGCTGCCGCTGCTCGCCGAGGCCCTGGATGCCGAGCGTCACCACGTCGCCCGGCTTGAGCCAGATCGGCTCCGGCTTCTTGCCCATCCCGACGCCCGGCGGCGTGCCCGTGGTGATGATGTCGCCCGGGAGCAGGGTCATGTAGTTCGAGACGTGCGCGACGATCTTCGCGACCGAGAAGACCATCGTCCGGGTGTTGCCGGTCTGCATGCGGTCGGCGTTCACGTCGAGCCACATGTCGAGCGTCTGCGGGTTGGTGATCTCGTCGGTCGTGACGAGCCAGGGACCGATCGGGCCGAAGGTGTCGCACCCTTTCCCCTTGTCCCACTGGCTGGTCGCGAGCTGGAAGGCACGCTCGGACACGTCGTTCACGATGGTGTAGCCGGCGACGTAGTCGAGCGCCTTGTCCTCCGGCACGTATTGCGCCTTCGTGCCGATCACGACGCCGAGCTCCACCTCCCAGTCGAGCTTGGTCGAGCCCCGGGGCTGGACGATGTCGTCGTTCGGGCCGCTGATCGAGGTCGTCGTCTTCATGAAGACCACCGGCTCGGAGGGCACCGGCAGGTTCGACTCCGCGGCATGGTCGGAGTAGTTGAGGCCGATCGCGACGAACTTGCTGATGCCGATGTAGGGGACGCCGAGGCGCGGCTCGGTCTTGATGAGCGGCAGCGACTCGGGCCGGATCTTGCGCAGCCGCGCGAGCCCCTTCGGCGAGATGAGGTCCTGGTCGATCTGCGTGACGACCCCCGAGAGGTCGCGCAGCATCCCTTGCGAATCGATCATCCCGGGCTTCTCGTAGCCGTTCTTGCCAAAACGACAGAGTTTCATCTTGTTCTCTCCAGGTTCAGGGGCTTCTCAAGTGGTCATCCCGCCGTCCACCGTGAATGCGACGCCGGTGGCGAACGAAGACTCGTCCGAGGCCAGGTAGACGAGGAGCGGCGCGATGTCGCCCGTGGTGCCCAGCCGGCCCATCGGCTGGCGCGCGACGAAGTCCTTCCGGGCCTGCACCGGGTCGGGGAGCGCGTTCATCCGCTCCTGGAGCGAGGGCGTGTCGATCGTGCCCGGGCAGACCGCGTTGCAGCGGAGGCCCTGCTTCACGTAGTCGGCCGCGATCGCCTTGGTGAAGCCGATCACCGCCGCCTTGGTCGTGCCGTACGCAAGGCGGTTGGGCACGCCGCGGACGCTCGAGACGACCGAAGCCATGTTGATGATGCTGCCCTTCCCCTTCCCGAGCATCCCGGGCAGGAACGCGCGCGTGACGCGATACATCGCCTTGATGTTCACGTCGAAGCTCTTGTCCCACTCCTGCTCGGTGCAGTCGAGAATCGTGCCGTTGTGCACGTAGCCGGCGCAGTTGAAGAGCACATCGACGCCGCCGACCTCCGCCGCGACGCGCGCCACCGCTGCGCCGTCGGTGATCCCGGAGGAGTTCCCCGCGTGCACCGTGCCGTCCTTGCGGAAGACCGGCGGGAGCTTCAGCAGGCTCTCGACGGTG
>Ga0209853_1000440_pt1 | contig 11576 bp, 12 predicted proteins | sample GWRWS1_30_40_FD_187224 | JGI IMG/M metagenome (GOLD analysis project Ga0209853, IMG submission 187224) | Riverbed sediment microbial communities from areas with vegetation nearby in Columbia River, Washington, USA - GW-RW S1_30_40 (SPAdes)... | ecosystem: Environmental > Aquatic > Freshwater >...
TCAATAAGCATCCAATTACAAATAAATTCCATTATTTTTTTCAATTCTTTAATATACCAGGTCTAGAATTTTTAATTGTGACTATAAATGAGACTTAATAAATGCAATTACGATTGAACATAAGTCTTCGGCCATGGGGAACCGAGTTGTTAACAGTTCGGATCCAAAGTTTTTATAGAAAAAATCTTTTTTGCATCTCACTATACAGGAATTAATATCTATAATTGATTCGTATTTAGTTATTATCTGAAATTGACATGCATTTAATCAAACGTTAATAAATCCTTCAAAATGTCACAGGATACCTATGGAGTAAGAAACTCCTATTTTTTGGATTCCTAATGTTGCCAGTAAAACCACTCTAATGTCATCGTGTCCGATTCCATGTTACCTAGAGACAACCAAAAGAGTCACTGCTAGTAGAAATCTGATCCGTTAGATATAAGCAATGGGCACATGAAAAGTCCTATGAAATAACAAATAAAAATACTTTATTACTATTATTACTATTAATATGATATGATTGATAATAATCTAATACAAACATGGATTTTTTCACATAAAGAGGCTGATGGTACCAAAGTTTATGTAACCAAAAAAAATCTAACAAATATTGATGAAATTAAAAATGAAAGTTTTGAATTTAAGGAAAGCGGAGAATTTATTGGTGTTTCAGCTTCAAATAACAATATAAACAAAGTTACAGGAAAATATATCTTAGAGGGAAATTTCATTTATATTAATTTTCCAAACCACTATATGGACAAAATGCTCAATATTAAATCATTAGACAGTAATGTTCTTAAAATAAAGTAAAGCTAAATCTACGCTTCTTTATCATATGTGAGAATAGACACTTTACTATATTTCACTACATTTTCCATGTCGACTTCTTCCCCATTAATAATCGGAGGCCGAGTAATATTGGGGCATACAGTAATTGTGAAATCTTTATACTTTTTTGCCAATTTTTTTAATTGAGCTGTAATAACTAATGATATAGTTTGTGGTCTAAGAGGATTCGGTACAAAGTCAAATTTTTCTCTTTGCGCATGGACATCACAATGCCCGGCATCGCCCAAACAACTGCCATGTCCAAATACAAAAAATGATCCAACATAGCCGTGTCGTAAATCTTTAGGTGTATTGATATCAGCATTAGGATTATTCAAAAATACTCTTCCTTCGTAAGAGGGAACAGCATTTTCCAAATCATAAAATACTAGGTCAGCTCGATAAAAATCCTTTTCCAGATTTTTAATATTAAGGCTCAGTTTATCAGATGTAACACATTTACCTTGTATTCGATTGCTTTTAGAAGGTTTACCAGTTTTCATTTACACATCCAATCCTACGAAATCACATTACTTGCGTATTCATAGCCAAGAGCATTAATATCCATGACTTGTCTAACGGTCATTCCAAATGGTATTAATACAACATCTTTAATGTGACTTGGAATATTTTCAACGCCATTTTGTGTTTGCCATATTGCCCAAATACGATCTATATTGCAATGATGTGGATAAAAAATCGGATCATATGCAGCTAAATTAGGATCACCCATTTCGCCACCCACAAAACCATGTATACCATTATGCCATACTGATCTAAGACCTTCACTGAATTGTGTAAAATGATCCATACCATATAGATCTGGAATATCAACATCATTAGATTCAGCGATCTGCTGAATATCATCAATCGTAATGGACGCACCAACCGATCTTTCAGTATCTTTATCTACGTTTACATCTGTGCCTGATCGCGTTCTTCCAGTAAATTTCATACGGTATTTAAATAAAGGATTAGGTTGACCATCTACAACTTCCGCTTCGTATGCGTCTGGAATAGTTCTAGTAGATCTCCAGTTCCACCAAGGTAATCCTAATGTATCATCGTTTATTGCGATCTGAAGAAGACGTTCAAATTTTAACATATAGGCTCTATGCCAACCTAAAAAAAGATGTATAACTCGGCCTTGATCATCTTGTTCGGGTTGGTGTTTACAATATTCGTTAATCCAACCATGATCACTCGCTATAAATTGATAACTCCTATTATCTATTCTTGACATCATTAAACTATGAGCTCTTCTCAGGTTTGAGAGTTCGTTTGGTGAAAGTTGATCGATATTCTTTCTTATTATTATATCATGTCACCTCTTATCTCATTCATTAATCTAGGTTGACTAATTTATTTAGTTTATGGGTCAATTATAAAATAACTTTACCTTCGTAAGGGAATCCTATTGGTTCAGTTTAGGTATCATCTATATTTACGCTATGATTGGAAGTACTTTCCAAGCTTTTGGAGGGGCTTTTCAGTCGGCAGCTTGCTAGGCTATAGCGTCTTTTAATGTGAAACAAGTCTTTAATCGGCCCACTCATGAACTTCAGGTCTAAATCTTTTATATTTGTAATTAACATTTAAACCATTAAATTTTAAACCTTGTAGACGTTTACTATTTACTATTTATAGGTATCAATAATATTCGGGTTCGTTGGGTTCAGAAAACAGAAAACAGAAAATTTTCGAATCCATCTAGTGTTGCTGTAGACTCTTCTGGTGCTGTGTACGTAGCTGATGAATTTAATTACCATATCCAAGTATTACGACAAGTAGCGCTAGAAGGCATAAACATGACCTCAAGCAGCAATATGAGTCGTTTAGGCGGCAACATGAGTGGTATCGTGAGGATTTCATAATTTTAAGAATTCTAGATGTTAGAACTTTGATAGAGACAGTTCAGCAAGCTTTATACAGAGCCAAGCCGTCGGTACCCCACGACGCTTTCGGTTCTAAAACTGGATTCTTACGGTTAGAGAGGACAACTAAGCTTTAAGTCTTTCTCTTCTATCCACAAGGCAGGGTTCTTATCGAGGCGAGTCAAATCGAATTTGTCAAGTAAAGTAGCTAAAGTGTTGAAAATTTGGGTTCCTTGTTTTGGTATTCTGAAACTTAAATAGTAACCGATCTATGAACATCATAAAAATAATCAACAGGATTTAGAAACTTTGAAAAGGGTATTACTCGAGATCGTCCTTTTGAGTACAATCTAATGAATCATATTCATATAAATTCATAAAGATTCGATTGCAAGGCTAGAAAAACTTATTTCTTATTCATCAGTAACATTCGTCTGCATGCTAGTTATACCATATTCCAGAACGCTGAATAAATAAATCTTAAAAAGATGCAACTGTATAATATACATGATATGGTAGATATGATTAAGACCCTAGAATCTGGCGTGAGGGTTGGCTACGTAGGACTTGCTTATCGAGGAGAGGTAGTTGGTTCAGTTCGTCAAGAGGTACATGATGGTGATACTATAAAAGCTAAACCCATAGGTAACCTGTCGATACGTTTCCTAGGAGTGGATACTCCTGAAATAAGTTTTCAGTATCCAGGAAGAAAGCAATTCCTCGGGCTATCTAATCCATTATGGACTGATTTTTTATCTGATCCGTTCGCAAGTGAATGGCAACAACCCATTATGGATGAGGGATTGGTTGAGTACCTCAAACAAAAAACTGGACAGGATACCGCAAGAAATCATCACAGGCACGCAGTTTCAGCAGAAAGCGCACTAGAATCAGAAGTTTTGAAAGATATGAAAACGCTAGGACAAACAAAAGATAATTTTCAATTCTTCCTTGCCTTTGCTGACGAAATTATGGATGGATATGGACGTCTTCTTGCGTATGTTAATCGTAATCAGCCTACAGGTACTTCACCGGAACCAAGGCCGAGGACGTACAATGAGCGACTCTTGAAGAAAGCTCTAGCCAGCCCTTATTTCATTTTTCCAAATGTTGGCCCTTTTTACAACAATAAATTGGAGAACAATGTAGAGCTCTCTCCACCGACGTTCAGAAATAAAATTAAAAAAGACCACGTGCTTCAATCAGCAAGAGAGTGGTTTAGGCAAGCAGGTGAGGAGAAGACTAAGGGAATCTTCGATAAAAACGATCCCTTAAAGTTGCAAGGGTTTGAGATAAGGTTTTTAGCTCAAAGACGATTGCCCAATAGATGGGTTATGGATCTTAGTAAAGACGACAATATATTGATAAACCCACAAAAATATTATCTAGTAAACCTTGAAGATAGATTTTATGTTCCATACAGATATGTACCACTTTTTGTAGATTCAGGATGGAAACAGGAGAACACATAGTCCTCAGGTCTATATACAGTATACATCTCCCATGTTACCATAATGCAGATTCTCAATATTAAGCCTATTTGGAAAACTGTCTGGTATTATGAGCGAGCTTGTTGGGAACTATTGTTATCAGCGCGAATCTCGAGGTTTTTGAATCATTTTTGACCCTAAAAAGCAGTTGATGCCGCTACCTTTTATTGAACTATTCATTTAAAACACCTTACGGATTATCTTGTTCAGGAGTTTTGTCCGTAGTGCTTCCTTTCTTGTCCCCAGATTGTGTATTCTTCTTTCTCCAATTAACAATTTGGTTTTTGACATAGGTGATAATAGGAACAGTAGCCGTTCCAATAACAAAGCCAATAGCACCATTATAATTATTCAAGAAATTCATCAGAGAGTAAAACCGATCTAAAAACCAATCTCCAACTTTTATGTGGAACCTCATTTCTTGTGGTAAAGCCACTGCAAAGCTGTCTCCTGTTGCGTACTTAACATTTAGACTCACATCCTGACTAGGCCACATTGCCTTATTGATTTTTAATACAAAGGGAAATGAAGCGACATTATATGGTGGTTCTATATGCCTTGATCCCACAGGTAGACTCCAGCAATAATCATGCTGTGGAGAGTCAGTCCTAATAAATTGCATATTTCGCATTTGTCGTACAATTAACGCAGCCGAATTTAGCTCAGGACAAACTTTATCTGCCGTCACAAAAACGTCTTGTGCCACTGGAGACGTCGATTCTACCTTTATGGTTCCATTTAAAGTATCGTTGTTATATATTACCGTAACGTTAGGTTCAAGTGACACCTGTTGAAGTGATGAGGGTATCTCAATCCAAGGGATATCGTCAAAAAGGGTATACTTGCTCTGATTTAGTTTTGTTTCTTTCAGTGAGAAATATTTTACCTGAAATCGATCTGGACTTCCTATCAATTTTGTGTCAAAAGTCATATTAAGATAATGTTGGTCCTGGTCTAGAAATTTCCATTCATCCGCTTGCGGAATAGATTTGTTGTTGTAGTTGAACTTTTGTTCTCCATTTGCGAACTGTGTTGCAAATAGCGCATGCCACGTTTTGTTTTTGAATTGAAGCTCATAAATATAATCAGCTTCATTCATTTGAGGCAAAGTTGTATTAGAGAAATCCCCGATATTTAGAGCCATTCCATAAGTGTCCCCGTTTTCGAAAGGGAAAGGGATTGAAGCTTTATTATTGATTGCGATGACGGCATTGATAATTCCATTAAGAAATGAGAATTTAATGCTATGTACATCAAGGTAACTGAGGTTCCTGAAGTTATCTGTGTTATTTTTAAGTGGTAAAATTACCTCAGTATAATTTTCTGTATATATTTTCTGTGTACTATCTATAAACCGAAAATCATAAGGTCCACTATTATCAGCCTTTTCAATGAAGTACAGTCCATGGGATTTGGAGATGAAGATTATAGAATAAAATAATATCAGTATTAATAATAAATGGATTAATAGAAAACACTTTTTCGAGGAAGTCATATCAATAAGTGAGGACAGAACCTTAAATGTTATCTGGTTATTATCCAAGATCAATTTGGATTTTAAGCATATCGACCATATTTCAATGGAATTGAGGATGTATGATATTTTGATGTAGAGGAAAATATCATTATTTGCAATCTTGATAAAACTGAATATAATCATGCATTATAAGTTCATAGACATTCGAAACTGTTGTACACTGAATATGTAAATCCCTTCATGGAACTTATGTGAATTTAGATCATTAAAGGTCTGTGCAGAGTAAAAACAGATGTAAGATACAGTCAAAAGTTAGCACCATACTTTTAGATTCGTTATATAGAACGGGATTACAATCGATTTAAATCAGATAGGAGTAAAAAATATGTATATAATGGGTAAACTGAAGCTTTCTTTAATTTCCTTAGTGTCGACAATTACAGTAGTCGTAGCAGTCTTTTTCATTTTCCAGAACCATTTAGATATTAGTGGACAGCAACCAGCAACCGTAGGCAGGCTAGCTATAACTATACTAGGTGGTCAAGCTGGTGAAGAAGTTGAAATGTCAATTAAGGATCCTAATAATCTCATTCAGGATCAGCAATATGTTACTTTGACAGGACCGTCGACATCAGTAAGCTATTCAGTTCCACCAGGATTGACAATCGCGCCTGGATATAAAGTCTGTGTAAACGTGAACTGCAAGGATATTCCTCTCCCGGATACGCTTGGAATCAGCGAGCTTGATTTTCCAGTTCGATAAAAAATTATCTGAAAATGAATTAATGATTACCATCAGGAATTGGAATTGTATGAGCATTCTATTATACTGGCTTTCCAAACACACCGATTTCCTTTATACTAACCCATCTTTTGTCCGAGCTTGAACCTGTAACCTTCATCATAAGGTAACGGCCTTTAGCATCATCGATTTCGTATGATTCAGCAGAAGAAGAACCTTTTCGGTTAGTACCATCAGAGATTCGCTTAAAGTCATTACCATTTTCAGAACCGATTACTTTCAGGGTGTAAGGGCAAGCTAGGACGCAGTGCAGAATGGTTGGATATCCCCGAATCACAAAGCGCTAAAGCTAGAATCACTTCATTTTCGACCAGAAAGGTGTCTCAGGCTGCTAGTAGCGGAATTATAGCGATTTCGTCATTAAGGATAAAAGAGACTAGCCGGAACAATATCTCGTGACAAATCCAAATGTATCTTCTTTTAACGATGAATGGACGCGCTCTCATGGAGCCTACTATGACTGCTGAATTTCAAGTCACTGGTCATAATGCGGCAGCGTTATTTACTCTGAAACTTCATCGCGGCGACGGCATGACTCTCCTTGCGATGGACTGGAAGGTCGGAAAGCCTCCGCAAGACTTCGTAGGCTTCGCCATCGAGTATAAGGAACCAAACGGGGACAGATTCTACGCTTTGAAGAACCGTCTAGGTTTCCGCGCTGTTAGCGGTGAGGTCAACCCGAAGATTATGTCAACCATGCTCTCACCGATCCAGAAATTCCGTTGGGTGCATTTTCCCCGTAATGCCGAGCTCTCAGGTGAGTTTATTTACAGGGTTATACCTGCGTTCATGAACAGTAATGACGAGTTGAGCTACGGCGAGGCACAAGAGGCAGCAATCGAGCTCCGGCGTGAGACTTATCCTAAGTTGCTTAATGTCACATTCACCCGTGGCTTCGTTTCCTCTCAGGCATTCGTGGATCGTTATGCATCGGAAGGACCGATCTCCAAGCTGCTGCCGGCCCAGGCAGAGGATGGCTTGAACTTCGTTCCGACCCATCCTAAGGCTGATGAGGCTCTAAAGTGGATGGGCTTCGAAGCGTTCAATGCGATCCTCGACATGCTCGACAAAGCCATCGCCGACAATAAGGCCAAGGTCCGCGTAGTGGCTTATGATCTCAATGAACCCGAAATAGTATCGCGCTTAGAGAGGCTTGGGGATCGTCTCAAGATCATCATTGACGACAGCGCGGATCATGGTGAGGCTGGATCTGGCGAAACGCAAGCGGCTAAACGTCTTTCTCATTCGGCAGGCACTGCCAATGTGAAGCGGCAGCATATGTCGAACTTGCAGCACAACAAGATCATAGTGGTCGACGGCCCCAAGGGTCAGATGGTGGTATGCGGCTCCACCAATTTCAGCTGGCGTGCGTTTTTTGTGCAATCTAACAATGCTTTGATCCTGCAGGGAGCAAGCGCGGCTAAACCATTCTTGACGGCATTCGATGACTACTGGTCTCTGACGCCCGCGACCTTCCGTGAGGCGGCGTCTGCAAACTGGAGCGACCTCCGCCTGCCTGGGATCCAGGCACACGTAGCGTTTTCTCCCCACGGGACCTCGAACGCATTGTTGAAAAAGATCGCTGATGACATCGAAACAAATACCGCTTCGTCGCTAATTTTTTCCTTAGCATTCCTCCACCTAACCTCAGGGGGCATTCGGAAAGCGATCAAGAAGGTATTACAACGAGATGACATTTTCGTGTATGGTATGTCCGACCGGAAAGTCGGCGGCCTAGATCTTCAGAGGCCAGACGGCAACGTTTCGCCCGTCTTTCCCACAGCGCTGACGAAGAATGTTCCGAAGCCATTCTCCGCGGAGCCAACCGGCGGTAGCGGCATCCGCATGCACCACAAATTTGTTATCATTGATTTTAACAAGCCTACAGCCCGGGTATATCTTGGTTCGTACAACTTCTCTTCGCCAGCGGATATCAAGAACGGTGAAAACTTACTCCTCGTCCGCGACCGCCGGATCGCAGTCTCATACGTAGTTGAGGCACTACGCATTTTCGACCATTACCATTTCAGAGTGAAGCAGCAAGAAGCTAAGAAGGCAGGGAAGGAACTCGTTCTGGCAAAGCCTCCACGAGGCAAGAAGGAAAAGGCCTGGTGGATAGAGGATTATACAAATGTTAGTAAAATCAAAGACCGCGAACTTTTCGCATAGGGGCTCAAATACTGAGGTGGTTTGTACATTCATAAACATAATGTTGCTAGCCTTCGTTACATACGTTGTCATGATTTAACAAAAGATAACAGGTGTTATTCTATTAACACTTTTTAGGCTGGTAGTTGCTTACTTTCGATATCCTCTAATTTCTGTTCAATTCCTTTTACATTTAGCACTGAAGGACCTTTTTCAACTAAAGCGAACAGCCTCATTGCACTCCTCTAATAACCTTAGTACAGCAATGTTTTCCTTCTATTAAGCTACCATACAATTTTTTCAGTTTCGGAAAATAATCATCGTCTGTTAACTGCTCGTGAGAAGAATTGTCTTCGGAAATTCTTTCATAATAATCAATTATGGTTTTTTGAAAAATTTTAGAATTGTTTTCTCTGATATTCGATTTTTTCTTGTGTCGTAAAATTTCATATTTCATCTGAAATAATAATCATATCGTTTATTGATCTATGAAGAGAGTCATATCTGCTTGGTCCCTATAGGTAAATGGATTCAATTTATTCTTCGAACCTGTGATCATGTATGATTGTTTTAGAATATTACCATGCGTAAATACGACCACATTAGTAATATCACAATTAGTAACTCATACAGAATTTTAATCAAATATACAGACTTGTGAATAAAATTTGATTAATTTTTGGTTCCAGATATGTTATGTTTTGAGAACGAATGAAGATCGGTATTAATAATCACTTTAAATTCGTACGCCTTGAGCCTTCGGGAACCATACTTATGCTTCGTTATCAAGGCGGGCCCGTCGGGACTCATCCTGTTAATAGTACGAATCCAAAATGAAAGGAATCATCTTTGTCTGACAATACTAGACTATTTCGGGATATGAAAAAAACTTCGCAACAGGAACAAACAGTCTACCATAATTAAATATTGCATTGGTATGGGCCGGAAGGGATTAGCGACATATTTGTCTCTAAAAGAGGATTCAGGTATTAACACAAGTCTCAAGGCTCTTGACTGGTTCGCATTCTTCAAAAAGTAGAGTTTAATCAATGGTTTAAACCTTATAAACAATGTTATATCATCTGAAATTCTAACTAATATGAAATTATATTATTACTTATTAATGCTGATAATCATAGTTTCAATTTTAGGGTCAAAAATAGCATCTGCAATTCCAAGAGGCATTTTAGATCCTAAAGTTAAAAATTTTGAAATAAATAATATGACTGTAATTACTGGTGAGTATGAATCCAGTATTGTTGGAAATATCAAAAATATAAGTAATGAAACATTGCATTCAATAGGGATAATATTAGATAGTTATAATGCTAATAATCAACTATTAGGTGTAGATGAAGTCAAGCCATCATATGGAACACTTGAACCTGGACAGGATACATCATTTGAAATTGGTATCGATGATAATATCGTAAAAGATCTTGATCATTATGTTGTAGGCATAAAGGCAAGCAAGGAAACTCGACCTCTATCTGATAATCTTACCAAAAATAATACCGACTAACTAACTAAATAATTCGATTTTTAATATAACCCAAATCATACAATATAATAGATCTCTGGCAAGGAACATTAATTAAAATTCTCAATTAATCTTATCGCATCTGGCGTTCAATTTCTTACTATTATAATTATTCAGTTCCAATCGAAATCTGAAATATCCGGAAAAAATCTATCAATCGGCACAAATTCGCCTCCCCCAATCTCACCACGCGGAAACTGCTTTGTCACAACGATCACAAATATTCCTCCGTTCAGCATCAATTTGTGAAGATCCTCCAGAGATTTACCTTTTAATTCTCCTTGGAGATCATCAGAGGTTACACCACCAACAGCAACTGTTCCTTCTACTTCAGATTTATGTGCTAACATCATGTTAGTCTCTTTGTATTTCTCTTTGACTTTGACTTCCTTTGCTTCTTCCAACAAATCTAATAGCATAGTTGCATTTTTAGTATTGTCACCACGACTGTAAATATACATACTAGTTATATTGTCGATATTGTTTACATTAACATTGTATACAAGTTGCTTGAAATCCTCTCTGAACTTTAGACCAATGAAGCCATGTGCAAATGTAATAGTAGGTGGTATTAGCTGATCTCCTTCAAGCACACTCCAGTATCGATCTACTTGCAGTGAATTGACTGTCGTATTGGAATAGATTAATCCAAACAACATCAAAGTACACATGACGATAAATAGAAACATTATACTCTTCAGTAATAATTTTCAACTGTCTCTTATTTAATTTACTTATTAGATCTCTAAATTATGAAAGATACTCCCAACCATCAAAATGATGATAAAACGATCGACAGAAATTCAATCTCAAAATTGGTGAGCCGGAAGGGATTAGGGGCATATTTGTCTCTAAAAGAGGATTATACATATTCTAATACATGATCTGGTTGTGCCTTCAGTTATGTAATTTTCTAAATTGATTGGATAAATACACTAGCATTTTAGAAAGAACTCTAATTAGACGAATTCATTGTTCGAATAATAATCATATGTCCTAAGTGTCACAATTATGCAATGTTGTATTATCACGCTATTTTGCCGATTTAAATTGAGTTTTTAGAGACACGCAAGTATCATATGCCTGTCTGATCAGTAGCTTCGTATTCTGTGCCTGCTCTACTGTCTCCATAACACATGAAACCCATCCCGCTTGTGGAGCGTACTGGTGGTGAAGAGCTATATGTCTCCTTAAAGCTTCTTCTTGCTGAGGTTTTGAAAGCCTAATATCGATATGCCGTGGTCCATGAAAATGAGCAAAATTTCTCAAACCATAGAAATAAGCCTCTTCACTCATCGGATCATGTTTAAGCTCAACATCCGGTAGCGATCTTATGAAACTTCTAATCTCTTCTTGGAAGTTTAGAGCCATGTCATTAATAGTAATTGTCTCTTCTTTATCAAGCAATGCA
>Ga0209853_1000443_pt1 | contig 11546 bp, 4 predicted proteins | sample GWRWS1_30_40_FD_187224 | JGI IMG/M metagenome (GOLD analysis project Ga0209853, IMG submission 187224) | Riverbed sediment microbial communities from areas with vegetation nearby in Columbia River, Washington, USA - GW-RW S1_30_40 (SPAdes)... | ecosystem: Environmental > Aquatic > Freshwater >...
CCAGGCGGCGGATATCCACTCGACACCCAAGCAGCCTGCGACACACATCGTCATTGACCAGCCCGGATTCAAGCTAGGCGACTTCTTGTGGGCGGGTTCCATGGGGGTGTTCGGATTCATCAGCCAAGCCACCATGGTGCTTATTTTGGTCTTCTTTCTTTTACTGGCCGGCGACACGTTCAAACGTAAGCTGGTGCGTTTGACCGGCCCATCGCTGTCGAACAAGAAAATCACGATACAAATCTTGGACGACATCAACGTGTCCATCCAGAGCTATATGTTCACGCTGTTGGTGGCCAACGCGCTCCTGGCACTCCTGACCTGGACAGCGTTCCGCTGGATCGGCTTGGACAATGCCGGCGCATGGGCGGTCGCTGCGGGCGTCCTTCACGTCATTCCTTACTTCGGGCCCGCACTTATTGCGGTCGCGACGGGAATGGCGGGCTTCATGCAATTTGAGTCTTTCTGGATGGCGCTGTTGGTGTCGGGCAGCTCGCTGGCGATCGCCACCTTCGTTGGAATATTTGTCATCACCTGGATGACCGGCAAACTCGCGAAAATGAATGCCGTGGCGGTGTTTATCGCGTTGCTCTTCTGGGGATGGCTCTGGGGGGTCTGGGGTCTGCTGCTCGCTATTCCCATCATTGGCATGGTGAAGGTTGTCTCCCAGCATATAGAAGGACTCCAGCCTGTGGCTGAGTTGCTGGGAGAATGAAGGCGTCACACCGCATGATGTTTCATCTGAAACCCTCTGTGAGCCATCGTGAGGCCTGCACATGCTTAGGGGTCATCATTGTGATCGCCGCTCTCGTGTACTCGCCTACAGACGCCGCACCTGTCGCGGTGCGGTTTCCGGAGGGCGTGACCCATGCCTATCTTCTCGTGCGGTCGCTTGTCGGGGAACCCATCGGCCAGGGTGAGCTGACCCAAGTTGTCAAAGAGGGAGGTCTTGTCGAAAGCCAGATGGTCTTCCGTTTCAAGGACGGCTCTCTGCACGATGAAAAAGTGGCCTTCTCCCAACAGCGTGTGTTTACGCTGATCCGCTATCACCTGGTCCAGCGCGGCCCTTCGTTTCCGGACCAGATCGACGTCTCGATAGACCGAGGTACGGCGCAATACACGGTTCGCTCAAAAGCGGGGGAGGATGGGAAAGAGGAGATGCTGACCGGGGAGTTCGATCTGCCGAAGGATGCATACAACGGCATGCTTATCACGGTTTCAAAGAACCTTCAGAAAGGCATCGACGAAACGGTGAGCGTTCTCGCATTCACGCCGGCGCCACAAGTCTTCAAACTGCAACTTCTTGCCATGGATGATCAACCCGTCCAGATAGGCGACCTGTCAAGTAAGGCGACGCAGTACGTCTTTAAACCGCAGATCGGAATGATCCAGGAGTTTTTCGGCAAGGTCACCGGCAAGCTCCCGGCCCATTTTCACTATGACTGTTGGATCCTGGTCGATGAGGTGCCGGCTTTTGTGCAATTCGAAGGGCCCTTGCAACTCATGGGGCAGATCTTGCGAATCGAACTCGTGAGCCCCCGGATGTCCGCAAAGCCTGAAGACAGGAAGATTTCATCAAAGTAACGATCGACCCTGGCATCACAGCCGATCGGAATGGCCAGCGGGAAACGAGCCGGAGCCGGGCTTGTCCTCACCCCTGGCAGGTTCTGGCAGGGCTAACCGCTAGGCCGCTGGCAATTGAGGCCTGTTCTGGTTCAGGACGCCGATGGACGCAGGATCCTGAGTCCGTACTGTGAGCAAAAATGAGCAGACTACAAGAGATGTGGCTGTTAGGTTAGAGCATGGCCGGTAGTTGCATGCATTGTACTAGGTCAAAAGCCATTCTGAAACGGAGGTGACATATGAGCACCATACTCCTCGTCATCCTGATCCTACTCCTTGTTGGCGCGTTGCCTACCTGGCCTCACAGCGCGAACTGGGGTTACGCCCCCAGCGGCGGGCTAGGCTTGGTCCTCTTGGTCTTGGTCATCCTGTGGTTGACTGGGCGGCTTTAAGGTCTCCCAAGCCATAACAGCAACATGAAGTGAGCTCACGTGAGCAGAGGGGGGACTCTTATGACTTGGATTCCACACATACTGATGGCTCTAGGTGTCTCCATCTTTCTCACCATCGGCTGCCAATCGAATCCCCAGACCACGGGGCACTACATCGACGACACGGCCATCACGACATCAGTCAAGACGCATCTTGCAACGGACGGTCCGCTCAAGACGATGACTCAGATAAGCGTCAAGACCGTCGAGAACACCGTCTATCTCACCGGCGTGGCACCGACTCTGCAAGCCAAGAATCGGGCGGAGGAGATTGCGCGTCAAGTGGATGGGGTGCAAAGAGTTGTGAATAACATTACCGTTCAACCATAGCCTTTGTCAGTCTACAGACCCAGCGCTCGACACAACTAGGCGATCGCCCGCCAGTGGATAATGGTGCCGAGGGACAGAATCGAACTGTCGACACCAGCCTTTTCAGGGCTGTGCTCTGCCAACTGAGCTACCTCGGCACTGTATCGTTTTCAGTCACTTGTGAGCAAATGCTATCGTTGTGACCATCTAGGAACAGTCAGTCATTCCAGGTCTTGAACGCCGCTCATGCACGGGGCTTCGTTAACGACCTGGTTTAACCAGCCGACCCGCGACGGTGGTGATGATTCGAGCAGCAGGATCACCTGTTTGCTCTCGTGGAAAGACATCCCATTGGGAGCTCTTGTCTATCAGTTTTATCTTGCCGAATCAAGCGGAGTGCCGCGGTTTTCTTCTTGATCCGCGAAAACGCAAATCTCAGGAGTTGACCGTCAATACCCCAACTTTCGTTGGGTAACCTGCCGTGAAGAGGTATAGCAAAATTATGACGAATCCTCTAATTTACAACGTCTGGAATATGGCCTATATAGCGTGTGAGGCCAGTCTTGTGGATTTAGCATTCTACACAGGTTCCGCATCTTCCATTGGTCAGAAGGTTCTGCGTATCGTTTAACGACCCGGTTCTTTTACGATATCTTGACGGTCAAGATGGCCTTTACCTGATGGCATTCATAACAAGTCCCTCTCCTCCCAGTTCCCAAGCTATTCCCTATGCATGGTCACACCTCCGGCAGAGAATCTTTCCAAGCTCGCCCACGGTTCCTCTATCGGTCCTCACAAGGAGTTTTAACACCAAGCCGCTTAGTCAGGGAATGCAGCAGAGAGGATGTTATATTGACACAACGCTCGGGCAGAAACACTTTGGATATCATGCACAAAGACCAGTCAGCCTCTCTCGGTTGCCGAATTAGATCCACTTAAAACTGCTACGTGAGGGAACGTTGAAGAAGGGTATCCCCGATTCAGTCGATGAGTTTCCGACACTGGCGTCGTTGCTTCGTTGGAGAGCGCAGCACCAGTCCCACCGAGTTGCCTATGCCTTTTTGAGGGACGGCATTACACACGATAGTCAGTTGACCTATGCCGACCTGGACCTGCAGGCCAGGGCCATAGGCGGGGCGCTGCAGGATTGTGTGGCAAGTGGGGAGCGCGCGCTGCTCATTTATCCACCCGGTCTAGACTTTGTGTGCGCATTTTTTGGTTGTCTCTACGCCGGCGTGATCGCCGTCCCCGCGCCGCCGCCTGACCCTTTTCGACTGAAACAGACCCTTCCCAGGCTCCAGGGAATTGCCAAGGACGCCCAGGTATCGTTAGTCATGACCACGGCTCAAGGTATCTCTGGGATTGAGGGGGTGCGTTCAGAGCTCTCCCAAGTGAATGCCGCTCAATGGCTGATGACTGAAGCGACTGGCATGGAATGGGCCGAAAAGTGGGAGGACCGTCCGATTGCCCACGAAGCCTTAGCATACCTCCAATACACATCGGGATCTACTTCTACACCCAAAGGAGTCATGATCAGCCACCGGAATCTCATGCAGAATTGCAGCTCCATCCGTCAATTGTGCTCGTATGACAAGCACAGTTTGTCGCTGACATGGATGCCGTACTATCATGATTACGGTCTTGTTCAAGGGCTCCTCCTTCCGCTCTACGTCGGCATCCCCGCCTATGTGATGTCTTCACTCGCGTTCCTGAAGCGACCAATTCACTGGCTGGAAGCGATCTCACGCTATCGAGTTACCGAGAGCGGGGGGCCCAACTTTGCCTATGATTACTGCGTTCGCAAGACCACGCCGGAGCAGCGAACTTCCTTGGATCTTAGCTCTTGGCGTGTGGCCAGTTGTGGCGCGGAACCCATCCGAAAAGACACCATGAGCAGTTTTCTTGAAGCCTTTGAGCCCTGTGGATTCGAGAGGCAGGCCTTCTATCCGGCGTATGGCATAGCAGAGTCTACGCTTCTGGTGTCACTCAGACGCCAAAGCGACCTGCCTGTGTCGCGCGACCTTGATGCGGGTGCATTGGAACAGGGGCGGATCGTCGATACTGCCAAGCGCACGAAAGGCGTACGAACCATGATGGGCTGTGGTCACCCGATTGGAGACACTACGGTGGCGATAGTTCACCCAATCTCTTTCACACGATGTGGAGCCAACGAAGTCGGAGAGATCTGGCTCTCATCTCCCAGCGTGTCCCAGGGGTATTGGAATAGGCCCGAAGAGACAAAGGACACCTTTGGAGCGTACGTAGCCGATACCGGCGAGGGACCTTTCTTCCGTACGGGGGATCTGGGATTCATGGAAGATGGTGAGCTCTTTGTCACAGGACGACTCAAGGACCTCATCATTATCCGTGGCAGAAATCATTACCCTCAGGATATCGAGAGGACGGTCGAACAGAGTCATTCAGCGCTCCGGCCCGGTCGCGGTGCGGCCTTTTCAATTGAGGCAGGAAACGAAGAACAACTGGTGCTCATACAGGAGGTCGAGCGTCGCATCAAGACGCCCAACATCGACGAGATAGCCGGGACGATTCGGCAGGCTGTCGCAGATCAACACGAGTTACATGTGTACGCCGTGATTCTCGTCAGAGCTGGAAGCGTTCCGAAAACATCCAGTGGAAAGATTCAACGCCGAGCTTGCAGGGACGCGTTCCTTTCGAATCGCTTAGCGGTAATCGGGAGCAGTATTCTCGACTCCGCCGACCTGGAAGGGAGTCATGAGAGTGTGACTCGCGACACCATTCTCGCCTTACCCGCAGCAGAACGGAACACCCTTTTGGAATCGTGCCTCCAGGAGTCCGTTAGCAAGGCGTTAAGAATAGCCCCGTCTCGGTTCACGCAGCGGCAGCCACTGAACACACTCGGACTCGATTCCTTGAGGGCTGCCGAGCTTATGTATGAACTCGAGACGCGTTTCGGAGTTTGTCTGCGGCTTTCCACCTTGCTCCAAGGTCTGACAATCAAAGAGCTTGCGACTCAAGTGCTTGCCCAGCTCATGGCTCCTCCAACTCTTCCGATCATTCAGGCGCGGGCAGCTTCGAATACAGTGGCTGGGCATCCCCTGTCCCACAATCAGTCGGCTCTCTGGTTCCTGCACCAGCTAGCACCAGAAAGCCCGGCTTCCAACACAGCGATTGCGGTCCCCCTTCCCACCACAATAAGGGGTTTAGCTCTCCGACAGGCGCTTGAGGCCTTGGCTGATCGCCATGCGATGCTTCGGACGACCTATGGAGTTAGCGATGGGGTACCGATTCAAGAGGTGCACGCCTATCCGTCGGTCCACCTTGAGGAGGCGGACGCGTCGCTCTGGAGTTGGGATGAGTTAAAGACAAGAATAGTCAGGGCCTCGGAGGCTCCCTTCGATCTTACACGAGGACCCCTGTGGCGGGGACACCTGTTCACCCGTTCGACGAAAGAGGCCATCCTGCTCTTGGCAGCCCACCATATCGCAGTGGACGGTTGGTCCATGAGGGTGCTCGTGCAAGACCTCTGCCTGTTCTGTGAGGCGCAGCAAGGCCACGTTCTGTCATCTCTTCCTCCTCCGGATTCTGAGTATACGGACTATGTTCGCTGGCAGAGTGCGATGCTGGCTGGACCTGAAGGGGAGCGGCTTTGGGAGTACTGGCGACAGCAGCTAGCGGGCGAATTACCGGTATTAGATTTCCCCCACGATCGGCCACGACCCCCGGTGCAGACTGCTAAGGGCGCCTCTCACGCCTTCACTGTGGGTATGGAGCTGACTCGAAAGCTGAGGGCACTCGCGAAGGCCGAGGGCACAACTCTGTACACAATCCTCTTGGCAACCTTCGAAGTCTTGTTGTACCGGTACACCGGTCAAGAAGACCTCTTAATAGCATCTCCGATGTTGGGTCGAAGTCGAGCTGCATTTGCTCGGACCGTGGGGGATTTTGTCAATCTCGTCGTCCTACGCGGAAATCTCTCCGGCAATCCGACATTTAAATCGCTTCTCGGGAACGTTCGCCATACTGTACTGGCGGCAATCGAGCATCAGGATTACCCGTTCCCACTGTTGGTCGAGCGACTTCAACGAACCCGTGATCCAAGCCACTCGCCTCTGGCGCAAGTCATGTTTGTGTTACAGCAATTCAAGCCATTCCAAGAACTGGACGATGCTGTCGTTACAGGGAAACATGGAACCACGGCAGATGCCATGGAACTTCAGTTAGAACCATTTGCCATCCCGCAAGAGACAGGGCAGTTTGATCTGACAGTTGAAATTTTCGACGGACCCGAACAGCTGTATGGCAATTTCGAATACAGCACCGACTTGTATGAGGTTACGACCATCAGACGGATGATCGGACATTTTCGGGCGGTGCTGGAGGGCATTGTGGCGGAGCCTAAAGAGCGAATCTCGGAGCTCCCTCTTACGACCGCAGATGAACGGCACCAGCTCCTGGTCGCATGGAATGACACGAAGACGGAGTCTCCTGGCAACCGGTGTATTCATGAGCTGTTCGAGGTCCAAGTGAAGCGGACACCGGAAGCCGTGGCAGTCATGTATGAAGACCAGCAGCTCACCTACCTCGAGCTCAATAGACGAGCCAATCAGTTAGGGCATTATCTGCAAAGGATTGGCGTAGGCCCAGAGGTGCTCGTGGGGATCTGTGTGGAGCGATCGCTGGAGATGATTGTGGGTTTATTCGGCATCCTCAAGGCGGGTGGGGCATACCTGCCACTTGATCCGGCGTATCCAAGAGAGCGGCTCGCCTTCATGCTGGAGGATGCCCGAGCGCCGGTCGTGCTGACCCAGCATAAACTTCGAGCCGAACTCCCAACACATGGGGCGCGTGTAGTCTGCCTAGACAGTGAGTGGGAGGTCATTGCTACGGAGAGCGAGAAACGTCCTACGAGCGGCGTGACAACGGAGAACTTGACCTACGTGATCTACACCTCAGGGTCAACGGGAAAACCCAAAGGCGTGATGATCGAGCATGGGTCTTTGGTCAACTACACCGAGGCCGTCAGTGATGAGATTGGTCTGGCTCCCGGTGATCGCATGCTCCAGTTTGCTTCGATCAGCTTCGATACAGCGGCTGAAGAGATATTTCCTTGTCTGTTAAGGGGGGCTACGCTGGTCCTCCGCACGGATTCGATGCTGGATTCCGTCCCCAAGTTTCTGCGGAAGTGCCACGAGTGGCGACTGACTGTGCTTGACCTTCCGACCGCCTATTGGCATGAGTTGACATTGCGGCTTAGCGCAGAATCCTTGGTGTTCCCTCCTTCCATACGCGTAGTGCTCATCGGTGGCGAACGGGCGCTTCGTCAGGCGTTAGTGACATGGCTGGAGCGTGTTGGGAGCGGGGTGCGGCTTGTGAATACATACGGCCCAACGGAAGCGACCGTTGCAAGTACAATGTGCGACTTATCCCATGAACCCGCGACCGCTCTTGATTTGCGGGAGGTGCCAATTGGGCATGCCATTCGAAACACCCAGGTCTACGTCTTGGATGAGCACCTGCAGCCGGTTCCTATCGGTGCCCATGGCCAATTGTACGTCGGGGGGGCTGGCCTTGCTCGAGGCTATCTGGAACGGCCTGACCTAACCGCCGCGCAGTTCATTCCAAACCCCTTCAGCAAAGGACCGGGCTCGCGCCTCTACAAGACTGGTGACATGGCCCGATGGCGGTCAGACGGGAATCTCGAGTACCTGGGTCGGATAGACTACCAGGTCAAGCTCCGAGGCTTCCGGATTGAGCTTGGGGAGATCGAGGCGGTACTTGGCACGCACCCGGCCATACGAGAGGCTGTGGTTGTTTTCCGAGAGGACCTCCCCGGAGACAGGCGGCTCGTGGCTTTTCTCGTAGCAGAACCACGAACCAACTTGACGTCGAGCGATGTCCGGGATTTTGTGAAAACACGGCTTCCCGAGTATATGGTGCCCTCGGCATTCGTCGAGTTGGATGCCCTGCCATTGACAGCCAACGGTAAAGTCGACCGTCGGGCTCTTTTAGCACCGAGCGATAGCCGTGAGCGGCTTCCTAACCTGAAGACTGTCTATGTGGCCCCGCGCGATCCCATTGAACAGGCGCTGGCCGAAATGTGGGGGGAGATTCTCGAGCTGAAGGAGGTCGGCATCCATGATAACTTCTTCGAATTAGGTGGCCACTCTTTGTTCGCCACTCAGGTGGTTTCCCGTTTACGCGAGATTTTTCAGATAGAGATTCCCCTCCGCGTCCTCTTCGAGGCCCCAACCGTCGCGAGGTTGGCCCAGCGAATCGCGCTCACACGCAGAGAGGGCCAGCCTGATTCTTCCGTTCCTCCCCTGAAGCCGGTTTCTCGAGAAGGTGAACTGCCCCTTTCCTTCGCGCAAGAACGGCTCTGGTTTCTTCATCAGCTGGCGCCTCAAAGCTCCGCCTATAACATACCTGCCGCGGTCCGCTTGGCAGGGCCATTGGACAAAGCGGCCCTTACATTCAGCTTGGACCAACTGGTCAAGCGCCATGAGTCGCTTCGAACGACTTTTACCGAAATCGCCGGTAGACTCACGCAGGTGATTCACCCGTCATTCACTTTGAAGGTATCGGAAATCGATTTGCGGAGCTTGCCACAAGATCGTCGGATGGAGGAAGCGGTGCGAGCAGTGACCGACGAGGCACGTCATCCATTTGACTTGATCAAAGGGCCCCTCATAAGGGCAGTCGTCGTACAGCTTGGTGACGAAGATCACGTCTTGGCAGTGAACATGCATCATATCATCTCGGATCAATGGTCCTTTGGGGTCATCAGCCGAGAGTTGGTCCAGTGCTATAACGATTTCTGTGAGGGACATGTCACCTCCAGTCAGGCGCTCTCCATCCAATATGCCGATTTCTCCCATTGGCAGCGGCAATGGCTGCGCGGTGAAGTGCTAGAATCTCAGCTGTCGTATTGGAAGAAGCAGCTTGTGGGTATTCCTGTGTTGGCCCTCCCGAGCGATCGCCCTCGGCCGGCTCTTCAGACCTTTCGCGGCACCTATCTCTCCCTAGATCTCCCCAGATCACTGGTCGAGGGATTGAAGCGGTTGAGCCTGAACGAGGGTGTGACCCTCTACATGACCTTCCTTGCCGCTTTCCTGACGCTTCTTCATCGTTACACGGGCCAGGAGGACATCGCGATCGGATCTCCGATCGCTAACCGCCACAGGCTCGCAATCGAGGGACTGATCGGGAGTTTCGTGAACACCTTGGTTCTGCGCACGGATCTTTCGGGTGCCCCGGCGTTCAGGGAGCTACTCGCTCGCGTGCGTGACGTGGCGCTGGGGGCGTATGCGCACCAGGATCTGCCCTTCGAGAAACTGGTCGCGGAGCTCCATCCCGACCGGGATATTGGTGGCATTCCGCTCGTACAGGTGCTTTTCAATTTTGCGAATGCGCCTTTGGGGAGAGTCGATTTTAAACATCTCTCGTGGACCCCTTTCGAGATCGACCGAGGCGCGGCCCAGTTCGACCTGAGCCTCACGATTGATCCAGTTATATCGCGGAAGGTCCATCTTGAGTTTAATACGGATCTCTTTGAGTCCACGACGGCGGTCCGGATACTTAGACACTATCGGACGTTACTCGAGTCGATTGTGGCTGGACCGGAAGTGCGTATTTCTGAGTTGCAGTTGTTGGCGGAAGGCGAACGCCGGCAGATGCTAGTGGAGTGGAACAACACGCAAGCAGACTATCCGGAGACCTGCGTCGCGCAGTTGATCGAGGCTCAGGCAGCGCGGATGCCTCAGGCCGTTGCGGTGGTCTTCAACGGCGAGACGTTGAGTTATGGCCAGCTCAACGCCCGGGCCAACCAACTCGCGCGTCATCTGCAGCAATTGGGTGTGGGACCGGAGGTGCTCGTGGCAGTGTGCATGGAGCGGTCCCTCGATATGCTGGTGAGCCTGATCGGAATTATGAAGGCTGGTGGAGCATATGTACCGCTGGATCCTGGGTTTCCGAACCAGCGTCAGTCATTCATGCTGGCTAATAGCCAAGCATCGGTTCTCCTGACGCAACGCCACTTGGCGGAAGGTCTGCCGGACCACCGCGCGCATCTGGTACTGGTTGATACTGAGTGGGAAGCCATTAGGCGCCAGAGCCCGGAAAATCTCTTGCCGATGGCGAAGCCGGGGAACCTGGCCTATGTGATATACACGTCGGGTTCAACCGGGCAGCCCAAAGGTGTGGAGATTGAGCATCGGGCGCTGGTGAATTGTCTAGAGTCGATGCGTCGAGAGCCGGGCCTGACGGAACGGGACATCCTGCTATCGGTGACGACACTCTCCTTCGACATCGCGGGGCTTGAGCTGTACCTCCCGCTGTTGGCGGGAGCACGCGTGGTGCTGGTGAGCCGCGAGGAAGCGGTGGATGGAGTGAGGTTGATGAGGCTGTTGCGCAGCACAGGTGCAACGACGATGCAGGCGACCCCGGCAACATGGCGGCTCTTATTGCAAGCAGGCTGGGAAGGGAGTCCAGGGTTGAAGATCCTGTGCGGTGGTGAGGCGCTATCGCGTGATCTGGCCGAGGCCTTGCTGAAGCGTGGTGCTTCGGTGTGGAACATGTACGGTCCAACTGAGACGACCATCTGGTCGACAGTGAACAAGGTGGAGTCTGAGGAAGGGCCTGTGTCGATCGGACGACCCATTGCCAACACGCAGGTCTATATTCTTGACTCCATGCTCCAACCGGTTCCGGTTGGGATATCCGGCGAGCTTTGCATCGGAGGGGATGGGTTGGCGCGTGGATATCTTGCATCTCCGCAGTTAACGGCCGAGAAGTTCGTCGTCAGTCCATTTATCCGTGGTGGGCAGCGGATCTACAAGACTGGAGACCTGGCAAGGTGGCTTTCCGACGGGTGCATCGAGTGTCTTGGGAGGACCGATCACCAGATCAAAATCCGCGGATTCCGCGTCGAGCTGGGCGAGATTGAATCCGTGCTGGTCAAAGACTCCACGGTCCAGCAGTGCGTGGTGGTGCCGCGTGAAGACACACCGGGGGAGAAGCGGTTGGTAGCGTATGTGGTCCCGCAGCACGGACAGATGCCAAACGTCGCTGAACTACGGCAGCGACTCAGAGAACAGCTCTCGGACTATATGGTGCCCACAGCATTCGTGATATTGGAAGCGCTTCCACTGACTCCCAACGGAAAGGTGAACCGACTCGCGCTCCCGCCACCTCATGACGTACGGC
>Ga0209853_1000444_pt1 | contig 11537 bp, 9 predicted proteins | sample GWRWS1_30_40_FD_187224 | JGI IMG/M metagenome (GOLD analysis project Ga0209853, IMG submission 187224) | Riverbed sediment microbial communities from areas with vegetation nearby in Columbia River, Washington, USA - GW-RW S1_30_40 (SPAdes)... | ecosystem: Environmental > Aquatic > Freshwater >...
GCTGGAGCGCGCGCTGAAGCTTGGCCGCCCCGGCCGAGCGGCGGTCGACGTCTTCGAGGACGAGCCAATCTTCGACCCGGCGCACCCGCTGCTGGCTCTGCCGAACGTCGTCGCGACGCCTCACATCGGCTTCGTCGAGCGGGACACCTACGAGCGCTACTTCGGCGACGCGTTCGATGCCGTCAACGCGTTTGCGGCCGGCAAGCCGATTCGAGTCGTGAAGTGAGGGAGAGAGCGAAGTGCCTGAATTGATCACCAAGCGCGAGGGCGGAGTCGGTTGGATCGTGTTCTCCAACCCGGCGCGCTTCAACGCGATGACCTACGACATGTGGAAGGCGCTGCCCGAGGCGCTCGCCGGGTTCGACAAGGACCCGGCGGTGCGCGTCGTCGTCCTCGCCGGCGACGGCGAGAAGGCGTTCGTCTCGGGCGCCGACATCTCGCAGTTCGAGGAGCAGCGCGCGAACGAGCAGGCGCGGGCGGAGTACAACCGGACGGTGGAGGCCGCTTACGTCGCGCCGATCCTTTGCGCGAAGCCGGTCGTGGCGAAGATCCGCGGGATCTGCATGGGCGGGGGGCTTGGGCTTGCCGCCGCGTGCGATCTCCGGTTCGCGAGCGATGATGCGGTGTTCCGCATGCCGGCGGCGCGGTTGGGGTTGGGCTACAGCTTCACCGGGATGCGTCGGTTCGTCCAGGTCCTCGGGGCCGCGAACACCGCGGACATCTTTTTCTCGGCGCGGAAGTTCGACGCGCGCGACGCGCTTGCTATGGGTTTGGTGAGCCGCGTGTTCCCCGCCGCCGATCTCGATCGCGAGGTCGGTGCCTACTGCGCGCTGATCGCGGAGAACGCGCCGCTGTCACTGATCGCGGCGAAAGCGGCGATTCGTGAAGTGCTGGCGGATCCGGCGACGCGTGACGTCGGCGCCCTGCAGAAGCTCATCGATGCGTGCTTCGCGAGCGAGGACTACCGGGAGGGGCGCACGGCGTTCATGGAGAAGCGGAAGGCGGAGTTCAAGGGACGGTGAGCTGAACTCCCGGAGTGGTTGCTGTCAGGACGGCGCGCGGATCACTCCACAAACGGCTCGACGCCCATCGCCCTGAGGACGGGCGCAGCCGCCGGCGCGGTGAAGAACTTGATCATCGCGCGTGCCGCCTCCGGCTCTTTCGCGGCGGTAGCTACTCCCGCCGTGAATCCGATCCAGGTCTGCAGCTCTTGCGGAATCGGCCCGACGAGCTCCACACCAGGCACGCCGGAAATCCGCGACGCCACCACCACGACGAGCTCTACCTCGCCGCGCCCGACCGCCTCGACGTTGTACTCCGCCGGCATCGGCCGCATTTTCGGTTTCATCTCCGTGGCGATGCCGAGTCGATCGACGAGACCGACAAAGTACTTGCCGCTCGCACCTTCGCCCGGATAGGCGACGGATGTGGCGCTGAGCAGTGTGCGCTTGAACGCTGGGACAGAGGAGATGTCCGGTTTGGGCGTTCCAGCGCGCACCGCAACGCCGATGCCACTCCGGCCGATGACGGCGCGCGTGTCGGCGGCGATCTTGCCCTGCTTGATGAGATCGTCGAGCACCGGCGGATTGAGCACGGCAACGTCGAAGGTTTCGCCGGCTTCGATCTTCCGCTTCACCGCAGGGTTGACCTCGAATCGGATCGAAACCTTGTGCCCGGTCGCACGTTCGAACTGGGTGCCGAGCTCGCTTACCGCAGCCCTTGCCCCGTTGCCGCTAAGGACCTTGATCTCGGCGGCCTCCGAACAGACGCCGACTGCGAGCAGAAGGATCAACCCGATTCTTGCCGTCGCGAACAGTGCGCGTGTCGTCATTCAATTCTCCTCCCGGACGCATACCGTTACGCACTCGACGTCAACCGTCTTTCCGTCGAGCTCGGCAACCAGCTGCGGGGCACCTAGCTCCGACTACGATGCTACCGCGCGTCCTGCTGCAGATATTTGTGGACGAAAGCGATCGCCATGCTGCCCTCACCGACCGCGGAGGCTACGCGCTTGACCGGGCTCAACCTCACATCCCCGCAGGCGAAAACACCGGGGACACTCGATTCGAGGAGGTAGGGATCGCGGCTGTGCGACCAGCGCCCGGCCTTCACCACGTCGTCACCGGTCAGGAGATATCCTCGTGCATCGCGTGCGATGTCCACCGGCAGCCAACCGGTCTCTGCGTCGGCGCCAATGAAAACGAAAAGGCCACCACAGTCTTGTCGGCGCACCTTTGCGCTCGCGCCATCGCGTATGTCGATTCCTGTCAGGTGCGTGTCGCCGTGCGCGGCGACCACTTCCGAGCGCAGTTGCACCTTCACGTTCGATTTCCCGCCGAGCTGCTCAATCAGGTAGCGAGACATGCTCTTCTCCAGGGAATCGCCCCGGACGACGAGCGTCACCATGCGTGCATGATTGGCAAAGTACAAAGCGGCCTGACCGGCTGAGTTTCCGGCACCAATGAGGTGCACGTCGAGTCCATGGGTCGCACTCGCTTCGCTGCGTGCCGCTCCATAGTAAATACCCTTGCCGATGAGCCGATCGAAGCCTTCGATCGCGAGGCGGCGCCACGTGACGCCAGTGGCAAGAATGACGGTCCGCGCCCGGACGACATCGTCGCCATCGAGGTAAACCTGACGCGTTTTCGGATCGACGCGAGCGACAGAGCGCGTGACCAGAATCTCGGCCCCGAGTCGCCTTGCTTGCTGGAGTGCGCGACTCGCGAGCTCGTCGCCTGAGACTCCACTGGGGAACCCGAGATAGTTCTCGATCCGCGAGGACGTCCCGGCCTGACCTCCGGGCGCCTCGCGCTCCACCACCACGGTGCGCAGTCCCTCGGACGCGCCGTATACTGCTGCCGCGAGGCCGGCCGGCCCACCACCGACGATTAGGGTGTCGTATTCAGCAAGGCGTGCACTCGTTTGAAGGCCAAGGAGCTGGGCAAGGTCGCGCGTCGCAGGTCGACTGAGGAGCGTCCCGTCGGCCAGCCTCAGCACAGGGCAATCGTCGTCCCCTGGGCGGGTTCCGGGCCAACGCGATGGCAGTTCAGGCGCATCGGGTGTCATCCAGTCATAGGTAATCTGGTTGCGCGCGAGGAACTGGCGCAACTCTCCGCAGGCGGTGTCCCAGCGGTGACCGACCATTATTACGCGCGGCTTAGGCGGGTCGGCAGCGATGCCCTGAAGCCCTCCGATGCGCTCGCGTGCGAGCGTACCGACCTTCACAGGGACCTCCGGCGACGCCGCCGCAACGGCGTAATACTGCTTCGGATCGACACGCAAGACGCGCGAGGGTTCTGACGCCCGATAGCCGCCCACAAACGCCGTGCCAAAGGCGATCGGCACTTCGCCGAAAATTGCGCCCGGAACGCGCCAGCCCAGCGTTCGTTCGATGCCGTCGACCAGCTTGACGACCTCGATTTTTCCGGCGAGAACCGCGTAGAGCGCGCGGTCTCCACCCTCATGAACGGCGAACTCTCCGGCACCCAGATGCAGGTCGGCGGACGTCCGCGCGAGACGCTCAAGTTCGGTCACTGCGAGCGTCGAGAACAAAGGAATTGCCCGGATGTCGTCAATTGTCAGCATGGTTCGGTTGAAAGCAGGAAGAGGGGGCAGACCACAATTCGAGGATTACACATCTATTCCGGCCGAGCAAAAAAAGCGTACGCAAGCTGATCGCTTTGCCGCCCAACGATATGGAGTTCAGCGGCGAGCGAAGCGAGGGATCTTCCAGCAAATGCGCCCGCATTGCCAGTAACCCCTCATCTACGGGGCCCGCGAGTGCGGTTGGATAAGGCGTAGCGGCGCTGCAGCCATTTCTCGGGTGTCTCGAATCGGTAGTGGTTGGGCAGCGAGGGCGGCGTGAGGCCAGTCTGCATCACGAACGCCCCCGGTCGGTTCACGAGCTACCGTTTGTCGAACCCGAGCAGCCCGCCCACCACCGCCCGCGGGTCGCGCGGGCTCCACCGGCCGACCTCGACCGCGGCGAGGAAATCAGCGACCGCACGGTTGAACAGCTCCGGCTCCTCGAGGTTGATTATGTGGCCCGAGCGCGGTAGAACGACCAGCCCCGCGGTCGGGATCGAACGCTTCAGGAGCAGGGCAGCATCGAGGCACGGCTCGTCTTCGTCCCCGGTCATCACCAGCGCCGGCACCGTGATTCGCTTCATCTGTTCGACGAGCTGATAGAGGAGCGGGCGGCGCATCTGCACGCCGCGCAGTGTGAGGGCGGAGCCTTTGGCCGAGTGCTCCTTCAGCGACTCCGCGAACTGCCGGAAGCCGCGCGGATCCTTGTTCTCGAGCTGCACCCGGGTTGGCCCCTGCGCGTACTTCGCGCCAGCCGCGGCCGCGCCCTGAGTCTCGAACAGCTCCGCCGTCGCCTTGCTCTCGGCCCGGAACCTGTTCTCCTCGCCCGGCTGCGAGCCATAGCCGCAACCCGCGATCACCAACGACCGGCAGCGCTGCGGATACCCGAGCCCGACGTGCAGCGTCGCGAAGCCACCCATCGACAGGCCGACGACGTGTGCCGTGTCGACGCCGAGATGGTCGAGGATCGCGATGACGTCGTCCCGCGCACGCTCCTGCGAGTACTTCCCAACGTCCTCGGGCACATCCGACGGCGGAAAGCCGCGGGCGTTGAACGCCACGCAGCGGTACCGCCGCGAGAAGAACCGCAACTGCGGCTCCCAGCTCCGGTGGTCGCCGGCGAACTCGTGCACGAACACGATCGTCGGGCCGATTCCGACCTCTTCGTAGTAGAGCTTCACGCCGTCGTTCGTCGTCGCGTGGGGCATGGGGTCCTCCGAGCGCGAAGCGTACCGCAAGGGTCCGGCGCGCGGCGCTTCACGTAAGATTCACGGCGTGCATGACCTGGTGATCCGGAACGCCCAGCTCATCGACGGGCTCGGCAACCCGCCGCGCTACGGCAGCCTCGCGGTCGCGGCCGGTCGGATCGCAGCGATCGGCGAGGACGTCGGGGCCGGCTGGCAGGTCGTCGACGCGAGGGGCCTCGCGCTCGCGCCCGGGATCATCGACAACCACACCCACTACGACGCGCAGGTGACGTGGGACCCGGACCTGACGGCCTCGTCGTCGCTCGGCGTGACCACCGCGGTCATCGGCAACTGCGGTTTCACGATCGCGCCGTGCCGGCCCGAAGACCGCGACCTCGTGATGCGCAACCTCACGAACGTCGAGGGCATGTCGCTCGACGCGCTGCGCGCCGGCATCCGCTGGGAGTTCGAGAGCTTTCCCGAGTACCTCGCCATGCTGGAGCGCAACGGCCTGGGGCTGAACCTCGCCGCGTTCGCCGGCCACTCCTCGATCCGGACCTTTGTCATGCGCGAGGACGCGCCGCGGCGCGCCGCGGCGCCGGAGGAGGTTGAAGCGATGCGCGGGCTCGTCGCCGAGGCGATGCGGGTCGGCGCGATCGGGTTCGCGACGTCGACCTCCCCGGCGCACAACGGCGACGGCGGCCTGCCGATGCCCTCGCGCCTCGCGGACGACGCGGAGCTGCTCGCGCTCACGGGGGCGGTCCGGGGCGCTGGCCTCTTCATGCTCACCAAGGGCGGCCACACCAAGGTGAGTTTCCTCGAGGAGATCGCGGCACGGAACGGCCGGCCGGTGGTCATCGCGGCGCTCCTCCACAGCAGCGTCAACCCGGGCGCCGTCTTCCGCGACCTCGATGAGATCGGCGCCGCGAACGCCCGCGGGCGACAGCTCGTTGGCGCGATCTCCTGCTGCCCGCTCAGCATGGATTTCACGCTGCAGGCGCCGTATCCGTTCGAAGGTCTCGAGGCGTGGAAGCCGGCGCTCGGCCGGAAAGGCGACGCGTTCACGCGGGTGATCGCAGATCGCCGGTTTCGCGATGCGATCCGCGTGGAGCTCGCGCAGCCGGCGGTCTTCCGCCTGTTCAGCGGCGAGTGGGACAAGGTCTACGTCGTCGAGGTTGCCTCGCCTGCGCGCCGCGGGCTCGAGAGCCGATCGCTCGCCGAGGTTGGCCGCGAGCAAGGCAAGGATCCGCTCGACGCGCTGCTCGATCTCGCGCTGATGGAGGACTTGAAGACCGTGTTCGTTGCACTGCTGCTCAACTCCGACGAGGAGGCGGTCGCGCGCCTGATCACCCACCCGCACAGCCTGGTGTCGCTGTCGGACGCCGGGGCGCACCTGACGTTCTTCAACGACGCGGGGTTCGGACTGCACCTGCTCGGCCACTGGGTCCGTGAACGCGGTGCGCTCTCGCTCGGGGAGGGTGTCAAGAAGCTGACCGGCGACGCCGCGCGGCTGTTCGGCATCCGCGACCGCGGCCGCCTGGAAACGGGCTGCGCGGCCGATCTCCTGCTCTTCGATCCGGCAGCAGTGAAGCGCGGTCCGAAGCGGCGCGTCTTCGATCTGCCAGCCGGGGCGCCGCGGCTCGTCACGCCGGGCATCGGCGTGCACGGCGTCTGGGTCAACGGCGAGCGGGTGGCCGATGAACGCGGGCCGATCCCGTCCGCGCCTCGTGCCGGCAAGCTGCTCCGCGAGTTCGCGCCCTGAGGAAAAAAGAAAGGGCCGGGGGGGAACCCGGCCCAAACGCTTGCCGCAGGGGAAAACTCAGAATCCGCACGCTTCGTCGCCGGCTCCTGATGGGAGGGGGGACACCGGCAGCGCACATCACGCGCGAATCCGGCGCCACCATGCCACGCCGCGCAAGGGCCCAAACGCCGGTGTGACAATGGTTTTCGATCGGCCGGTGTTTCAGCGGCCGAGCGAGGAAGAGTTCCCATCAGTTAACGGCGTGTAACAATCCCGTCGGGAACCCGTCAGCGCGATGGATCGCACCGAACGCTTCTACAAGATCCACCAGCTGCTCGCCGCGCGCGGGGCGGTGCGGATCAGCGAGTTCCTCGACGCGCTCGGCGTGTCGCGCGCGACGTTCAAGCGCGACCTCGAGTACATGCGCGACCGCCTCAACGCGCCGATCGAGTGGGACCGCGAACGGCGCGGCTATCGCTTCGCGGGCGACGCCGCAGACGCGGGCCGCTACCAGCTCCCGGGACTCTGGTTCAACCCCTCGGAGATCCGGGCGCTCCTCACGATGCAGCATCTGCTTGCCGATCTGCAGCCGGGCCTGCTCGAGCCGCACGTCAAGCCGCTGCTCTCGCGGCTGCGCGCGCTCCTCGGGAGCGGCGAGCACTCAGCGGAGGAGGTCGAACGCCGGATCCGGATCATCCACCTCGGGGCGCGGCGGCTCGCGCTGCCGCAGTTCGAGCTGGTCGCCAACGCGGTCCTCGACCGGCAGCGGCTGCACATCGTCTACGTCAGCCGCAGCTCGAACGAGCGCACCGAACGGGACATCAGCCCGCAGCGGCTGGTGCACTACCGCGAGAACTGGTACTGCGACGCCTGGTGCCACCTGCGCCAGGACGTGCGCAGCTTCGCGGTCGACGCGATCCAGTCCGCGCAACCGCTCGACCAGAAGGCGAAAAGCGTCCCGGACCGCGAGCTCGACGAGGTGCTCGCGGCGGGTTACGGCATCTTCTCCGGGCGCAAGACCGCCTGGGCGAAGCTGCGCTTTACGCCCGAGCGGTCGCGCTGGGTGTCGGCCGAGCAGTGGCATCCGCAGCAGAAGGGGCGCTTCGAGCGCGATGGCAGCTACCTGCTCGAGCTGCCGTTCTCCGACCACCGCGAGCTCGCGATGGACATCCTGCGGCACGGGCCGCACGTCGAGGTGCTCGAACCGGCGAGCCTGCGCGAGGCGGTGAAGGAGCAGCTGGCCGCGGCGCTGGCGAGGTACGGGAAAGCTAGCTGAAGAGCTGCTCGAGATCGATCGGGAACGAGGTCGCCTGCCGGTGACCCTCGGCGCCGTCGATCTCGACTTGCCGCGACCGCGGAAAGACGAGCCATGCCTCGGTCGCACCCGCACCCACGTAGGCCGCGGCCTTCTCGCGCAGCTTGGGCCGGGCGTCGCCGGGCGAAGCAATCTCGACGCACAGCTCCGGCGCGCCGCCGAGCGGCGCCTCCTCGGGATGCGCCGCGAGGAACGCGCTCGAGCACCACGCGACGTCCGGCACGCGCACGCCGAGATCGGTGGCGACTCCGACCTCGACCATCGTGCGCCCGCCGAGCGCGTCTTCCAGCACCCTGGCGATGCGCGCCGCGAGCAGACCGTGGGTCTTGCCGACCGGGCTCATGAGGATCTCGCCCCACTCGGTCAGCTCGATCTTCGCCGCGAGGTCTTCGAAGGTCGGGTCTGCGCACAGCGCCCGCCAGCGCTTCGCGAGCTGGTCGCGATCGAGCGGCGCTTCGATGGTTTCCGGGGCAGCGGACATGGGCACGTTTCTCCACTAGGCATCGGCCTCGACGGCGGGTGATGCCCGGGCAAGTCGTCGGAAAAGTCTACCATCGGCGGGTCCTGACATTGCGAATTTTCCCGGTCCGCAGGCTCGCGCCGTGAGCCACTGCCCTCTGCATACTGGGCGCACCAATAAGCAGGAGCGTCACAGATGGAACCGCAGTCGTCGCTCGGGGACCGGGCGGTTGCGATCGCCGGGATTCTCGCGATCCTTCTGGTCGGCTTGTTCGGCGCCGAGCCGGATCAACAGCCGGCGCCGCTCACGAGGACCGTGAAATCGGCGCAACGCTGACGCCAGCCGCCGCGGCTGCAGCGCGTGACCTATCATCCGCGGCGATGTCGGCCGCGCTTCCCGAGCTCGCCAGGGACGATCTGTTCGCCCGCCTCGCCGCCGGGCACGCGGCGCAGATCACGGTCATCACGCCCAACCGTCGCCTCGCCCAGGCGTTCGGCGCGGAGTTCGATCGCCGGCAGCTCGCGGCGAGCCGGACCGTCTGGGAGACGGCGGACATCCTGCCGTACACGGCGTTCGTCGAGCGGCTCTACGAGGACGCCCTCTACTCGGAGCTCGCCGCCGGCCTCCCGCTCCTGCTCACGCCCGAGCAGGAGCAGGGCCTGTGGGAGGAGCGCGTGGGCGGTTCCGCAAGCGGCGGCGCGCTCCTCGCGGTGGCCGAAACCGCGGCGCTCGCGCGCGATGCATGGGAGCTCGCGCACGCCTGGGACCTCCTCGATCGGCTCGACGGGGCGCTCCTCGACGATGACGTCGCGGCGTTTGTCGGCTGGTCGCGGGCCTACGCTGAACGCACGGACCGTGCGCGCCTGACGGACCGCGCCCGGCTGCCCGAGGTAGTGGGCCGCACGCTCGAGCATCCATGGGTGAGAAAGCCCAGGCTGCTCGTCGCCTACGGGTTCGACGTCGTCACTCCACAGCAGAGCGCGCTCCTCGCGGCGCTCGCTGCTGCCGGCGTGGAGCTCGCGAGCTGCCGGACGCCGCGCCGCGAGGCAAGGGCGGTGCGAATCGCGGCCGTCGACGCGCGAGACGAGATGCTCCGCGCGGCGAAGTGGGCCCGGGCGCGGCTGGAGGCGAACGGCGACGCGCGGATCGCGATCGTCGTGCCTCATCTCGCGGCCCGCAAGAACGCCCTCCGCCGCGTCCTCGCGCAGACAACGGATCCCGGCGGCGTTGCGGGCGTCCCCCCGTTCAACATCTCCCTCGGCGATCCCCTGACGGGCTATCCGCTCGTGGCGCACGCGCTTGCCGCGCTCGAGCTCGGCGGCCGGGAGATCGACTTCGAGCGGGCGAGCCTCGTGATCCGCTCGCCGTTCATCGCGCTAGGCGACTCGGAGCTCGCGCGCCGGGCGCGTATCGACGCGCGGCTGCGCCGGCGAGCGGAGCCGCACGTGACGCTCGACCGGCTGGTCCGGCTGGTCAGCGATGCGCCAGGGCTCGCGCGGATCCTCGAGGCGTACGCCGGCTTCAGGAAGAGCCGGCTCTTCGGCGTTCGATCACCGGGGGACTGGGCGCGGGCGTTCAGCGATGCGTTGACGCTCCTCGGGTTCCCGGGCGAGCGGGGACTCGACTCGGCCGAGTACCAGACACTGAAGAAGTGGCATGAGGCGGTCGCGCGATTCGCTGGCCTTGATCGGATCGTGGACAAGATGGGCTTTGCGGAGGCGCTCGGCCGGCTGCGGCGGATGGCGGCGGACACGATCTTCCAGCCCGAGACGCCAGCCGTTCCGATCCAGGTGCTGGGCGTTCTCGAAGCCGCCGGCATGGTCTTCGACCACCTGTGGGTCATGGGTCTGTCGGACGAGGCCTGGCCGATGCCGCCACATGCCAACCCCTTCATCCCGCTCCAGTTGCAGCAGCGCGCGGAAGTGCCCAACGCCGCGCCGGCGTCCGCACTGCAACTCGCACAGCGGCTCACCGCCGAATGGCTCTCGGGCGCGGCCGAGGTCGTGCTGTCGCACCCGCGGCGCGAGGCGGATCAAGACCTCGCGGCGAGTCCGCTCATCGCACACGTGGCCGAAGACGAGCCGGAGGTGCCCGAGTACGCCACTTGGCGCGCTATCGTTCATCGTGCGGCGAAGGTCCAGCGCCTCGTGGACACGCGCGCACCCGCGTTTGCGGCGGACCAGCCGGCACGGGGCGGGGCGCGGCTCATCAAGAATCAGGCGGCGTGTCCGTTCCGGGCCTTCGCCATCCACCGCCTCGGTGCCGAAGGCATCGAGTCGCCGCACACCGGGCTCGACGCGCGCGAGCGCGGCACGCTCGTGCATCGGATGCTCGCCGCGGTCTGGAGCGGGCTCAGGACGAAGCGGGCGCTGGTTGCGCTGACCGAGGCGGAGCTGGAGGCGCGGCTTGCCATGGCCGCTGACGGGGCGATCGCCAATGAGCGGCACCGGCGTCCCGCAACGCTCTCCGGCCGCTTCGCCGACATCGAAAAGGCCCGGCTCGTGCGCCTGGCGAAAGCGTGGCTGGATCACGAGCGCGCTCGCGACGATTTCACCGTGCTGCACGTCGAGGACCAGCGGACCGTCGGCGTCGGGCCGCTGAAGCTGGAGCTGCGCCTCGATCGCGTCGATGAGACCGACGACGGGGCGCGCATCGTGATCGACTACAAGACCGGGCAGGCGTCGCTGGCCGCCATCCTCCAGCCACGGCCCGACGAGCCGCAGCTCCCGCTGTATGTCGTCGGGGCCGAGGTGAATGCGACCGCGGCCGCGTTCGCTCAGGTGTCCGCCGACGAGATGAGATTCGTCGGCCTCGCGCACGAGGAAGGCGTCCTGCCGGGAGTGAAGACGCCCCGGGACGCCGGCGCACACCCGGGCTGGGCGGAGCAGGTGGCTTTCTGGCGCGCCGAGCTCGAGCGGCTCGCGGGCGAGTTCGCCTCCGGCCACGCCGCCGTCGATCCGAAGCACCGGCCGCAGACCTGCCGCGAGTGCGACCTCCAGCCCTTGTGTCGCGTCCACGAACGCGACGAGCGGCGGCCGAGCGAGGATTGAATGGCGGCGAGCCCGATCCCCGATCTGGCAGAGCGCAGCCGCACGCTCGACCCGTCGCGCTCGTTCATCGTCCAGGCGCCGGCGGGATCGGGCAAGACGGAGCTCCTGATCCAGCGCTACCTCGCCCTGCTCGCTACGGTGGATGCGCCCGAGGAGATCGTCGCCATCACCTTCACGCGCAAGGCGGCGGGCGAGATGC
>Ga0209853_1000445_pt1 | contig 11522 bp, 9 predicted proteins | sample GWRWS1_30_40_FD_187224 | JGI IMG/M metagenome (GOLD analysis project Ga0209853, IMG submission 187224) | Riverbed sediment microbial communities from areas with vegetation nearby in Columbia River, Washington, USA - GW-RW S1_30_40 (SPAdes)... | ecosystem: Environmental > Aquatic > Freshwater >...
GAAGGCGGTGGCCAGGCCGAGCGAGGCCACCCCGTCGGCCGTGGAGAACGGAGCCCGTCGGACCGCCACCACCAGGATCCCCGCCACCACCGTGAGCGCGATGGAGGTGCCGGGGATCAGCGCGGTCCGCATCCAGAAGCCATCCAGCTCGAACCACCTCGCGGCGATGAGGCCGGGGACCACGAGCAGCAGCGCCAGACCGAACAGCACCCGGATCGTGTGCCCGAAGTTCCCGAAGACGTCGGGGTGGTTCGCGTACAGGGCGGCGGTCTCGCGCTCGGCGGCCCGCGCCGCCTCGACGGCCTCCGGCGACGGCGTCGCCAGGGCCGGGCCGGTCACCACCGCGACGTCCGGGCCGAGGGGGAGCAGGTAGCCGGGCGGCGGCTCCCGATCGAGGAGCGCTTCGTTGGCTGTCCCGGCGTTGAACTGCCGGACCAGGAATACGACGGGCGGCTGCGGGTATTCCTTCTCAAGGAGCTGCACCTCGTCGAAGAAGCCCCGCGACATCGTGTTGTACGTGGGGTCCGTGAGCACCGTCGGCCGGTCCGCCAGGAAGTTCTCGACGGTTCCGAAGTACGACATCGACCACTTCACCGCGTCGCCTGGCAGCCCGGTCCGCGAGACGTTCGTGAACGTCTTCGCCCACCCGTAGGCCTGGTAGGTGTCCTCGTAGTCCAGGATGAACACGATCGGGTGGCCGGGCTCCCGTTCGACGATGGCGCTCGCGGCGGCGAGCGATGTGCGGGTGGGCTGGCCGATCCACTGGTTGCTCGGCGTCGCCCATTGCGCGGCGTCGCGCCCCCGCACCCACACGAAGGCCAGCGAGCCGACCAGGGCCACCATCCCGATGACCGCGACGAACCGGGTCGCGTCCCATCGTTTCAGCAGCCAGCGCGCGGCGACCCACGCCCCCAGTCCGAGCAGGGGCATGAGCGCGACCGTCGCGTTCATGAACCGGTAGTACGGGTAGGCCTTGCCGACCAGGAACCCGAACACGCCGACGAGCGGGAGCAGCCACAGGGCCGAGATCGTCCCGAAGCCGTCGGCCGGCCGCCGGTCCTTGCGGGCCCGGTAGATCACCCACCCGATCCCCAGAAGGATCAGGGGGAACGTGATGAGGGGTTGGAGCGATGCCACCCATCCGCCCAGCCGGTGCAGGAACACCTCCCGCGTGTACGGCGGCGGCAGGGCCGCGTCGGCCAGCGAGCCCGTCACCCCCCACGGCCCGACCAGCCACGACGCCAGGCCCACGATCATCCCGAAGCCGGTGGCCATGAGGCTTGGGCCGTTGCGGCGGAGGGCCGAGCCGAGCGAGAACCGGCTGGTCACGAGGTGCAGGCCGAACACGGCGAGCAGCGACGCCCCGAAGACGACGCACGTCGTAGGGTGCGTGAACGCGGCGGCCACGCCGAACAGGAACACCGCGGACCTGGCCCCCCACGAGGTCTGCGCCGGCTCGTAGAACGCCAGGATCATCGACAGGAAGAACAGGACGGCGATGTTGTCGAGGTATCCCACGTACGGCGTGGTCATGAACAGCGCCGCCGTGGCCGCCATCACGAACAGGAACAGCAAGGGGTCGCGATGTCGGCGGTACGAGAACGCGCCGAGCGCCAGGCCGGTGAGGATGGGGATGCCGACCATCATGAAGGCGCTGAACGTGTACAGGTCGATCCCGGCCACCCGTTGGAGGATCGAGCCGTAGAGCGGGACCGAAACCCGGTACCCCGCCGAGAACAGGCTGAGCGGGCCCCAGTCCCGAGCGATGAGGCCGGGGTCGTCGTGCATGATCAGGTTGGACCGCCACGTGTACCAGGCGGGGTCGCGGGTTGGGGCGGTGATCGAGGGGTCGAGGAGGAACGTCCACCCGAACGCGACGAGCAGGACCAGCACCGCGACGACCAGCACGACCGGGCGGCCCAGGGCGCGGCTCCCGGGCTCCGGCACGCGGATGGCGTCCTCAGCCGGAGCGTGATTGGTGACCGTCATGCCGTGTCTGGCCCTTCCCGATCCGCGATCAGCCCGCGCGAGCCTCGGGGAGGCACGGGAGCCGCGACAGCATAGACGACGGCAGCGCGGCCCACGCCCGCCCGCACGGCCTCACGGCAGCATCCGGGCGCCTGCCTTCGGTTCGCACAACTGTTCGTCTGGGTACGGGCATGGGTCGAGGATCAACGCCGGGAGCGGCTCCTGGGTGAAGTCGAACTCGTTCCACAGGCTGCCCAGGATGTCCACCTCCTCCCGGACCGTGGGGCGGGAGTCGGGGCGGCCGTCGGTCTTCGGGTCCAGTCGGGCCCCGCCCATGAACCGGTCCTCGATCAGCTTGAGGTACGCGTCAAAGGTCAGCACCTGATGGTCGATGTAGCCGGGCCTGGCCCACGGGCTGATCATGATGCCCGGCACGCGGATGCCGTACCCGTTCTCGTCCACCCGGGGCGGCGGCATGTGGTCGTAGAAGCCGCCCCAATCGTCCCAGGTGATGAAGATGGCCGTGCTCCCCCAGTCGGGGCCCTGCATCGCCGCGTTCACCATCCGCGTGACGTGAGCCTGGCCCGCCCCGAGGGACTCCCCGGTCGCCGGATGCTCGCTGTAGCCCGGCCCCGGCATGATCCAGGACACCGAGGGAAGGGTCCCGCTGGCGGCGGCCTCGAGGTACTCGGGGTGCTCCTTGATGTTGTCGAGCTGGTCGGTCTCGTGCACGTCGGTGAACCCGGGGAGAGGGTTCTGGATCGGGTTGGTCCCCGTTTTCCGCCATCCCTTCTCGCACGGCTCCTCCACGCAGGTGCCGGGGCCCACGTAGTACGCCCAGCTCACGCCGTACCGGTTCAGCAGCCAGGTGATGTCCGTCCACGCGTACAGGGGCTCCTGTGCACCCCGCCTTTGGATCTGCCACTCCTCGTACAAGCTGAGATCCGACTCGCAGCTCATGGGATCCCGGGGGTCCTCACAGTGGGCCGACCACGCCGAGACCAGGAAGAGGTGCGCGGGCAACGTCCAGGAATCGGTCGGTGCGAACATGCGGTCCTGGAGGACGTAGCGCTCCGCGTAGGCCCAGTAGTTCGGGATCTCCCGCTCGTCGTGGTACGCCATCAGCCCCGGCTGGTCCCGGGGACCGACGAGGGGGTCGCAGCGGGGGTCGAAGCGATGCTCGGGGCAGAATGGCTTCCCCTTGACCGCCGTGGTGATGAACCCGTTCATCCTGCCGCCGTTCACGTCCTTCACCGACGCCCTTTGGGCATGGGGTCCGCCGTCGTCCACCAGGGTCGGGTCGTGCCAGGGCTTCACGCAGCGATCCAAGATGGGGTCGGGGTTGCACACGGCAGGCTTCCCGTTCTCCATGGGGATCCCCCGAGCCCCGGGGAACGTGCCGAAGTAGTGATCGAACGACCGGTTCTCCTGCACGATGAAGATGAGGTGCTCGAGCTTCTCGTAGCCCTCGGGGAGCGTCACCGCTGACGACGTGCTCGTCGCGGGGTCGCCCGGATCCGCGCTGCTTCGCGTACACGCCGCCGCGATCAAGGCGGCGACCCCCAGCAGCGCGAGGAGCCGCGTCTTCAGGGGCGGGCCTCCGGCAGGCAAGGCAGGGCGCGCATGATCGACGACGGGAAGGCCAACGAGAAGACCTTATCGTCTTGCTCTCCGGCCGGAAGGACCGTGCCGGCCTCGCCCGTCTCCCCCTTCGTGAGCGTCATCAAGAACTCGGCCACGTCCATCAGCGTGTAGCCGTTCCCGCGGAGCTCGCCCGTGTTCATATAGATCCCGGTGAGCTGCATGAGATCGACCACGCCCGTCCCGTCGGAGTCGCCGAATCGGGCCTCGACGGCTCTGGCCACGGCCCCGGTCGAGATCTGGAATCCCCCGCTGAGCTCCGGATCCGGGAGCGCCCCGTGGTCGGCGGTGAGCACGAGCACCCATTTTCGCTCCCCGACCTCCCGGTCGAGGAAGCGGACGAACTCCTGCAGCGCCGCATCCTGCCACACCACAGCGTCCTTCATCTCGGGGCTGTTCATCGTCCAGATGTGGCTGATGTAGTCGATCTCCTTGAAGTTCAGGTACAGGAGATCTGGGACGTCGTCCGCGCCGAACCCCTCCCGAGTGATCAGGTCCTGGACGACCCTGTTCTGGTAGGGGATGCGGGCCGGGGTATTGAACCCCAGGAGGAGCTGGTCGATGGAGTTGCTTCGCCACTTCCCATCGAGCTTGCTGTCGGCCTGGTCGATCGCCCTCACGTCCCGCTCGAACCCGGGAACCTCGTTGGCGTACTCGGGGAACTCGTAGAACGGGTCGAGCTTGGAGGGGAGGTTCCACTCGAACCCCTCCGCGCCGAGGGTCGTTGCGTCGAGCTTCTCTCGGAGGATCACGAGGTCCCGGTCGCCCCCGCCCCACATGGCCCCATGGCCGAGCATGCCGAGATGGATGCTCACGGTGCCGACCAGACCGACGAGCGATCGGTTGCTTGTCGCCCGGTCGAACAGGTCGGCCAGGGTCGGTCGGACGATGAACGCGGGCCCCGAGGCCCAGGGGGTCGTAGTTCGGTCCCCGATCCTCAGGCGGTGGCCGACCAGCCCGTGCACCCGTGGGAACGCGCCGGTCCCGATGGTGGTGTGGATCTGGGCGGTGCTGCTCGGAGAGGACCCCACGGTGGCGTTCTCGTACCAGGTGCCCCGAGGGATCAGCGAGCGGAGGTACGGCCAGTCGTTGGGCCAGGCCGAGAGCACGTCGCGGCCACCCGCGTCCCAGACCACGGTGACAACGAGCCGGGGCGGAACGGTGCGCTCCGAGACGGGGAGGAGCGCCTCGGCCATAGGCAGCCCGTCGGGGGCTTCGAACTCGAAGTCGAGCAGTCGGGCCTGCGTGGGCGCGACGTCGGCCAACGTAACCGGCCGTCGAACGGGCCCTACCGGAGCGATGAACCCCGGTCCGAACCAGAGCATGGGCACGCGCTGGATGTAGTCGTGCGGGCCGACGTGCGGCAGGCCGGACCCCACGAAGTTGGGCTCGGTGGGGACCATCTGGATCTCGGGCCCGCGGTCTGCCCGGTGTCCGTTCCAGATCCGGACCAGTAGCTCGCGGGGTGTGGAGCAGATCCTCCGTGCCAGGCTGCCCACCTGGGCCGTTCCGACCTGGTCGCCCGGCGATGAAGCGGTCTCCGGGGGCGACGGATCACCGGTGGACGCGCCCGGGGAAGTGGTACATGCCGTCACGAGGAACGTGAGCGCCAAGACACGGGCGAGGCTTGGGCCGCGAACCATGGTCGGTGAGAATCCCACACGCGATTCCGCCTCGCAACAAGTCCGGGGCGCCAGCGCATGGTCTCCGGGGGCCGCAGCTACTGAACGTCGGCGACGATGCGGTAGCGTGGTGCGGCTGTGTTCGGACGGCGCCTCCTCGTCCTCCTCGTTGGGCTCGCCGCGCTGGGCATCCCCGCCGGGGTGCTGCGCGCCGTGTGCGCCGGGGAGACGTGCGACCCGGCCCCGGCGCCGGCCCGCATCCCCTTCTGCCCTCTCCCGGCCGGCCTGAAGGCAGACCTCGTGGCGGGGTTCCGGGAGGGACGCTCGCCCGACGTCCTGGCCGTGACCCGAACGTTCGACGTCTCGACCGGGGCCGGCCACGGAGCCGTCGAGGCGCCGTGGCCCTCGGTCTCCGGCGGTCCGAGCACGGACGTGCCGATCGCACTGTGGGGGGCTGGCGTGAACGGGAGCGTCCCGGTGCCGAACGGCACCGGTCTGAACCAGATCGCCCCGACGCTGTCCGACGTCCTGGGGTTCCGCCGGCCCCACCCCGACGTGCGAAGCGGCGCGGCCATCGAAGGAGTGGCGAACGGCGAGCGGCCCCGGCTCGTTGTCGAGATCGCCTGGAAGGGCGTGGGGAGCGCGGACCTCCGTGCGGATCGGAAGGCGTGGCCCTTCCTGCGTTCGCTCATCCACCGGGGGACGGGAACCTTGAGCGGCGACACCGGCTCGCTGCCCCTCGACCCGGCCGCGACCCTGACCACCATCGGCACCGGAGGGCTGCCGTCGCAGCACGGCATCACCGGCACGCTCCTGCGCAACGACAGTGGTGGTGTTGTCCGGGCGTGGGGGCCCGGCTCGCCGTTCTCGGTCATCACCACGCTCCCCGACGACCTCGACGAACGCTTCGGGGAGCGGCCGCTCATCGGGCTGGTGGCGCCGGACATCGCCGACCGAGGCATCATCGGGGGGAACTGGTACATCGGGCACGATCGAGATGTGGTGCTCGTCGCGCGCGGGACGGAAGCCGTGGCCGCTGCGGAGCGAACGCTCGCCGGGGGCTTCGGCCGCGATGAGGTCCCGGACGTCTTGGCCATCGTGCTTCGCGGTTCGATCGGGTCGATGGACCGGTGGACCCGGGAGCTGGTTGCGGCGGCGACCCGGATCTCAGGTGGCTCGGTGGTAGTGACCGTCGCGGGCACCGGCGGGAGCGGCCCGCTTCGGAACACCGCAGGACCCACCGTCTCGGAAGTCGTCGCTCAGGTCGAGGCCGGCGTGACCGGCGGCGGGAACCTCGTGGCGGGCGCGGTCGCGGGCGGCTTGTTCCTCGACCAGGACGCGCTCGCGCAGGGCGGGATCTCCGGAGACGCTGCGGTGCAGGCGCTCCTGATGGCCACCGGCCCGGGCGGCGCGCCGCTCATGGCCGACGCGTTCCAGGGGTTCGCGGTCTCGTTCGCGAGGTACTGCTGATGGCGGACGTCGCCGCGACCCGGCCGGTCCGGAACGCCACCTCCCGCACGGCGCTCGTCGTGGTCGGCCTCGTGGTCCTCGCCGCCGTGGGGCTGCGCCTGGCCGACCCGAGCCGGGTGGCGTGGATGCAGGCGTTCCTCATCCTCTTGGGCTCGCTCCTCATCGTGGCGCTGCCGTTCGTGGCCCTGGGAGCGCTGGCCTCCGCGCTGATCGAGGTCCTCGTTCCCATCGGCACCCTGGAGAAGCTGGCCAGGCTGCCGCGGCCGCTCCAGCTTCCGGCGGCAGGGCTTGCCGGCGTGGCCTTCCCCATCTGCGAGTGCGGCTCGGTGCCAGTCGCGAGGCGGCTCGCCGCGAGAGGGCTCATGCCTTCGGCGGCGATCACGTTCATGCTGGCGGCGCCGGTGCTGAACCCGGTGGTCATCGCATCGACGTACGTGGCCTTCCGGGGGCGCACCGCGCTCTGGACCATGGTGGGCGGACGGTTCCTGCTCGGCCTCCTCGTGGCGGTCGCCGTGGGATGGGTCGTGGGCAACCGGACGAAGGACGAGCTGCTCCGCCCTCGGCAGGACGACCGGCACGCCCATCACGTCGAGTTCGGTCCGCCGGAAGCGAGGTGGCGTCGGTTCTTCCTCCACATGGGCAACGACTTCCTGTTCATGGGCCGCTACCTGCTGCTCGGCGCGACATTGGCGGCCCTCGTGCAGACGTTTCTCCCCACGTCGATCGTGTTGAGGGTGGCCGGCGCGCCCGTTCTGGACATCGTGGTGATGATGGGTCTCGCCACGGTCCTGTCGCTCTGCTCGGAGTCGGACGCGTTCATCGCGGCGTCGTTCGTTCAGTTCGGGCCGGCGGCGCAGCTCGCGTTCCTGGTGTCGGGGCCGATGGTGGACCTCAAGCTCGGGGCCCTGTATGCGGGGACGTTCCACAAGAGGTTCGTGTGGATGGTGGTTGTCGCTGTGTTCGCCGCGACGCTGGTCGGAGCGATGTGGTTGAAGGTGCTGGCGGGATGAGGGACGCGGTCGTCGCGGGGCGCGTGGCGCGAACCCGCCCGCGGGAGCCCGGGCGGCCGCAGGCGTGGAGCTCGAGCAGGGTTGGGGGCGCGATGGTCATCGCGGCGTGGGCCGGGCTGTTCTGGTTCCTCTTCCTCACCGGTCGCGACGACCTGTACCTGTCCACACGGACCATCTGGGTCGTGCCGATCGGCGCGGTGCTGTTGATGGCGGCCGCGCTCGGCCGGCTCGCGTCCGCGCGCGTGCGAACCCCCGAGCCCATGCACGCGAGAGAGGTGTGGATCATGGGCCTCATGGTGGTCCCGGTCGTGCTTGTGCTGGCGTTGCCGCCCGCGACGCTTGGCACCTTCTCCGCCGGCAAGCGAGCCGGCGCGGTCGGGTTCGCCGTGTCCGTGGGGGGCGCGGGGAGCGGCCCCCTCACCCTCATCGACGTCGCCTCGGCTCAGTTCTCGAAGTCTGGTGAGCAGGCCCTGGCCAAGCGCGCCGGGGAGCAGGTCGAGTTCGTGGGCTTCGTGACCAGGTATCCCGACACCCCGGCCGACGAGTTCCTGCTGACACGGTTCATCGTGACGTGCTGCGTGGCCGACGCCACCATCGCCCAGGTCCGCGTCGTGAACGTGCCGCCCGGCCGGTTCGAGACCAACGACTGGGTCGAGGTGCGGGGCCCGATCTACCCGCTCGGTCGCGAGGTGATCGTGAACGCCTCGTCGGTCGAGGCGGTCTCCCGGCCGGACCGGCCCTACCTCACGCCCTGACGCCTCGACTCGCCGCGCAGTCCGCGCACAGCCCGAAGATGTCGGCCTGGTGCGACGACACCGTGAACCCCCGACGTCTCGCCGCCGACTTGGCCCATCCCTCGATCTCGCACGAGGGGATCTCAACGACCCGGCCGCATCGCTCGCAGATCAGGTGATGGTGGTGGCCGGGGTCGCACAGCTTGTAGGAGAGCTCTCCGTCTCCCGACGGGAAGGTCCGGGCGTACCCCACCTGGGCCAGGGCCTGGAGGGTTCGGTAGATGGTGGCGAGCCCTGGCCCGCCGCCCGGCCGCGACAGCCGCGCGTGCAGAGCCTGCGCCGTGACTGGACGGCCCTCCTTCTCCATGGCCCGCACGATGGCCGTTCGCTGACGGGTGGCCCGCAGCCCGGCCACAGCGAGCATCGCGTCGCCGTCCCTCATGCCGCGGCCCCTCTGGCGTGTCGTCGCGCGGCCCGGCGGCCGGCGACCATGGCCACCCCGAAGACCGCCGCCGCCGCTATCACGATGGTTCCGCCCGGCGAGATCTCGCCTTGCACCAGTGCGGCTGCCAGGCCGCCCACGGTGGCGACCAGCCCGGCGGCCACCGCCAGCACCATGGAACCCAGGAATGAGTGCGCCAGGCGCGACCCCGCCGCCGCGGGGATCACGAGCAGGGACGCGATCAGCAGCAGCCCCACGACCCGCATCCCTGCCACGACGAGCAGCGCGGTCAGGACCACCAGGAGCACGTTAAGCCGGTCCACGGGGAGGCCCGAAGCCCGGGCGGTCTCCTCGTCCAGGGCCACCGCGACGAGCTCCTTGTAGAACAGGGCCACGGTCACCACGACGAACACGCATAGCCCCGCGACCGCCGCGACGTCGAGCCATGTGATCGTGAAGATCGAACCGAACAGGAACCCGATGGCCGATGCGTTGAGGCCTCCGCTCGAGGACAGGACCACCAGGCCCCCTGCCAGCCCGACGTAGAAGATCAGCGCCAGCGAGAGGTCGCCCGCCAGGCGGCCCTTCGCCCGGAGGAACTCCAACGCGACCGCCCCGGCCACGGCGATCACCAGCGCCCCCCCGAGCGGGGCGAGCCCGGCCGCGATGCCGATGGCGACCCCCGCGAACGCCAGGTGCCCGACGGCGTCGCCGATCAGCGACAGCCGCCGCTGGACCAGGAAGCACCCAACCACCGGCGCGGCGATGCCCACGGCCCCGCCGGCCAGGAACGCCCTGATGGCGAAGTCGAGGAACAGGCGGCTCACGGCGCCATCTCCAGGTGCGTGTGGAACTCCTCGTGGGTGATCTGCTCGATCCGGCCGTCCACGATGATCAGGATCCGGTCGCTCACCTTGTGGAAGTCGTCGGGGTCGTGCGACACGGCCACGACCGTGGTCCCGGCGTCCGCCCGTCGCCGGAGCTCCTCGGCCAGGGCGGGCCGGAGCCGCTGGTCGATGCCGGTGGTCGGCTCGTCGAGGAGCAGGAGCGTGGGATCGGCCACCAGGGCTCGGGCCAGGATGGCGCGCTGCTGCTGCCCCCCGGACAGCTCGAACAGGCACTCGGCCGAGAGGTCGCCCAGGCCGACGGCGTCGACGGCCGCGTTCACCTTCGTCCAGTCCCTCCGCTCCATCCGGTGGAACAGCCCCTTGGACGGCGTCAGGCCGGCGGCCACGACCTCGCTCACCGAGACGGGGAGCGAGGTCGCCATCCGCAGGCCCTGCGGGGCGTAGCCGATGTGCTTTCGGACCTCGGGATCGTTCGGCGAGCCGCCAAGGACGCGGACCGTGCCGGCGTCCGGACGGAGCAGGCCGAGCATCAGCTTGAGCAGCGTCGACTTGCCGCTCCCGTTCGCTCCGGCGAGCACCGTGAACTCGTCCTCCCGAAGCGTGAGGTCCACGTCCGTCAGGATGGGCTCGGCCCCGTAGCCGAACCGCACGTCCGCGAGCTCCGCCGTCACGCTCCGCATCGCAGTCCCTCCCGGAGGTTCGTCAGGTTCTCTTCCATCGCCGAGGTGTAGTCCCTCGGCGCTGGGTCCGACTCGAGCGTGCTGAGCGGGAGCGCCGGGACCCCTACGCTTTCGGCCACGCTCTGGCCGACCCGGCGGCCCGCATCGGTCTCCTCGTAGAAGACCGCCGGCGCCGCACGCCCCTGGTCGATGGCCTGAGCGGCGGCCTGGATCCGGGCGGCCGAGGGCTCGCTCTCCGGCGTCAGCCCCTCGATCCCGAGCTGGCGGAGGCCGTACCCGCCGGCCAGGTAGCCGAACGCCTCGTGGGTCACCACGAACATCGTGAACGCGCAGCCCGAGAGCCCCGCCCGGAACGCCGCGTCCAGGTCCTCTAACGCACCCAGTGCGGCCTCCTCCCGCTGCGCGTAGCCGTCCGTGCCCGAGGGGTCGGTCGCCTCGAGCGCATCCGCGAGCTCGAGCCGAAAGTGCAGGCGTGGACTTTCCTCGACGAGGAGCACGCGCTCGTCCATCAGTCGAGCCGCGGCTGGACCCAGTGGATCGTCGCCCGACGGTAGCCCCAGCTGAGGACGCCTTGGCGGCCGAGGCGGAGCCGGAGGATGCGGGTCGCCTCCGTGCGCGGCGAGTAGGCGGCGAAGACGAAGTTGCCGAGGCTCCACGCCACGAAGCGCCGGCCCGTGAGGCGACCCATGGGCTGGAGGACGTGCGGGTGGGCGCCGAGGACGACCTTCGCGCCGGCGTCGAAGGCCGTCCGCGCGAGCGAGCGCTGGCGGTCACTGGGCGTCCGCGCGAGCTCGGTCCCCCAGTGGAAGTAGACGACCACGAGATCCGCACGGCGCCGGGCGGCCCGCACGTCCGGGCCGATGTACTCGGGGAAGGCGGGCGCGGTGCCGGAGCGATCCGGGCCGGCGTCGAAGCCAAGCGGGCGGACGTCCGAGTAGCCGAGGAAGGCGACGCGCAGGTTTCCCGCGGTCAAGATCGCCGGCCGGCGCGCGGCCGAGGGCGCGCTCTGTTTCAGCCTCGGACGATGGACGACCCCGGACGAGATCGAGTACGTGCTCGACGTGCTCCCCACCGTCGTCGAGCGCCTCCGGCGGCTCGCGCCCTGAC
>Ga0209853_1000446_pt1 | contig 11509 bp, 11 predicted proteins | sample GWRWS1_30_40_FD_187224 | JGI IMG/M metagenome (GOLD analysis project Ga0209853, IMG submission 187224) | Riverbed sediment microbial communities from areas with vegetation nearby in Columbia River, Washington, USA - GW-RW S1_30_40 (SPAdes)... | ecosystem: Environmental > Aquatic > Freshwater >...
CCTCGCCGCGCCCCGGATGCCACGTCATGGCGAACGCGTGCGGCGGCTCCCAGACGATCAGCGTGCCCCAGAGACCCTCCTCGCCGGACTTCGACACCTCGTAGACGCGCCCGCCGACACGTCCCTCGAACACGACTCGCTGAGCGCTGTCGTCGAAGAGCGAGTGGCCCTCGAACGGGTACCAGTCGCTCATTCTCTCCGTGTAGACACGGAAGGCGTGCTCGACCGAGCAGTTGACGACGATCGACTTTCGCACCGCGAGCTCATCCGTCATCTGGCTCATCCTCATCTCCTCCTTCGCTTTCCGCCGCCGCCTTGAAGGCCGCGAGCGCTTCGTCCCAGAACCCTTCGAAGTACTCACGCAGGTCGGCGAGGCCGTCGCCGTCGACGCTGTAGAAGTTGCGCGTCCCCTCACGCCGTTCCCGCACGAGGCCGGCGTCCTTGAGCACGCGCAGATGCTGGGAGACCGCCGGCCTGCTCACGGGCAGGCCGGCGGCGAGGTCCCCGACCGAGCGGGGGCCCGCGCGCAGGGTCTCGAAGACCGAGCGCCGCGTAGGATCGGCGAGTGCTGCGATCGCCTCTGCGTAAGCCACAACTTACCGTAAGCTACTGCTTACCATGGACGTTGTCAAGCTGACGCTCTCCTACGACGGCACGGGCTTCTCCGGCTGGGCGGCGCAGCCAGGGCTCCGCACGGTGGAAGGCGAGCTGCGGGCCGCGCTCGACCGTGTCTATCCGAGCTGGAGCGGGCTTGCGGTCGCGGGCCGCACGGACGCAGGCGTGCACGCGCGCGGGCAGGTGGCGAGCCTCGCGGTCGAGGGCGGGCCGCCCTCGGAGCGCGCCGCACAGGCGCTCAACGGCGTGCTGCCCGACGACGTCGCCGCCGTGGCGAGCGAGGCCGCGCCGGAGGGCTTCAGCGCGCGGTTCTCCGCGACCGGGCGCTCGTACCGCTACCGCGTCTGGCGTCGCCCGACGCGCTCGCCATTCGAGTTGCGCCGGTCGCTCTGGTGGCCGCGGCCGCTCGACGAGGAGCGCCTCGCCGCGTCGGCCGCGCTCCTCCTCGGCGAGCGCGACTTCCGCGCCTTCACACCGACCGAGACCCAGCACGAGTCGTTCGTCAGGACGGTGCGGGAGGCCGCCTGGGAGCGCCAAGGCGACGTGCTCGCGTTCACAATCACGGCGGACAGCTTCCTGCGGCACATGGTCCGGATCCTCGTCGGCACGATGCTCGAGCGGGAGCCCGGCGCGATCGAGCGTCTACTCGAGGGTCGCCCGCGCGAGGAGGCGGGGGCGACCACGCCCCCCTGGGGCCTCTACTTGGAGAAGGTCCATTACTAGGCTAGAGAGCCCGCATGCGGTTGTTGCGCGGGTTGTGCTCGACCTCCGCGATCCCGAGCGCTTCCATCAGCGGGGGGACGTACATCCCGAAGCGGCCGCGGAGGCCCTTCTTGAGCCCGTACCAGCCGCCGACCGGATTCTCGGGCGACCGGGCCCAGGCCTCGACCGTACTGTCGGCGGCGGGCTTCTGCTCGTCGGCGCTCCCCAGGAGCATCCAGTCGCCCTGCTCCTTCAGCATCGCGTGGAGGTCGTCGAGAGCGCGCAGCTGGTAGCTCAGCGTCGTCTTGCCGACGACGCAGACGAGCGCCGGGGGCTCCGCCGTCTCGTCGCGGTACATGAGGTACTCAGACGTTCCGGGCGGGGTCTTCAGGACCCACGGATCCTCATTCGTACCCTCACCCTTGACGGGCATTTTCGGGATGGAGCCTCCTCCTCGAGCGGGCCGCACAATCATGGCACAGCTCGCGCCGGGCGGGCCTGAGGGCGTCGATACGATCCTGGGAGTGCGCTTCCCGAACGTGCTCTTCGACCTCGACGGCACGCTCGTCGACTCCGGGGCGATCATCCTCGCCTCGTTTCGGCACGCAACGAAGACGGTGCTCGCGCGTGAAATCCCCGACACGGAGCTGGCGGCCCTCGTCGGCGGGTCGAACATCTACGACCAGATGCGCGCCATCGACGAGGTGCAGGCGGAGGAGCTCGTGCGCGTCTACCGTGAGCACAACGAGCCGCTCCACGACGGCCTGGAGGCCTTCGAGGGCGTCGAGCTCGTCCTCGCCCAGCTCAAGCGGGAGGGACGCCGGCTCGGGATCGTGACGGCGAAGCGCCGCCGGACCGTCGAGCTCGCGTTCGCCGTGCTCCCGCTGGAGCGCTACTTCGACGTCGTCGTCACCTCGGACCTGACCGAGCGGCACAAGCCTCACCCCGAGCCTGTGCTCACCGCGCTCGAGGGCCTCGACGCCAAGCCGTCCGAGGCGGCCTTCGTCGGCGACTCGCCCTTCGACGTCGCCGCCGGAAAGGCGGCCGGAGTCTTCACGATCGCCGTCGCCTGGGGGAACATCCATCCCGTCGAGCGTCTCGCGGAGGCCGACGCCCTCGTCGAGAGCCCACAGGAGCTCCTCGACATCCTCTGATGGGGCCGAAGGCAGTCCAGAAGCGCGTCGCGGAGCTGCGGGAGCAGGTCTCCCATCACAACTACCGCTACCACGTGCTCGACGACCCCGAGGTCTCCGATGCCGAGTACGACCGCCTCTTCGACGAGCTCGAGCGGCTCGAGGACGAGCATCCGCAGCTCGTGACTCCCGACTCGCCGACGCAGCGCGTCGGCGCCGCGCCCTCCGACCGCTTCCGCAAGGTCGAGCACCTGACGCCGATGGGGTCGCTGGAGAAGGTGACGAGCGACGAGACGCTCGCGAAGTGGGCCGACGACGTCCGCAAGCGCCTCGACTCGGACGAGCCCGTCGCGTACGTGACCGAGCCGAAGATCGACGGCTCGGCCGTCTCGCTCGTCTACGAGGACGGCATCCTCGCGCGCGGCGCGACCCGCGGCGAGGGGGAACGCGGCGAGGACGTAACCCCGAACCTGCGGACGATCGACGCCATCCCGCTGCGCATGCGCTCGCCCGATGCCGAAGCCCCGCCGGCCGTGCTCGAGGTTCGCGGCGAGGTCTACTTCCCGCTCTCCGCCTTCAACCGGCTCAACGAGCGCCTGGCCGGCGAGGGGAAGAAGACGGCGCCGAATCCGCGCAACGCCGGCGCAGGGTCGCTGCGCCAGCTCGACCCGCGGATCACGGCCGAGCGGGAGCTCTCGATCTGGGCGTACGGCGTCGGCCGCGCCGACGGCCTCGAGCTCGAGACGCAGTGGGAGATCCTCGAGTGGCTCCGCGAGCGCGGCTTCCGGACGAACCCGCACGCACGCCTGCACGAGTCGCTCGAGTCGGTGGCCCGCGAATGCGAGGAGTGGGAGCGGCGGCGGATCGACCTCGACTACGAGATCGACGGGATCGTCATCAAGGTCGCCTCCCTCGACCAGCAGCGGCGGCTGGGCGCCCTCCACGGGCGACCCCGCTGGGCTCGCGCCTTCAAGTGGGCTCCGATGACGGCGCAGACGAAGCTCCTGAAGATCCACGTCCGTGTCGGGCGGACCGGGGCGCTCAACCCGTGGGCGCGGCTCGAGCCGGTCGAGGTGGGCGGCGTCACCGTCTCCCAGGCGACGCTCCACAACGAGGAGGACCTCAACCGCAAGGACATCCGCCAGGGAGACACGGTCATCGTCCAGCGCGCGGGCGACGTGATCCCGCAGGTCGTCGGGCCAGTGCTTCCCCACGCGAAGGGAGCGAAGCCGTTCCGCATGCCGAAGCGCTGCCCGCTTTGCGGGGCGGAGATCGTCAAGCCCGAAGGCGAGGTCATGCACCGGTGCCCGAACAGCGCGTGCCCCTCGCGCGGCCTCGAATCGCTCATCAACTGGGTGATGGCTGCGGCGGACATCGAAGGAGTCGGGGAGCAGTTCGTCCGGCGCCTGTGGGACCTGGGCCTCCTCCGGTCGATCCCCGACCTCTATCGGCTGACGAAGGAGCAGCTCGCCGAGCTCGAAGGCTACGGGGACATCTCCGCGCAGAACGCCGTCGACGCGATCGAGGCGTCGAAGCGAATTCCGTTCTCGCGCGTCCTCTTCGGCCTCAACATCCCCGACGTCGGCTGGGTGACGGCGCAGAACCTCGCCCGCCACTTCGGCTCGGTGGACGCTCTCCTGGCGGCGAGGCAGGAGGACGTCGAGGAGGTCGAGGGGATCGGCCCCGACCGCGCCGAGTCGATTGCCACATGGTTCGCCGACGAGAAGAACCGAGCGCTCGTGGAGGACCTCCGCGGTCTCGGGATCCGGCTCGAGCTCGACGAGACCGACAGGCCCGTCGAAGGCCCGCTCACCGGCCGAAGCTACGTGATCACGGGCACGCTGGAGCGCTGGTCGCGCGAGGAGGCGAAGGCGGCCCTGGAGGCGAAGGGCGCAAAGGTCACGGACTCGGTCTCGAAGAAGACGAGCGGGCTCGTCGTCGGCGAGAGCCCCGGCTCGAAGCTCGAGAAGGCGCGCCGGGCGGGTGTGGAGATCATCGACGAGCCCGCCTTCGAGAAGCTGGTGTCCTAGAGCGTTCCGGCGAGCGTCTGCGCGAAGCGGTCCTGGGCGCGGCGGGCGCTCGACCAGGAGATCGGCTGACCGTTCTGGAGGATGGAGAAGACGTAGCGCGTGCCCACGTAGCCGGAGAGGCTCGACACGGTGCTCAAGGTCCCCGTCTTCCCGCGCACGCGTCCGCGCGCGGGCCCGCGGCGCATGCGATCCTCGAGAGTCCCGTCGACGCCGGCGATGGAGAGCGAGGAGAAAAAGGGCGTCCTCAGCGCCGGGTCGCGCCAGACGGAGACGAGGAGCGTCCCAAGCGCCCGCGCCGTCGCGCGGTCGTAGCTGGAGAGCCCGGAGCCGTCGACGATGCGGACCCCAACCAGCGGCACGCCGCGCCGCTCGAGGACCCGCCGGACGACGATGCAGCCGGCGGCGGTGGTGCCCGCGTTGCGGATCCTTGCGCCGAGGTGCTTGACGAGCATCTCGGCGTAGAAATTGTCGCTGACCTTGTTCATCCTTCGGATGAGCGCGGTGACTGTCCGCGAGCGCACGAACGAGAGCGTCGTCGCCCCGGCCGGCGCGCGGTCGACCACCGCCTTGCCCACTACGGCGATACCGGCCGCGATCAGGGCCTTCCTGAAGGCGCGGGCGGCGGCGAGCGCAGGATTGTCCACGGTGCGGCCGTTGACCTTCGCGCGGTCGACGACGAGCGCCGAGAGCGGCGGCGACTCGTTCTTGTAGAAGGACGGGCGCCACCCGCTCGCCGTGCGGCGCCTGTCGAAGTAGGACTCGTCCCCCGCGATTCGGCCCGTGACGCGTCGGATGCCGGCCGCCCGCAGGCTCGCCGCGAGCGTCCGCAGGTCCGCCGTCGTGAGCGTCGGGTCGCCGAAGCCCTTGAGCACGAGGCGGCCCTGCCAGGTCGAGCCCGAGAGCGCCCCGTCTCCGAGCACTTCCGTGCGGATGCGGTAGAACGGGCCGAGCCGCTCGAGCGCGGCGACCGCCACGCCGAGCTTCTCGTTCGAGGCCGGGCCGAGCGAACGCGTGCTGTGCAATCCGTAGACGAGCCGGCCCGAGCCGAGATCGAGCGCGAAGGCCCCGGTCTGCGCTCGGGAGACGCCCGCGACCGTGAGCGCCCGGTCGAGCCGCTCGCGGAGCGTCTGTGCCGACGCCGGGGCCGCGACGGTCGCGAGGGCGACGAGCAGCGCCGCGAGGAGCGCGAGCGCCCGTCTTCCGATGACCCCTGGCCTTCTCACGGTAGGTCCCGTCGTGCCGCAGAATAGGACGTTCGGCCCTTGGACGCCGTTCGTGCGCACAGTACGTTCAGGGCCCCGATGAGCGACGGCATCTCCATCCTCTGCGACCGCCGGCAGGAGGCGGGCGCGGACGCCGTCGAGCATACGCTCACCTACGGCTATGCCCTCGCGGGTCAGACGATGCCGCTCCGGACGGCGTAGACCGCCGCCTGGATGCGGTTCTCGATCTGGAGCTTCATGAGGATGTTCGAGATGTGGTTCTTGACCGTCTTCGGGCTGATGTAGAGCTCGCGTGCGATCTCGGCGTTGTCCTTGCCGATCGCGATCAGGCGGAGCACCTCGAGCTCCCGGTCGGAGAGCTCGGTCTGGATCGTCTGGGCCACGATGGCGTCGGCGGTCTGCGCGCGCAGGCGTTGGAGCAGCTTGGAGGCGATCTGAGGAGAGATGAGCGACTCGCCGCTCGCGGCGGCGCGGATGCCGGCGATCAGCTGGTCGATGGACGAGTCCTTGAGCACGTAGCCGCAGGCCCCCGCCATGACGGCGTCCATGACGTCGTCGTCGTCCACGGAGATCGTGAGCACGACGACGCGCGTCCGGGGGGCGATACTCGACACCTGCCGGGTCGTCTCGACGCCGGTGAGCCCCGGCATCTTCAGATCCATGACCACGACGTCGGGCGCGAGCTCGCTCACGAGCCGGAGCGCGGCGCGGCCGTTGTCGGCTTCGCCCACCACCTGCAGGCCTTGCTCCTCCAGCAGGCTCCGCAGGCCGCTGCGGAAGAGATCGTGGTCGTCGACGAGCAGCACCCGTAGCTCTTCGAGCTGCTTCCCGGAGCGTCGATCCTCGGCGACGGACGTCGCTGCCTCCTCTGCCCGCGGTGACATCGACGATTCTAGAGCGATCCAGCGCTCGGGGCCCTACCAGTAGAGCGTGATCGTGACCGTCTTCCGGCCCCAGGCCCGCGCCTGCGCGCACGAGGGGAACCAGAGGTCGATGATCCTGCCGATGATGGCCGACCCGGTGTCCGCGGCGACGCCGTCCCCGTAGCCCGGGACGTACATCTTCGTGCCGAGCGGGATCACGCTCGGGTCGACCGCCACGGTTCCCCAGCCGAGCGGGAGCCCGCTCGCGGTCCCGACGCCTCCGCAGTACGCGACGGCGTCGACCGTCATCCGCGATCCGCCGGGCCGCGGGCCGGATGCTTCGGGCTCAGACGCCTCCGTGGAGGCCGCCGACGTCTTCGCCCGCGTCGTCAGGCGCGCAATCAGGCGTGCGTTGAAGGCGCGGCGGCTCTCGAGGCTCGCGACGTACGCTGCCCGCTCCGCGCGGGCCGCCGCGAGCGCCGCCTCCTCCGCCTCGGCTTCGGCGAGGAGCTCGCGGAGCGCGGCGCGTCGTTCTCCGAGCGTTTCGAGCGAACGGCGCAGCTCCTGTCGCGCCCGCCGAACCTGCTCGACGATCGATCCGTCCACGTCGACGAGGCGCGTGAGGCCGTCGAAGGCGGAGAGCGCTTCGTCCAGGGACTCGGAGGCGAGGAGCACGGCCAGCGGATCGACCTCTCCCTGGACATACAGGGCCTGGAGGCGGAGGCCCAGGCGGCGTTCGGCCTCCTCGAGGTCGCTCCGGGCGACCTCGAGCTGCCGTCGCGCGGAGGCTTCCTGTCGCTGGAGCTTCTCTCGGCGCCCCACCAGCGCCGCGACTCGTCGCTCGGCCCGGACCAGCCTGGTCTCGAGGGCGTAGAGGTCGAGGAGTGCGCTCTGGGCTCGGGCGGCGAGGCCGTCGTTCTGGGCTCGCAGCCGCTCGGCCTGGGTGCGGAGCGTGGCCGGGTCGTCGGCCTGTGCCGCAGAGGACACGAGGAGGGCCGCGAGGGCGAGGGCTCCGAGCGCCGCGAAACGGACCCAGGGGCGTAGGCAACCCGTGCGCACGAAGCCGGGACCCTACCACCTGCCGTGGACCGGACGCCCCGCTCGACGCCTCTCGTTTGCCCCTCGTCCAGAGGCCCTGTTACCATGCCCGGCTTGTAAAGGCGCCGGGCCTGAGGTATGCGCCTGCACCGTCCCCTGGCAGGGGGTAAGTATCCGACCAAACAGACGACTCGCGTTCCTTCTCCTGCTCCTCGCGCTGGCGGTTCTGCCGCTGGCGGAGCCGGCGGTCCCGGCTCCCCCGATTGAGTCGAAGCAGGCGGAGGCCAGACAGGTGCTTGCCCAGATCCAGGCGCTCGACGCGGACCTCGAGCTCGTCGTCGACTCCTACAACGCTGCGCAGGTCGAGCTCGACAAGATCGTCGCCGCGCAGCGCGTCAACGAACGGCGCCTGAAGATCGCACGCGGCAACCTGGCCGCGGCCCAGGGGACGCTCGAGAGCCGGCTCGTCGAGCTCTACAAGAACGGGAGTCCCGACCTCGTCGAGATCCTCCTCGGCTCCTCGAGCCTGGACGAGATCCTCGACGGGATCGAGACCGCCAACCGCGTGTCGGACCAGGACACGCAGATCCTGCGGGAGGTCCGCCGCTTCCAGAAGGAGATCAAGCAGCGCGAGGCGGAGCTGGAGAGAGCGCGCAGCCGCCAGGAGCAGGTCGTGGCGGAGCGGGCAGCCCGGCGCGACGAGATCGAGTCGAGCCTCGCCGAGCGCCAGCGCCTCCTCGACTCGATCAAGGACCAGATCGCGAAGATTCAGGCGGAGGAGCGCGCGCGCCAGCGGCGCCTCGAGGCGCAGGCCCGCGCACGGCTGGCGGCGCCGGCTCCTGCGAGCAGCGAAGCGCCGACCGGCGCGCCGCCCTCGCAGTACGGCGGGGTCGTCGGGATCGCCATGCAGTACCTCGGGACGCCCTACCGGTGGGGCGGCTCGTCGCCGAGCACGGGCTTCGACTGCTCCGGGTTCGTCATGTACGTCTTCAGCCGGGTCGGTGTCTCGCTCCCGCGGGTCGTCTCGGCGCAGTACACGGTCGGCGTGCCCGTCTCGCGCTCGGAGCTCCAGCCCGGGGACATCGTCTTCTTCAACGGCCTCGGGCACAACGGGATCTACATCGGGGGGAACCAGTTCATCCACTCGCCCCACACCGGGGACGTGGTGAAGATCTCCTCGATCACGGGCTACTATTCGTCGGGCTGGGTCGGCGCCCGCCGCGTCCTCTAGCTAGAGGGATTCGGGCGGCATGGAGTGAGATTTGTCAAGCGAGCACGGCTTGAAGGCCCGCGTTAGCGGGCCTTCAGCTTTGGGCAGCTTTCCCCGCTTGTCGAGCATGGGATCGTCGCCTTCGCGGCCGTCCCGGGTCGCCGACACGGAGATCCGGGACCGCGAACGCCTGCCCGATGTTCAAGCGATGAGATCAGCTCTTTAAGCGTTCCGTGAAGGTTTCCGTCGATCTGCCGATACATGACTAGACTCAACCGCTCCCGAGCAAGGAGGGAGCCGCATGAACGGCCCGCGCATCTCGAGCGGTATCGAAGGCGGCCTGTTTCCGGCGCTCGGGCCGGGGCCGAATCGGGGAGGTACTCGGAGGTGACCAGCTTCCGCATCGACATCGATCGGACGCTCTGCAGCGGCTTCGGCTCGTGTGAGGAGCTCGCGCCCGCCGTCTTCGAGGTCGACGCGAGCGGCCTGGCGACGGCACGGGTGGCGCAGAGCGACGATCCCGCCGTCCTCGAGGCCGCGTCTTCGTGTCCAATGGGAGCGATCTCGGTCTTCGACGCGGCGACGGGCGAGCAGCTCGCGTAGTGCGCCGTCGAAAGGCCGGCGCGGTTCTGATCGCGGGCGCCGGGCTTGCGGGCGCCCGCTGCGCGGAGACGCTCCGTGCCGGCGGCTTCGAGGGCCGCGTTATCCTCGTCGGGGAGGAGCGTGAGGTGCCGTACGAGCGTCCGGCTCTCTCGAAGGAGGTCCTCGCCGGAGAGCGGGAAGCCTCGGCGCTGGCGCTCCGGCCCCCTGGCTTCTGGGACGAGGCCGGGATCGAGTTGGTGCTCCGCGTCCGCGTCGAGCGCGTCCGCATTGCGCAACGGCTTGCTGAGACGAGCGACGGTCGGATCCTCGCCTGGGACTCGCTCGTCGCCGCCACCGGAGCTCGCGCTCGGCGGCTCGCGTCCGCCGGGGCGACGCCCGCCGGCGTCCGCTACCTCCGCACGCTCGAAGACGCTGTCACCCTCCGTCGTGAGCTCGTCCCGGGCGCCCGGCTCGCCGTCGTCGGGTCCGGGTTCATCGGCGCCGAAGTGGCGTCCAGCGCCCGGGCTCGCGGGGTGGACGTGGCCTTGATCGGGCGCGGAATCGCGCCCTTCGAGCGCATCCTTGGCGGCGAAGTCGGACGCCTGCTCGCCGAGCGCTACCGGGCGCACGGGGTCGAGGTCAGGCTCGGGGTCGGGGTGGCCGGTTTTCACTCGCGGGCCGACGGGCACGTCCGCGCCATCGTCCTCGACGACGGCGCGGAGATTGCGTGCGACGCCGCCCTCGTCGGCGTCGGCACGACCCTCGCGACGGAGCCCCTCGCCGGCGATGGGCTCACCGCGACCGACGGAAGCCTGCCCACGGATCCCTGCGGCCGGACCGGCGTTCCCGGCGTGTTCGCATGCGGCGACATCGCGAGCGCATGGCGCCCATCGCTCGGCCTGCGCCTCCGTTTCGAGCACTGGACGAGTGCAGCCGGCCAGGCGGCCTGCGTCGCGCGGACGATCCTCGGCGAGGAGTGCCCGTACGACGACCCCCCGTACTTCTGGTCCGACCAGTTCGGCCTCCGACTCCAGCACGTCGGCTTTCGCCGAGAGCTGGGCGCGCGCCGAGATCGAGGGCGAGGGCAACTCCTTCCTCGTACGTTACCTCGACGGCGACGGTCGTCTTCTGGCCGGGCTGGCCGCGAACCGCCCCCGCGAGGCCGCCGCGCTCCGGCGGGAGCTCGCCGCGCGCGAAGCGCTCGCCGCGTAACTCACTGCGCTGCGTCGGCTCGTCTCTGGACTACGAAAAGGCCCGGACAGCGACCTCGCCATCGCCAGGCCGAAGCCGAGCACGACGAGCGCGCTCACGGCGGGCAGAAGGCGGACGGCGGGCGACTGTGCGCTCGCCACACAGCGGGGCACGGCCGCAGCATTGTCTCGGGTCTGAGACCGCGAGAATACGGGTGACCTAACGCGGAGCCGCTCCCACGTGCAACCGAGGTGGGGGAGACTCCTTCTCCTCCTCGCACGCCCGCTATCGGGCTCTCTCGCCGTGACAGCCCCTGGACAGGTCGTTCGTCGGCTTCGAGAGGGAGCACTGCGTGATTTGCCGCAGCGCGGATCGGGAGTGACCCGGATGCTCGACCCCGATGGAGGGCGGACGATTGGCTCCATGGGGACATGGGTTGCGATTGCGCTCTTCATGCTCGCCATCGTCTCGGGGTGCGGCGGTGACGACGATCAGGCCGCGAACGGGCGGGCCGCAATGATGCAGTTCGGCCCGGGGATGATGGGGTACACGCCGACCGGTACACCCGTCCGCACGCTCGAGGGAGCCCGGCGGCAGGCGAACCAGTTCGGCGCCCGCCTCGGATTGCGCGCAGGCGAGGTGATGGAGTTCACGAACGGCTACTACGCGGAGCTCCGCGACGACCGGGACGCGAACGCGACCGAGGTGCTCGTCGATCCGAGCACGGGCGCGGTCTGGATCGAGTACGGCCCCGCGATGATGTGGAACACCCGCTACGGCATGCCCGCCGGCTACCGGATGCAAGGTGAAGGCGGAATGATGGGCGACGGCATGGGCTGGGGGATGATGGGAGGGCGGAGCCTGCGCGGCGACCCGACCTGGACGCCCTACGGCAAGGGAGTCGGGAAGGTTTCCGCCGGCG
>Ga0209853_1000447_pt1 | contig 11501 bp, 10 predicted proteins | sample GWRWS1_30_40_FD_187224 | JGI IMG/M metagenome (GOLD analysis project Ga0209853, IMG submission 187224) | Riverbed sediment microbial communities from areas with vegetation nearby in Columbia River, Washington, USA - GW-RW S1_30_40 (SPAdes)... | ecosystem: Environmental > Aquatic > Freshwater >...
GGCGACGGGGGGTTGTGGGGGATCGGGCCCTCGTAGGACCGGTCACTCACAGGCCCGAAGACCGGCGCCTCACAGGCCCGAAGCCCGGCGGCGCCGCGCCTGGACGACGAGGTCGCCGACGGCCGCGAGCTCCCGTTCCCCCACCCGAGCCCGTACGAGCGTCCCGTCGGGACCCGCCTCCGTCTCGAGGACCTCCGCGTCCCGGTACAGCAGCGCGATCATCTCGTCCCGCCCGTACGGCACGAGCAGCGTGACCTCCATCGGGGGCCGCGGGAGCTCGAGGGCGACACGTTCGAGGAGCGCCACCGTTCCCTCACCGGTGAGTGCGGAGATGGGCACGGCGTCGGGGAACCGCCGCGTAGCACGCTCCCGGTCCATCTCCGAGAGCACGTCCACCTTGTTCAGCGCGAGGACCTCGGAGATGGCCCCGGCTCCGATCTCGGCCAGCACGCCGCGAACCGCTTCGACCTGTTGCGTCACCTCGGGTGACGAGGCGTCGGCGACGTGCAGCACCAGGTCGGCCAGGGTCACCTCCTCGAGGGTCGAGCGGAACGCCTCGACCAGGTCGTGCGGCAGCTTGCCCACGAACCCAACGGTGTCCGAGATGGTGGCGTGCCGCCCGCCGGGCAGCGTGATGCGCCGGATAGTGGGGTCCAAGGTGGCGAACAGCTGGTCCGCCACCAGCACGCCCGCCTCCGTCAGCACGTTCATGAGCGTGGACTTGCCCGCGTTCGTGTATCCGGCGATGGCGATCTGCTGGACACCGGAGCCCTCACGGCGTGCTCGCTTCACGTCGCGCGTCCGCGCCAAGTCCTTGATGTCGCGCCGGAGCTTGGAGATCCGTCGCTTGATGTGTTGCCGGTCCACCTCGAGCTTCGTCTCGCCCGGTCCACGCGTGCCGATGCCGCCGCCGAGGCGCGACATGGCCTCCCCCCAGCCGCGGAGCCGTGGCAGGAGATAGTTCAGCTGCGCCAGCTCCACCTGGGCCTTGCCCTCGCGGGACCTGGCATGCAGGGCGAAGATGTCGAGGATCAGGGCGGTCCGGTCGATCACCTTGGTCCCCAACCGCCCCTCGAGGTTCCGGAGCTGGCCCGGCGTGAGCTCGTCGTCCAGGATCACCGCGTCGGCGCCGGTCGAGTGCACGGCCCGGTGGATCTCCTCGAGCTTCCCCTTCCCCACGAACGTCGCCGGGTCCGGGTCGGATCGGGTCTGGACGATGCGCGAGACCGGCTCCGCCCCCGCGGAATCGGCCAGGGCGGCAAGCTCGTCGAGGTCCGAGGGGTCGATCCCGTGGCCCACCCCGACCAGGACGGCCCGTTCCCGGACCCTCGGCGTCCAGGTCGCCGAGAGCGGCGACTCCAGGACGGTCGTCCGGCGCCGCTTCCCGTTCCGGTGGGCCATCAGCCGAGCACCCCGGCGATGCGATCCATGGCCTCGGCCAGCCGGTCGTCCGGGGCGGTCAGCGAGAACCGGACGTAGCCCTCACCGCGTTCCCCGTACCCGTTGCCCGGAGCCACGAACACGCCGGCCCGATCGAGGAGCAGGTCGGCGAACTCGACCGAGGACTTCCCGTCCGGGGCCGGCGCCCAGACGTAGACCGACCCCAGCGGCGGCTTGAGCGACCACCCGAGCGAGTTCAGCGTTCCCACCACGACGTCGCGCCGCTGCTGGTACACCGCGCGAAGCTCGTCGAGGTGGTCCTGTGGTCCGACGAGCGCGGCGATGGCCGCACGCTGGATCGCGGTGAACTGCCCGGAGTCCAGGTTCGTCTTCACCACCGACAGCGCCCGGATGGCCTCCGCGCTCCCGGCACACCAGCCGATCCGCCAGCCGGTCATGTTGTAGAACTTCGAGGTCGAGCCGAACTCCAGCGCGACGTCCTTCGCCCCGGGCACCTGGAGGATGGACGGCGCGACGTAGCCGTCGAACGTGATCTCCGAGTACGCGGCGTCGTGGGCGAGGAGCAGGTCGTGCTGGCGGGCGAAGGCCACCGCGCGCTCGAAGGTGGCCCCGTCGGCTACGGCGGCGGTGGGGTTGCTGGGGTAGTTGAGCCAGAGGATCTTCGTTCGAGCGGAGACGGCCGCGCCATCGAAGTCCGGTTGATACCCGTCCTCGGCGAGGAGCGGGAGCGGCACGGGCGTGCCGCCGGCCAGTCGGGTCGACACGCCGTAGACCGGGTAGCCGGGATCGGGCACGAGCGTCTCGTCGCCGGGGTCCACGAACGCGACCGGCAGGTGGCCGAGGCCCTCCTTGGAGCCGATCAGGGCGAGGACCTCGGCCATCGGATCGAGGGCCACGCCGAACCGCGTCCGGTACCAGGCCGCCACGGCCTCGCGGAACTCGATGCTCCCCCAGTACGAGGGATACCGATGAGTCGCGGGGTCGCGCACGGCTTCCCGCATGGCCTCGACGACGTGCGGCGGTGTCGGGAGGTCGGGATCGCCCACGCCGAGCGAGATCACGTCGATCCCCTCCGCCCGCTTGGCCGCGAGCTTGCCGTCCAGCGCCGCGAACAGGTACGCGGGCAGCGACTCGATCCGACGGGCGATCCTCACGCCAGCCCTCGCGAGCGAAGCCACGCATCGTCGAGCGTGGCCTCGAACACGCGCTCGGCGGGTCCGGTCAGCAGCACGTCGTCGGCGGTGCGCTCGACGGTCACGGTGCCTCCCGGGAACGTGACGTGGGATCGAGCCTGGACCAGGCCCGCCTCGTTCGCGGCCACCAGGGCCGCGCAGGCCCCGGTCCCGCAGGCCATGGTCTCCCCCACCCCCCGCTCCCACACCCTGACACTCAGCCCGTCGCCGGCCACCGCGACGAACTCCACGTTGGCCTTCTCGGGGAACAGCCCGTCGTTCTCGGCGGCCGGGCCGATCCGGGCCACGTCCGAGCGGGCCGGGTCGTCCTCCACGAACAGCACCAGGTGCGGATTCCCCATCGACACGGCACTGGCCTTGAACGTATGGCCCAGGACCTCGAACGGCTCCGCCAGGAACGGCTCGTCGGCCGGGCCGAGCATGGGGATCCGCGAACGGGCGAAGGCCGGCGGTCCCATGCTCACCGTGACCCATGCAACCACGCCGTCCCGCACGTCGAGCGAGACGTGCTTCACCCCGTCCCGGGTCCCGATGTCGAGCTCGGTCTGGCGCGTGTGCCCCCGCTCGTACACGAGCTTCGCGAGGCATCGCACGCCGTTGCCGCACATCTCGGCCACGCTGCCGTCGGCGTTCCAGTAGTCCATGAAGAAGGAGGCGGAGTCCCGGTGGACCAGCGCCAAGACGTTGGCCCCGGCCGTCACGCGGGTCACGCGGATCACGCCGTCGGCCCCCACGCCAAAGCGCCGGTCGCACAGCGCCGCCACGAGCTCGGAGGACAGGGGACGTTCGCCGTCGAGGTCCTCGAGCATGACGAAGTCGTTGCCGGTCCCGTGGTACTTCCACACCCGAAGCTCAGTCACCCTGGAGGTACTCCGTCAGCCCGTCCACCATCTCGATCGCGCCGCGCTCGCCGGCGGGGAACCACCGGATCCGGGGGTCTCGTCGGAACCAGACCATCTGGCGTCGCGCCAGTTCCCTCGTCCGCCTCACCGTCTCCGCCGTGGCCTCCTCGAGCGAGAGCTCGCCCCGGAGGTGCCGCGCCAACTCAGCGTACCCGATGGCCCGGCTGGCGGTGAGCCATCCGAACAGGCCCCGGTCGACCAACGCGCGAACCTCGTCGAGGAGGCCGGCATCGACCATCCCTCGCACGCGAGCCTCGATGCGGCGAGCCAACACGTCGCGCGGGACGTCGATCCCGGCGGCGCGAACCCGTTCGTCCGGGTAGCGCTCCCAGCGCTCCGCGTAGCTCGAGAACGGGCGCCCGGTGACCGCCGCCACCTCGAGGGCCCGGACGGTGCGCCGGACGTTGGAGGGCTCGATCCGGGCGGCGGCGGCCGGATCGAGCTCGGCCAGCCGCTCGTGCATCCGGTCCGGCCCGAACGCCTTTGCCTCGGCCTCGAGCTCGTCGCGAGCCGCCACGTCGGTCGCGGGGAACTCCAACTCGTCGACGACCGCCCGGAAGTACAGGCCGGAGCCCCCGACCAACAGAACCGGACGGCCGCGCGAGTCGACACCCTCGACGGCGGCCCGAGCGAGCTGTTGGTACCTGGCCACGGAGAACACTTCCTGCGGCTCGGCCACATCCACCAGATGATGCGGCACCCCCGCCCGCTCCGCCGTGCTGGGCTTGGCCGTCCCGATGTTCATCCCGCGGTAGACGAGCATCGAGTCCACTGAGACGATCTCTGCTCCGAGGCGTTCGGCGATGGCCACGGCGGCCTCGCTCTTGCCGGAGGCGGTCGGGCCGACGAGCGCAAGGAAGGGTCGCGCGCCGGGCATCAGCGGGCGGCGGCGGGCTCGTGGGGCGAGCCCGTTGCCCCAGCCTTACGCGTCAGGTGGGCAAGCTCGCCCGTCAGGTGGTGCGGGTGCGCCGTCACGATCCGGGCGTCCAGGAACGTCCCGGGGGCGAGCGCTCCTGGGAGGTGCACCACCTTGTTCGTCCGGGTCCGGCCCTGGACGCCGCCCTTGCGACCCACACCCTCCACCAGGACCTCGAACGTCCGGCCGACCGTCTCGTGCATGCGCTCGAGCGAGATGGACTCCTGCAACTCAACGAGCCGGTCGAACCGCTTCTGCACGACGGCCTTCGGGATCTGATCCGGCATCGTGCCGGCCGGGGTCCCGGGCCGGGGCGAGTACTGGAAGGTGAACGCTTGGTCGAACCGAGCCGCCCGAACCACGTCCAGGGTCGAGCGGAAGTCCTCCTCGGTCTCTCCCGGGAACCCAACGATGATGTCGGTGGTGACGGCCACGCCTGGGACGGCGTCCCGGATCCGCTCCAACCACGACAGGTACCGCTCGCTGCGGTAGGACCGCTGCATCGCTCGGAGGATCCGGTCGGAGCCCGACTGGAGTGGGAAGTGGATGTGCTCGCACACCTTCTCGCACTCCGCCATGGCCTCGATAACGTCGGGGGTGAAGTCGTGCGGGTGGGGGCTGGTGAACCGGATGCGACGGATCCCCTCGATCTCGTCCACCGCTCGAAGCAGCCCCGCGAACAACGGCTTTCTGCTGGACCCGGGCACCGTGAGGTCCCGCCCGTACGTGTTCACGTTCTGGCCGAGGAGCGTGACCTCGACGACCCCGCGGCGGGCCAGTCCCTGTACCTCGGCCAGGACGTCGCCGATCTCCCGCGAGAGCTGCGACCCCCGGACCAGCGGCACGATGCAGAACGTGCACCGGTTGTCGCACCCCATGGCGATCGACACCCACGCGTGGTGGGCCACCTCGCGCCGAGCCGGCAACGCGCTGGGGAAAACCTCGGTGAACTCTCGGACGTCCATCTGGGGGCCCTCGGCCTCGGCCCGCCTCAGGAGCTCGAGCAATCCGGGCAGCGCATGGGTCCCCACCACGACGTCGACCCAGGGGGCCCGCTCCTGGATCCGGCCTTGGTCCTTCTGGGCCAGGCACCCCGCCACCACGATCCGCAGCCGCGGGTTCGCCTGCTTCAGCGGCCGGAGGTGCCCGAGGTTGCCGTACAGTCGGTTGTCGGCGTTCTCCCGCACCGCGCAGGTGTTGAACACGACCACCTGGGCCTCGGCGGCGTCCTCGGCCCGAACGTAGCCGTCGGACTCGAGCAGGCCGGCGATCCGCTCGGAGTCGTGCTCGTTCATCTGGCACCCGAAGGTGCGGATCAGGTACCCGCCGCCCATCGCCACCTCAGGCTACCGCTCGCCCGGATCCTGAGCGCGGATCAACGGGCGAACTCGATCGCCCGGGTCTCGCGCACCACCGTGATCTTGATCTGCCCCGGGTACTGGAGCTCCTCCTCGACCTGCTTGGCGATGTCGCGGGCCATCACCTGCGCCTGGAGGTCGTCGATGTCGCCGGGCTTGACCATCACCCGCACCTCGCGCCCGGCCTGCATGGCGTAGGTCTTCTCCACCCCGGGATAGGAGGAACAGATCTCCTCCAACCGCTCCAGGCGCTTGATGTAGGTCTCCAGGCTCTCCCGCCTGGCGCCGGGGCGGCCGCCCGAGATGCCGTCGGCGATCTGGGCCAGCACCGCTTCGATCGTCCGCTGCTCGACCTCGCCGTGGTGCGACTCGATGCAGTGCACCACCTCCGGCGCTTCCCGCAGCCGGCGGGCGATCTCGGCGCCGATGATGGCGTGGGAGCCCTCGACCTCGTGGGTCACGGCCTTCCCGATGTCGTGAAGGAGCGCGCCCCGCTTGGGGACCCGTTGGTCCAGGCCGAGCTCGGCCGCGATGGAGCCGGCGATGTGAGCCGACTCCACCAGGTGCTTCAGGACGTTCTGGCCGTAGGAGGTCCGGTATTGCAGACGGCCCAGGAGCTTCACCAGCTCGGGGTGCATGTCGGTGACCCCGACCTCCATGACGGCTTCCTCGCCGGCCCGCTTGATCTGCTCGTCGATCTCCTTCTGGGAGCGCTCGTACGTCTCCTCGATGCGGGCCGGGTGGATCCGGCCGTCGGAGACGAGCTTCTCCAGCGTCATACGGGCCGTCTCACGCCGGACGGGGTCGAAGCACGACAGGACGACGGCCTCCGGTGTGTCGTCGATGATGAGGTTCACACCGGTCACGGCCTCGAAGGCCCTGATGTTGCGGCCCTCCCGGCCGATGATCCGACCCTTCATGTCCTCCGACGGGAGGGAGAACACGGAGACGGTCGATTCGGCGGTCTGCTCCGAGGCCACCCGCTGGATGGCGATCGTCACGATCTTTCGAGCCCGCTCCTCTCCTTCCTCCCGAGCTTGGTTCTCGATCTCCCGAACGGTGGCCATGGCCTGGCGCTTGGCCTCGTCGACGACCTGAGTGACGAGCGCCTCCTTGGCCTCCTGCGACGTCATCCTGGCTACCGCCTCAAGTTGCTGACGGTGCTGCTCCGCCGCCTGCTCCAGTTGCTGGCGCACCTTCTGGAGCTTCTTGTCACGGTCGTCCATCTCCGTCGACCGCGTCTCCACGTCGGCGAGCTTCTTCTCGATCGCCTCCTCCTTCTGGGTGAGGCGCTGCTCCGAACGCTTCATCTCCTCGCGTCGGGAGCGGACCTCCTGCTCCGCTTCCCTCCGCATGCCGCTGATCTCGTCCTTGACCTCGCCCAGCGCCTCGCGGGTGAGCTTCTCCGCCTCCCGCTCGGCCTCGAGGATGACCTTCTGCGCCCGTGACTCTGCGCTCAGGGCCTTGGTCTGGGCGAACGCCGCCCGGATCAGGAAGCCCAGCGCGACGCCGGACACAAAGACCATGATGACCACGAATGCAGATCCCATCTCGGTTGCCTCCAGGTATGAGAAAAAAGGCCGAACGGAGGCCGGTCAGGCCTCTGTTCGGCCGTGCGTCCGAATGAAGCGAAAGCTAGGGCGCCAGGGAACCCTCGGGTCCCTCACGCCCCCCTATCCGGAGTGCTTCGTCGCGTTTCGTGTCGGTCACGGTGTCAGGCACAAGTCGAACAGATCGTTTTCCTGAAGGAGCCTCTCAAATGCACAATCTACGGCCTGGCGGCGTGATACGCAAGGGGCTTCGCTGAGGGGCTACGGCTCGGAGGGCCCTTCGGCGACAAGCTCCGGCCGGAGCGCGAAGGCGGCGGCCCGCCTGGCCACCGCCCCCTCGTAGCCCCGTCGAGCCAGGAAGGAGACCAACCGGCGGTAGGCGACCTCAGGCGGCAGGCCGGACAGCCGCGAGGCCCGGGAGCGGGCCAGCTCGGCGGCCCTGGCGTCCTCGTCGCCGTCCATGTCTTGGAGGGTTCGCTCGATCATCGGACGGGACACGCCTTTGGCCGCGAGGGACGAGGCCACGGCTCGGCGGCCGGAGAGCTTTCGGGCAAGCGAGTGCTCCGCGAACTCCTGGGCGAAGCGCTCGTCGTCGAGCAACCCCACCTCCTCCAGGCGGGCCAGCTCCTCGGCGACCACCTCGGAGTCGAACCCCGCGGAGCGCAGCCGGGTCTCGAGCTCGCGGCGCGAGCGCGGCCGCACTGCCAGGAGCCGCAGGGCCCGGTCGTGGCACGAGAGCGGGCGCTTGGGCCGGCGCGACCGGGAGACCTCGGCCATCTGCGGCGCTTGCTACGAGGCCGGCGCGGGCTGTGCCTCGCGCTCCTTCTCCTTGGCCTTGGACTTGGAGGGAGACGGTGGCTCTTCGGTCACCACCACATCGGGGACGACCGTGACCGGGGCGTCGCCGTTACCGTCGCCGAAGGCCTTGAGGCCAACGGCCTCCCGGATCCTCCGCTCGATCTCGCGGGCCATGTCGGCGTGCTCGGACAGGAACTGCCGTGAGTTCTCCCGGCCCTGGCCGAGCTGGTCGCCCTCGTATGTGAACCAGGCGCCGCTCTTCTTCACGATCTCCAGGTCCACGCCGACGTCGAGGAGGCTTCCCTCCTTGGAGATGCCCTGGCCGTAGATGATGTCGAACTCGCACTGCCGGAAGGGCGGGGCGACCTTGTTCTTCACCACCTTCACCCGGGTGCGCGACCCCACCACCTCGGTGCCGTCCTTCAGGTTCTCGATCTTGCGGACGTCGAGGCGGATCGACGAGTAGAACTTGAGCGCGCGGCCGCCCGGCGTGGTCTCGGGGTTGCCGAACATCACGCCGATCTTCTCTCGAAGCTGGTTGATGAAGATCGCGGTTGTGTCGAACCGCGATAGGGAGCCCGCCAGCTTCCGCATGGCCTGCGACATGAGCCGAGCTTGGAGGCCGACGTGGGAATCGCCCATCTCGCCCTCGATCTCGGCCCGGGGCACCAGCGCAGCCACGGAGTCGATGACGACGAGGTCCATGGCCCCGGAGCGTACGAGGAGGTCGGCGATCTCCAGGGCCTGCTCGCCGGAGTCGGGCTGCGACACCAGCAGCTCGTCGATGTTCACTCCCAGCCGCTGGGCGTACGTCGGATCTAGGGCGTGCTCGGCGTCCACGAAGGCCGCGATGCCGCCCAACTTCTGGGCCTCGGCGATGATGTGGAGGCACACGGTGGTCTTGCCCGAACCCTCCGGCCCGAACACCTCCACGATGCGGCCCCGGGGGATGCCGCCCACGACGAGGGCCATGTCCAGGGCGATGGAGCCGCTAGGGATGACCGAGATGCCCTGGCTGGCGGGGTGCTCCCCGAGGCGCATCACCGCCCCCTTGCCGTACTGCTTCTCGATCTGCGTCAGCGCGACGTCGAGCATCTTGTCCCGGTCCATCCGCGAAGCCTCCTTCTGACCCCTCGCCCACCGGCGTACGGCCCCGGTGAGCTCCTCCCCGTTGTCGGGGCGCACGCTACCGTGTAGGTCTGACACGGATTACACCTCTGTCATTCGGAACTTGCAATCCCCGGACTCTACCCGAACGTATGTTCGGGGTCAATCACCTCGAGCCCCGAGCGGGAACTCCCCCATGGGCTCGTACACGGGCGCAGGGCGCCGGAGGTGGCTGCGGTACAGGACCAGTCGGTCCACGGCGAACGGTTCGGAGGCGACGTCCGCAGCCGCAACCTCCTCTCCATCGATCGGGACCGGCGGATCGAACCTGGCCACCGTGAGGTGCGCCGTGAACGCCCGCTTCTCCGGCGCGAACTCCTTGGCCAAAGCGCCCTCCAGGTCCGCGGCCAGCGTGGCCAGGCGGCCGCCCGGATCGTCCAGCCCTGCCCACAGCACGCGGGCTCGGCGGGCCGACGGGAACGCGCCGAGCCCGGTGACCCGGGTCTCGAACGGCTCGCTCTGCCGGGCAACGGCCTCCACGGACTCCGTGACCCATCCCACGAGCCGTGGCCACGTCGAGCCGAGGAACTTCAGGGTCACGTGTTGGTTCTGCTTCGGCACCCACTTCGCCCGGGGGACGCGCTCGCGCCACGGCCCGATCGCATCCTGCACCCTGTCACGGACCCGCTCGGGCACGTCGACCGCAATGAACAATCGCAACGGCTTGGCCTCGGGTCGCGACGCCCGGTCCCGCGCCATCAGGCTGGGCGATCGCCGTCGGGGAGTGGCGTTCCCTCGAGGTGGCGGCGCACCAGGTCGAGGGCGGCCTGCTCGGCCCACCGCCGCACGAGGTCCCGGTCGCCGGGCGAGCGGAGGCCGCGCTGGTGCGAGACCCCCTCGGCCTCCAGGGCCGCCCAGACCTGCCCGGGTGCCGCCCCGGCGTGGCGTTCGGGGCCGGCCGCGCCGGTGAGCGCGACGGCGATGTCGGCGCCGAACAGCCGCCGCGCGCCCGTCGCCATCTCCCGGGCGCACTCCGCGCTCACCACTCCCGGCCCGTCGATGGTCTCCTGCGAGACCCCGAGGATGTCCCGCTTCGCTTGGGGCGAGTAGCAGACCGCCGAGCCCAGGAAGTAGTCGGAGGCCCCGGGCACCGATGTGACGCGAGCGCCCAGCTCTCCGCCCGTCAGCGACTCGGCGCAAGCGAGCGTCTTCCCCGCGTCGCGCAGCGACCGCCCGACGGCCTCTTCGAGCTCCTCGTCCGTGGTCGTGAACACGAAGTCGCCGACCCGCCCCACCACCCCCTCGATCAGCGGCTCGAGCAGCGCCTCGGCGTCCTCTCGGCTGCCCGCCTTGGCCGTCAGCCGGACCTTCACCTCTCCCCCACCGGCCAGGTATGCCACGGTGGGATTGGCGGAGACTTGGAACAGGTCGTCGGTCAGCTCGGCGACCCGAGATTCCGGGATGCCCACGCACCGGATGATGCGTGACGCGATCGAGGCCGGCCCGGCCAGCGCGGTGAGCTCGGGAAGGACGGTCCCCTTCATCATCTCCCGCATCTCCGCGGGGACGCCGGGGAGCGCGTACAGGCGCGTGCCCCCGATCTCGACCGCCAGGCCCGGCGCGGTCCCCCGGTCGGGAATGATCACGCGTGCGCCCTCGGGCACGTCCGCCTGCACCAGGTTCGACTGGGGCATCTGCCGCCCCGCCCGTGCGAACTTGGCCCGGATCATCTCCTCGAGCTCGGGACGGCGGACCATCGTGGCCCCCGCCATCCCGGCCACGGCCTGGCGGGTGATGTCGTCCTGCGTGGGTCCCAGGCCACCGGTCACGATCACCACCTCGGCGTGCGACAGCGCATGGCGCAGGGCCTCCTCGATCCGCTCCGGGTTGTCCCCCACCACCTGGTGGTGCAGGACGTCGACCCCGATCTCGGCCAGACGCTCGGAGATCCACCGCGCGTTCGTGTTCGGGATCTGGCCGAGCAGGAGCTCGGTGCCGACCCCTACGACCTCGGCCCTCACCGGCCTCTCGCGCGCCTCTGCCCGCGCCCGCTCGCGGTCACCCGGCCTGCGACGGCGTCGGGCCGGCGCTGGCGTAGCTGTAGGTCTGGCGCCAGGGGCGGTTCCGCTTCCCGGGGAAGCCCTTGTCGTCGCCGTTCACCGTGAGGTGGGCGCTGGCCCCGTGGTCCAGGCGGATCGTGAGCGAGAGGTCGCCGTCGAAGGACCGGCTCTCGCCGGGCTCCAGCGAGAACGTCTGCGGCACCCCCGCGTCGATCG
>Ga0209853_1000448_pt1 | contig 11496 bp, 13 predicted proteins | sample GWRWS1_30_40_FD_187224 | JGI IMG/M metagenome (GOLD analysis project Ga0209853, IMG submission 187224) | Riverbed sediment microbial communities from areas with vegetation nearby in Columbia River, Washington, USA - GW-RW S1_30_40 (SPAdes)... | ecosystem: Environmental > Aquatic > Freshwater >...
CTCCGCCCGCTGCCGCTGCTCCGTCGCGAGCTTCGCGAGGTAGTTCGAGAACGGGACGGGCTTGTACTTCAGGGGCGTCTCCGGGATGATCTCGACGAGCCCCTTCTCGTGGAGCTGCTGCATCGTCGCGTAGATGCGCGTCCGGGGAACGCGCGCGATCGGCGGGATCTGGGAGGCCGTCGCGGTCCCCAGGTCGAGGAGGGCGAGGTACGCGCGGGCCTGGTACTCCGTGAGCCCGAACTCGTGGAGCTTGCGGATCCGGTCCGGGTTCACGGGCATCCTTGGCGGGTCCCCCGGCTCGAACCGTCCGGGCCGTCTTAAACGTTGAGACGGACTTCGAGGGGCCGGAGTTCGAGGATCGCCCACCCGAGGGCATGTTCCAAATCCTTAATGCCCTCCGCGTCGTCGTTCGGGGCGGAGGCCGTCCGCCGAAACCGGATGGCAAGACTCAAGTAGCGCGCCCTCTTCCGCAAGGATGAGGCCGTCCCGGGGCCGCCTCCAACGGAAGGAGCGGAACGATGATCCAGCCCGCAGAGCAGGCGAACATCATCGGCCTGAAGTCCCAGGACTTCGTGAAGTGGGTGGACCGGAACATCGACGCCCCGCTGAAGAAGGGCCCGATCCGGAAGATCATCGACCTCGTCGTCGGCGACTTCTTCAACTGGGCGAAGCGGAACTCCACGTGGCCCCTCCACTTCGGGATCATGTGCTGCGCGATCGAGATGGCGGCGACGAGCGACCCGCGGTACGACGCGGAGCGGTTCGGCGTGATCTACCGGTCGAGCCCGCGCCAGTGCGACGTCCTCCTGTTGAACGGGCCGATCTCCCTGAAGCTCCGACCCGCCGTGCGGCGGCTGTACGAGCAGATGGCGGAGCCGAAGTGGGTGATCGCGATGGGGGAGTGCACGATCTGCGGCGGGCCGTACTACGACTCGTACGCGGTCGTGAAGGGCTCGTACACGTTCGTCCCGACGGACATCTTCATCCCGGGCTGCCCCGTGCGGCCGGAGGCCCTGATCGACGGGTTCCTGAAGCTCGCAGAGAAGATCAAGGCGGAGAAGAAGGGGTGGATCCGCACGAAGAAGGGCCGCCTCGTGAGCGCCCGGGAGGGCCGCCTGATGGACATGCAGAAGGGAGAGTACACGTTTGAGGTCCCCCAGGTCCGGTGACGGCGGGAAGGTCGGGGTCCTCGGAGGGACGCTGCGTCCCCTGTGGATCACGATGAAGCAGGCGTTCGTCGCGACGTTCCGCAGGAAGCCCGTGACGGTCCTGTATCCGTACGAGCGGGTCGAGCTCCCGAAGGCGTACCGGGGGCAGCACTCGATCGACTGGTACAAGTGCATCGGCTGCGAGCTGTGCGCGAAGGTGTGCCCGAACGAGTGCATCTACTTCGACATCCTCGAGGTCGAGAAGGACTCCCCGTACCTCCAGCCTCCCCGCGCCCAGCTGGACGAGATGAAGCACGTGATCCGGCGGCCTGCGGTGGACGTCGGCCACTGCCTGTTCTGCGGGAACTGCATGGAGTACTGTCCCACGGACGCGTGGAACTTCACGCAGGAGTTCGAGCTCGCAGACTACACGCGTGAAGACCTGTACTACTCGGGACCGGAGCTGAAGATGCCGGACGAGGAGAGCGACAAGAAGGCGGTCCTCGTGAACCGGATCGGGGAGGAGCCGATCGTCGAGGTCGACGTGTGCATCGGGTGCCGGAAGTGCGAGCGGGAGTGCCCGACGCGGTGCATCGACATGGTGGATGGGCCGAACCTCCGGAAGGGGAAGCCGATCGTGATCCCGGAGTTCGACTACGACAAATGCATCGGCTGCCAGCAGTGCGTGGACGTGTGCCCCGTGGACTGCCTCCACATGGAGGAGACGGAGCACAAGTCGATGTCGGACTTCGTCCACATCGACCGGGTCACCGCGGGGACGCCCGTCATTCTCCTTGAAGAGGCCGTCGCGAAGAAGTGATCCGACGACGCCCCGGTCGCTCGCGGGCGTCAACTCACGGGACACGGATTCATCATTTCCGCCCATCTATTGTCCGAGTATCAAACCGCTTGCCCCGCTTCGGCCTTCTATCGCGCGCTCTCTTGACTTTCTTCATAAACGTGGATGGTCAACCTATCGAAAGAGCTAGCGGTTCGATTCTCCTCGTGCTTCCGGGCGGTTGCGCCGACGGGGACCGTGAATGGGCCGGTCGGCGGACCGATCGCCCCTCCATGAAATATTCCGATTGGCATAACCAAACCTTTATTCTATGATTGGTATCGGCACACGACCCGCAAGGTGCGAGGCGTCTGCATGGTGCCCACGACCGTCGTCGGCAGCTACCCCCGGATCGGGGACGCGCCCGAGGAGCAGCGGCTCCGGCGGGCGATCGCAAGGTTCGAGGAGGAGAAGATCACGGAGGCCGAACTGCGCGATGTTGAACGGTCCGTCGTGAAAGAGGTGATCGAGGACCAGGTCGGAGCGGGGATCGAGCTCCCGACGGATGGCGAGGTCACCTGGTACGACAGCCAGAGCCACTTCTCTCGCCATCTGGAGGGCGTGGAGGTGGCCGGCCTCGTCCGGTACTTCGACACGAACACGTACTACCGCCAGCCCGTCGTGCGCGGTCCGATCCGATGGCGGGGCCCCGCCCTCGTGGACGAGTGGCGGTACGCCGCCTCCGTCGCGCCGGACGGCGTGAAGGCCGTCGTCACGGGGCCGTACACTCTCGCGAGCCTCTCGAAGGCGGACGGCCGCCCGAAGCGGGAGGTCGTGCGGGAGTTCGCCGCCGCGGTCGCTCAGGAAGTCCGCGCCCTGCGGGAGGCGGGCGCCACCCGCATCCAGGTGGACGAGCCGGCGATCACGAGGGCCCACGACGAGATCGGGCTGCTGAAGGAAGGGGTCGAGACGATTGCCTCCGAGAAGGGCTCCTCCTGGCTGTGCCTGTTCACCTTCTTCGGGGACGCGGCGGGGATCCTCCGCGACCTCACGTCCCTTCCGATCGACAATCTCGGGCTCGACCTCGTGCAGGGGGACGCGACGTGGAAGGACTTGCAGAGAACCGGTAGCCCGATCCCCCTCACTCTCGGACTCGTCGACGCGCGGAACACGAAGCGGGACGACCCACGGGCCCTCGCGAAGGCGGCCCTCGCCCTGAAGGGGAAGGCGCCCTTGGAGGAGTCGTTCGTCTCGCCCTCGAACGGCCTCGAGTTCCTCCCCCGCGAGCGGGCGCGAGAGAAGCTCCGCCTCGTCTGCGAGACCGCGAAGCTCCTGGAGGCGGGCCTGTGAGCCTCCTGACGACGAGCGTCGGGAGCTTCCCGAAACCTCCGTACCTCACGAAGGCGAGGACCCAGCACTCGAAGGGGGAGCTCCCGGACGAGGCCCTCCGCGCCCTCGAGGAGCGGGCGACGAAGGAGTGGATTCAGTTCCAGGAGGACCTGGGGATCGACATCCTCGTCGACGGCGAACAGTACCGCGGGGACATGGCGACGTACTTCGCGGAGAACCTTGGCGGGTGCGAGGTGAGCGGCCTCGTCCGCTCGTACGGGAACCGGTACTACAAGAAGCCCCTCGTCGTCGGCGAGCTCGAAAGGCGGGGCCCGATCACGGTGGACTGGTGGCGGTGGGCCCAGGGGCTCACGAAACGGCCCCTGAAGGGGATGCTCACGGGCCCGTACACGATGATGGACTGGTCCTTCAACGAGCACTACGCGTCCCGGGAGGACCTCGCCCTCGCGTTCGCGAAGGTGCTCCACCAGGAGGCGCGCGACCTGGAGCGGGCGGGGGCCCGCGTGATCCAGATCGACGAGCCTGCCCTGTCCGCGCGGTCGGACGAGCTGGAGCTCGTCGTGAAGGCCCTCGGGGTCGTCACCCGCGGGCTCACCGCGCAGACGATCACGCACACGTGCTACGGGAACTACGACGCGGTGTACCCGTACTTCAACCGCCTCCCGATCGACCAGCTCGACCTCGAGATGAGCAACAGCGGCCTCGCCCTCCTCGACCGGTTCCGGCGGGAGCCCCTGAAGAAGGAGATTGCGTTCGGGGTGATCGACGTGCACAGTCACCTCGTCGAGACGGAGGAGGTCGTCCGGGACCGGATCGAGCGGGCCCTCGAGATCTTCCCCCCGGAGAAGCTGTACATCGACCCGGACTGCGGGCTGAAGACGCGGACCGTCGAGGAGGCGGAGGCGAAGCTCCGGGTGATGGTCGCCGCGACCCGGGCCGTGAAGAAGGAGCGCGGGCTCCGGTAGGGATCCGGGGAAGGCTGGAGAAGGTTCTTTATGGCCCCCGGCGGTATCGATATGGGATCGCGGATGGGTGCACCGTTCGTTCCGACAAGCGCGAGGGGCGTCCCTGTCGCGGAGCTCCCGGCGAAGACGTTCAGCGTGGAGCAGGCGGACCGATTGCTGCCGTCGATCGAGGCGATCCTCCGCGAGATGGACCACCGGTCCCTGCGGCTGCGGGAGGTCCTCGAGCTCATCGTGGACGCGGAGGAATACTGGGGGGACCGGATCACCGACCCGGAGGTCGAGGGTCGCGAGAAGTACGGGGCGCTTCTGAAAGAGAGGGACGACCTCCAGTCCTCCCTCCATCAGGACATCGAGCGGATCACCGCCCTAGGGGCGATCCTGAAGGACTACCAGCAGGGCCTCATCGATTTCTACGGGCACGTCGAGGGCGCGCTCGTGTTCCTTTGCTGGCAGCGGGGCGAGCCCGCTGTGAAGTTCTACCATCCCCTCGAGAGCGGGTTCGCCGGGAGGCGCCCGATCGCCGCGGTGGCGCAAGACTAGGGGCGACAGGTTCATTACCCTCGCGGCGGTTCGTTTCGTCGTGATCTTCCCATGGTGACAAAGGACGAGGTCATCGGCGTTCTGAAGAAGTGCTACGACCCGGAGATTCCGATCAACATCTACGACCTCGGGCTCGTGTACAAGATCGAGCTCGACGAGCCCGGCGCGAAGGTCGCGGTCCGGATGACCCTCACGGCCCCGGGCTGCCCCGCGGCGGGGTACCTGAACTCGGACGTGAAGCGGAAGATCGAGTCCCTCCCCGGCGTCAAGGAGGCCACGGTGAACATCGTCTGGGATCCCCCGTGGACCCCGGAGATGATGTCCGAGGTCGCGAAGAAGCAGTTCGGCTGGGGCATCTAAGCGGCAATCTTGATAAGGGAAGGCCGGATTTCTCCGGCATCCGTATTCTGGTGGCTTTACCGTGTCCAGCGATCCGCATGCTGAGGCCTCGCTCGGCTCGGTGCTGAAGCTCGAGCGGGACGGCGCCGCGTTCTTCCGAAGGGCGAACGCGATCGCGGCCGACCCGCGCACGCGGCAGGTCTTCGAGCGGCTCTCCCGCCAGCGGGAGGAGGCGGCGCGAATGATCGAGGCCGCGGCGGCGCGGTCCGGGGTCCGCGCGACCCCCGCCCCCGGTCCGAATCCGTATCCGTTCGAGGCGATCGCGAAGGTCGAGTGCTACGCGTGCGGGTACGTGACGGAGGAGATCCCCACGTCGTGCCCGCAGTGCGGGGCGGCCCGCTATGCGTTCGAGCGGGAGTTCACGAAGGCGATGATCTGGGGGACCGCCCTCGCCTCGGGGCGGGCGGTCGCGGAGGGGGTCCAGGCCGCGATCCCGCACGCGAAGGGGGAGCTCCGGGCCGCGCTTGAGACCCTCCTGGAACGGGAGCGGGCGCTCCTGAAGGAGGCCGAGGGCGAGCTCGCCTCGGCGAACGCGTGAGGGGAGAGGTCCATGGCCGTCCCCCTCGCGGAGAAGCCGCCCATCGAAGAGGACCTGTACGCGTGCACGATGTGCGGGTACTGCGTCCCCGTGTGCCCGCCGTACCGGGAGATCGGGTTCGAGTCCGCGGCCCCGCGCGGGAAGATCTTCTTCATGCGGGAGTTCGACAAGCGGGGGGTCGGGCTCATCGACTGGATCCTCGGGCGGACGACGGCCCCGGACATGGAGTTCTCGAAGGCGGTGTTCGAGTGCACCGCGTGCGGGGCGTGCGAGAACGTCTGCATGGCGGACATCCCGTTCGACGGCCTGTGGCAGGACGTTAAGGAGTGGATGGTGGACTCAGGTCTCGGGATGCCCCAGCATCGGCCCGTCTTCGAGAACGTGCGGGACTCCCACAACATCTACGGGGAGCCCCACGACGCCCGCGGGGCGTGGCTCCCGAAGGACGCGGTGCAGGCGTCCGGGCCGGAGGCGGTGTACTGGGTCGGGTGCGTCGCGAGCTACCGGAAGAAGCAGGTCGCGGAGGCCGTCGTGAAGATCCTGAACGCGGCGAGGGTGCGGTACCAGGTCCTCGGGACCGGGGAATGGTGCTCCGGCGCACCCCTCGCGAACATGGGGTACGGGACGTACGTGAAGAAGGAGCTGATGCCCCGGAACATCGAGGCGGTCGCGAAGACGGGGGCGAAGGTCCTCGTCACGGCGTGCGCGGAGGACGTGCGCGCGTTCCTGAAGGACTACCGGCGCTGGGGCGGGAACCCGCCGTTCAGCGTGCTCCACATCACGCAGTACGTCGAGCGGCTCGTCTCCGAGAAGCGGCTCACGTTCACGAAGCCCCTCCCGAACCTGAAGGCGGCGTTCCACGACTCCTGCGCCCAGGGGCGCGTGACGGGGATGTACGACGCCCCGAGGAACGCGATGAAGTTCCTGAAGGGGCTCACGCCCCTGGAGATGTTCCCGAACAAGGCGGACGCGCACTGCAGCGGGGCGGGCGGAGGGTTCCCGCTCGTGTTCCCGAACCAGGCGGACTCGATCGGGGCGAAGCGGCTCCAGAGCGCGCTTGACATCGGCGCGCAGACCCTCATCACGACGTGCCCCCATGCGGAGGCGCACTTCGAGGACGTCGCGAAGCGGCAGAACATCCCGCTGCGGACCCTTGACGTCGCCGAGGTGCTCGCGCAGGCCCTCTAGACGGTGAAGGAGACCCCGCAGGAGCAGGCGCTCTTCGCGTTCGGGTTCACGACCTTGAACCCGCCCCCGAGGAGGTCCTCCCAGTAGTCCAGGCTCGACCCCTTCACGTACGTGAGGGACTTCGGGTCCACGAAGACCTTGACGTCCTCCGCGGTGACGATGAGGTCGTTCGCCCTCGCCGCCTCCGCGAAGTCGATCCGGTACTGCATCCCGCTGCAGCCTCCCGCGATGATTCGGAGGCGGAGGCCGCCGTCCGGCTTCTCGAAGGACCGCCGGAGGGTCCGGATCCGGTCCACCGCCGCCGGGCTTAGGGCGAGGGGAGGCGGCGCGAGGGTCTCTTGGGATTGCATCGGGGTGAACGAAGGGCCGTGCGGGGATAAAGGTTCTGTCGCGAGTTCCGGGGGAGCAAGCGAGGATAACGGGGACACAACCCTAAAATACGGCCCGCGAATCTTCGAGCGGTTCCCCCCAACACAGGTCCGCCCATGCCCGAGCTACGGAAGGACTACGTGACGGACACGTGGGTCGTCTTCTCCACGGTCCGCTCGAAGCGCCCGGAGGAATTCCGGGCCACGGGCCGGAAGACCCCCGCGGAGAAGTGCCCGTTCTGCTACGGCCACGAGCACATGACCCCGCCGGAGATCCTCGCGTACCGGAAGGAGGGGCCGAAGAACGGCCCGGGCTGGTGGATCCGGTGCGTGCCGAACAAGTACCCCGCCCTTGAGGTCGAGGGGGAAGTCCACCGCCGGGTCCATCAGCTGTTCCATTCCGTGAACGGGGTCGGGGCGCACGAGGTGATCGTGGAGACCCCGGACCACGACGCGACGATGGCGGACCTCAGCGACTTCCAGATCCAGGAGGTGATCACGGCGTACAAGCAGCGGTACCACGACCTCACGAAGGACAAGCGGTTCAAGTACATCCTGATCTTCAAGAACCACGGGGAGAAGGCGGGCGCGTCCCAGACCCACCCGCACTCCCAGTTGATCGCGACCCCGATCGTCCCCCGCCGGATCATGGAGGAGGTCACCGCGGCGACCCGCCACTACGAGGCGACCGGCGGCTCGTGCATCTGGTGCGACATCGTGGAGACGGAGCAGGAGGAGGAGAAGCGGGTCGTCTCCGAGAACGACCTGTTCATCGCGATCTCCCCGTACGCCGCGCGGTTCCCGTTCGAGACGTGGATCCTCCCGAAGGCGCACGAGATGGCGTTCGAGGACATCACGGACGAGGAGCGGACCCCGTTCGCCCGGATCCTGAAGGACGTCCTCGGGCGGCTCCGCGGGATCCTCGATGACCCGCCGTTCAACTACTACATCCACACCGCGCCCACGGACCGGAAGGAGACGAAGTACCACTGGCACCTCGAGATCACGCCGCGGCTCACGGAGACCGCGGGATTCGAACGGGGGACCGGGTTCTACATCAACCCCGTGATGCCGGAGGACGCCGCGCAGATCCTGCGGCAGGGCGGCAAGGCCGAGGCTCCACACTAGCCCAGGGGCCCCGGTCTTCTAGCCGCGCGACGTATGGCCTCGCGAGGTCTCGCCCTCGATCAACGAGACGAAGGACGTCAGGACGGCCGGTGAACAATACCATCCCCGTTCGACCATTCGTTCCGCTGTTGTCACGGCCTCCGCGGCCGTCATGCGCCCGACCTTGACGGCCGAGGCGAGCAGGAAGAGCGTACCAGTGACCTTCGCGCCCGCCGCACGCGCGGCCGCGCGGAGGTCTCGCTCATCGGTCACGATGCGAGCGTTGAGTTCTAAGGCGAGGGAAAGGGACGCCGCGTCTGCCGGGGAGAGGCGCGGATTCTCTCCGATTCTCTGCAGCAGCTGCCGATTTCGTACCTTGGCGCGTTCGATCCTCCCCTCCCGAAGGAAGCGCTCCACCGAGGAGGCGTCAGGCGCCCCGACTCGCCGGCCCTCGACGACCACCTCCTGCTCGACGTCCTCGGCCATGACGAATCGAAAGTCCAGCCGGACCACGGTCTCAAGCGAACCGGCGGCTCCCAAGGCGATCAGTGGCGTCGCGTCCAGAACCAAGACGGTGCGTTTCGCCATCGGCCCTTCCCGGGTCAGCGCCCACGGAGGACTTCCCGAACATCGTCGAGTACATCGTCGCCAACCCAGACGATGCCCCTCTCGCGCACAAGGTCAAGCATTTCCCAGATCGTGACTCTCGCGACTTGGGCGGCCTTGGAGAGGGTAACCTTTCGCTCGGACAGCAGGCGCAAGGCACGCTCTCGACGGTAGTTCTCGAGGCCGAGGTGCAAGAGCTTCCGGAGGGCCGCGGACTTTTCCAGATGCTCCTCGCGCATCAGGGCCTCCACCTCGTTCTCCATCTGGTGGGGGATCCGTGCCGATACCGTAACTTCCGTCATGTTTTCAACGTATGCATTGCACACATATCAACCTTGGCGCCCGATTCTCACGGTCTCCCCGGCGTCACACCGCGCCGCGCGACCGGAACGAATCCCGCTTCTACCCGCTACGGGCTTCCTTGTACAGGTCCGCGTACGCCTTCGCGGACGCCCGCCACGAGAGGTCCCGGGTCATCGCCTGCTGCTGGAGGGACCTCCACCCGCGCCGCGTCCGGAAGAACTCCACCGCGCGGCGAACAACGTCGACGAGCGCTCCCGCCTTGTACTCCTGGAACACGAAGCCGTTCCCCTCTTTGGAATCCGTAGTCACGTCGACGACCGTGTCCGCCAGCCCTCCGGTCTCCCGGACGATCGGGATCGTCCCGTACCGCAGGCTGATCTCCTGCCCGAGACCGCAGGGCTCGAACTTCGAGGGCATCAGGAAGAAGTCGGACCCCGCGTAGATCCGGTGCGCGAGGGGCTCGTCGTACTTCAGGTACGCCACGAACCCCTTCCCCGCCGCCGCGAACGCCTCGAGGGGCTCCTGGTACACCGCCTCGCCGGTTCCGAGGAGGACGACCTGCACGCCGAGGTTCATGATCTCCGGGATCGCCGGGATCAGGATGTCGAACCCCTTCTGCTCCGTGACCCGGGAGACGATCCCGATCAACGGGACCTTCGAAAGCGCGGGAAGGTCCGCCTCCTTCTGCAGCGCGGCCTTGTTCTTCCCCTTCTTCTCCAGGCTCGACTTCGAGTACTTCTGGGGGATGTTCGAGTCCCTCGCAGGGTTCCAGACGTCGTAGTCGATCCCGTTCAGAATCCCGGAGAGCTTCGCGGCCCGCGACCTCAGGAGTCCGTCGAGGCCGAAGCCGAACGCCTCCGTCTGGATCTCCTTCGCGTACGTCGGGCTCACCGTGTTCACGCGGTCCGCGTACACGATTCCCGCCTTCAGGAAGTTCATCTTCCCGTAGAACTCCACGCCCTCGGGGTCCCAGGTCTCCGCTGGGAGGCCCGCCCAGTCGAAGACGTCCCTCCCGAAGAGCCCCTGGTGCTGGAGGTTGTGGATCGTGAGGACGCAGCCGATCCGGCGGTACCGCTCCTGGGCCGCGTACGACGTCTTGAGGTACACCGCCGCGAGCGCGGAGTGCCAGTCGTTCAGATGGACGACGTCCGGCCACCAGTCCGCGGCGGGGAGGAGGTCGAGGACCGCCTTCCCGAAGAACGCGAACCGCTGACCGTCGTCCGGGTACTCGTACACCTTCGGGCGGTCGAAGAGGGGAGCGAAGTCGACGAGGTACACGGGGACCTCGCCGAGGCGGAGGGTCCGGAGCTTCGAGTCGTGGTCCGCGCCGCCGATCGAGACGGGGAACGAGCCGAGCTCCTTTGTCGCCTCTCGGATCGTCCCGTACCGTGGCATCGCGATCCGCACGTCGTGGCCGAGCTCCCGCAGCGCCTTCGGGAGGCTCCCCGCGACGTCGCCGAGGCCGCCGACCTTCGCGAGCGGGTACGCCTCCGCGGCGGCGAACAGGATCTTCATGGACCCGCTCCGACACGAACTCGCTACTTAAACGTGCGGCCCGCGGACGCCGCCACCGGAAGACTTATGGCGGGAGGCTCCGTGGAGACGCAGGTTCGAGCGATGCCTGCGACCGGGGAAGAAACGGTCCAGCGAAATGCGGTCACGATCCGCGACTTCCAGCCGGAGGACTACCCCGCCCTCGTGGAGATTTCAAACCTCCTGTATCCGGACAACACGACCACGGTCGAGGAGGAGCGGTTCGAGGATGAACGGTTCGACCGCGGGAAGATCTTCCACCGGCGCCTCGTCGCGATGGACCCTTCGACGAAGACCATCGTCGGGAGCGTCTCGTTCAGCCACTTGCCGTGGTCCTTCCACCCGGACCGGTACGCGGTGTGGATCGGCGTCCATCCGCAGTGGCAGGGGCGTCGCGTCGGAGGCGCCCTCGCGGGCCGCCTGATGAAGGAGCTCCGGCAGCGGAAGGCGAAGGCCCTCCGGTCGTGGGTGCGGGAGTCGATGACGGAGAGCGTCGCGTGGCTGCGCCGGCGGGGGATGCAGGAGCTCCACCGGAGCTGGGAATCCCGCCTGGACGTCCAGGCGTTCGACCCTTCCGCCTTCGCCGCGGACGCGCGGGTCCCGGATGGGATCGAGGTCGTGACGCTGAAAGACGAGCTCGCGGAGGACCCCGAGCGGCTCCGGGACGTCTTCG
>Ga0209853_1000449_pt1 | contig 11489 bp, 12 predicted proteins | sample GWRWS1_30_40_FD_187224 | JGI IMG/M metagenome (GOLD analysis project Ga0209853, IMG submission 187224) | Riverbed sediment microbial communities from areas with vegetation nearby in Columbia River, Washington, USA - GW-RW S1_30_40 (SPAdes)... | ecosystem: Environmental > Aquatic > Freshwater >...
CCTGCCGGAGGACCGCGATCTCGCCGCTCCGCCTCGCGCTCAGCTCCTCCGCCGCTCGGAGGCGCTCGTCCTGCCGGTCCAGTTCGTCTCGGGCGGTCTTGATCTCGTGTCGGGTGGTTTCTAGGTCGTGCCGGACGGTCTCCAGTTCGCGTCTGGTGGTGGTCAGCTCGAGCCCCAGGCGCGCCGCGTCCGCCACCGCTCCCTCGAGGTCCGCGCGAGTGGCGTCTCGCTCGGTCCTTTGGTCAGCAGCCTCGGCCCCCAGTGCTCGGAGCTTCTCGGCCTGTTCGGCGAGCTGCGTCTTCAAGGTCTCGGCCTCGGACCGCAACTCGAGCACCAGAGCTTCGGCCGCCCTGGCCTGCTCCGAGGCCCGCACGAGCATCCCGTCGCGATCAGCCAGGATCAGACGCACGCTCTTGGACGTGTAGCCGAACGGGCCTCGCTTGAGCTGGGGTGCTTGCATGGGAGTCCCCTTGGCGCCTCGGGAGCCGCGCCGCGATTTTGGGGCCCAGGGTGAGGCAGTTCAATCACCCGAACGGACCTCCCCACTGGATGGGCCCAGGCGGATGCTCGCTTCATCGCGGTCGAAGACAAGCCGACCAGTGTTCATCGATTGGACGTGTGCCCGTTCACCGCCGACGGTGTCTGACGTACCCGTCTCAGCTCGGAGGGCCCTATTCGCGTCGTCCTTACGCCTCAGTCTGGTGGCACTCCTCAGGACCTACGTCCGCTGTGTCGGCCCTGCTGTCCCTTACCCGGCAGCGTCTTGGCGGCCTCCTCGAATACGTCAACGAGGAAGGGCGAAGGGCGCTCTCGAGGACCGGACCTCACCCACCTGGACGAGGAGCGAGTTTCCTTCGGCTTCACATTGGGCGCCAGGCCGCCTCGAACGGCAGGTTAACCCTCGCTTGTGCGGTGAGCCGAGACCCGCGGCCGGAATAGAACCCGCGACACACGGTTACGCAGGTGGTAGAGGGAGATGAGGAACATGAGACAAGAGGTTGAGGACACGGGGCGAGACGCCACCCTCGTGGAGGACGCGGCGTGGATCCGGGTCATGGGCACACCGATCCTGGAGGCGCTGCCTTCCCGTGGGGCACCGTACGAACAGGTCGACCCATTCATCCTCGTGCATGAAGGGCGGTTCCGGCTCACGCCCGAGATGACGGCCAAGGACACCAAGCATCCACACCGAGGGTTCGACAATCTCTGGTACGCGCTGCAAGGCTCGATCAGCACGGGCCACAGCACTGGACCGGGCGGAGCCATGGAGCGGGCGCGGCTGACCGAGGGCTCGCTCCTCGCGCTCAGGGCCGGGCGAGGCGTGTGGCATGCCGAGGCCCTGGGAGAGGACGAGATCGGAGAGGGCCTGGCCGACACCGAGTTCCGCGGCGTGCTGTTCTGGGTGAACCTGGCCCGGAAGGACAAGGATGTCCAGTCGAGAGCACAGGTCGTGCAGCCCGGGGAGATCCCGGTACGGCAGGAGGGCGAGGCGATCGTTCGGGTCCTGGTCGGCGAGGGCTCTCCCGTGCATCTGGGAACGCCGGCGCTGATCCTCGACATCGAACTGCCCCAGGGCGGGCAGTTCACGACACCGGTGCCGCCAGGGTTCCAGGGCTTCGCCTACGTGCTGGAGGGCGAGGGCGCCTTCGGGGCCAACCTGCGCCCAGCCAGGCCTCCCCAACTCGTCCTGCTGAGTCCCGGAGATGGGTTCACGGTCAGGGACGCTGCTCCCGGCACTCGGTTCCTGCTGATGGCAGGGCAGCCGTACAGAGAGGTGCCCGTGTTCAACGGGCCGTTCGTGGACTAGATAAGATCTCGAGTTCCTGCCCTTAGGCCTTGATCCACCCTTTCGGGAGCGGTGGTCTGTCCGGGTTGGGAAGTGAAATGACCTCCTGAGCTGGCAGAAACCTGCCGTGTGGGGCGACCGCGGCCTGCGTCAGGAGGTCACCCTCATGGTGCAGGATCGATCGGCCCGATCACAGGTCGTTTCGATGACGAGCCACTGATGGTCGAGGTCGACGTCATCCGCCTCTGACGCGCTTTTCTGGGGTACGTGTCAATCTGGGCGAGGCCCGTTCGTAGCAAGGGTAAGCGGCGGGACCGACCCGCCCCAGCCACAGGAGGAGGACCACCATGACGAAGTACCTGTTGTCCACTTACAGCGTCGAGGGCGTGGTCGGCGACCCGATGACCGACGAGGAGATGCAGCAGTCCTGGAGGCAGATCCAGGCCCTCAACGAGGAGATGAAGGCGGCCGGCGCCTGGGTTTTCGGCGGCGCCCTGCACGATCCCGACACGGCCACCGTCGTGCGCCTGTCCGGCGCCGAGGTGCTGACCTCCGACGGCCCCTTCGCGGAGTCGAAGGAACACCTCGGCGGCTTCTACATCATCGAGGCCGAGGACCTCGACGCTGCGCTCGCCTGGGCGTCGAAGACCATCGCCGCCGTCAAGCACCCGATCGAGGTCCGTCCGTTCCGGGACGCCGAGGCTTGACGGCGTGCGCGACGTCGCCGCCTCACCCAAGCTCGACGAGGGCGAGGTCGGCCGGATCTTCCCCGAGGAGTCCGGCCGATCGGTGGCCGCCCTGATCCGCGTCTTCGGTGACATCGACGTCGCCGAGGATGCGGTACAAGAGGCGTTCGCCGTCGCCTTGAGCAAGTGGCCGGGCGACGGCCTGCCGCCCAATCCGGGCGGGTGGATCACGACGACCGCCCGCAACCGTGCCATCGACCGCCTGCGCCGCGAGTCGCGTGGACGGGAACTGCTCAGCGACGTGTCGGTGCTCTCGCCCGGCAATGACGATCCCGGCATGTCCGAGGAGGTGGGGCTGGTGGAGGACGATCGGCTTCGCCTCATCTTCACCTGCTGCCACCCGGCACTCTCCACGGAAGCGCAGGTGGCGCTGACCCTCCGACTGCTCGGCGGCCTGTCGACCAAGGAGGTCGCTAGATCCTTCCTGGTGGCCGAGCCGACGATGGCCCGACGTCTCGTGCGTGCCAAGCGGAAGATCAAGGCCGCCCGGATCCCCTACCGCTTGCCGGAGGATCACGAGCTGCCCGGCCGCCTACGCCCCGTGCTGGCCGTCGTCTACCTCGTCTACAACGCCGGGCTGACCCGCCCAGCCGAACCGGGTCTCTGCTCAGAGGCGATCCGGCTGGCACGGATCCTGGCGACGCTCATGCCCGACGAGCCAGAGGTGGCCGGCCTGCTTGCCCTGTTGCTCCTGACCGAGTCCCGTCGCGCGTCGCGAACTCGGCTCGACGGCTCCCTTGTGCTGCTCGGCGAGCAGGACCGCAGACGATGGGATCGGGCCTTGATCGAGGAGGGTCAGGCGATCGTCCGCCGGTGCCTTCGGCGCAACCAACCCGGTGCGTATCAGCTCCAGGCCGCCATCAACGCCGTGCATGCGGACGCTGCGACAGTCGAGCAGACCGACTGGTCGCAGATCGTCGCCCTGTACGACCAGTTGCTTGCGGTCGCCCCCACGCCGGTCGTGGCCCTCAACCGCGCAATCGCCATCGGCGAGGTGCAAGGCGCCGCTGCTGCGCTGGCGTTGGTGGACGAGTTGGACCTGGACAACTACCACCCGTTCCACGCAACGCGAGCCGATCTGCTTCGTCGGCTGGGCCGGAACGGCGAGGCCGCGGCCGCCTACGAGCGTGCTGCCGCCATGGCGCCGACGGACGCCGAGCGGGACTTCCTCAGGTTCGGTGGCCGAGCTTCGCGTTGAGCGCACCGGTGACTTCGAGCAAGCGGCCGGCGCAGGCTTCCACCTCGTCGGCCCCGACCATGATCTACGATCCGATAGATGGATCCGCTCGACTTCGCCGGTAGGGGGCCGAGCCCTCACCCAACCCGACCCCACTCGCGCGCTGACCCAGAGCCCCTGACCTCCCGGCATAGTCGTGCAAGCATCGGGTGATCCGTACTGCTCGTAGACGATCGCCTTCATCGTGGTCTTGTGGGCAGCAACGATCTCAGCGGCAGGCTCATCGGACTCCCTCAGCAATTTCGATGGCTCCGTGTCTCACGCACCACGCTTTCAGTGACCGATGTCGTGGTCTCCGGCCTCGACGAGCCTGCTCTCGTAGGCGAAGACCACCACCTGGGCACGGTCGCGCAAGCCGAGCTTGGTGAGGATGCTCGACACATGCGATTTCACCGTGGCGGCTCCGATGAAGAGCTCCTCGGAGATCTCAGCGTTGCTGGACCCACGGGCGATCGCAGCCATTACCTCGCGCTCTCTGTCGGTGAGACGTTCCAAGCGGCCGGACACCGCGGTGTCGACGGCGAACCGCTCGGCGAACTGGCCGATGAGGCGCCTCGTGATAGACGGAGCAAGCAAGGCTCCGCCGTCGGCCACCGTGCGCACGGCGGTGACGAGTTCCTGGGGTGGCATGTCCTTGAGCACGAAGCCGCTGGCGCCGGCGCGCAGCGCCTTGTAGACGTACTCGTCCGGGTCGAACGTCGTCAAGATCAGCACCCGCACTTCCCAGTCGGCTTCCTCGACGATCCTGGAGGTCGCCTCCAGGCCGTCCATGTCCGGCATCCGGATATCCATGAGGATCACGTCCGGGCGATGGGTACGTGCCACCTCGATCGCCTCGAGCCCGGTCCCGGCCTCGGCCACCACCTCGATGTCGTCCTGGTGACCGAGGACCATGGCGAAGCCGCCTCGCACCAATGCCTGATCGTCGACGACGGCCACGCGGATGCTCAGGCCGGCTCCTCTCCGATCGGCAGATGGGCAACGACCTGGAAACCCCCATCCGGACGTGGCCCTGCCTCGAGGCTTCCACCCAGCAGATGTGCCCGCTCGCGCATGCCGACGATCCCTTGGCCCGATCCCGGCAAGATGGTGTCACCGTGCCCGTCGTCGAGCACCTCGATGGCGACCCCATGATTGTCGGTCCTGATCCGCACCTCGGTCCGGGCGGTGGGTCCCGCGTGCTTGAGCACGTTGGTCAGCGCCTCTTGGACGATGCGATACGCGGAGAGGTCCACACGGGCAAGGATATCCGTCCGCCCATCATCCATCGTGAGCGAGACATCCAAACCCGCCTCTTCGAACTGGTCGACGAGCCGTGGAACATCTGCGAGACCGGGTTGGGGACCGAGCCCGTCGACCTCGGCTTCTGGCCGCAAGACATCGAGCAGATGGCGCAGCTCACTGAGCGCCTGGCGTCCTGCCTCCTCCACCGCTTCCATCGCCTGCACGGCACCCTCCAGGTCATCGGCAGCAACGGTCTTCGCCGCCCCGGCTTGCACCGTCATCAGGCTCACCCGGTGGGCGACCACGTCGTGCAGCTCGCGAGCGATCCGGGTTCGCTCCTCGGCGACAGCTCGGCGGGCCTCGGTCGCGTGCTCCCGTTCGAGGTGCAAAGCACGCTCCGCCCGGAACCGGAGACGGCGGCTGATGTACCACACCAGAAAGATCACGATGAACCCGAAGCCGATCTCCGCTGCCGTTACCGCATCGATGGGTGCGCTGAGCCCCACAACGGCGAAAGCGCCACCCAGTGCCAGGTAGGTCCATCGATCGTTGGTGGCGTAGCGGCCAACGCCGTACAGCGCAACCAGCATCGCGATCCCGACCAATTCCAGATCTGCAACCCCGACCAACTCGAGATAGACGGCTCCCGTCGACAGGGCCGATGCGGCCAACGTCACGCCGAGCACAACCAGGGGCTGCGATCGACGCCAGTAAAGGGCACCGCTGGCCACCGCGAGGACGAAGAGGCCGGCGATCGGGACGTCGCTGACCGACCGGATGGCGAGGTCATCGTTGGGTCCCTCGGACTTCACGAAGACGGCCACCAAGAACACGACGATGGCGAGGGCGGCGTCTGCAGCATGCGGCCAACGAGTGAACGGGCCTCGCGCCGGTCGCTGAGCCACCCGGCTTGGCGTCTGAGGGTCCAGAACCATGCGGCTCACCGTCGCGCGATCATGACATACCCGGTTACCAGGTTGTTCGAGGGATACACCGAGGTACGGTAGGCCATCTCATCAAGTCGGTCACCCTCCCACCGGCGGATCCCGGTCTCCGCCTTACGGGGGAGGTTCCCGACTCCCCACCTTGCCTGGTCCACCCTTCGGGAGGACCCGTCAATCCTTCCGTGGGGCGGCGACTGCAGTCGCGTTCGGCCGTACCTTCGGTTCCGCACTCGCCGTTGGGCGACAAGCGTACGGAGGAGCAACAAGGAGGTAAGGACCCGATGAAGCTATCCACCGAATCGCTGGCTCGTTCGGGAGGCCGCCACCCGTGGCGGACCCTGGTCGTCTGGGTCGTCGCGCTGCTCGCTGCAGGCGTCCTGTCATCGCTGTTCCTCGGCGACGCCTTGACCACCGACACCGACTTTACGAACGAACCCGAAGCCAAACAGGCCGCCGGGCTGCTGGAGGAGCGGCTGCGTGGGCCCAGCGAAGGCACGGAGTTCGTCGTGGTGACGGCCGAGCGAGCGGTCACCGAACCCGAGTACCAGGCCTACGTCGAAGACCTGCAAGCCACGATCGCGGCCCTCGCCCCGGACGTCGTCCAACATGTCGGGAGTTACCTGACGAACGAGGGTCCGGTCTCCGAGACCCGCCGGTCGACGCTGCTGCCGGTGACGCTGGCAGGAGTCGACCACACCGCCCTGGGTAAGCATGCCGAGCTGCTGGTCGACACCGTGAAGAGCGTCGAAGCTCCCGAGGGCTTCGAGGCTCTCGTGGCAGGTCCCATCACGCTGGAGAACGACTTCATCCGGCTCGCTGAAGAAGGGCTCCAGCAGGGTGAGTCCGTCGGCTTGGCGGTCGCGCTCGTGGTGCTGGTGTTCGTGTTCGGGGCGGTCGTCGCCGGCCTGATTCCGATCATCCTCGCCGTGATGGCGATCACCACCGCCCTCGGTGCTGCTGCCGCGTTCGGTCTGGTCTTCGATCTGCCGTTCTTCATCGCCAACATCATCACGATGATCGGTCTGGCGGTCGGAATCGACTACTCACTGTTCATCGTCTCTCGCTACCGGGAGGAGCGCGCCACGGGTCTCGACAAGCTCGATGCGATCACGCACGCTGGTGCCACTGCGAGCAGAGCCGTGTTCTTCTCTGGCCTCACGGTCATGGTGGCTCTCACGGGCATGCTCTTGCTGCCGAACACGATCTACCGCAGCATCGGCCTGGGGGCGATCCTCGTGGTAATCATCGCGGTCGCCGCCTCGCTGACCCTGCTGCCCGCCGTGCTGGCACTGATGGGCGACAAGATCGACTCGCTGCGGATCCGGGGCAGGAGGAGCGGTGCCCAGCAGCGACGGGGTCGCTTCTGGGATCGCATCACCGGTACGGTCATGCGCCGACCCGTCGTCAGCCTCATGCTGGCCGCCGGCGTCCTGGTGCTGGCGGCGCTCCCCTACTTCAGCATCAACGAAGGCTTCTCGGGCGTGAGCACACTGCCCGACGAAGCGGAGTCCAAGCAGGCGTTCCTCATCCTCGAGAGGGAGTTCTCCGGAGGCCTCGGCTCACCGGTGGAGATCGTCATCGATGGAGACATCGCTCCGTCGGTGGTCGCCTCCATCGAACATATGCAGGCGGCGCTGGCGGCATATCCATCGTTCGGCCCATCGATGGTCGAGGTGAGCGAAGCGGGCGACCTGGCATTGATCTCTGCACCGCTGTCCGGGGACATCGCTGGCAACGATGCGCTGGATACGATCCGTGAACTACGCGCTGAGTTGGTTCCCCAGGTCTTCGACGACGTTCCCGTCGAGGTGCTGGTCGGAGGCGACACTGCCTACAACGTCGACTACCTCGACCAGACAACCCTGTACACCCCCATCGTGTTTCTGTTGGTGCTCGGGTTGTCCTTCGTCCTGTTGACCGTGGCGTTCCGCTCGCTGGTCATCCCTGCGAAGGCGATCGCCATGAACCTGCTGTCGGTCGGAGCGGCCTTCGGGCTGGTCGTTCTGTTCTTCCAGCGCGGCGTGGGGCCCGAGGTCTTCAAAGACATCGCCGGCTGGCTCGGCTTCGGCCAGGTCGAAGCGATCGAGGCCGGGCTGCCGCTGTTCATCTTCGCCATCCTGTTTGGGCTCTCGATGGACTACCACGTCTTCCTGCTTTCCAGGATCCGTGAGCGGTTCGATCGCACCGGGGACAACACCGAGTCCGTCGCCTACGGGCTGCGCACCACCGGTGCGCTGATCACCGGGGCTGCGGCCATCATGGTGGCGGTCTTCGCTGGCTTTGCCGCCGGCCCGCTGGTCGCGTTGCAGCAGATGGGCTTCGGGTTGGCCGTCGCCGTGGCGCTCGACGCCACCATCGTCCGAACCGTTCTGGTTCCCGCCACGATGAAGCTCCTCGGCAATCGCAATTGGTATCTGCCGTCCTGGCTCGAATGGCTGCCGGAAGTCCACATCGAAGGCGTGGCAACGCCCGAGGTCGTTGCCGAGCCCGAGCGACAGCTCATTCTGGCCGGCTGAGCCAGATGTTTGGCCATCGTGCTTCGCAGATGAGAACGCCTTGTCCGCCCCATCTCAGACGGTGATGACGATCTTTCCTTGGGCGTGCCCCTCTTCCAGATGCCGGATGGCCTCGGGGACCTCGCTCAGCGGGTACGTCCTGTCGATGACCGGTGTGACCTTGCCGGCCTCGATGAGCTCCTTGAGAATGACCAGGTCCTCGCCGTTCTCCTTCGAGGCGAACAGGCCCAGCTTCTGGCTCACGAACGGTGACAGCATCTGCGCCCGGAGGTTGCGACCGAAGCCCCCGAACCACCGTCCGCCCCCTTCGGATCCGACGATGACAAGTGTTCCCTTGGCGGTGAGGGCCCGCCGCAGGTGCGACACCGAACGGGCTCCTGCGGTGTCGAGGATGGCGTCATAGCGCTGCCCGCTCTCCGCGAAGTCGTCGCGCGTGTAGTCGATGACCTCGTCGGCGCCGATCGATCGGATCAGGTCCACCTTCGTCGTGCTGCACACGCCGGTGACGTGGGCGCCGAACGCCTTGGCGATCTGCACCGCGAACGTCCCCACGGCTCCCCCCGCGCCGATGATCAGCACCTTCTGCCCCGGCTGCACCTTCCCCTTGTCGCGGAGTGCCTGGAGGGCGGCGAAGCCCGAGGTGGGAACGGTCGCCGCCTGCTCGAAGGTGAGGTTCGCCGGCTTGGGCGCAACCTTGTCCGTTCGAGCGGTCGCGTACTTGGCGAAGGAGCCGGCGCAGATGCCGAACACCTCATCGCCCGGCTGGAACCGCGTGACATCCTTGCCGATCGCCTCGACGCGACCTGCGACATCCAGGCCCCGAACGCCGGCCTTGGGCGCGCGCAGCCCGAGGTCGGGGACGACGACGCGGATCAGGTACGGAAGGCCGGTCATGATGTGCCAGTCGCCGATGTGGGCGCTCGCCGCGTGAACGCGGAGCAGCACGTCGTCGTCGCCGACCACCGGTGTGTCGATATCCGTGAGCTCTAGGACATCGGCCGAGCCGTACTTGTCTTGGACGATCGCCTTCATGGTGTCTCTCCTTCACTGTCCGGGTACTGGAACACGTCATCGAGCGAGACGTTGAACGCCCGCGCGATCTGGAACGCCATCTCGAGGGACGGCGAGTACCGGCCCTGCTCGATGGCGATGATGGTTTGGCGGGTGACGCCGATACGATCCGCCAGTTCCGCCTGCGTCATCTCAGCATTCGCGAATCTGAGGGCTCGGATCTTGTTGGTGACCTTGGTCGGCCTGCCCATGGCTAGAAGCCCCGTCGGTAGGCGACGATCTTCACCACCGAGCCCGTGAGAGCCGACAGGACGAACGCCAGGTAGATCGCGTTGGCGATCCAGACGTGGTCAACCTCTGCCATGGCCAGGCCGAACGGCACCAGCATGCCGACTGCGAGGACAATCCCGCCGAAGTATTCGCCGAACCGGTTGATGTCCTTGTCCCGCACATCCCTCTTGTCGGCCTCGCCGGGTTTCGCAATCGCGACCGCGATGTGGCCGACGATCGACAGGGCGATGGCGATGCCGATGGTCCACAGCATCGTCGATACGTAGGACACCTCGGTGAGGGGAATGTTTTCCGCTCGCCCAAGGATGATGCTGAGGTAGGCCGCGTACGTAACGACGTTGACCACGAGGTAGACCCACGTGCCCTTTTCTTCGAATGACATCTCAGCTCCTTTGTCAAGAGTTGTTGACATGGCAAGTGTATAGCGATGCTGACATGGTGTCAAGTTTGCTTTACCCCTCAGGCGACCGAGCTGGCGCTCGCCGGCGGCGACCAGGACCTTCCGGTGTGGTTCCGGCTCTGGATCGACGGCGACGGGTACGTCCACCAGGCGCAGATGCGGGCCCCCGGGCACTTCCTGGACAATCGGTACTACGACTACGACGAACCGATCACCTTCGAGCCACCGAAAGGAGCGAGCAGATGAAACGTCGCATGTTGGTCACAGCCGTTATGGCTCTCACCGTCGTATCGGCGGGCTGCTCTCGACAGGAAACGCCGCCGGACACGAGCCGGGCGCGATCGCCGTGGGTCAGACAGCGCCCGCGTTCTCGCTGAAGTCAGCGGACGGCGGGACCGCCTCGCTGTCCGACTACGCGGGCAAGCCCGTGCTGTTGTACTTCAGCATGGGGCCTGGCTGAGGCGGGTGCATGCAGCAGGTGGTCGACCTGCAGAGCGAGAGGGCGTTTGAGGACCTCGGTGTCCGGCTGCTCGCGATCTCCCCCGATCCAGTGGCAGCGTGGCAGCAGGAGGGCGGGTCGTTGGGCGTCACCGTTCCCATGCTCTCGGATCCGGGGAACACTGTGTGGATGAAATACGGCACACCCGGTTGGATGATGGCCACGAACGAGCCCGGTCACACGTTCTTCCTGGTGGGCGGCGACGGGAAGATCGCAGGGCTCCGAGACTACGGAGCGCCCGAGCACGACGGGGCGATGTACGTAGCACCGGACGAGATCGTCTCGCAGGTGCGACAGGCCTTGGCCGGATCATGAGACGCGCTCTTGGGTTCCTCGCTGCGGCGAGCGTGTTCGGTGCGCTCGCCCATGCGCTCAACATCGCGTTCGGGATGACCTGGGAGATCCTGTGGGCGCTCGTCCTTGGCTTCGCCCTATCGGCGGCTGTGCAGGCCGTCGTATCGAAGTCGGAGATGACGAGACTCCTGCCGGACGACTCGCCGCGAACGATCGCGATCGCCTGCGGACTGGGCGCGGCCTCCTCCTCGTGCTCATACGCAGCCGTCGCGCTCGCGCGCTCGATCTTCCGCAAGGGAGCGGACTTCACCGCGGCGATGGCGTTCGAGTTCGCCTCGACGAACCTCGTGATCGAGCTCGGCATCATCCTCGCGCTGCTGATGGGCTGGCAGTTCACGCTGGCGGAGTTCGTCGGCGGCCCGATCATGATCGCGTTCCTCGCGGTGGTGTTCCGCCTGACACTCACCCCGCAGCTGGTCGACGAGGCCCGGGTCCAGGCTGATCGCGGACTGATCGGATCGATGGAGGGCCACGCTGCGAT
>Ga0209853_1000450_pt1 | contig 11489 bp, 9 predicted proteins | sample GWRWS1_30_40_FD_187224 | JGI IMG/M metagenome (GOLD analysis project Ga0209853, IMG submission 187224) | Riverbed sediment microbial communities from areas with vegetation nearby in Columbia River, Washington, USA - GW-RW S1_30_40 (SPAdes)... | ecosystem: Environmental > Aquatic > Freshwater >...
CGCGACCTGGGCGGCACGGCGGAGGATCTCCATGAACCGTCCCTCGTCTTGCATCTCGGCGACGATCAGTGTGTGCCGGGACGCCAAGAGCAGCCGGAGGTCGCCGGTGGTGTCCATCGTGCTCGTCATGATGGCACGGCGGCGGCGGCTCCCGGCGGTACGCTGGGGCCGTGACGAAGCTCGAGGTCCCCGGGAGCAAGTTCGTCGACCTGGGCGGCCCGGTTCACTACGTCGAATGGGACGGGCCGGCCGAGCGGACGTTCGTGCTCGTCCACGGGCTCGGTGGTTCGTACCTGTCCTGGGTCCTGGTCGGCCCTCGCCTGGCCGAGCGGGGCCGGGTGCTGGCGGTGGATCTCGCAGGGTTCGGGCTCACCCCGCGGGACGGCCGGAGCAGCAAGCTCTCGGCGAACCAGGTGCTGTTGGCGCGGTTCGTGGACGAGCTGGTGGGCGGCCCGGCCGTGCTGGTCGGCAACTCCATGGGCGGCGCCATCGCCATGCTCCAGGCGGCCTACGAGCCGGCCTCTGCCGAGGGCGTCGTCCTCTCCGCCTCGGTGTTCCCATGGGCCCGGGGCGGCGTGCCCTCGCCGGTGGTCCTGGCGGGGTTCGCCCTGTACCGCGCGCCCAGGATCGGCGAGTGGGTGGCGAAGCAGCGCTTCAACCGGCTCTCGGCAGAGCGGATCACGCGGATCGGGTTTCGTATCGTGACCGCCAACCCGTCGAGTGTTCCGGAGGAGCTGGTCCGGGCCCACGTCGACCTGCTGCTGGAGCGGCAGCAGGACCCCGAGATCGCGCCGGCCTTCATCGAGGCCACCCGGTCCCTGCTGCGGCTCGGCGAACGCGGGGAGCTGGCCCGCCGCATCCTGGACGGCGTGAAGTGCCCGGTCCTCGTGATCCACGGCTACGGCGACCGGTTGGTGCCGGTGGCATTCGCGCAGGCAGCCATCGAGAGCCACGAGAACTGGCGGGTGCGCCTGCTCCCCCGCGTGGGCCACGTCCCGATGATCGAGGACCCCGACCGGTGGATGGCCGCCGTGACCGGCTGGCTGGACGAGGTCGTCGCCCCGGGGTCCTCGCCGACTTCCTAGACGCCGGCGGCCTTGCAGAGCTCGTCAAGTGACTCGTCGACGGCGAGGGCCAGCGCGTGGATGTCGGTCATCCCGTCCCAGTCCCCGGTCAGGCCGAACGCCATGGTGCCTCCGAGCGACGAGCAGGCGATCGAAAGCGCCGAGTTCTCGCCGAGCGGCATCGACGGGTAGCTCGCCACGAGCCTCGCGCCGGCCAGGTACATCGGCTGCTGGGGGCCGGGGATGTTCGACACGACGAGGTTGAACCACGCGCCTCGAGAGACGAGCCGGGCCGCACCGGCGAGCAGCCCTCCGGGAGCGTAGGCGCCGAGACTGATGATGGCGTCGGCTCCCATCGCCATCATCGACTCCTTCAGGTGCCGCGTCCCCTTTCGGACCTCGGCCAAGCACCGCTTCGGGGACATTGCCCCGACCGGGACGTCCACGAACGCCGGCGCAACGCGGTTGCCGGCGCCGCCCTCCCCGGACGCCCGCACCGAGACCGGCACCATGACCCGGAGCGTCCGGCCCCGGGTGGGTTCCTTCCTCGCCTTCAGCACATCGTGGAGGGCGCGGGCCACCACCGTCAGCACGACGTCGTTCACCGTGCCGCCGAGCGCGTCCTTCACGTCCTGGAACCGCTGGAGCGGCGCCTCGGTCATGGCGAACCTCCGGTTGGGACCGATCTTCACGTCGAGCGGGCTCGTGGGTCGAGCCCCCATGTCGAAGATGCTCCGCACGCCCGTGGCGATGACGCCGAGGCCGAAAGCGGTCGTCGCGGGCGCGCGGACCACCTGGTCCACCGCGTTGACGAACGCCCGCACCGGATGGGTGAGCTGCCCGAGAACGGCCTCGCGGAGGAGGTCGGCCGGCCCGGGCTCGGGCTCTGGGTTCCAGGGCAGAGCGGGCGGCGGCTCCGGCGGCACGGGCTCCAGGTCGTAGACGGCCGCCGCGAGCTGCATCCCGGAGACGCCGTCGAAGATGGCGTGATGGACCTTGAGGAGTGCGGCCACGTGCCCGCCCTCGAGCCCCTCGATCACGTACAGCTCCCAGAGCGGCTTGGTCCGGTCGAGCGGTCGCGACAGGACCCGCTGGACATAGTCGGTGAGTTCGCGCCGTCCGCCGGGCGATGGCAGGCCCGCGCGCCGGACGTGGAAGTCCAGGTCGAAGCGGGCGTCGTCCACCCACACCGGGAGCGCGACGTTCCCCGGGACCATCACCACCTTCTGCCGGAACCGAGGGGCGAGATGGATCCGGGAGGCGATGACGCCGGCCACGTCCTCGGACCGCAGCCGGCCGTCGGGGCGGGTGGACGGGTCGAAGACGGACAGCGCCGCGACGTGCATGTGCATGGCCGGCCGCTCCAGGTACAGGAACGACGCGTCGAGCGCGGTGAGCCTCTCCGGAGCCATAGCGCCTCACCGTACCGCGCCCGGCCTTCGGCGGGAACGGGTGCTATCGTCCGCGCCGTCGATGGTGCGCCCTCGCCTGCGCCGGCCGTTCGCCCTGGCGTTCCTGCTGGTCTTGGTCGTCCCGGCATGGGCGCAGGCGGAGGAGCAGAGCTCCGCCCACATCGAAGCCATCGACAACGTCTTCTCCCCGCGCATCGTTCGGATCCCCGTGGGCGGGACCGTGGAGTGGACGAACGACGGCCGGACCGTCCACGACGTCGTGGCCGACGACGGCTCCTTCTCTTCCGGAGACCTGGAGCCGGGCGTCTCGTTCCGGCTGACGTTCCCTGCGGCCGGAGCGTTCGCCTACCACTGCTCATACCACGGCTCGCCGGGCGCGGGGATGATCGGGGTGGTGCTGGTCGGCGGCACGATACCGCCCGGATCGACCGGCGGGGTTGGCCCCGGTCGCGAGACGCCGCCGGCGACGCCGGGGCCGACCGTGCGCGTTCCCCAGGACCACCCCACGATCCAGGAGGCCGTGGACCGCGCGGAGCCGGGCGGCCTGGTCCTGATCTCGCCCGGCGTCTACGAGGAGGCCGTGGTGGTGACGACACCGTTCCTCACCATCAGGGGCGCCGACCGGAACGCGGTGATCCTTGACGGCGGGTTCCGCCTGGACAACGGGATCCAGGTCATCGAGGCCGACGGGGTGGCCATCGAGAACATGACGGCCCGCCACTACCTGTTGAACGGGTTCCTTTGGTCGAGCGTGTACGGCTACCGCGGATCCTACCTCAGCGCGTACAACGACGGCGATTACGGGATCTTCGCGTACGACTCGCGGTACGGCCAGCTCGAACACTCCTACGCGAGCGGGCACCCGGACGCCGGCTTCTACATCGGGCAGTGCGACCCCTGCCACGCGGTGATCACCGACGTGCTCGCCGAGAACAACGCGCTGGGGTTTTCCGGGACGAACGCCAGCGGCGACCTCGCCATCATCAACTCCGAGTGGCGGGACAACATGAACGGCATCCTCCCGAACACGCTGGACACCGAGGAGCTGCCGCCCCAACACGACATCCTGATCGCCGGCAACTGGGTGCACGACAACGGCAACCGCGACGCGCCGGCCGAGTCCCTCCAGTACGCGGCGTTCGGCACGGGGATCGCCATCACCGGCGGCCGGGGGAACGTCGTGACCGAGAACCTGGTGGAGGGCCACGAGCGGTTCGGGATCCAGGTCCTCCCCATGGCCGACGAGAACCTTTGGGTCACCGAAGATAACCAGATCACCGACAACGTGGTCCGCAACTCGGGCATCGGCGACCTGGCGCTGTCGGCGCCGTCCGGCGGCGGTGACTGCTTCTCCGGCAACGACTTCTCGACCAGCCTGCCCCCCGCCATCGAGGTCCAGTTCGGGTGCGGGTTCTCCCCGAACCCGCTGGGCGGCGGGAACCTCGGCAGCACGCTCGACACGCTGGTGCGTTTCGTGCAGGGCGGCAGCGGCGACTTCCCGCACGGGGACTGGAGGACGGCGCCGGAGCCACCGCCCCAACCTCGGATGTCCCGCGCAAGGAACGCCCCGCCCGACCCCGCGGTCGCCGAGATCGCGGTGCCCGAGCCCCTCCCCCGCATCCGCGACGCGCGCACGCTCGTCGCGCGACCGTCCGACCGCATCGACCAGGAGGTGACCGTGTTGGGCTTCCCGCTCGCCACGACGTGGTGGGGGCTGCTGATCGGCCTGTACGGCTACGCGCTGCCCCTCATCCTGTACTCGGCCTGGGTTTCCATCGCGCTCTGGGACCTCGTTCGGCAAGACCTCTTGCCGGACCGCACGCGCGTCGTGTGGATGGCCGTCGTGCTGCTGATCCCGCTCCTCGGGCCCATCGGCTACTACGCGATCGGGCGGTCCCCCATCCAGCGATCGCTCCGATGGATGCTGGTGGCCGGCGGCCTCGGCGTGTACGTGCTGCTGGCCGCACTGGGGTTTATTGTCGGCTCGATCTAGGGGAAGGAAGGACCGTGCCATACGACGAGAAGCTCGCCGCCCGCGCGCGCGACGTGCTCGCCGAACGCTCCGGCGTGAAGGAGCAGAAGATGTTCGGCGGTGTCGGCTTCATGCTCGGCGGCAACATGTGCTGCGGCGTCCACGGGAACGAGCTGATCGTTCGGGTGTCGCCCGAGGAATCCGACGAGGCCGTGGCTGACCCGCACGTCAGGCTCATGGACCTCACGGGCAAGCCCATGAGGGGGTGGCTCCTCGTTTCGCCCGAAGGGATCCGGACCGAGAAGTCCCTCAGGGCATGGGTCGATCGGGGCGTCCGCTTCGCCGGGTCCCTGCCCAAGAAGACGAAGAGCTTGAAGAAGCGTTGAGGGCAGCCGGGCCCGAACCTCCGGTCCACATCTCAATCACCTGTGGCATCCTCGCACGGTCTTCGCAGGGAGGTGTCGGAGTTGGGCAAGAGCGATTCAGCGATCACCGTCGAAGGCTTGACCAAGCGGTTCGGGTCCGTCGTGGCCCTGGACGGCATCGATTTCGGGGTCACGACGGGCACTGTATTCGGGCTGCTCGGCCCGAACGGCGCCGGCAAGACCACCGCCATCCGAGTGCTCACGACGATCCTCCCTCCCGACGGAGGGCGGGCCGAGGTCCTGGGCCACGACGTCGCCCGGAGCCCCGAGGCCGTCCGCTACCGGATCGGGCTCGCCGGGCAGCACGCCGCGGTCGACCCGAACCTCACGGGCCACGAGAACCTCCGCCTGGTCGGGCGGCTGGCCCAGCTGCCCCGCCGCTCGATCGGGCCACGGACGAACGAGCTCCTGGAGCGGTTCGGCCTGGCCGACGCGGCCGACCGGCCGGTCCGCACCTACTCGGGAGGGATGCGCCGACGCCTCGACGTCGCCGCCGCCCTGGTGCAGCGGCCGCCCGTCCTGTTCCTGGACGAGCCCACCACGGGCCTGGACCTCCACAGCCGGAACGCGCTGTGGGACATGATCCGAGAGCTGGTGGCCGAGGGGACTACAGTGCTTCTGACAACCCAGTACCTGGAGGAAGCCGACCGCCTCGTCCACCGGCTCGCCGTCGTGGACGTTGGCCGCGTCATCGCCGAGGGCACCCCGTCCGACCTGAAGGCCAGGCTCGGCCACACGGTGATCGAGATCGGCATGAGCCGGGAGGCCGATGCTCTTCGGGCCCAGGCCCTGCTCTCCGGGTTCGCGACCGGCGCCGCGGATCGCGAGGGGGCCACGATCCGGCTCGCGTCCGGCGACGGCCCCAGGTTCCTCATGGAGGTCCTGCGTTCCCTCGACGCGCAGGGCCTGGCCCCCGCAACACTCGGCGTGCGCGAGCCGAGCCTCGACGACGTGTTCCTCACGCTCACGGGCCGGCACGCCGAGCCCATCGCATCGCCCGAGAATGGGGCTGCTCCGATCGGAGGTGCCAGATGAGCCGGACCGCCATCCTCATCTCGACGCCCATCGAGCGTCACGGGCTGCGTCGGTTGGGGGGCACCGTGTCCGACACGCTCGCCATGGCCGGACGGAACCTGATCACGTATCGCCGGGTGCCGCAGCTCCTCGTCTTCTCCACGATCCAGCCGGTGATCTTCGTGCTCCTGTTCCGGTACGTGTTCGGCGGCGCCGTCTCGAGCTCGCTCTCCGTGCCGTACGTCGACTACCTGATGCCCGGCATCTTCGTGCAGCTCACGGTCTTCGGCGCGATCGGGACGGCCGTCGGCCTGGCCACCGATCTGAAGAGCGGCCTGCTGGAACGGTTCCGGTCCCTTCCCATGGCCCGGTCCGGTGTCCTCGCCGGCCGGACCATCGCCGACCTCGCCCGCAACGTCTTCGTGATGGCGCTCGTGAGCGTGGTGGGGTTCGCCGTGGGGTTCCGGGTGCACACGACCGCGCTGCTCTTCCTGGCCGGCATCGCGCTCGTGCTCCTGTTCGCGTACGCGCTGTCGTGGGTCTTCGCGTTCCTCGGACTGGCGGTCGGGGATCCGGAGACCGCCCAGGCGGCGGCCTTCCCGATCATCGCTCCGCTCGTTTTCGCCTCCTCGGCGTTCGTGCCCGTCGAGACCATGCCGGGGTGGCTCCAGGCCTTCGCGAACCACCAGCCGGTCTCGGTGACGGCCTCGGCGGTCCGAGCCCTGGTGCTCGGCGGCCCAACGGCCTCGTACGTCCTCCAAGCGCTGGCGTGGATCACCGGGATCATCCTCGTCGCCGCGCCCATCGCGGTGCGCCGCTACCGGCGGTCGGTGTAGGGAACGCGAGTCGGGCATTCGACCACCGCCCAGGGGCCGTCACGGGCCCCCCGGGGCCTCCCTACCTGCGACCTTGACATTCGCCGCGAGCCCCGCTATTAGTTACCTTCGCTAACATAACAGCGCTAGGTTAGCGGAGGAGGGAGGCCGGGATGCTCGAGCGGATGGCTCGATTCACGGTACGGCGGCGGCGATGGGTCCTCGCGGGGACGCTGGTGGCCGTCGTGGCGGCCGGCGCGTTCGGCGGCGGGGTCTTCGACCGGCTCTCGGGCGGCGGGTTCAGCGACCCCGGCGCCGAGTCCAGTCGAGGTACCGACCAGCTCGAGGAGGTCTTCCGCACGGGAGACCCCAACTTCGTGCTGCTCCTCACGGCCAGGGGGGGCTCGGTGGACGACCCGGCGGTGGCGGCCGAAGGGGTCGCCCTCACCGAGGAGCTCGCGAGCGAGCCCTCGATCGAGCAGGCGTTCTCCTACTGGACGCTCGGGTCCGCCCCCCCGCTCCGGAGCGGCGACGGCAGCCAGGCCCTGGTCCTGGCGAGGATCGGCGGCGACGAGGACGAGGTCGACGCCGCCGTCGAGGAGCTCTCCCCCCGGTACACGCGGGAGGGCGAACTTGTGTCCGTCGGCGTCGGCGGCCAGGCGGAGGTGTTCCGCCAGGTGAGCACCCAGGTCGAATCCGACCTCCAGCGGGCCGAGGTGATCACGTTCCCCATCGTCCTGATCCTGCTCGTCCTGGTGTTCGGCAGCGTCGTGGCCGCGGGGCTCCCGCTCGCCGTCGCCGGGATCTCGGTGGTCGGGACGCTCCTCGTGCTGTTCCTTCTGACGCTCGTGACCGACGTGTCGATCTTCTCGATCAACCTGACGACGGCCCTCGGCATCGGGCTCGGGATCGACTACAGCCTGTTCATCGTGTCGCGCTTCCGCGAGGAGATGCGAGCCGGGCTCGAGCCGGCGGACGCGGTGGTTCGCACCGTCGAGACCGCCGGTCGCACGGTCCTGTTCAGCGGGCTCACCGTGGCGATCTCGTTGTCCGCGCTCCTCGTGTTCCCCATGTACTTCCTGCGTTCGTTCGCATACGCGGGTGTCGCGGTCGTCGCGCTCGCGTGCTTCGGCGCTCTGATCTTTCTCCCGGCACTCCTCGCGGTGATCGGACGGGGCATCAACCGGTGGACGCTCTACCGTCGCAAGCCCAAGGAGGTGGGCGAGGGGGCCTGGCACCGCATCGCCACGTTCGTGATGCGGCGGCCGTGGCCGATCGCCATCTCCGTCGTGGCGATACTGCTCCTCTTGGGTTCACCGTTCCTCGGGGCGCGGTTCGGTCTCCCCGACGACCGTGTCCTGCCCGAGAGCGCCTCGAGCCGGCAGGTCCAGGACCAGGTCCGCGCGAACTTCTCGTCACAGGAGGCCGCCGCGCTCTCGGTCGTCGCGGTTGAGGCCGGGCCGGCGGGACCGGTGCGCGATGCGGACGTCGACCGCTACGCGGCGGAGCTCTCCTCGCTCGACGGCGTCTCGCGCGTCGACGCATCGACCGGCTCGTATCAGGGCGGGCGGAACGTCTTCCCGCCTTCCGCTGCCTCGGCCCGATTCTCGGGACTTGACGGTACCTGGCTAGCGGTGATCCCAGCTGTAGAGCCAATCTCCGAGGCCGGCGAGCAACTCGTCAACGACGTCAGGTCCGTCCCCGCCCCGTTCGAGACACTCGTGACCGGGCCGTCGGCGGAGCTCGTGGACTCCAAGGACAGCCTGGCCAGCAGGTTGTCTTTGGCGGCGGCCATCATCGTCGTCGTGACCTTCGTTCTGTTGTTCCTCATGACCGGCAGCGTCCTGGTGCCGCTCAAGGCCATCGTCCTGAACCTCCTCAGCCTGACGGCCACGTTCGGCGCGATGGTGTGGATCTTCCAGGACGGGAACCTCTCCGGCCTGCTGGACTTCACCGCCACCGGCACCCTCGATACGTCGATGCCGATCCTCATGTTCTGCATCGCCTTCGGGCTGTCGATGGACTACGAAGTGTTCCTGCTCTCGCGGATCAAAGAGGAACACGATCGCAGCGGTGACAACCTGGCGTCGGTGGCGATTGGCCTCGAGCGCACGGGCCGGATCGTGACGGCGGCCGCCGCGGTGCTCTCCGTCGTGTTCATCGCCTTCGCCACCTCGGGGATCACGTTCATCAAGATGTTCGGCGTGGGCATGGCGCTCGCGGTGGTGATGGATGCGACCCTGATCCGTGCGGCGCTGGTGCCGGCGTTCATGCGGCTCGCCGGCAACGCGAACTGGTGGGCGCCGAAGCCGCTCCGGCGCCTCCACGACCGCATCGGCCTCCGCGAAGCTCCAGAGCCCGCAGCTCCGGCGGGGCGGTCGGTGAGTCCCGCGAGATCCCCGTCCGAGGGAACCACTTGAGGGCCGGCTCCACGTCGCCCTCCCCGCGCCGGGCGAGAGCCCGACGCGGGGAAGGGGAGCGGCTCCGCACGCAGATCCTCGAGGCGGCCGAGCGGCTGCTGATCGAGACGGGCGACGAGGACGCCGTGTCCATCCGCGCCGTCGCCGACGCCGTCGGTGTCACTCCCCCGTCGATCTACCTCCACTTCGCCGACAAGAACGAGCTGATCTTCGCCATCTGCGAGAAGTACTTCGCCGAGCTCGACCGGGTCACAGCCGCCGCGGCGGCGGGCTCCGACGACCCGGTGGAGTCGATCATCCTGCGGGGGCGGGGGTACGTGCGCTTCGGGCTGGCCAACCCCGAGCCCTACCGCGTCCTGTTCATGCGCAAGCCCACGGCGACACCCCTGCCGTTCCAGTACGAGAAGATCGTCGGCAGCTCTGCCTTCGGCCACCTGGTCGAGGACGTCGGCCAGGCCATCGCGGCGGGGGCGATCGACGGAGACCCGATGATGGTGTCGATCGGGCTGTGGGCGGCCGTCCACGGGATCACGTCCCTGCTCATCTCCAAGCCCGACTTCCCCTGGCCCGAGCTCGACCCACTGATCGACCACGTCACCCGAGCGGCGCTGTTCGGGGTCGTGGTCCGTCCGTGAGGCCGCTCTTCCTCACGTCGCATTCCGGCACCAGACCCACCGGCCGCCCGGCAGTCCACGACCAAGCGCTCGCTCTCGGTTATGCCGCCCCTCACCGACCTGGTACCAGCTCGCGCGGGCCCGCTCGGCACGGCCTTGAGGCTCGACGCGCCTCAGTTCACGGAGATGAGCGTGTACCGCACGGTCTGGACGCGGATCAGGCCGTCGCGGAACGTGTCGATCCCGTCCTCGACCCTGTTCGTAGCGGCGTGAGCCGCCCACTCGAGGAACAGGATGTCGTCCTCGAAGATCGTGGTCCTAACGTCCGATTCCCCCCTCTCTTCGGCCGCCCTGCGCCTACTTCCTGCCCAGGTGCTCCAGGAACCAGTCGCGCGCGGCGCCGCTCGCCGCCTCGAAGTCCTTGGTGTAGGCCTCGAAGTGGCCCCCCGCGAGCAGCACCAGCTTCTTCGGTTCCCGGGCCCGGCCGAAGGCCTCCAGGGCCAGGTCGGCCTGCACCAGGTGGTCGCCGGCGGCCACCACCATCAGCAGCGGCGTCGGGCTGATCCAGGAGATGTACGACCCGGGCTCGTACTCGGTGAACATCTCGACGCTTCGGAGCGTGACCTCGTTCCGCCACGCCGGCGCCCGGGTCTTCCCGGTCTCCAGGAACCACTCCGCCGAGTCAGAGGTGGGCAGGGCGCACGGCGCGCTGGGATCCTCGGCCACCACGGGGATCATGGCCGGGTCCTTGCCCTGGTAGCGGGCCTCCCGGTCCTCCTCGAACATGCGCTGGGTCGGGGCGATCAGGTCCGCACGGACCAGGCGCCGGAGGTTGTCGTGCCCGCTCACCAGGGGGACCTGGCAGGCCACGCACTTCACACGGCGGTCGATCGCGCCTAGGACCAATACGTGCCCCCCGCTGTAGCTGGAGCCCCATACCCCGATCCGTTCCGGATCAACCTCCATCCGGGTCCGGGCGTAGCTGATGGCGTGCCGGTAGTCGCGGACCTGGTCCCAGGGATCGATCTCCTGCCTGGGCTCGCCGTTGCTGGCCCCGAAGTTGCGGTTGTCGAAGACCAAGGCCCCGAGACCGGCTCCGGCGAATGCCTCGGCGAAGCTGTCCAGGTACATCTCCTTGACCGCGGAGAACCCGTGCGCCATGACGACGGTGGGAACGTGTCCTCGGGCCCTGTCCGGGAGGTACAGCCAGCCCCTGAGGGTGACGCCCCGGGCGTCGAACTCGACGTCCTCTCGCATCGCACTCACCTTCTCGAGACCCCATGCTACGGGAGCTGCATCCGGAAAACTAGTCCACTACTTGTGTTCAACAACGACCTCTACGCCTTCCACTAGGCGCTCACCCTTGCGGACGAGCCGCACCAGTCGGCGGAGGAGTTCCTTCGAGAGTGGTGCCGTGAAGCGAACCTCGTCCGCCTCGACGATGCTATCCACCATGGCCCGGACACGGGCGGAACGGGGAACGCGACGGGGCATCGCCATCCGTGACCCGCTGCCCTGGCGGGACCTGGTGGAGATCGTCCAGACCGCGGAGCAGACCGGATACCAGGCCCTGTTCGTACCGGAGAGCTCGGGGCGGGAAGCCTTCTCCACGCTGACGGGTCTCGCCGCCCACACGCAGGACCTTCGGCTGGGGACGGCATCGTCACGATCGTGGCTCGTCGCCTGTCCACGACGGCGATGGCGGCCGCCACCGTCCACGAGATCTCCGGTGGCCGCCTGATCCTCGGCGTCG
>Ga0209853_1000451_pt1 | contig 11484 bp, 10 predicted proteins | sample GWRWS1_30_40_FD_187224 | JGI IMG/M metagenome (GOLD analysis project Ga0209853, IMG submission 187224) | Riverbed sediment microbial communities from areas with vegetation nearby in Columbia River, Washington, USA - GW-RW S1_30_40 (SPAdes)... | ecosystem: Environmental > Aquatic > Freshwater >...
GGTGTCGCTCCGGCGCGAGACGAGGAAGAAGCGCACCGCGTCGCGCCCGACCTCGTCGATCAGCTCGCGCACCGTGACGTAGCTGCCGGCGCGCTTGGAGATCCTCACCTCCTCGCCGCCTTTCATCACCGTTACCATCTTGTGCAGCACGTAGTCGGGATAGCCTTGCGGAACCCCGAGGTCGAGCGCCTGCAGCCCGGCGCGCACGCGCACGACTGTGCTGTGGTGGTCCATGCCCTGCACGTTGATCGCCTTGCCGAAGCCCCGCTCCCACTTGGTGACGTGGTACGCGACGTCGGGCACGAAGTAGGTGTAGCCGCCGTCGGACTTCCGCATGACGCGGTCCTTGTCGTCCCCGAAGTCGGTCGTGCGGAGCCAGAGCGCGCCGTCCTGCTCGTAGGTCTTGCCCGAGGCGGCGAGGCGCTTCACGGTGCCCTCGACGCGGCCGTCGGTGTAGAGCGAGCTCTCGAGGTAGTAGTTGTCGAACTTCACGCCGAGCGCGCGCAGGTCCTCGTCCTGCTCCTTGCGGAGCGCCGCGACCGCGAATCGGCGGATCGCGTCGATGTCGCCGAGGTCGTGGCCCACCTCGTCCAGATACGCGCGGGCGATCTCCCGGATGTACTCGCCGTGATAGCCGTCCTCGGGAAACGAGTGGGGCTCGCCGAGGAGCTCCTGCGCCCGCGCGCGCACCGAGATCGCGAGGTTCTCGATCTGCTGCCCGGCGTCGTTGTAGTAGAACTCGCGCGTCACTTGCCAGCCCTGCCACTCGAGCAGGCTCGCGATCGCGTCGCCGAGCACGGCCTGGCGGCCGTGGCCGACGTGCAGCGGCCCGGTGGGGTTCGCCGAGACGAACTCCACCATCGCCTTGCGCGTCTCGCCGCGATCCGCACGGCCGTAGGCGTCGCCCGCCTCGAGGATCGTGCGCACCACCCGCAGCTTGGCCGCGGGCTTCACGCGGAAGTTGATGAAGCCGGCGCCGGCGATCTCGGGCGGGGCGATCCAGTCCGAGGCCGGAAGCGCCGCGACGAGGTCGGCTGCGAGCTTGCGCGGCGGCGCTTTCAGCGCCCGCGCGAGCTGCATCGCCAGATTGGTCGCGTAGTCGCCGTGCGCCGGATCGCGCGGCCGTTCGAGCGTGATCAACGCCGGGGACTCGCCCGGGGCGACGGTGGCGACCGCGCGGGTGAGGAGGCCGGTGAGGTGGGCGCGGACTTCGGCGGACATGAAAGGGACGCACCCGGCCGGCGGCCGGGGACGTTCCCCCAGCGCACCGCCTTCCGGTGCGGCGGAAAGGCGGCGGATTATACTGGGCTTGCGCGGGGTTTCGTCGAGCTCAACTGCTTGGGGCTCACGCGGGGTTTCGTCGAGCTCAACTGCTTGAGCTCGACGCCGCGTGAGCCGGCCCGGCCTGCAGGCCGGGCCGTGCGCCGTGCGCCGGCTCGCCTTGCAAGGCGAGCCGTGGGGAGGCCTCAGGCGGACGCGGTCGCGGGCATCGCGCCGGCCGTCGCCGCCTGCGGCGCCGGCTTCGCGGGCGCGACGGCCACGGGTTTTGCGGCGCCTAGCGTGGCGATGTCGCCGGAGAGCTCACCGCCGTCCTCGACGACGATCTTCCCGTAGCGGATCTTGCCGGCGACCTTGCCGCCCGGGTGGATGGTGAGCTGCTTGCGCACCGTCAGCTCGCCCTCGAAGCGGCCCCGGATCTCGGCCAGGTCGACGCCGATGGTCCCGTGGAGCGCGCCGCTCTCGGCGATCTGGACGAGACGCGCGTCCATCGACGCCTCGACGCGGCCCTCGACCACCAGCGTGTCGCAGTCGGTGATCTCGGCGCCTTTCAGCTTGATGTCCGGCCCGACGATCAGCTTGCTTCCTTTCGCCGCCTCCTCGGGCTTCGCCCTGGGAGGCTCGGGGTCCGCACGCGGCGGCTCGGCGCGAACCTCGGTGGCCGCGGCGGTGGTCGGCTCGAGGGGGCGCGCGTCGCGGCGATAGCGGTCGTTCGGGTTGAACAGCCCCGGTTTGTTGAGCATGGCTCCTCCTGGTGCGGGTCGAAACGTCACATGCAGCAAGGCACGTGCCACGCACGTTTTCCCGGGCTGGAGTGGTGTTTTTGTCGCCAGGGGGCGACAGGGGGGCGAGACCGTTTGCCAAGCCGCTGTTTCGCGGGCAAACTGCCTGTCGCTGCGACACGACAGCCCGCGCCTCGTTCGGCACCCGCGATGCTCCCCCCGAACATCACCGTGCGCTTCGCGACGCTCGCCGACGCCGGCGAGATCGCCGCAATGTCGCGCGAGCTGATCGAGACCGGTCTCGGCTGGACGTGGACGCAGGCGCGCGTCACCCGGAATATCGCGTCCACGAGCACGGTCACGCTGGCCGCGTGCGAGGCCGAGCGCCTGGTCGCGTTCGCGATCATGTACTTCGGCGACGACCACGCGCACCTCAGCCTGCTCGCGGTGCGGCGTCCGTGGCAGCGCGTCGGGATCGGGCGGCATCTCGTCGCGTGGCTGGAGGAGTCGGGGCTCGTCGCCGGCATCGGGACGATCCGCCTCGAGCTCCGCGCGTCCAATCGCGGCGCGCGGCGCTTCTACGAGCGGCTCGGGTTCCAGGAGGTCGCGCGGGTGCCGGAGTACTACGGCGGCGTCGAGACCGCGGTGCGCATGGCGCGCGACATCCGGCGGGGTCTGGCCGGCCCGGTGCCGAACATCCGCGAGCTGCTCCGCCGCTGAGCTCGCCGCCGGCAACGGCGGCGCGCCTCGCCGCCGACATCGCCGAGCGCGGCTGGAGCAGCCGCCCGGACTGGCTTCCCGTGCCGCTCGTTGCCGCGCTCGCGGCAGAAGCGCGTGCGCTCCGGGCGGCGGGCGCGTTCCGCGCCGCCGGCGTCGGCACCGGCCGCAGGCAGGCGCCGCAGCTCCGCGGCGATCAGATCCTCTGGCTCGATCCCACCGCCCCGAGCGCCGCACAGCGTGCGGCCCTCGACAGGCTCGAGGTGCTCCGGCTCGAGCTCAATCGCGAGTGCCTCCTCGGGCTGTTCGAGCTGGAGGCGCATTTCGCCGCGTATCCGCCGGGCGCCGGCTATCCGACGCACGTCGATCGTTTTCGCGACGACGACTCCCGGCTGCTGTCGATCGCGCTGTATCTCAACGCGGACTGGCGGGTCGAGGACGGCGGAGCGCTTCGGCTCTACCTCGAGGCCGCCGGGCGCGAGCCGTACGCGGACATCGCGCCGGTCGGGGGGACGCTCGTCGCGTTCCTTTCGGAGCGATTCCCGCACGAGGTGCTGCCGGCGCGGCGCGAGCGCCTGAGCCTGACCGGCTGGTTCCGGAGGCGGGGGACGAAAGCGCAAGGCTGAAGGATCAAAGGCAGGGACCCGGGGTTTACCGAGCGCCGATCCGCGCATACCCTCTAACTTCCCTCCCATTTCCAGGAGAACCCATGGGCAAAGGCGACAAGCGCACCCGCCGCGGCAAGCTCTTCCGCGGCTCGCATGGCAAGTCCCGGTCGAAGAAGACCAACAAGCCGGTCAAGAAGCCGTTCTAGCGCCTGACCGTCCACACGTGGATGAGGTGCCGCTCGCCGTTCACGAACATCTGCTCAGAGTGGTCGGGCGGCCAGTCGCCGATGCCGTACTCGTGCGAGACGATGCGTGCGCCCGGCTTCAGCTCCGCGCGGAACCTGGGCGCGAGCTTGCGGTTCATCCAGGGCAGGAGATAGAGCGTGACGACCGTCGCCTCGCGCAGGTCGATCGCGAACAGGTCCTCGATCCGGAACGTCACGCGGTCGGTGACGCCCGCCTGCTCCGCGTAGCGCCGGGCGTCGCGCACCCACACCGGGTTGATCTCGACGCCGACGCCGCGCGCGCCGTAGCGGTGCGCCGCCGTGATGACGACCCGTCCGTCGCCCGAGCCGAGGTCGAAGACGACGTCGTCCTTCGAGACCCTCGCGAGCTCCAGCATGCGCTCGACCACCGGCATCGGCGTCGGCACGAACGACGCGTCGGGGGCCTTCTCTTGCGCTGACGCGCACAAAGCAAGAGCGGTCACAGAGAGCACAGAGACCACAGAGAACGGCCTAATCATGTCTTTCTCTCTGTGTCCTCTGTGATCTCTGTGACCGTCTTTCTAGAACTCAATAGGGTCGACATCGAGGTGCCAGCGTACATCGCCGGCGCGCAGGCCGTAAAGCGTCCGCGACCATTCGCCGAGGAACGCCTGCAGCGCGCGCCGCGACCGTGCCTGCGCGAGCACCTGCGCGCGGCTGCGCCCGGCGAGCCGCGCGAGGCTCATCGGCACCGGGTCGAAGAGTGAGACCGCCTCGCCGCGCTCGGGCGCGGCCGCGAGCGCGCGCTCGAGGAAGGCGACCGCGCGCGGCATGGTGTCGCTTTCAGCGCGCAGCACCGCTTCGTGCACGAACGGCGGGAACCCGGCGTCGCGCCGCTCCGCGAGCTGCGTCTCCGCGAACGGCGCGAACTGGTGGCGCACGAGCGCCTGATAGAGCGGATGCTGCGGAAAGCGGGTCTGGATCAGCACCTCGCCCGGCGCCTGCGCCCGGCCGGCGCGGCCCCCGACCTGGTAGAGCTGCGAGAAGAGCCGTTCCGGCGCGCGGTAGTCGGCGGCGACGAGCGCGGCGTCGGCGTTGACCACGCCCACCAGCGTCACGGCCGGAAAGTCGTGGCCCTTGGCGAGGATCTGGGTGCCGAGCAGGATCTGGGCGTCGCCGGCGGCGATCGCCCCGCGCATCGCCGCCCAGCGCCCCTTCGCGCGCGTCGAGTCGCTGTCGATCCGCAGCAGGCGAGCGCGCGGAAACCGCGCCGCCAGCGTCTCCTCGAGACGCTGCGTGCCGCGCCCGAAGGCGGTGAGATCGACGTTCCCGCAGGTCGGGCAGTGGCGCGGGATCGGCTCCTCGCGCCCGCAGTGGTGGCAGCGCAGGCGCCGGTCCGCGGTGTGCAGGACGAGATGCGCCGCGCAGCGCGGGCAGCCGCTCATCCAGCCGCAGGCCCCGCACACGAGCACCGGGGCATACCCGCGGCGGTTCAGGAACACGAGCGACTGCTCGCCGCGGTCGAGCCGCGACTGGATCGCGTCGGCGAGCGCGGCCGACAGCCCGTCGATCGCGCGATCGACCCCCGTGTCGACGAGCCGCACTTCGGGCAGGCGGCTGCCGGGACGCGCGCGCTCGGACATCTCCAGCAGCCGGTAGCGTCCGGACCGGGCGTGGGCCCAGCTCTCGAGCGAGGGCGTCGCCGAGCCCAGGACCACCGGCACGTTCGCGACGTGCGCCCGGTAGACCGCGAGGTCGCGCGCCGAGTACCGCACGCCGTCCTGCTGCTTGAACGAGGCGTCGTGCTCCTCGTCCACGACCACCAGCCCGAGGTTCGGCAGCGGCGCGAACACGGCGAGGCGGGTGCCGAGCACGACGTCGGCGTCGCCCGCCTGCGCCGCGAGCCAGCGCTCCGCGCGCTCGTTCGCCGCGAGCGCGCTCGTGAGCGTGACGACGCGCGCGCCGGGGAAGCGCCGCTCGAGCGCCTCGGCGAGCTGCGGCGTGAGGTTGATCTCCGGCACGAGGAGGAGCGCCTGGCGCCCGCGGCCGAGCGCCTGCGCGACGCAGTACAGGTACACCTCGGTCTTGCCGCTGCTGGTGACGCCAGCGAGCAGGAACGGCTCGTAACGGTCGAGCGCACGCGTGATCGCAGCCACGGCCCAGGCTTGTTCGGGTGTGAGTACATACTCTTCGAGGAACTGGGCCGCGGCGCGAGGCGGCGCGACCGCGATCACCAGCCCGTCGCGCACGAGCACACGCAACGCCGGCCCGGAGGCGAGCGCCGCCGCCGGGGCAGGGCCGCCGGCGAGGCGCTCGAGGATCGCGCGCCTGGCGTGGGCGCGTGGTCGAAGCGTCTCGAGCGCGGCGCGACCCGCCACGGTGATGGCGTACGCCGCCGGGGGCAGGCGAAGCGGGCGTGGACCGCGCAGCCGCGGCGGCAGCGCCGCGTGGATCACTTCGCCCAAGGGCCGCTGGTAGTACTCGGCGGCAAAGCGCGCGAGGGCCAGCCACTCCCGGGTGAGCGGGGGCATGTCGTCGAGGATCGGGCCGGCGGCGCGCAGCTTCCCGGCCGGCACGTCGGTCGCGGCGGCCACCTCGACGATCACGCCGGCGAGCGAGCGGTTGCCGAACGGCACGGCCACGCGGCAGCCGATGTCTCCCTCCGATGCTTCCTCGGCGGCGTAGTCGAAGAGCTTCGGGAGCGGCACGTCGAGCGCGACGCGCAGGATCTTCATCGCGGTGAGCGAGTGCACCGCAGCGAGGGCTAAGCCATGGGCCGAACGGGGGCGCCTAAGCGCCTTATTGCCAATGGCATTTCCGGGTTGTCCCCCGCTGCTGTGGATAAACTTGTGAGTAACGGTGTTAAATTTCTGTAACCATCTTTCCCGAAAGGGAAAATTCCCACGGCGACCGCTCGGAGGGCACCGACTTTCCCAATCGGCTCAAGGTGTTGCGCGCGCTCTCCTAGGGAACGGACCTGAAACCCAGCATTCATGCGGCGAACACGGTCTTGTGCATAAGTCAAGCGCCGCGATCCCCCGCGTGAAGTAGTTCACGCCCCGGGGGGCGCCGGGCCCCGCGCCCGGGCCCGACTCGCCCGGTGAACGGCCTCGACGAGCGCCGCGACGTGCTCCGGAGGCGTCGCCGGCACGATCCCGTGACCGAGGTTGAAGACGTGGCCCGGACCCCCGCCGAAGTCGGCCAACGTCCGTTCCGCCTCGCGGCGCACGACCGCTGAATCGGTCAGCAGCACGAGCGGGTCGAGATTTCCCTGCAGCGCGACGCGCTCGCCGACGCGTCGGCGAGCGTCCGCCAGGCTCACCGTCCAGTCGACGCCGACGGCGTCGCACCCGCAGGCTGCGATGCTCTCGAGCCACGGCCCGCCGCCCTTGGTGAACACGATGCTCGGGACGCGCTCGCCCGCGGCCTCGCGCGCGAGCGACTCGATCACGCGGCGGGTGTAGGCGAGCGAGAACTCGAGGTACGCGGCGTGGGCGAGCGTACCGCCCCAGGTGTCGAAGAGCATCACGGCTTGCGCGCCGGCCTCGATCTGCGCGTTCAGGTAGTCGGCGACCGCGCGGGCGTTCACCTCGAGGAGGCGGTGCAGCAGGTCCGGCCGGCGGTAGAGCATGGTCTTCACGGTGCCGAAATCGGCGGATGAACCGCCCTCGACCATGTAGCAGGCCAGGGTGAACGGGCTGCCGGCGAAGCCGATCAGCGGCACTCGCGCGCGCAGCGCGCGGCGGATCTCGCGCACCGCGTCGAGCACGTAGCGGAGCTCGGCCTCGGGCCGCGGCGGGACGAGCCGGCCCACCGCCGCCTCGTCGCGCACCGGCCGCGCGAAGCGCGGCCCCTCCCCCTCGGCGAACGAGAGGCCGAGGCCCATCGCGTCCGGGATCATCAGAATGTCGGAGAAGAGGATCGCCGCGTCGAGCGGAAAGCGCTCGAGCGGCTGCAGCGTGACCTCGGTGGCGAGCCCCGGCGTCTTGCACAGGGTGAGGAAGTCGCCCGCCCGCGCGCGCGTGGCGTTGTACTCGGGCAGGTACCGCCCGGCCTGGCGCATGAGCCAGACCGGCGTGTAGGGCGTCGGCTGCCTGAGGAGCGCCCTGATCAGCGTGTCGTTCTCGAGCTTCGCCATCGTGCTAGAAGAGCCAGTGTCTCACGTGGAGTGTCTCAGCCGGTGAGCCTCCACCCGATGTGCCATCGGCCTACCGGCGGCTACGCTCGTCCCTTCATCAGCTTCACAACGATGAACTGCCACTCCGCGGGCGTCACCGGGGTGATCGAGAGCCGGTTCCCCGGGCGGAGCGTGCGCATGTTCGCGAGCGCCTTGTGCGCGCGGAGCTCCGCGAGCGGGACGAACGGGGCCTTCTTGAGAAACTTGACGTCCACGTTCATCCAGCGCGGCGCGGCGCGCGTCGACTTGGGATCGTAATACGGGCTCCGCGCATCGAACTGGGACGCGTCGGGATACGCGTGGCTCGCGATCGTCGCGATGCCGGCGATCCCCGGCTCCGGGCAGCTCGAGTGGTAGAAGAACGCGCGGTCGCCGATGCGCATCTCGTCGCGCATGAAGTTGCGCGCCCGGTAGTTGCGCACGCCCGACCACGCGCTCGTTCGGTTCGGCGCCGCGGCGAGGTCGTCTATCGAGAACTCGTCCGGCTCGGATTTCATCAGCCAATAGCGCAACGCCGAGACTCGCTCTCGTTCGTCAAACTTTGGGGGATATACAAGGCCCCGGCCCGGCGCGTTGCATCGCGGCGGGCGTTCGCCGGCTCGGACGTGCGCAGGCACGTCCATCGAAACCCCGGCTCACCCCCTTGTTCGTACGAAAACTGCCCTTCACGGCAGGCAGGCTCTGCCTGCCTGCCGTGAAGGGCGTCCCCCGCAAATGCCGTTCGGGCCAGTGAATCTTGAACCTCTCGGTTCAAGGCGGTCGCGTTCCGGTCACATCAGGTACGTCCGACGATGGGACGCGCACAACAGTGACGCTCGAGTCCGCAACCTGCAGTCATCTTGGTTCAAGCATGCAGCAGGCCCTGACGCACACCACAGGGGACATTGAACTTGCGGTGTTCCCGGGGCACCCGGGAGGGCGGGCCGGCGTGCAACTTGCGGCCCGGGAGAAACAGCGCTGCTACAGAAGCTTTTCCTGGGGCGCGAGCGCTTGCTCGAGCGTCGCCTGCATCACGGCCATTCTACGCTTGACCTCCGCCATGTCAAAGCCGTCGGGGCTCGCGGATGCGGACGATGCCAGCGGCCCGCGCGCCTCGAGCAGCTCGTGCGCGATGTTCAGCGCGGCCATGACGGCGATGCGCTCGGGGCCGCCCACCCGCCCGCTCGACTTGATCTCGTTCATCTTCTGGTCGAGATAGGCGACGGCGCGCAGCAGCGCCTCCCGCTCCTCGTCCGCGCAGGTGACCTTGTAGGTCTTGCCCATGATCGAGACGTCGAGGGCCTTGTTCTTGTCGGTCATTCGGGGATTTGCCTGAGCAGTCCTTCGAGCCGTTCCCTCGCGCCGACGATTTTCTCGGCGAGCCGCTTGTTCTCGGTCTGGAGCTGCGCGACGCGCTGGCGCAGGTCGCTGTTCTCCACGCGTAGCCGCTGGCACAATTCCACGGCCTGCCGGATGCGATCCTCCAACCCCGTCAACTCTAGGTCCATCGGCGCACTATAGTTTGGAAAATCGAGCCCGGTCAAGGATTAAGGGGATTATGTCAATGTACTTTCGTGAAGCCCGACACACCCCACAGGCTTGATCTGTCGGGCAAATGCGCGGGCGACTTCGAGTCCGCTAGCCCCCCTTCCCCCCGACGACGCGCCGCGCACGGTGAGCTGATCGACTGCTGCGGCGACGCGCTCGCGCCCCGGTTTCGGGCCTGACGCATCCCCGCTAGAATCCTCCCGCTCGTTCGTGGTGCCCGGCGGGATTTTCCTTCCGCCGGCTGAAACGGGAAACTGGTGTCGGGCGACGCCCGGAAGCCAGTGCTGCCCCCGCAACGGTAGGCAAGCGAGCTCACGTCACCCCGCCACTGTGGCCCTCGCGCCATGGGAAGGCGACGTGAGCGACCGAGCGGCTTTCGCCGCCCGGTCAGCTTGCGAGCCCGGAGACCGGCCGCGAGCGAAGGTTCGGAGCGCTGCGGCGGGCGGTGTTTGAGGCTGGTTCTCTCCCCCTTCGCACGCTCCTTTCGCCACGTTGCGCCGGCGTGCGGGGACGCTCGCCGGCAGGGGGGAGCCCGTCATGACCAAGTTTCCGCCGCGGGCCGCCGCGGCGCTCGCGTTCCTGCTTTGCCCAGCGGTCGCTGCCGCGCAAGCCAGCGACGACGCGGTCGTCGTGACCGCGACGCGCTTTCCGGAGCGCGTGCTCGGGGTGCCGGTCGGCGTACGGCTGATCACCGCCAACGACATCGCGCGCAGCGCGGCGCGCACGCTGCCCGAGATCCTCGGCCAGCTCGGCGGGCTGTACGTCCGCAACGCCAGCGGCTCGCCCAACCAGCAGCTCGATCTGCGCGGGTTCGGGGTCACCGGCGACCAGAACACGCTCGTGCTCGTCGACGGGGTGCGCATCTCCGAGCTCGACCTGGCGGCGCCGAATCTCATGTCGATCCCGCTCAACGCCATCGAGCGCATCGAGATCCTCCCGGGGGGCGGCGCCGTCCAGTACGGCGGCGGCACGACCGGCGGCACGATCAACATCATCACCCGGGCGCCGCAGCCCAACACGCTCGGCGGCGCGGTCTTCGGCGGCTACGGCACCTACGCTACGAGCGACGTGCGGGCGAGCCTCAACGCGGCGGGCGAGCGTCTTGGCTTCGGGCTGTACGGCAGCTGGTACGATACCGAGAACTATCGCGAGAACAACCAGTACTGGCAGACCAACGTGGTCGGCGACCTGCGCTACAACTTCGACCGCGGGTCGGTCAGCGCGAAGTTCGGCACGAACAACCAGCACTTGCGGCTACCCGGCGCGCTCACCGAGGCGCAGATCCAGGCGGATCCGCGCCAGGCGGCGACGCCGAACGACTGGTCGACCCGCAAGGGCAGCTTTGTCACGCTCAACGGGAATCAGGCGTTCGGCGACGTCGATCTCGCCGCGGACCTCGCGTACCGCGAGTGGACCGCCGACGCGCTGTTCGACAGCCCGTTCTTTCCCTCCTTCGTCCGGGCCCAGACGGACACGCTCCAGTTCTCGCCCCGGCTGCGCTGGCAGGTCGACGCGGGCAGCATGCGGAGCCACATCATCGGCGGGTTCGACTGGTTCGACGCCCGGTTCACGCGCCAGTTCGCGCCGAACGAGGCCGGGCTCGCCGCGCCGACCGGGCAGACGGAGGCGACCCAGCAGGCGGCCGCCGGTTACCTGCAGTGGCTCGCGCACTTCGGCGAGCGCTGGATGCTGAACGTCGGCGGTCGGGTCGCGACCGTCAACAGCGAGCTCAGCACGGTGCTTCCCGGGCCGACCACGACGCAATCGCAGGACCGGACGCTCACGGCGTGGGACGTCGCGCTCCGCTACGGGATCACCCGCGAGCTCGCCGTCGCCGGGCGCGTCGGTACGAGCTACCGAATCCCGACCGTCGACGAGAACGGCTTCACGTTCACCGGCAACCTGCTCGAGCCTCAGACCGCCAGGCAGGGCGACGTGGCGCTCGAGCTCCGGACCGAAACGCTGACCGCGCGGGCGGGTTACTACCTGATCAGGCTGAAGAACGAGATCTACTTCATGCCGCTGATCCCGCCGTTCGGCTTCAACATCAATCTGCCGCCCATTCCCGGCGACCGGGTGAAAGGCGTGAAGGTCACGAACCTCGGCAGCCGCGTGTTCCACGAGGAGATCGCCAAAATGAAGGACCCCTGGGGGCGCGAGATCCTTTGGATCGGGGGAGGCCACGTGACCTGGTCGGGCGGCGCCGACTCCGACTTCCAGGCGGTGCAGGACGGCTACATCTCGATTAC
>Ga0209853_1000452_pt1 | contig 11446 bp, 8 predicted proteins | sample GWRWS1_30_40_FD_187224 | JGI IMG/M metagenome (GOLD analysis project Ga0209853, IMG submission 187224) | Riverbed sediment microbial communities from areas with vegetation nearby in Columbia River, Washington, USA - GW-RW S1_30_40 (SPAdes)... | ecosystem: Environmental > Aquatic > Freshwater >...
CGGCCGTTACCTGCCCTACTTCGACCTCGCGCGCGTCGAGTACGAGCGCCACCTGGGCCTTCTGCGGCGCGAGGCGGTGGGGAAGGACTTCGTCATGCGCGCCTCGTCCGTGATCTACGAGGCGCCGGCGCGCTTCGACGAGCTGCTCGAGGTGTTCGTGCGCACGAAGCGCGTCGGGCGGACGAGCGTCACCAACGAGTACTGCGCGCATCGCGTCGACGACGACATCCTCATGTGCACCGCCCAGCAGACGCTCGTCCTCGTCGCGGTGCCCGAGCGGCGGCCGACGCCGATCTCAGACGAGTATCGCCGCGCCGTGGCCGAGTTCGAAGGGGCCGACGTCGCGCTGGCGGTGCCGGTCGAGTGAGCACGACATCCGACACGTTTCGCGGCGCCCTGGAGGCCGTCGACCGCATCGTCAACCGCGAGACCGAGGCCGACGAGGTGCTCCGGAAGACCGTCGAGGTGCTCCACGACCGCTTCGAGCACTACTCCTGGGTGGGGATCTACCTCGTCGAGGGAGACGACCTCGTCCTCGGGCCGTGGCAGGGGCCGCAGGCGACGGACCACCTGCGCATTCCCATCGGGCACGGGATCTGCGGCACGGCGGCGGCGAGCGGGGAGACGGAGATCGTCGACGACGTCAACGCCGACGAGCGCTACCTCGCGTGCTTCGTCTCGACACGGAGCGAGATCGTCGTCCCGATCGTGTACGAGGGCCGCGTCGTCGGCGAGATCGACATCGACTCGGACGCCCCTGCCACCTTCGGCTCGGAGGACAAGGCCTTCCTCGAGCGCGTCGCGCTCCTCATCTCGCCGCACTGCCTCGTCGGGTGGGCTACCGGCGGCGAGCCCTGGCCCGAGACGTCCTAGCGCGACCCACAAGGCGCCGCCTCGGGCTCTCCGGGCGGCTGCTTGTGTTTCACCGACACAAAGTTCCTCTGCGCGAGTTCACACGGTTTCGAGGCGCTCTGGAGCCCGGCTCCGCTGTCGATTCGCTTGTGCGCATGGAACACAAGCGGCCTTCGGCCGCGAGGTGAAACCGGGCCCGGTTGCGGGAGCCTCAGTGGCCGTCGACGGCGTCGAGGAGCAGCCGCTCGGCCTCGTCGACGGCGCCGCCGGCCGGCGCCGCGGCGATCGCGTTGCGGCCGCTCGCCTTCGCCTGGTAGGCGGCGCGGTCGGCGACCACCAGAAGCTGCTCGGCCGTGATGCCAGCCCCGCGGTGCGAGACGGCGCCGATGGACACGGTCACCGAGACGTCGTCGCTCTGGGCCGACTCCTCCACGAGCCTGCGCACACGCTCGGCGACGACCAGTGCACCGTCCGGATCCGTCTCCGGCAGGAGAACGCAGAACTCGTCTCCGCCGAAGCGCGCAGCGACGTCGTACTCGCGCGTCGCGCGCCTCAGGGCCGCCGCGACGGCCATGAGCGCTCGGTCGCCGGCCATGTGCCCGTGCGCGGTGTTGATCTCTCGCAGGTGGTCCACGTCGATCATGAGGAGGGAGATCGGGCGGTCGAACCGGCCGGCGCGGCCGAGTTCCTGGCCGAGCGCGGCCTCGAAGTGGCGCAGGTTGTAGAGCCCGGTCTTGGGCTCGATCCGCGTCGCCTCGACGAGCGCCGGGATCGCGAGCGAGCGGTACGCGAGCGCGAGCGGCAGGAGCGTCAGGGCGACCAGCCCTGGATAGTCGCCCCAGAGGGCTGCGGCGATGGCGCCGAGGGAGAGGAGCCCGGCATCGATGAGGACGCAGTCGAGCCGAATCGTGTCCGCGGCCTTGACCCCCCGGGCCAGGTGGAGCACGGTGGCGAGCAGCCCGTAGTGGAGAACCAGGAAGGCGACGATCGCCAGTGCCGCTCCGACCGTCCAGCCGGCGGACGTGCTCGCCTCCACGGCGTCGAAGACCGCCCGTGCGAGGAGGGCCGGCGCGACGAGGTTGCAGACGTTGAAGACGAGGATGTACCAGTCGGTGCGCCTGCGGAGCGACTCCGGAATCACCGCCAGGGCGATGAGCAGCGTGGTCAGGGACGGGGGCAGGATGAGAACGGCCGTGAAGATGGGCGCAAGCGAGAGCTGGGAGCCCTGGTGCTTCGTCCTGTCGGCGCCGAGGAGGTGCGCGACCGCAGCGAGCGGCAGGAGGACTCCGAACGCGATCCAGTCGCTCCGCTCGACCGCTTCCGGTGGCCCGAGCGCCGCCACCAGCGTGAGCGTCGCCAGGACTATCACGAGCTCGAGCCCGGCAGCCTGCCGGCCGAGTCCACGGTCGAGAGAGTGGTAGCCGTCGCGCATGTGACGTCTCGCCCGGTTCGTCGGCCGGCTCCCGAAAGCTCGCATCCCCCAAAGGAGTGACGAATCACTCGTTCGAGTGACGAAAACGAGTGACGACGTCCCTCGAACGGGGGACTGGCTAGTGCGCGTGGAGCTCGCGCTCGACGCGGCGGGCGACGGCGGCCGTGCCCAACGGCGGCAGCGTCTCGCCCAGGACGACCGCACCGACCTCGTTCGCCTGGCGCACGACAGCGTCGCGCTCCGCGGCGAGTTGGCTCCGCGCCACGAGCAGGGCCGCCCGCGCCCGTGTCCCCCACTCTGCAACGCCGGCCGCTCCCGGCCCGGGATCGGCGACTGCGTCGCCGGTGAACCGCGGCCGCGTCAGCAGCGCCGCGGCGAGCTCGGAGGCCCGGGCCCCCAAAGCGGCGGTCTCACGTTCCGCCGCTTCCGCGTGAGCGTCGAGCTCGGCCGCCCGGTCTCGTGCCGACGTCCAGCGCCGCTCGGCCATGTGGAGCGCGTCGCGGGCCCGGAGCACGAAGCGCCGCGCCTCGGCGAGGCGTTCCTTGCTCCCGTCCGCCTCCGCCCGCGCCTCCTCGCCGGCAGCGTGCTCCGCGCCTGCGCGGGCCTCGGTGAGCCCACGATCGGCCTCGGCGACGGCTTCCGCCGCGGCCGTCCGCTCGTCGGGGAGGCATGCGAAGAAACGTTGGAGCTCGAGCGCCCGGGCCCGCAGTGCGTCCACTTCTGCAGACAGCTCGTCGGTCTCCGCGAGCTCCGCGGCGACTGCTTCGTCCGTCCGCTCGAGCTCGCGGAGCAGCGCGAGGCGCTGATCCATCAGATGCCTGTTCGGTGATTGGCGCGCTCGGCGGGGACGCCTGCGATCAAGCCGGGCGTCGCGATCGTCCGCCGCCCGTACTCGAGAGTACGGGTCAGGGCGAGCGCGGCGATCCGGCGCCGCGTCGCGGGCGCCAGCCGCGAGTGCGGGAATCGCCGAGCAGGCATCAGGACGGCGTCACGCGATAGGCGTCGAAGACGGACTCGAGGTTGCGCAGGGAGCCAAGGAGCGCGCGCAGCGCCTTGATGTCCCCCACCTCGGCCACGTACCAGTTCTTCGCCATCTGGTCTTCCACGTGGCCGCCGTACTCCACGATGTTCGTCCCGTGCTCGGCGAAGGTGCGCGCGACGTCCTCGAGCAGGCGCGGGCGATCCCAGGAGACGACCGCGATCTGGACGCGGAAGCTCTGCGAGGTGCCGCCGTCCCACTCGACCGGCGTGAACCGCTCGGGGTTCCGCATCAGCGACTTCACGTTCGGGCAGTCGAGCCGGTGGATGGTGATGCCCTTGCCAAGCGAGATGTAGCCGGCGATCTCGTCCCCGGGCACGGGTGTGCAGCACTTGGCGAGGCGGACGAGCACGTCCTCGACGCCGGGGACGTTGATCCCGAAGTTCCCGGAGGCGACCGCCTCGCGCGCCTTGGGCCTGCGAGGGAGCGCCTCCTCCTCGACCCCGCCCTCGGTCTTGAGACGGTGCAGAACCTTGTTGGCGACCTGCGAGACCTGGAGCTTCCCCGAGCCGAGGGCAAGGTAGAAGTCCTCCGCCTTCTTGAAGCCCATCTCACGGATGATCTCGGCGAGGAGCGGCGAGCCGGAGAGCTTCTTGTACGGGAGGTTGTGTTGCTTGAGGGCGTTCTCGAGCGCGTCGCGGCCGCGCTGCTCGGCAACCTCCCGCGTCTCGCGGCTGAACCACTGCCTGATCTTGTTCCGCGCGCGCGACGAGACCGCCAGCGACAGCCAGTCGCGCGAGGGCCCGCGGCCCATCTGCTTCGACGTCAGGATCTCGACAACGTCGCCGCTGCGCAGCCGGTAGTGGAGCGGGACGATGCGGCCGTTCACCTTGGCGCCGACGGTGCGGTGGCCGACGTCGGTGTGCACGGAGTAGGCGAAGTCGATCGGCGTCGAGCCGCCCGGCAGGCTCTTCACCTCGCCCTTGGGCGTGAAGACGTACACCTCGTCGAGGGCCAGCTCCGGGAAGGCGCGCATGAGCTCGCGCGAGTCCGTCTCCTCCCGTTGCCAGTCGGCGAGCTGCTTCATCCAGGCGAGCTCGGCCTCGCTGGCCTTCTTCCCTTTGCCCTTAGCGCCTTTGTAGAGCCAGTGCGCCGCGATGCCCTGCTCGGCGGTCCGGTGCATGTCCCGCGTCCGCACCTGGATCTCGAGCTGCTTCCCCTCCGGCCCGATCACGGTCGTGTGCAGCGAGCGGTACATGTTGAACTTGGGCATGGCCACGTAGTCCTTGAAGCGCCCGGGCACCGGCTTCCAGAGCGAGTGGATGACTCCGAGCGCGCCGTAGCAGTCGCGCTCACCCTCCTTCCCTTCGCGCTCGACGATCACGCGCATCGCGGTCAGGTCGTAGATCTCATTGAACTCCTTCCCGCGCTTCGCCATCTTCTCGTAGATGGAGTAGAAGTGCTTCGCGCGCGACGAGATCTCAGCCGGGACCTCGACCTTGTCGAGCTCGCGCTTCAGCACCTTGCCGGCGCTCGCGACGAGCTTCTCGCGCTGGGCGCGGCGCTCGTTGACCATGGCTTGGATCTCCGCGTACCTGGTGGGCAGCAGCGTCTGGAAAGCGAGGTCTTCGAGCTCCCACTTGATCGTGTGGATGCCGAGCCGGTGGGCAAGCGGCGCGTAGACCTCGAGCGTCTCGCTCGCCTTCTGGTGCTGCTTCTGCTTCCCCAGGTACTCGATCGTCCGCATGTTGTGCAGGCGGTCGGCGAGCTTGATGAGGATGACGCGATGGTCGTCGGCCATCGCCACGATCATCTTGCGGTAGTTCTCGGCCTGGGCCTGCTCCCGGCTTTGGAAGTGGATCCGAGTCAGCTTCGTGACGCCCTCGACGAGCCGCGCGGCCTCGTCCCCGAACTCGTCGCGCACCTGCTCGATGGTCGCGTCCGTGTCCTCGACGACGTCGTGGAGGATCCCGGCGGCGACGGTGGCGTCGTCGCTCTTGAGCTCGGCGAGGATCAGCGCGACGCCGAGCGGGTGGAGGATGAAGTCCTCGCCGCTCCGCCGCTGCTGGTGCTCGTGGGCCTCCGACGCGAAGCGATATGCCCGCTCCAACAGGTCCCGATCGACATCGGGGTTGTAGGACGCCACCTCGGCCAGGAGCTGGTCGAACTGCTCGCTGTGCCGTTCGGCGGACGCGGTGAGCACCTGACCCGCCATGAGCCCATCTTAGCTTCCTGCCCTGCGGCCTCCGGCCCCCTTCGGGCTACGGCTCCGGATCCTCGGCCCCTAGGCGCTCGTCCATCTCGCGTGTCCGCACCCGGATCTCCAGCGGCCTTCCCTCTGGTCCGATCACGGTCGTGTGCAGCGAGCGATACGTGTCGAACCTGGGCATCGCCACGTAGTCTCTGAAGCGGCCGGGCAACGGCGTCCAGAGCGAGTGGATGACGCCGACCGTGCCGTAGCAGTCCCGCTCGCCCTCCCTGCCCTCCCGCTGAACGAGCACGTCCAGGGCGTTCAGGTCGTAGATCTCGTTGAACTCCCTTCTGCGTCTCGCCATCTCCTCGTAGATCGAGTGGAGATTCCTCGTGTGGCCGGAAACGGCCGCACGAATGTCGGCCGACTCCAAGGCGACTGCGAGGCTCCTGCCAGCCTCCTCGACCAACAGCTCCCGGTCGGCTCGCGGCTGGTTCACCATCGCGTCGATCTGGGCATACGCTCGCGGGTTGAGCTGTTGGAAGGCGAGGTCGTCAAGGTCCGACGACAAGGTGTCGATGATCGTACTCCGAAGTACTGCGGCCCCAGCTCAAACTGGAGCTCTACGCAGCTTCGGCGGCTGGCTCCTCGCGGAGCGCGTCGAGGAACGCCGGGGACTCGACGAGCGGGCGCCAGCCGCCGGGGTCCTCGTCCAGCCCGAGCTCGGCGAAGACCTCGCGCGCCCACGGGCTCCAGCGCTCGGGCCCTGCCTGCCATTCGACGAGGAGCAGGCGACGGAGCTCCTCGAAGCGCGGCGGCGTCTCGAAGATCTCCTTGACGACGAGCTGCGGCGTCACCGTCCCGTTCCAGTGGTTGGCGGACAGGCGGAAGGCGACGTCGTAGGCCCCCGGCTGACGGTAGCGGTCGAGGGCAGAGCCCCGTCCGAAGGCGATCGCGCCCGAACGGGCGCCTGCCGCCGTGACCGCCAGCCGCAGGTGCTTCCCCTCGCCGATGGCCGCGAAGTCGGAGAGCTCGGCGCCGACCGCGAGCAGCGTGACGCCCGGGTTTCCGAGGCCGAAGGGCGCCAGGCGTTCGAGCTCCTCACAGAGCTCGAGGGTCAGCTCGCGGCCGCGCACGACCGCGTCGACCGGCGTGACCCGCCTGAGATCCTCCGAGGAGAGCACGCCCGCCGCATGCTCGGCGAAGGTCTCGGCGAAGGCGGCGACGTTGTCTGGCGCGATCGAGAGGCCGGCCGCGGCGCGGTGGCCGCCCCAGCGTCCGAGCAGGTGCGAGCAGGCGCCGAGCGCGCCGTGGAGGTCGAAGGACGACACCGAGCGGCCCGAGCCGACCCAGTCCTCGCCGGTCTCCCCGCCCGCGATCAGCACCACGGGCCGGCGGAAGCGCTCGACGAGCCGGGACGCGACGATGCCGATGACGCCGCGATGCCAGTCCTCCCCGGCGATCACGTAGCCCAGGCGTGCGCGCTCCGGCTCCCGCCACTCCTCAACCTGGCGGATCGCGTCGCGAAGAATGCGATCCTCGACCGCTTGGCGGTCGCGGTTCAGAGCTTCGAGCTCGCCCGCCAGCCGCCGGGCCTCGGCGTCCTCGTCCGTGAGCAGGAGCTCGAGCGCGGCACCGGGGTGTCCGAGCCGCCCGGCCGCGTTGATCCGCGGCGCCAGCCTGAACGCGACCGCGCCCGTATCGACCGTCGCCGGGTCGACGCCGCTCACGCGCATGAGGGCCTGCAGGCCTGGCTTGTCCGTCCGCCCGAGCCGTCGCATGCCGGCTGCCACGAGCGCGCGGTTCTCGTCGCGCAGGGGAACGACGTCGGCGACCGTCGCGAGGGCGACGAGATCGACATGGCGGTCCAGGCCCTCCACGCCCAGCGCCTCGAGCAGCTTGAAGACGACCCCTGTGCCGCAGAGCTCGGGGAAGGGATAGTCGGACGGCCTCGTGGCGACGATCGGACAGTCGGGGAGGGTCTCACCCGGCCGGTGGTGGTCGGTGACGATCACCTCGAGCCCGGCAGCCCGAGCCTCCGCGACCTCCTCGACGGCGGTGATCCCGCAGTCGACAGTGAGGACGAGCGCGCACTCCTCCTCGGCCAGTCGCGCCAGCGTGTCCCGCGAGACCCCGTAGCCTTCCTCGAAACGGCTCGGAAGGTGCCAGTCGACGTTCGCGCCGAGGCCTCGCAGAGCCGTGACGGCGAGCGCGGTCGCGCAGATCCCGTCCACGTCGTAGTCGCCGTGCACGCAGATCCGTCCGCCCGCCGCGATCGTCTCGCGGATCAGTGCACTGGCCGTCTCCACGTCGCCGAGCAGGAACGGGTCGTGCCCGGGCGGCTCCGCGGCCAGGAAGGCCCGCGCCGACTCGGGGTCGCCGTAGCCCCGCCGGACGAGGACGGCTGCCGTCGCGTCACCGACGCCGAGCGCCTTGGCGAGCTCCCGTACCTCCCCGCGGGGGCACGGACGCATCGTCCAGGTGCCCTCGTACATCGAGTTCCACCGTAGGGCCACGATCGGACGGACCGGCTCCTGAAGCGGCCTCAGAAGGGCACGGCTATGCTCAGAACGGGGTGAGCGAGACGAACTACACGTCCGGGGACGACTACGTCGTCGAGTTCCTCGGGTACCGGTTCAGCTTCAACGCGATCGACTTCGAGCAGCGCGTCAACGCGGCGGCGGTGCGGCTCCGGCTCGTCGAGCCGGGGGAGCTCGAGGAGGCGGAGACGTCCGACCTCGTCGAGCTGACCGCCCACGGCCGGATCGACGATCCGCAGAGCGGCCTCGGGGAGTACCTCGTTCGCCATTGGGAACGGGTCGCCCTCGTGAACGACGAGTCGCTCGTCTACTGGCTCCGCAAGCTCATCTTCCGCGGCGCTTGGCTCGACCAGCGCGTGAAGGACAACCTCCTGGAGGTCGACTGGGACGGCGACACCGCCGAGTTCGGCTACCGCGAGCCGGACGGCGGCCGAGCCCTGCTCGAGCTCGCGCCCGTGCCGTCCTGGCATGAGCTCCAGTTCAGGCGCTGATCACGGGTAGTCGACGAACACAGTCGCCGGCAGCCGGCTGTGCCGCCCGACGAGCTCCGCGCTGACAGTCCAGAGCGCATAGCACCAACGGCCGCTCGCTGGCTCCTCCCAGTCGTCGGCCGACCCAATGACGCCCGGCACGGTGTCGATGCTGTCGACGTACCAGGCGCTCGGGTCGTTTACGGCCTGCGGGCAGGTGTCGGCTTTCCGCGTGATGAGCACCGTATCTGCGTACGGATTAGGCGACGTCGTCCAATCGAGCCTGACGGGGGGTCCGGCAGGCGGATTGACCTCCGCCATCACGCCGGTCGGCGGCAGGAACATGTCCGTGTAGTCCATCCACGCCGTTACCGAAGCGCCGGTGCGACCGTCAGTTCCGACCGACCAGAACGCATAGCAGTAGGAGCCGGTTTCGAGCGGTTGCTCGCCTGCGTCCTCAAAGGAGTCCAGCGACCCAGGAGCACCCCCGAGCGTGAACGATTCGTCGCCGTCCGCCTCACCGGTCGGGCAGGTCCCGCGCTTGCGCACGACGAGCACGTAATCGAAGTTGGGACTCGATGTGTTCCGCCATTCGAGAAGGGCGTCGGCACCCGTGGGCGGATTCGGCGTGACCCGGACGTCGGTTGGAGGCGGCGGAGGCGGATGGACCCAGCAGTACTCTGGGCGGGGTTCCTGCACGATGCCCCCGTAGCGCCGGACGGCGCCACGCGCGTCGTCTCGCTCGAGCAGCCGGCAACGCCATTGGCCCGGCTCGGACGTATCCGGGCACCTTGACCAGAGGATCGAGTTCATGGTCGCGCACCGGCGATCCTCATGACCGAGCCCGAGGATGTGACCGAGCTCGTGCGCGAGAATGCCAGCCGCGATGAAGCGGTCGCAGCCCCGGTTGATGAATACTCTTCCGCCCCCGGCGCGGCGGGGAACGAAGCCGATCGTCGCCCACCCCGCGCAGCCGATCGAACGGCGCTGGGGCCTGACGAGCACCTGGGCCCTGCTCTTCGACTTCTGCTCGAAGCGAAGGCGCGTGCCGCTCTGGTTCCAGGCCTCCACGGCCCGGGCAAGCGACCATGCGTACGCAGGCGCGAGGTTGTGGTAGGTGATCGTCCGCGTCGGCCAGCGTTGGCCTTCTATGACGTACGCGTCGGCGCGCGGCGCCCAGGTCGCCCCGGCCGCGAGCACGAGCGCGCAAAGAAGCACCGCCCAAGTGGGCCTACCTGCACCCCCCGCGCGCCACCGCCGTTCCATAACCGCAGTCCTTCTCGGGCGCGCACAGTGTGGCAGAGGGCGGTTCGCATCTCAACCACCGGTTCAGGCGCAAGAACAGCGAGGGGCCGGCTTGCGCCGGCCCCTCGTGTGCTGCCTGAACCGTCGTCTGGTCTAGGGCGCCGCCTGTGCGTTGATCTGCGCGAAGGTGTTGAAGTTCCCCTTCCCCTTCACGCCGTTCACGACGTTCGTCGAGGACGCGAACGTGATGATCGCATGCGCGACCGCGTCCGACATCTGGTCGAGCCCCACCGGGCCGAGGCCCGGAGGCGTGGAACCAGGTCCGGCGCCGCTTCCGGCGAACGTGTCGCAGGCCTGGTGGTAGCAGGGATCGAATGCCACGCCGGCGAGACCGCCGTAGATGGCTGCCTGCGCGGCCGTCTTCGTCCCCTCAGCGCCGGTGAACAGACCGCCCGCGGGAACGCCGGCCTCGATGAACGGTCCGTAGTCGGAGCGCCCGTCGAAGGCCGTGGGCTCGTTCGCGAGGCCTTGTGCCGCGAAGTAGCCGGTGAAGACCTGCTCGATCGCGGCTGACCCGGGCGGGCCGGCCGTGCCGGTGGGAGAGCCGTCGCCGTCGTAGACGAAGCGGACGAAGTTCGGCGAGCCGACCATGTCGAAGTTGAGCATGAGCGCGATGTCGTCCAGCTCCTCTGGGGAGAGGGAGGCAACGTACTCGCCGGAGCCGATGAGACCCTCTTCCTCGGCGCTGAACCAGATGAAGCGCACCTTGTTGCGCGGGCTCACCTTCGTCATCTGCTCCGCAACCTCGAGGATCGTCGCCGAGCCGGAGCCGTTGTCGTTGATGCCGGGCCCCGTGTCGACGCTGTCGAGGTGGGCGCCGAAGACGACGGTGTTGCTCGGATCGCCTCCGGGCGACTCGGCGATCACGTTTCGAGTCGGCACGATCGCCGCGAACATGTCCACTTCGACGTGGACGGTCACGCCGGTCGCACCGTTCGTGACCCCGTTGCTGAGCTGGTTGCCGACGGCAAACGTCGACTCGACGACGGGCAGCGTCATCTGCGGCGGGCCCAGCGTGCCGTTGATGATGCCGGAGCGAGCCGGTGTGTTCCCCTCGTTGAAGATGATGACCGCGGACGCCCCGGCGGCCTGCGCGTTCTCGGCCTTGAGCCGGAACGTGCACGTCCCCCGCTGGATCAGCGCGATCGACCCTGCCGGGAAGCCGGCGAAGTCGGTCGCCTCGCAGCCGCTGTTCGACCCACCCACCGGCGGGATCAGGAGGTCGACGGCGGTCACGGCGGCGGTAACGTCGCCGCTTCCGGAGTAGCTCATACTCTGGAACTCGACGCCGTTCACGAACGTCTGGGAGATCGGGCTGATCTCCTGGAGGACGGGCGGCGTCGCGTCATACACGAGCTCGAACTCGAACTCCTGGAAGCTCACGTCGTACCCGGCCGCGGCCGCCTTCTCCGCTACGTAGTCCGCGGACTCCTCGTAGCCCGGCGTGCTCGCGAGTCTGTTGCCGCCGTTGGCGTCTGCGAACGCCTGGAAGGCGGCCTGGTGCTCGCGGATTCCGGCCAGCGTCACGGCTGTACGGAGCTTCGGCGAGTTGTTGTTGTTGGGAGCCGCTGTCGCTGCGGTCGCAACGGCGAGCGCCCCCAGGATGGCGGCAAGCGCGGCCGCCCCGAATCGTCTCTTTCTCACTGTCCCTCCCCAGTAGGTGATTGTCCCGGGGCG
>Ga0209853_1000454_pt1 | contig 11438 bp, 11 predicted proteins | sample GWRWS1_30_40_FD_187224 | JGI IMG/M metagenome (GOLD analysis project Ga0209853, IMG submission 187224) | Riverbed sediment microbial communities from areas with vegetation nearby in Columbia River, Washington, USA - GW-RW S1_30_40 (SPAdes)... | ecosystem: Environmental > Aquatic > Freshwater >...
TCAAGAATGAAGGCCATCATCCCGGTCGCGGGGTTCGGAACGCGCCTGCGTCCTCATACGCATACCCAGCCAAAAGCCCTCATGCACGTCGCGGGCAAGCCCATCCTTGCGCACATCATCGACGAGCTGGCGGATGCGGGCGTGGATGAGGTTGTCCTTGTCGTGGGCTACCTTGGCGAGAAGATCGAGGCCTACGCGCGGGAGCACTACACGAGTATCAAATTGCACTTCGTGGTGCAGGACGAGCCGCTCGGCAACGGGCACGCCGTCTACGTGGCGCGGGAGCACCTCGACGGCCCCCCGGTCATCGTCATTTTCGGTGATACGATTATCAAGGGCGACCTCTCGGGACTCCTGCGCAGCCAGGAGTCGCTGGCGGGGGTCAAGGAAGTCGACGACCCGCGCCGCCTGGGCATCGTGGAACTGGACGGCCGGGGCTTCATCCGGCGTTTCGTGGAAAAGCCAGAGCAGCCGTCGACCAACCTGGCGTTGATCGGTATCTACCACATTCGCAACTCTGCGGCGCTGCGCAAAGCGCTGGACCGCCTGGTGCGTGAGAATCAACAGGCGCGCGGCGAATTCTGGCTGGCCGATGGGCTGCAGCTGATGGTGGATTCCGGCGAGAAGATGCGCACCTTCCAAATGGAGCATTGGTACGATTGCGGCACCGCCCCGGCGCTCCTCCAGGCCAACCACGATCTTCTCGAGCTCACGCCCCCGGAAAGCGCCATGGCCAACGATACATCGGTGGTCATACCACCTACCTATGTCAGTTCCAGCGCCGAGATCCACGGCTCCGTGGTTGGGCCGTATGTCTCGATCGCCGAGGGCGCCCGGGTCATCAACTCCGTCATTCGGGACTCCATCGTGAACGCCCACGCAGAGGTCGAGGACGCGCTCCTCGAGCACTCCATCGTCGGCGAACGGGCCGTCGTCAAGGGCCGGCCGGCCCGTGTCAACGTGGGAGATTCGTCCGCAATCGAGCTGACCTGATTCCTGGATTGACTCGCCTGCCGCCCCCACGGTAAGATAAAGCGCTTATGAATACGCTCCTTCCAACTGACGTCAAGAAGAACCACCAGTGGCACGTGGTGGATGCCGACGGCCAGGTGCTCGGACGGCTGGCGACGCGCGTGGCGACCTTGTTACGCGGCAAGCACAAGCCTCTATACACGACGTTCCTCGATGTCGGCGACGGCGTCATCGTCATCAACGCGGAGAAAATCCGCGTAACGGGCCGGAAGGCCCAGCAAGAGAAGGTGTACCGGCACTCGGGCTATCCCGGCGGTCTGCGCACGGACTCGCTGGGGACTCTGCTGAAGGAGAAGCCCGAGCGTGTCATCTCCGACGCGGTGCGGGGCATGCTGCCGCAGACCCGGCTCGGCGAGCGCATGATCCGGCGGCTACGGGTCTATAAGGGCGCGGAGCACGCGCATGCGGCGCAGAAGCCCACGAAAGCAGAAGTGACGAGGTGAGCGCGGTGGCAGTCGAGACGATCGCCAACGGAACCGGCCGGCGGAAGAACGCGGTGGCTCGTGTCCGCCTGGTGCCGGGAAGCGGCAAGATCATGGTGAACGGAAAGCCGGCCGAGCAGTACTTCCCCCGCCAGGCGTTGCAGACGATCCTGCAGCAGCCGTTTGCCGCGGCCAATACGGTCGGCCGCTACGACGTGGTGGCCACGGTCATCGGCGGCGGCATCGCGGGGCAGGCGGGCGCCGTGCGCCACGGCATCGCCCGCGCGCTCGCACGCAGCGACGAGTCGGTCAAGTCGCCCCTGCACAAGGAAGGCCTGTTGACGCGCGATCCCCGGATGAAGGAACGCAAGAAGTACGGCCGGAAGCGGGCGCGGAAGGGCTTCCAGTACTCGAAGCGGTAAGAGCAACTTACGGGAGAGGAGCAGGAAGGCAGAGACCCGCCTATTTCGGGTCCCTGCCTTCCTGTTTTTGTCAGAAGGTCTACGGAGTGCGACGGTGAGGGCATGGCACAGGTACCGGCGAGGTATCGATGCGCGCGATCGCGTCCATCACGGGCACCCTGTTGCTCCTCACGTCACTCTGGTTGACTGTGCCTGAGACCGCCTCCGCCCGCCCGCTTACACACACCGTCCGGCCTGGCGAGAATCTCTACCGCATCGCGCTGCGCTACGGCGTCACCGTTGAGGCCATTGCCCGCGCGAACGGCCTCAGCGATCCCGAACGGATCCGGGCGGGTCAGGTCCTGACCATTCCCACAGCCGGCAACAGCGGGGCCGCGCGCTCGCACATCGTGCAGCGCGGAGACACCCTTTCCAGCATCGCACGCCGGTACAGAACCTCGGTGGAAGCGCTCCAGGCAGCGAATGCGCTCCGCTCCGATCGCATCCGGCCGGGTCAAACCCTAACAATCCCACGGGGTCTTGCGGTGTTGCCGCCGCCCGAGGTCGGCACACGGGTCGTCGCGCCCCAGCCGCTGCGGATCAGGCGCGGGCCGAAGTCATTCTTCGCCACCCTCGCGCTCGTCGCCGCAGAAACACCGTTAGAGATTCTGCGTGAAGACAACGCATGGTACGAAGTCCAGCTTCCGGACGGAGAGACCGGCTGGGTGCACCAGGACGACCTGCGGATCACTGAGAGGCCGGGTGCCGCCGGCGGTCAATCGTCGATTCGCGGCGGAGACATCGCCAGGGAGGCGATACGCTACCTGGGCACGCCGTATCGCTGGGGTGGACAGACCAGCGGCGGGGTGGACTGTTCGGGCTTTGTCTTTATCGTCTTCAGCCGCGTACCGGGGATGGCGCGCCTGCGCTCCTACGATTATTTTCAGATGGGCGCTCCGGTGCAGGCCGCCAACCTGTTGCCGGGCGATCTTGTGTTCTTCACGACCTACGCCCCCGGCCCGTCGCACGTCGGCATCTACCTCGGCGACGGGAAGTTCATCCATGCTGCCTCCGGCGCCAGGCGTGTGATGATGAACGCGTTGGACGATCAGTACTACGCCACGCGCTACCTCGGCGCGCGCCGCATCCTCAACCCCTAACCACACCATACATCTCGCACGGGGGGAAGGCCGCCTCCGCCCCAGAAATTGCTGAGTCGTGGCTCGACGTGTCTTGATCCTCGGCGCAGGCGGACGCGACTTTCACAACTTCAACGTCTTCTACCGGCCGCGGCCCGAGTATGAGGTCGTCGGATTCACCGCCACACAAATTCCGGACATCGAAGGTCGAATCTACCCCAGCGCGCTCGCGGGAGCGCGCTATCCAAACGGCATCCCGATCTATCCTGAAGAGGATCTCGAGCAGCTCGTCAGGCAGCTGCGCGTCGATGAGGTCATCTTCGCCTACAGCGACGTCTCTCATGAGCACGTCATGCATCTCGCCAGCCGCGCCATAGCCGTCGGCGCCAGTTTCGGGCTGCTCGGTCCGGATGCGACCATGCTCACCTCCCGCCGTCGCGTCGTGAGTATCGGTGCCGCGCGCACCGGCGCCGGGAAGAGCCAGACCACCCGCCGGGTGGCCGGCATTCTCAAGCAGCTCGGCATGCGCACCGCGGTGATCCGGCACCCCATGGCCTACGGCGACTTCATCCGCCAGAGGGCCCAGCGTTTCGCGACGTTCGAGGACCTGGACCGGTATGAGGTGACCATCGAGGAGCGCGAGGAGTACGAGCCCCACATCCAGCAAGGCACCATCGTCTACGCCGGCGTGGACTACGCCGATGTCGTACAGATGGCGGAGCCGGATGCGGACGTGCTCATCTGGGACGGTGGGAACAACGATTTCCCCTTCCTGCGGACCAACCTCCACATCGTGCTTCTGGATCCCCACCGTGCCGGGCACGAGCTGCGCTACCATCCGGGCGAAGCGAACCTGCGGATGGCGAACGTCGTCGTCATCAACAAGGTGGACACGGCGAAACCCGACGACGTGATGACCGTCCGCACGAACGCGGCGCGCGTGAACCCGCAGGCCACCATCGTCGAGGCCGCCTCACCCGTGACGGTCGATGACCCGTCACAGATCCGCGGGCGGCGGGCCCTGGTGGTCGAGGACGGCCCGACGCTGACTCACGGCGGGATGGCCTTCGGTGCGGCGACACTCGCGGCGCGCAATCATGGAGCCCGCGAGCTCGTCGATCCACGGCCGCACGCCGTCGGCAGCATCCGCGAGGTGTTCGAACACTTCCCGCACCTGGGGCCGGTGCTGCCCGCGATGGGGTACGGCGCGGAACAGACCCGCGAGCTGCAGGAGACGATCGAACGGGCCGACGCCGACGTCGTCGTGATCGGCACGCCGGTGGACCTGCGCCGGGTCATGGCGCTGCGCACGCCCGCGGTTCGCGTGCGGTACGAGCTCGAGGAGCGAACGCGACCCGATCTGGAGGATATTCTTCGAGCCTGGTGGGAAAAGTAGGTCAGCCATGCTGAGCGGACGCGATTTCCTTTCGATGGACGACCTCACCGCGGAAGAGATCCGTGCAGTGCTGGAGCGGTCCGGCGACCTGAAGCGGCGTCTCCACGCGGGCGAGTCCCCCCCGGTCCTCGCGGGGAAGACGCTGGCGATGATCTTTGAGAAGCCCTCGTTACGCACCCGGGTTACCTTTGAAGTCGGGATGCGGCAGCTCGGGGGCCACGCCATCTACCTGTCGCCGCAGGACATCCAGCTCGGCACGCGCGAGAGTACTCCCGACGTCGCGCGGAATCTCTCCCGCTGGGTCAACGGGGTCATGGCGCGCACTTTCGCGCATCGAACGGTCCAGGATCTGGCAGAATATGCGACGGTGCCCGTTATCAACGGCCTCTCGGACCGCGAGCATCCCTGTCAAATCCTGGGAGATCTCCTGACAATCCAGGACCACGCACGCCGACTGAACGGCGTGCGTGTAGCATGGGTGGGCGACGGGAACAACGTCTGCCACTCGCTGCTGTTGGGCGGCGCGAAGGTGGGCATACACCTGGCGGTGGCCACACCGCCCGGGTACGAACCCGCGAATGAGATCATTTCCCGCGCCAGAAGCCTTGCCGCGAAATCTGGGGGCAGTATCTCAGTAGGCCATGATCCCAACGAGGCCGTGCGCGGGGTGGACATCATCTACACGGACGTGTGGGTGAGCATGGGGCAGGAAGCAACACGCGCGGAGCGCCTCAAGGCATTTGCCGGATTCCAGGTCGATGGCGCGCTCCTACGGGCGGCAGGGCCACAGGCGAAGGTCATGCACTGCCTGCCCGCGCACCGGGGCGAGGAGATCACCGACGAGGTGCTGGATGGGCCGAGGTCCATTGTGCTGGATCAGGCGGAGAACCGCCTGCACGCGCAAAAGGGCTTGCTGGCGATGATACTCTAACAGCGAAGACCATGCCCGTTCAGATCCGGCTCCTCGACATCCTTGATATCCTGATCGTCGCGGTCCTCCTCTACCAGTTGCTGCTGCTCATCCGAGGCACACGGGCGGTGCAGCTGGTGACCGGGTTGGGCGTGCTCTTCGGCGTGTATGGGATCGCCCGTTACCTCGGACTGTACACGTTGCAGTATCTGCTGCAATACCTCGGCGTGGTCATTCCAATCGCCCTGCTCGTGATCTTCCAGCCGGAGCTGCGGCGCATGCTGGAGCAGCTGGGCCGGGGCGGCGTCCTGGTTACCGGCTTGCTCCCGCATGGACTGGGGCGCGAGGAGGCGATCCGGCTCGTTAACGACGTCTCCCGTGCCAGCCGCGTGCTGGGGCTGCGGAAGATCGGGGCGTTGATCGTGCTCGAGCGGAATACCGGGCTGACCGATTTCATCGAGACTGGGATCAAAGTGGACGGGGTCGTCACCGTCCAGCTGCTGATCAACGTCTTCTTCCCGAACTCTCCCCTGCATGACGGCGCGGCCATCATTCGCGGCAACCGCATCATGGCGGCCGGCTGCTTACTCCCGCTCAGCGAGAATCCCGCGCCCAGCCGCACGCTGGGCACCCGTCACCGGGCGGGCCTCGGGATCTCCGAGCAAACCGATGCGTTGGCCATCATTGTCTCCGAGGAGACGGGAACGATCTCGCTGGCGCGTGACGGCGAGCTGGTCCGCGGTCTGTCCGAGGAGGAGCTGAAGGCGTCCCTGCTCGAGCTGTTCACGCCTGAGCCGCCCCGCGCGAGATCTCGATGGCGCTGGTGGCGCCTCGCCCCGCGCACATGAGAATGCGCCGGATCCTCAACGAACAGACGCTGCTGGCCGTCCTGTCCTTCATTATCAGTGTGTCGTTGTGGGCATACGTCACGTCGACGCGGACGGAGCGTTCGCCGCAGGCCACGACGAAGGCGGTGCCCGTGGTGCCCGCCATCGTCGGCGAACCGGCCTACGGTTACAGCTTGCTCGGGATTCGCATCACGCCGCAGACGGTCGTCATCTCAGGCCCGCCGGGCCTCCTCGCGCAGGTGGAGACCGTCAGCACCGAGCCGGTGAACATCGCGGGCGTGACGCGCGACTTCGTCCAGGAGGTCGCAGTCGTTGCGCCGCTGCAGATCCGGACGACAGAGCGCGTGCGCGTTGCGGTGCAGGTGGTCCCCGCAGTCGCCGTCACCACGGTACGGGGCATCCGTGTCCAGAAGCCTCGGGCGCCACGCGGCCTCGTGGTCGAGCTCCAGCCCAGTCTTGTCATCGTGCAGGTGCAGGGGCCGGTGACGCTGGTGAACCGGCTGCGCGCCTCCGACTTCTCGGCGCATCTGGACGGGCTGGATTTTTCTGAAGGGCGCCAGCGGGCGCAGGTGAGGGTGCAGGCGCCGCCACAGGTTGAGGTGCTCAGCATCACTCCGGCCGGCGTGACGGTGACGGTGAAAAAGGGAAGCTGAGCATGGGACGCTTGTTTGGGACCGACGGCATCCGCGGCATCGCCAACGTCGACCTGACGCCTGAGCTGGTGTTCAAGGTCGGACGGGCGGCCGCACACGTGCTCGGGGGCAATGACGGACGCTTTGTGATCGGCCGCGACACTCGAGTTTCGGGGGAGATGCTGGAAGCTGCCCTTGTCTCGGCGATCTGCTCGACGGGTGGACACGTACTGCGTGCAGGCGTCGTGCCGACACCGGCCGTCGCGTATCTGGGTCGGACTCACGAGGCGGTTGCCGTGGCAATCTCGGCGTCGCACAATCCGGTGGCTGACAATGGGATCAAATTTTTCGCCTCCGACGGTTTCAAGCTTCCGGATGCTGTGGAGGATGCCATCGAAGCGGCGATGGACCGTGATGACCTGCGCCGCGCGATTGGCCCGGACGTGGGGCGCGCGGAAGATCTCACCGATGCGGTGGAGAGTTACGTGGACTTCGTGGCCGGGCTGGCCACGGTCGCACCGGCAGGTCTGCGGGTCGTCGTCGATTGCGCGCACGGCGCGGCCTGTCCCGTCGCACTGCCCCTCTGGCAGCGGCTCGGCGCGACGATCATACCCATCAACGATGCGCCCGACGGGCTGCGCATCAACGTGCGGTGCGGCTCCACGCATCCCGACGTTGTGCGCAAAGCGGTTCTGGACCACGGCGCCGACGTCGGCTTTGCTCATGACGGGGATGCCGACCGCGTTATCGCCGTAGATGAGACGGGCCGTCTTGTGGATGGTGATGGGATTCTGGGCCTGTGCGCGGCGCATCTGGCGGGCCGGGGCGGACTGAACGGCGCCGTCGTTGTGGCGACCGTCATGTCCAACCTCGGGTTGGAGGTGGCGCTTGCACGCTCAGGCATCCGTCTCGAACGCACCAGGGTCGGCGACCGTTACGTGCTGGAGCGGATGCGGGAACTCGGGGCAAGTCTGGGAGGCGAGCAGAGCGGTCACGTCGTCTTTCTCGACCACGCCACGACCGGCGACGGTCTCGCCACCGCAGTGCAGGTGGTCAACGTGATGATGGAGACCGGCAAGCGTCTGTCCGAACTCGCCGCCCCGATCGAGCGATATCCCCAGGTGCTGAAGAACGTCCGGGTCACGTCGCGCGAGGCGGTTGGATCGAATGCGGCGGTTCAGGCCGCGGTGGGCGAGGCGGAGCGGCGGCTGGGCAGCCGCGGCCGCGTGCTGGTCCGGCCGTCCGGCACCGAGCCTCTTGTCCGCGTGATGGTTGAGGCGGAAGATGCAGGCGAGGCAGAGTTGCTGGCCGACCACCTCGTTGACGTGATCGGACGGGCGATCGGCGCACCGGTTTCGTGACCGTTCCACCCCCGGGATCCTTCTTCTTAATAGGGGTTCGCGTCCATCGGCTGACGATGGACGAGGCGGTTGCATCTGTACGATCGCTGGTGCAGTCCGGCGGGTCCCATCACGTCGTAACGCTCAACGTCACGATGCTTGGACGAGCCGCACGCGACGAGGGCTTTCGCCGAATCGTCAACAGCGCAGCGCTTGTGACGGCAGACGGTATGGGAACGCTTTTGGTCGGCCGCATCCTCGGCGTGCGTTTCCCCGAACGCGTAGCAGGAGTTGACCTGACGGACCGGCTCTGCGCCATGTGCGCGACTGAGGGATTTCGTGTGTTTTTCTTCGGGGCCGCGCCCGGCGTGGCCGAAGCGGCAGCAGAACGATTACGACAACGCCATCATGGGCTGCGCGTTGCGGGAAGCCGCCACGGATATGTGCCGGCCGAGGAAGTGCCACAGGTTGTCGCGCAGATCCGCAGCAGCGCTCCCGACCTGTTGCTCGTGGCGCTCGGATCGCCCAAGCAGGAGGAATGGCTCGCGCGCCATCTTGCGGCTTCGGGGGCCCGGGTCGGGATTGGCGTGGGTGGGAGCTTTGACGTCTACGGCGGCCGGTTGAACCTTGCCCCGCAATGGATCCGGGCCATCGGCCTGGAGTGGCTGTATCGCATCCTGCGGGAACCCCGCCGCTGGCGGGCGGCCGCCGCGATCCCAGGGGTCATCGCGCTGGCGGTAAAGGAGCGGTTGAGCCGGAGGTGGAAATCGACCAAAACAGGGTAGAAGAAAGAGCAGACGGGAGGTGAGACTGAAACACAGTCGGTGCCACAGCGCCTGACCCCTGTCGCACACTTGCGGCGGGGGTGACGAGGGAGGGGAACTCGAAAGTTTCGGCGGGTGACCCTAGGCCCAGTTCCGGGCCTGCACCGGCCCCGGCTCCCGCCGGGGTCAAGGCGGCTCACAAACCCGGAGGTAACTCCGGCCCAGAAGGCCGTCCAGGAACGCTGGTCTCGGGAGCGCGGAGTTCCCAGATCTGGAAACATTCACCAGACACACAGCACATACTATTGCCGCCCTGTTTCACAGGGCGGCTACTGGAGGACGTCTATGTGCGGCATCATGGGCTACATCGGCCATCGTGATGCCCTCCCGATCTTGCTGGACGGCCTGCGCCGGCTCGAGTATCGCGGCTACGATTCGGCCGGAGTGGCGGTGCTCGGCAACGGGCACATCGAAGTCCGCAAGACGGCGGGGAAACTCTCGAGGCTGGAAGACGTTACCCGTTCGGAATCGCTGCTGGGCTCCGTGGGAATCGGTCACACCCGGTGGGCGACCCACGGCCTGCCCACGGACGAGAACGCCCATCCCCACAGCGATTGCACGGGCCGCGTCGTGGTGATCCATAACGGGATCATCGAAAACTTCCTGTCCCTCAAGGAGGCTCTCGCGGCGCGGGGCCATACCTTCCGCTCAGACACCGACACCGAAGTGCTGGCGCATCTGATCGAGGAGCAATTGGGCGCGAGCCCGGGGACCGCAATCCCCCTCGAGGATGCCGTGCGCCGGGCCGTCAGCCAGACCAGCGGCGCCTACGCCATCGTGGTGATGACCAGCGACCAGCCCGATCGCATCGTGGCCGTGCGTCAGATCAGCCCACTCATCGTGGGATTGGGCAAGGGCGAGACCATTCTCGCCTCCGATATTCCGGCGTTGCTGTCGCATACCCGGGACGTGCTCATCATTGAGGACGGCGAGATGGCCATCTTGACGACAGCCGGAGCCACGATCCAGATGCTCGACGGAACCCCGGTGCGCAAGCGCCGGCAGCGGATCACGTGGAACGCTGAGATGGCGGAGAAGGGCGGCTTCCCGCACTTCATGATCAAGGAGATTCATGAGCAGCCGCAGGCGCTGCAGGATACCATGATGGGGCGCCTGGACGCTGAGGGGAAAGTCGAGCTGGACGGCGTCGCCTACACGACTGAACAGATCGGCCGGCTGCAGAAGGTCTGGATCATGGCCTGCGGGACGGCCTATCACGCGGGCCTGGTGGGCCGCTGGCTAATCGAACACTGGGCGAAGATCCCTGTGGAGCCGGACTTCGCGAGCGAGCTGCGGTATCGGGATCCGCTCATCGCTCCTGACACCCTGGCCATCGCGATCAGCCAGTCCGGCGAGACGGCGGATACGCTCGCCGCCGTGAGGGAAGCCCGGCAGCGCGGCGCACGAGTGCTGGCGGTGACCAACGTCATCGGCAGCACGCTCTCACGCGCCGCTGAAGACGTGCTCTATATCCGTGCCGGTCCTGAAATCGCGGTGGCCAGCAGCAAGGCCTACATCACGATGCTCGTGGGGCTCCAGATGCTGGCCCTCGACCTCGCCCTGCGGCGCGGCACGCTCACACCGGGGGCGGCCTCGGCCATGATCCGGAAGATGAAGATGCTGCCGGCGAAGGCGCAGGAAGTGCTCAACCGCGAGGACGAGGTGCGCGAGCTGGCCGAGCGTCTGGCGATGTCCGAGCACGTATTCTTCATCGGCCGCGGGCTCGACTACGCGGTAGCGATGGAAGGCTCACTCAAGCTGAAGGAGATCTCCTACGTCCACTCCGAGGCGCTGGCCGCCGGCGAGCTCAAACACGGCACGCTCGCCCTGGTGACCCAGGGCATGCCGGTCTTTGCCCTCGTCACGCAGCGGCATGTGTACGAGAAAACGCTGTCGAACATTCAGGAAGTGAAAGCACGGGGCGGACAGGTCATCGCTGTGGCGTACGACGGCGACACGGAGATCACGAAGCACGCCGACACGGTGTTGCGCATTCCGGAGACGGACGACATGCTGGCGCCGGTGCTCGCGATCATCCCGCTGCAGCTGCTGGCGTACCATGTCGCCCGCGTGCGCGGCAACGACATCGACCAGCCGCGCAACCTCGCCAAGAGCGTGACCGTGGAGTAGGGGGACCGGACGGTGGTGGATGAGGAGCTGCTGAAGATCCTGGCCTGCCCGTTGGACAAAGCGCCTGTCGAGCTGCGCGGGGATCATATTGTGTGCACCCAGTGCGGGCGGCGCTACCCGATCCGCGAGGGCATTCCTGTCATGCTCATCGACGAGGCGGAATTGCCGCGCTGACCGCCAGGGCCTGACCGCCTCGGACATCGCGAACGCCGCGGGGACCATCCCTGCGGCGTTTGTATTTTCGCCGCACGGTGTCGCAGTGTTGAACTTTATTGACCTACTGAAAAAGGCAAGGATTGCATGACGGAGTGGCGAATGGCGGGCACGCGGGCGCAGGGGGGAGCCTCAATCCATTTCCAGGAGG
>Ga0209853_1000457_pt1 | contig 11417 bp, 15 predicted proteins | sample GWRWS1_30_40_FD_187224 | JGI IMG/M metagenome (GOLD analysis project Ga0209853, IMG submission 187224) | Riverbed sediment microbial communities from areas with vegetation nearby in Columbia River, Washington, USA - GW-RW S1_30_40 (SPAdes)... | ecosystem: Environmental > Aquatic > Freshwater >...
TGGTCACACCGAATAATGTGACGCTCGTCACACGGGGGTTCTGGGTCAGTCGAGCTCGGGGAGGTCCAGGGGATCGGGGCGGGGCGTGCACGCGCCGCAAAACAGGGCATCCTCCACGACCAGTGCCCTGGTGACGTCGCCCCCCCGATACAGCTCGAGGACGTAGGGAAGCGTCTCGACGTGGTCCTCACAGATCCCCCGGCCGCAGAACCGGCACGTCCCGACGGCGGTCCTGCGACAGTGCCAGCAATCCATCCGCTCACTCCTCCCCTGGGCGGACTAATGCTGCCACGTTCGCTCCGCGCTCGACGACGGCTTCAGGGTCCCCTTCCGAAACGCCCCCGCCATCAGCCCGTCGAAGCCCTCCCGGTCCAGCCGGAACGCCCGGACCGGCGTCCTGGCCACCACGCTCGCCGTCCGGGGGACCTGCTGCAGGAGCGCGATCTCGCCGAAGTGCGCCCCCGGGCCGAGGGTCCGCACGAGCGTCCCGTCCTCGTGAACCTCCACCTGCCCCGAGCCGATGGCGTAGAAGGCGTCGGCAGCCTGGCCCTGTTCCATGATCGACTCGCCGGGAGCCACGTTCACCCACCGGCCGTGCTCCAGGACCTCGGACAGCTCGTCGGGCTCCAGCGCTGCGAATGCGCGAAGGGCGCGGAGCTCGGTCACCGCCTCGAGCGTCGGGGCGAACCCCGGCACGTGGACCATGTCGGCCAGCAGTCGCTCGAACGTGCCCTTGTCGATCTCGAACAGTTGCGCGTCCTCGATGGCCTCGACCGTCGCCGTGCGGGGGGCCGCCTCCGTCAGCCCCAGCTCGCCGAAAGACTCACCGGGCCCCAGGATCCGCAGGACCCGCCGGTCCCCGGTCCCTCGATCCTCCTCCACCACCTGGAGCGTCCCACGGCGGACGACATAGAACGCCTGGGCCCGGTCTCCTTGGCGGATCACGGGCTTTCCGGCCGGGAACGTCCGCAGTCGGACCCGCCCGGCGAGATCGGAGAGCACGTCCTCCGGCAGGTCCTCCAGGATCGGCAGCCGGTCGATGAGGTTGGCGGCCTCGACCCTCCACGACGTCTCCAGGCGGAACCGGACCTGCTCCCACAGGGCCCGCAGCTTCCGAAGGATCGCGCGCATCAGCTCGATCAGCGCCCGCAGGAGTGGACCGGTCACGAACGCGGTCAGGGCGAGCAGCAGGACGCGGCCCACAAACCCCCCGTTCCAGAGCTTGATCACGAGGCTGCCGAAGATCTCCCGCCAGAAGTAGAAGGAGGTGGCGAAAGCGAAGATCGTGAACGCCACACCGAGCGTCCCGTACAGGCCCAGGCCAACCTCCTGTTTGGAGAACCGTTCCCGGGCCCGGAGCTTCCTCCACAGGTCGTACCGGATGAACTGGAGCGACATCGGTCGCAGGTCGGGGACCTGGATCAGGTCCGAGAGGATCCAGTACCCGTCGAGCTCGAGCAGCGGCACGAGGTTCAGGAAGATCACGAAGTAGTTCAGGAGGGCGAACTTGTAGAGGAGCGGCGCGACGACCGAACCGGGGAACGCCCACACGATGGTTGCCGCCGCGCCGGCGATGATGAGCTCGGCGTAGGGACCGGCGAAGGACTGCACGATGCGCTGTCGCCGTTCCATCATCAGGCCGTCGGAGGAGTCGACGAAGAACGCGGGGGCGCCGAAGTAGATCATGAAGCCGGCGCTCTTCACCCGCCGTCCGTAGCGCACGAGCACGGTGGCGTGGGCCAGTTCGTGGGTGAACGTGAGTAAGTAATTCAGGACCAGGATGACGAGCGAGGTCGCCGCCGCGGACTCCCCGCCGATGCCGAACCGGCCCGAGCGGTACACCGCGATGAACGCGAAGAACCCGGCGATCGCGATCAGCCCGACCGACCACGCCACCCACCGCTTGAAGAACCATCGCAGGCCATTCCGGTAGAACCAGGCCACCATGTCCTGCGCCCCCGACCAGTCCACCGAAAGCGTCCGGACGAAATGGCGGCCCTTCTGCCGGGCCGCGGACATGGGATTCAGCGCCCGGCGGACGGCGCCCGCAGAGTCCACGAACCTCGTCTCCAGGAAGTTGCCCATCCGAAGCTGGCGCACCAGGTCGGCGACACCCGAGAGCTCCAGGTCACCCGACTCGCGGAACCGCTCGACCACGATCTCCCGCACGGTCCTCGAGCCGTCCATCAGCCACAGGAGCTCCACCTCTCCGGGCTCGAGCCGGTAGTGCAGCAGGTCCCTGGGGTTCGCTACGACCGCGTAGTCGTTGCCCCACCGAAGCGAGAACTGCTTGACCTCGACGTCCGGGGCGAGCTTGGGCCGGAACTCGGCGGGATCGACCTTCATCGCCAGGTCCTCCCACAGGCCGCCCTGGCCGTCCGAGGGCTGCGCAGCCACCCGGTCGGACAGGGTCCGCCACAGGCCGCTCGGCGATCGGCCGGCCGTCACGGGGCCGGGGTTTGGGCCCGGCGCTCCTCGTCCATCCGTCGCTGGATCGAGGAGTACACGGACAGGCGGGGTGGCGGCCTCCGCGACGACGCGAACAGGTTCCCCAGGAACGCCCCCCCGAGCAGCGCGACGCACACCGTGGCGATCACGGCCCCCCAGGAAACCCCACCGCCACCCCTCCCGGCCTGGAGGGTGCGGGTCACCGAGGTCGTCAGGCCGGCGTCGTCCGTCGCGGCGAGCCGGAACCGCGCGTCCGCCGGGATGCTTCGAAGGACGGTGGCCGTCGTGGCGAGCGAGAGATTCGCCCCTCCGGTCGTGACGACGACCTGCGCGCCGCTCACCCGGAGGTAGGAGCCGGCGACGAGCCCGCCGGTCCCGGCGAAGACCTGCTCGGCCCCGATGCCGAGCTCCTGCGCCTCCACGTCGTAGGAGATGGTCTCGACCGCTTCCCCGTCCACCACGAGCGAGACGTCCAGGAGATGCAGGCCCTGCCATCCGCCGACCTCCGCCGCATCGATCCGGAGCACCAGCCGGCCGCCCTGCGTGAGCTCCCCGGAGGCGCTCCCGTCGACCCTGGGCCCCTCCGTCGCCGCTCGGGCCACCGAGAGAGCGGACAGGGCCAGCAGGATGGCTGCGCCCGACAGGGCGCCTGCGCTCCCGGCACCTCGACCCCTCCTCATTGGCCGGGCCATCTTCATCCCCGCCCCCGGCGCGCCGCAAGGCCGGCCCGGCGTGCTTGGGGAGCTACGGAGGTGACGGACGGCACAAGGGGTCGGTGGCGCCGGTCACCGAAGCGGCCAGGGCCGCCGCCTACGCTCGGGCCGTCCGGAAGCACGACACGAAGGGCAGGAGGGGATGGAGATGCTGACCGGAGAGATGGCGAAGTACCGGATCGACGACCGGGTCCGCGAGGCCCAGGCCGAGCGCCTGGTCCGGTCGACCCGGGCCGGCAAGGCCGGGGAAGCCAGGAGCGGCGTCCGGCGCGTGGTGACGGCGGTCGCGACCGCGATCCTGTGGCCGATCAGGCACTGAGCGGCGACATCCGCCCGCCCGCGGGTGATGCGGGGCGGAGGGGTGCTTACCGCCTCCCCACCACCACCCGGGTCACCTTGAGGTCGCCGCCGGCCGTGCTCCGCACGTCCCGCAGGCCGTGGCGCCTGAGCACAGTGGCCACGGCCCGGGCCCGGTCCGGACTCACCTCGATCAGCAGCCAGCCGCCCGGCTTCAGCCATTCCCCGGCCTCCGCGGCGGCGCGATCGACGAGCCCCAGGCCATCGAGACTGTTGTCGGTGAGCGTGTGGGCCGGCTCGAACCGGCGGATCTCATCGGGCAGCTCTCGAAGCTCCCGACGTCCCACGTACGGCGGATGGAGGGTGATGACGTCGACCTTGCCCCAGACGTCTTTGGGCAGGCCGCCGAACAGGTCGCCGGTCACGAACGTCGCCCGCAGCTTCAACCGCGCCGCGTTCTCCCGGGCCACGCGGATGGCACGCGCCGACAGGTCCGAGCCGAACACCCGGACCCCTCGGGTCTCGTTGGCCACGGCCAGGGCAACGGTTCCCCCGCCGGTAGCCAGGTCGACCGCGATCGCCCGCCGCCGTCCTCGCAAGCGCCGAACGGCTTGCTCCGCAAGGAACTCGGTGGAGTCCCGAGGGACGAACACCCCGGGCTTGGCGATCAGCTGGATCCCCCGGAACTCGGCGTATCCCTCGATGAACTGGACCGGCTCGCCGTTCGCCCGGCGAGCCACCATGGTCTCGAACCGCCGGGCCACCCGTGCGGGGACCTCATCGCTGGGGTCGAGGTCGTCGACCTCCACCTGCATGGCGAAGGAGAGCAGCTCCTCCGATTCGATCTCCTCGCGGTCGCTCTGCCAGTGGTCGAGGGCGGGGGATGCCTTCAGGGTCTTCACCGCCCGCGCCAGGAGATCCTTCGCCTTCGCCATCGCCGACGAATCCTACCGACCTCGCCACGGGCTGACCGTCCGCACGCGGCGGCTAGAATCGCGTCGAGATGCCCCGCCAGGCAAGCGCCCCCTCGACCCGTAGAAAGAAGCGGCCGCCGAAGGAGGACGTACGCCTGACCGGGGATCGCATCGTGGTCCGCAACCCCGATGACGGCGAGCGCAAGACCCGCGCGGGCCTCCTGATCCCGGCCACAGCAATCCCCGCCCCGAAGCGGTGCCTGTGGTCCTCCGTCGTGCTGGTCGGCCCCGACGTGCGGGCCGTGAAGGTCGGCGACCGCATCCTGTTCCTGCCGCAGTCCGGCCTGGAGGTCGAGCTGAACGGCGAGGAGTTCCTGCTCCTCCGGGAACGGGACGTCCAGGCCGTCACCTCGCCCCTGGACGGGCAGGAGCGGAGCCCGGGGCAGTACCTGTAGCTACCCGGAGAGCACCGCGATCCGCACGAGGCGCCGGTCGTTGTCCCGGTTCGGGTCCACGATCACGACGCTCTGCCATGTCCCAAGTACCAGCTCACCGCGGTCGACGGGCAGCACGAGCGACGGCGAGACGAGCACCGGCAGCAGGTGGTCGCCTCCGTGCCCCCGCGTGCCGTGCCGGTGTGTGTACCGGTCGTCGCGGGGAAGCAGCCGTTCGAGCAGATCCTCCAGATCTGCCTCGGAGCCCGACCCCGTCTCGATCAGGGCCAGTCCCGCGGTGGCGTGGGGCAGGAACACGTGGGCCAGGGCGCTCTCGTTCCCTTCCGCGACGAACGCGCGCACTCGGGCGGTGATGTCCAGGACCCGTTTCCCGCTCGTGTCGACCTCGAACTCGGTGACCCGCATGCCGCCGGCGTCTCCCCTTCCTTCGTGCTCCCCAGGGAAGTCTGGCATCCGGGTCCGGCTTGTGGCGCATTGGGCTTGACCATTACCTGTAATGATGTAATCATCGCCCGCATGAGAGGATCACTGAACGTTTCCCAGGTTGAGCTGGCCGGCTGGTTCGCCGGGCGGCTTCCCGCTGGGTGGTTCTCCGGGCCGCCCGATGTCTCTGCCGATAGGGAGGAGATCCTGGTTGTGGGGACCCTCTCCCAGCCCGAGCTGGCCAAGGACGCGGCTCCTGAGGCGGTGGCCGCGGCTCGCGCCGCCCGGATCGACGGATTCCGGGAGGACACGCGGGGGCAGCGGATGCGGATCGCCGACGAGGCTCAGGGACGGTTCGGCCGGCGGGTCTCCTGGGGCGCGCGGTGCGGGGACCTCACCAAGCTTTTCACGACGGTCTCGGTCCCGGCCATGACCCGGCTTCGCATGCCCGAGCGAAGCGTGCTCGACACCCTGGTCGATGCCGGGGTGGCCCGGTCTCGGAGCCACGCGCTAGCGTGGTGCGTGCATCTGGTGGCCGAGAAGCAGGATGAGTGGTTGAAGGACCTTCGCCAAGCGCTCACCGAGGTGGAGAAGGTTCGCTCGGAGGGCCCGAAGACCTAGCGGGTTTCGTTCCGAGGGCCCGAAGACCTACCGGGGCTCACTCCTGCCCCAGGCCCATCCGGTAGATGCGCTCGCTCCTGATGCGGTCGTGCAGCTCGACCTCCTCTACGCCGTTCTCGTACAGGTCGCGCCAAGACGTGCTGAGCCATTCCTCGGCCGAATCGGCGTCGGGGAAGGGCTGCGAGTGCCCCAGTTCCAGGCCCGTCGCGTCGAGGTAGGTCCACTCGAACATCGGCCCGGAAGCCTAGTGCACGCCCGGCCGCCGATGGCTCAAGGTCGCCGCGCCGAGGGCCGAGGTGGCAGGAATGGCACCGTCCCGGCCCCACCGGAGCCTGTTTGCCATCCTCGTCGCCCTGGCCTGCCTGGCCCCCACCGCCGGCCAGGCCCTGGCGGCGACGAACGGGATCCGCTGGTCCGACGTCCCCAGGCGGCACTGGGCCCGGACGGCCGTGGACCTCGTGGGCGCTTCGAACGACTGGATGCGCGACTACCCGGCGACGGCGGACGGCACCTACCCGTTCCGCCCGAACGACCTCGAGCCCCGGATCCTGTTCGCGCGCTCGGTGGTGCGAGCCTTCGCTCCCGAGGAGCCGGCCGATCCCGCCGTGACCTTCCCCGATCTGCAGGCCGAGGATCCGCTCTTTCCCTTCGCCAACGTGGCGGTGAAGCTCGGTTGGATGGCGACCGACGCGAACGGCAACTTCCTTCCAAACGATCAGGTCACGCCCAGGATCGTGCATCGTTCGCTGGTCCTCGCGGTGGGCCTGGGCGACCTGGCGGCGGGTCTGGACGCCATCCACACCCGGGACGGCACGCCGTTCCAGGTGCCTCCGGACTTCGGCACGCTCCTCGTGGGGATGCGGACCGGGCTGCGCTACAACCATTCCCAGGACTCGACGTGGCCCCCGACACCCCCCTTCCCCGCGCCGAGGTGGCGTGGTCGCTGTTCCGCGCGGCCACGATGCCGTCCTGGATGCACGACTCGCTCGCCGGCTACGCCTCGATCGCGCTCCCGAACCTGGGGCGCGGGATGCGGCGGGTGGTGCAGTTCGGCATCGAATCCGTTGGCTCCCCCTACGTGAGGGGCGGCGAGTGGAACGCGGCCTCACCTCCCGGTTACTGCTGCGGGTACCAGCCGGTCGGGGGCTTCGACTGCTCCGGGCTCACGTGGTGGTTGATGAAACGGGCGGAGGGCGGGTGGAGCAACCAGCCGCCTCGGACCTACGCGGCGTGGTCGCTGCTCCAACGGAGCTCGGCCGACCTGGCCTCCACGGGACAGATCGTCAGGCGGTTCCGCGACGTGCGCCCCGGTGACCTGATGTTCTACGACGGGAGCGGGGACGGGATCGTAGACCACGTCGACGTGTCCATCGGAGGCGGTTGGGCCATCGACTCCTCGGGAAGCGCGGGAGGGGTCACCATCACGAACGTCACGTCCGGCTGGTACCGGGACAACTTCGTGCACGCGCGGCGGATCATCGGCGCCGCACTGCCGGCGGCGTAGGTCCGGCCGGATCGCCTCATCCGCCGGTCACCTCGAGCTCACGTTCCAGGGCCGCGCGCTCCTCGTCGGTGAAGGGCCGGGACTTCCCGGTCGGGTCCCGGGCCACCACCACCGACTCGGCCTGGGCGGACACGGTCCCATCGAGCTTGGCCACCTCTTCCCGTGTCCGCAGGCTGGCCCGGCCGATCGAATCCAGGCGGCAGCGCACCAGGACCTCGCCGTCGTCCTGCGTGAGCTCGGCCCGATAGTCGATGGCCACCCGGGCCAGGACGAAGTCCCACGTGTTGGTGACCAGCACCTTCTGGACGAACGCGTCGCGGGCCTCCTCCAGGTAATTCAGGTACACCGCGTTGTTCACGTGGCCGTAGGCGTCCATGTCGCGCCACCGGATCCGGATCCGCTCCTCGTGCATCAGGACTCCTCGATCCGGTCCACCTGCACGCCCTGCTCGGCCAGCCAGGTCACGGCCTTCGCCACGGACTGCTCGGTCCCCTCCATCTCCAGGATCACCCACGCGTGACCGTCTTCGACGTTGGCCCGGCGGATATTGGTGACGAGGTCGAACTCCTTGCCCACGCGGTGGATGACCGGCTCGTTGATCAGGCGCTCGGGGAAGGTGAGGTGGAACTTCGCCCTCACGCGCTCCCCTCCGGGTTCATGCTGCCCGAGCGGAACCCCTCCAGGTCCAGCGTGACGTAGCGGTAGCCCAGGGCCTTCAGGCCAGCCACCACTTGCGCGCGGATGCCGGGCTGGGCCAGACGCGGGAGGTCGGTCAGTACCACCTCGACACGGGCCACGTCGCCGTGCACCCGCACCCGGCACTGGGCGAACCCCAGGTCCTTCAGCAGCCGTTCGGCCCGTCCCACCTTCGACAGCTCCTCCACGCTGATCCTCACCCCGAACGCGATCCTCGACGAGAGGCAGGCCGACGCGGGCTTGTCCCACGTCGGGATGCCGAGGTCACGGGCGGCCTCCCGAACCTCCGCCTTGGTGAACCCCACATCGACCAGTGGATGGCGGATCCCATGCTCCTTCGCCGCCCGGAGCCCGGGCCGGTAGTCCCCCAGGTCGTCCACGTTGGCCCCCGAGACGACCACCGAGGTGCCGGCGTCCTCGGCCACCCGGTCGAGGACGCCGTACAGCTCCGACTTGCAGTGGTAGCAGCGATCCAGGCCGTTCGCCAGATAGGCCTGGTCCTCGGTCTCGCGGGTTCGGACGGCGCGGTGCCGGACCCCGATGAGGCGGGCCACCCGGCGGGCCTCGGCCAGCTCGCCCGGCGGGAGCGAGGGCGAGACGGCGGTGATGGCCAGGGCCCGCTCACCCAGGGCCAGGGCGGCCGCCGCGGCCACCAGGGTCGAGTCCGTGCCTCCCGAATAGGCCACCACGACGCCGGAGAGCGGCTCGAACCACCGTCGCAGCTGGACGAGCTTGGTCGGGACGTCCGGGACCACCATGCCCGAGGATTGTGGCACGCGGGCCGGTCCCGGAGATGGGGTTCGAAGCGCTTCGTTGCGGTGTGTGACAGGCCTAGAAGTCGTCCATCCCGCCGCCGCCCGGCATAGCCGGCATCTTCTCCTTCTCGGGCTTCTCCGCCACGACGGCCTCGGTGGTCAGGAACAGCGCCGCGATCGAGGCCGCGTTCTGCAGGGCAGAGCGCGTGACCTTGGTGGGGTCGATGATCCCGGCCTTGAACATGTCCACGTACTCGCCGGTCGCGGCGTCCAGTCCCCAGCCCGGATCGAGCGTCCGGACCTTCTCGATCACGACGCCTCCCTCGAGGCCGGCGTTCGCCGCGATCTGCTTGAGCGGCTCCTCCAGCGCCCGCCGGACGATGAGCGCCCCGGTGAGCTCGTCGCCCTCCAGGTCCACCTTGTCCAGCGCGGACTGGGCGTTCAGCAGGGCAACGCCGCCACCGTTCACGACACCCTCTTCCACCGCGGCCTTGGTCGACCGCACGGCGTCCTCGATACGGTGCTTCTTCTCCTTCAGCTCGACCTCGGTGGCGGCGCCGACCTTGATGACCGCCACGCCGCCGCCAAGACGTGCCAGGCGCTCCTGGAGCTTCTCCCGGTCGTAGTCCGAGTCGGTCTTCTCGATCTCGGCCTTGATCTGGTTCACCCGGCCCTTGATGTCCTCGGGCTTGCCGGCGCCCTCGACGATCGTGGTGTCGTCCTTGGTCACCACGACCTTGCGGGCCTGTCCCTGCAGATCGAGGGTCGCGTTCTCCAGCTTCAGGCCGACCTCCTCGGAGATGACCGTGCCGCCCGTGAGGATGGCGATGTCCTGGAGCATGGCCTTGCGACGGTCGCCGAACCCGGGGGCCTTGACGGCCGTGGAACGGAACGTGCCGCGGATCTTGTTCACGACGAGCGTGGCCAGGGCCTCGCCCTCCACGTCCTCCGCGATCACGAGGAGCGGCTTGCCTCCCTGCATGACCTTCTCCAGCACCGGGAGGAGGTCCTTGACCGCCGAGATCTTGGCGTTGGCGATCAGGATGTATGGCTCGTCGAGGACCGCTTCCATGCGCTCCGCGTCGGTGATGAAGTACGGCGAGATGTAGCCCTTGTCGAACCGCATCCCCTCGACCAGCTCGAGCTCCATGCCGAAGGTGTTCGACTCCTCGACCGTGATCACGCCGTCCTTGCCAACCTTGTCCACGGCCTCGGCGATCTGCTCACCGATCTCCGGGTCGGCCGCCGAGATGGCGCCCACATGGGCGATCTCGTCCTTCTCCTCCACGTCGCGCGACTGGTTCTTGATCGCCTCGACCGTGAGCTCCACGGCCCGCTCGATGCCGCGCTTCAGACCCATGGGGTTGGCCCCGGCGGCCACGTTGCGGAGCCCCTCCTTGACGATGGCCTGAGCCAGGACCGTGGCCGTGGTGGTGCCGTCGCCGGCCACGTCGTCGGTCTTCTTGGCGACCTCCTTGACCAGCTCGGCCCCGACCTTCTCGAAGGGCTCCTCGAGCTCGATCTCCTTGGCGATCGATACACCGTCGTTCGTGATCGTGGGCGCGCCCCACTTCTTCTCGAGGACGACGTTTCGGCCCTTGGGGCCGAGGGTGATCTTCACCGCGTTGGCCAGCTGGTCCATGCCGCGCTCCAGTGCCCGCCGCGCGTCCTCATCGAAGGCGATGAGCTTCGGTGCCATCCCTTCCTCCTCTGTTGGTCGTCTTCCGGGTACCTCTGGCGGTCCAGGCCGTTCGCAGCTCGGCCGCCAACCGCTAGCACTCTCCCTTGACGAGTGCTAAGGCATTGTAGCGGTTGGACCGGGGGTGGTGGCAAGGCGGGACCAACCCGGCCGGGCCCCGGCTCGTACTACTAGGGGGCCCGGGCTAGGCCGTTAGGACTAAGGGCGGAGAGCCCATCCGGGCCGAACAGCATAGGTTGACTGTTGATTTTGGCGCTTAGGGGCAGGGAGGTGCTGGATGAGATCGAGGATCCTGGCGTCCGTGTTGGGGCTGCCGCTGGTAGCGGCGTTCGGATTCGCTGCCGCCCCCGCGGCGGTGGCGACTTCCGACACTTCCGTGCTGGTCAACGTTGGGAGCCCGGCCGCGCCGTTCTCCCAGAACAAGCAGAACGAGCCGGCCGTGGCCATCGACCCGGCCCATCCGAACGTGGTCGTCGCCGGGGCGAACGACAACATCGACGAGGAGGCCTGCAACGCGGGCGCCGACACGACCTGCCCGTTCACCCCGGGCGTGAGCGGCTCCGGCGTGTACTTCTCGCTCGACGGGGGCGCCAGCTGGACCCAGCCCACTACACGGGCTACTCGGCCAGGGGATGTCTGGGCGTCGTGGGCAACACCGACCCGGACTGCAGCCCCGTCGGCGGAGGGCTCATCGGGACCCTGCCCTGGTACTTCGAGAATGGCCTCGTGGCCGACGGCGACCCGGCGGTGGCCTTCGGCCCCAAGCCCGCCTCGGACGGCACATTCTCCTGGGACAACGGCTCGCGCCTCTACTACGCCACCCTGACCTCGGCCCATCCCACCCAGCCGTCGGACCTGAAGGGATTCGAGGGGATCGCGGTGTCCCGGACCG
>Ga0209853_1000459_pt1 | contig 11371 bp, 12 predicted proteins | sample GWRWS1_30_40_FD_187224 | JGI IMG/M metagenome (GOLD analysis project Ga0209853, IMG submission 187224) | Riverbed sediment microbial communities from areas with vegetation nearby in Columbia River, Washington, USA - GW-RW S1_30_40 (SPAdes)... | ecosystem: Environmental > Aquatic > Freshwater >...
GGGCAAGCGCCCCCACTTTTCGTCCAAGAAGGTGGAAAGAACTACTTTAATCCTCAGGTCTTCTACCCAGTTGGCGGCAAGGAATACGATGGCACAGGCTACCTTAACTCAGGAACTCCGCGGCCGAATCCCAGCAACCCACGGCAGTTCATTGTGCCTGACTACTCGCTGACATTCACCAAACCCGGAAGTTTTCAGTACGTGTGCATCATCCACCCCGGGATGCTCGGCACCGTCGTCGTGAAGGACAGCGCGATGGGCTCCCCAGCGAGTGCCGCAGCACAAGGCAACAAAGAGCAGGCCGCGATACTCAGGGCGGGCGCGGCCGCTTGGGCAAAGCGGAAGCCGGAGCGCATGGGAAGAACGGTGGCCGTATCGCTGGTAGGCAACAATCGAGCGGGCTACTCGATCCTTCGATTCACGCGAGATCCTCTGGTCATCAGCCGCGGCACGACCGTCACCTGGAAGATGGCTGATCCATTTGAGATTCATACCGTGACCTTCGGGAGGCGCCCGAAGCCGGGTGACGAGTTGTTCATTGAACCACAACAGCAGGGACCACCGAAGTGGGGGTTTCGCCCGGACGTTGAACGTCCGGCGGGAGGGAAATCATACGCGGGCAGGGGCTATGTCAACTCCGGGATCCTCTTCACGCCACCCTTTGCACCGCCTGGCGCTCCGACGTCTTACAGCCTGAGGTTCACGCGCGCAGGACGCTACGAGTACTGGTGCATGGTCCATATCATGAACAACATGAAGGGCGTGATCGTCGTCAGGTGACGCCGAAGGCGTCATTGCGAGGCCTGAAAGGCCGAAGCAATCTCCTCCCAGTGTGAGATTGCTTCGCTACGCTCGCAATGACTTTCTTCAGCGCCCTGGCCTAAGCTGTTCAGCGGCAACCTTCGTGGCCATCTTGCTGAACAATTGGATCTGGCCGAGGTGATAGCTCGAATGCGTGAGCGAGTGCAGGATGGCCCATGATTTTGTGATGCGCCGGGGAATGTCCCGGTAAGTGTGCTCGACTTCCTCCAGCAACTGCCGCGCTGTGAAATTTTCTAGCGCGGCTTTCACTTCTCCATGGGCCTGACGAAGATTCTCAACGAGAGGAGCTTTCTGAAGCCGATCTTTTCCGAACTCCTCGTCGCGCTTGCGATGAATGGGTCGGCCCCCTGCGACCTCGATAATCCAGTACCGCTCGGAGCCGGCGATGTGCCGCAGCAAGATCCCCACGGTATTCGTGAGATGCGGATGCCGCCAGTTGATTTCATCATCGCTCAGAGGCTCGACGGCTTTGAAGATATCCTCGTGCAGCAAGTCAAGGGTCTCGATGAACGGGTTGATCTGCGGATCCATGCACTCACCTCGGGGGTTGACTGTGCTGATGTTCGCGTCATGACACCCGTTCTCCCGTACCGATAGGGCTGCGCTCTTTCGTTACAGAAAATTGATATGGAAAAGGCCAATGTTATGCCTAGGAGACCTTTATGAAGCGGGTGGTGGTCGTACTAGCAATGTTAGTTCTGCTCGTCATTTCCGGCGGATCTGCTCAGGAGCCTCAAGTTTCGATCCGCTATTACGGACAGTCGTTCTTTTTGGTAACGGCCCCAGACGGTACGCGGGTGGCACTCGATCCTTACGGGCAGATCGGGTATCCGCTGCCGACGGTATCGGGCGACGTCGTCCTGATCACGCATGAGCACGGCGACCACAACAATGCGGGCTTGGTCCAGGGCGCCCGTCGCGTTCTCCGCGGCCTGACAGCCGACCGAGCCGGATGGAACCAGATTTACGAGCAAATCGGCAGCGTGACCGTCAAGGCCATTGCTTCCTTCCACGACAATGAAGGCGGCACCACACCACGGGGGCTCAACACGATCTTCGTCGTCGAAACCGGCGGTCTGCGGATCGTCCAGATGGGCGATATCGGGCAGGCCTCGCTGACGAACGGGCAGATCCAGGCGATCGGCAGCGTCGATATGTTAATGATTCCCGTCGGCGGCGCTCCGTTTACGACTGGAGCCGCCGAAGCCACCGCGATCACGGCGCAGCTCCGGCCGCGCATCGTGATCCCGATGCACTACAAGACCGCCGCGCGTCCGGACTGGCCGGGCGCCGACGAACAGGCCTTTCTCGCCGGGAAGACCAACGTCGTCCGGACGGGTAATATGCTGACACTTTCTACCAGCAGGTTGCCGGCATCCACGCAGATCGTAGTGATGGAGTGGCGCCAGGAACCATGAGCCTGAAAGCTCGAAGCGACCAGGTCCCCCGTCGGCGCGTCACTCTCGAGGAAGGCACATCGTTCGAATCCACTTTCGTCACGGGCCGGCACGTTAACTTAATGGTCGCCCACCGACCTCCGGGCTACCATTCGCGCCCGCACGCGCACGATGCGGAGCAGCTGAATTATGTTCAGCAGGGAGAGGTGTGGTTCTTCGTAGACGCACGCGGGTACCATCTGCGACAGGGTGATTTCTTCCGCGTGCCGCGCGGGGCCGTGCATTGGATGTGGAACCGGACCGATAAGCCGCTCGTCCTCATCGAGGCCCACGCGCCTTCCCTTGGAGATGATCCGCTCTTCGAGGGGTTTGCGGTGCGTCTCTTTTCGGACGACGAAGATCCTTCAGTCGACGGTTCAGCGAGAAATATGATGCTGCAGGTGGATCCTGGTCCGGTAGAGGCCAGATATCCAGACCCTACCGGATCGGGCGAGCCTTAACACCGGTCCGGATCAGGGCCGGTAGCCGAGCAGCGGCCAGTAGAAGAATGCCGCGAGCCCTGTAAGGATCAGCAGCACGATCGACGCCGCAATTCCAGACCGCATGTAATCACGAATCGTGTAATACTCGTAGCCCATCGTAATCATTCCGGTCGGCGTCTGCGTCGGCAGCAGGAAACCTGGGCCGGCCGTCATCACGACGATCATTCCCACCCACAGGGGGTTCAGCCCCCAGCCCTTTGCCAATGTGATCGCGACCGGAAGCCCCGCGGCGATCATACCGAGGTTATTCACGAACCCGACGCGGATAAGCATGATGAGCGGCGCCAGAAAGATCACGGCGGCAGCCGGGGATGGCTTATCGATAATTTGAAGCGTCGCGTCCGTTAGCCATTTCCCCGCGCCTGACTTTTCCAACGCCGTGGCCAGAGCAAGCGAGATACCGAAGAGGATGATCACGTTCCAACGCACCGCAGCCAGCGCCCGCTCCCAAGTCAGGACACGCAGGCCTGGCAGCATCAATGCGACGGCGCCGATCATTCCGGCCTGAGGCGTCGTGATCCCCCATCGTGGGCCGAGAATCCAGAGCGCCATCATCCCAATGAAGACGGCAAGCATCTTGCGCTCCGGCGTGGAAAGCGGCCCCATCCCCTGCAACTCTTCCCGTACGTACTGCGCGCCGCCGGTCATCTCCAGGCTCTCGGGAGGAAATACCCACAGAAGAATGCGCCACAGTAGCAATCCGAACGCCACTACCAGAGGGAAGAACGCCGCCATCCACGCCGTGTAGGCCCAACGGACTCCGAGCAAAGTTTCGAACGCTCCGGCTGCATACACTGTCGCACCGGCAGCGGTCATCAGGCCGACTCCGCTCATTATGGAAGCGTGCGAGCTGCCGATCAGTATCGCCTTCGCAAACGGCGAGCCCGGACGCAGGCCTGCGGCCTCGATAATGCCCAGACACACCGGCACCAGCATCGAGATTCGGCCGGTGGCGGTGGGCACCATGAATGAGAGCACCACAACGGATCCAAGCAAAGCGAGCAGGACGAGCGGAGCGCGACCGCCGGCCAGCTGTAGAATTCCAAGCGCCACGCGCCGGCCCAATCCGACGTCCATCATCGCCTGCGCAACGATGAACGTGACGACCAGCAGCCAAACGAACTCCGTACCGAATCCAGCAACCGCCTCTGGAAACGACAGGACGCCCAGCAGCGAGATGATGGTAATGATCAGCAGACCGGTGAGTGACGGATCCTGGACGCCGCTCGCCCAGAACAGGACAGCTGAACCGAGCGCGGCGAGCGCATAGGCACCCGATCTGGTTAACCCCTCAGGGAGCGGCGCGATCGCGGCCGCAACGAAGAACAATACAAGGGCCGCCCACGGAATCCACGTGAAGCGGCCGGGCACTGCGATGACGTCAGACTGACCTCTCGGCTGCTCCAGCGCCGGCATCACACCGTCCGAACAAGGCCGCCGTCCACGAAGATGGACTGGCCGGTGATGAATGCCGCGCGTGGTGACGCGAGGAAGACGACTACCGCCGCTACCTCCGCAGGATCGCCCAGGCGCCCGAGTGGCACGTCGGCCGCATCTTCACGTAGCGCGGCCTCCCGCGACACACCACGACCCGCGGCTTCGGTAGTCAGGCGTTCTCGCCGGCGATCGCTGAGAATCCGGCCCGGGGAGACGCAGTTGACCGTGATCTTCCGGGGCGCCAGTTCCTCAGCCAGGCTGCGCGTGAGATTCGCGAGCGCCGCCTTCGCCGCGTTGGAGGGGGACTGATGCATCGACGGCTGCTTTGCGGACGCCGCGCCGAGCAGCACAATCCGCGCCCCATCGACTAAGTGTGGTAGGACTAGCCGCACCAATCGGGCCGGCGCGAAGAAGTCGAGGTCAAAAGCTTCGCGCCACACAGCCTCGTCGAGCTGGTCAAACGCGCCCTGGAATCCTTTCCCTATTGCGAGGATGACAACGTCGAGCCGACCCAGTGCCTCGATCCCGCGCGCCACCGCCTGCTCGGCCTGCTTCGAATCGGTGACATCCGCTGCAATTGTGGATGCCTCGCCACCCTGGGATCGTACGTCGCGCGCGGTCTCCTCTAGCTTCCCCGAGTCACGCGCGACGAGCGCGATGCGCGCGCCCTCCGCGCCGAGCAGCCTGGCAGTCTCGCGGCCGATCCCGCGCGTCCCGCCCACCAGGAAGACCGCCCGGCCCCGAAGGCCTAGATCCATGTCACTTATCAAACACCTCTTTGGCCGCGGCCAGCGCATCGTGCGTGGCCGGCACCCCCTGGTAAGGCGCGAGTTGCACGAGCACCTCTACGATCTGCTCTTTCGTCCAGCCGTGACGAAGCGCAGCGCGGATGTACCCTCGAAGCTGCGACGTACGACCCTGCACCGACAGCGCCACCAGCGTGACGAGCACGCGGGTCTTGAGATCGAGCTCGGGCCGTGTATAGAAATCTCCGAACACGCTCTCGTAGATCCATCGGGAGAAGAACGGCGCGAGTTCCTGGGTGGCGGGCGTGCCGGGAGGCACACCGGGGCCCATGATCTCATCGCGGATCTTCCGGCCCCGGACTAGTCGCTCGTCGTCGTCTTTCATGATTCCTCCGTTACCGGGACCGCAGCCCCAGCTCGTCGATGATTTTCGCCAGTCTGGCTTCCTCGTTGACGAGGAACCTTCGAAAGTCCGCCGGGCCGAGATAGAGGTCGACGGCGCGGGCGTTTGCGTTGAACCGTTTCCAGGCCTCGGAGCCGAGCGCTCGATTAAACGCGACGGCCAGGGTCGCGATGCGCGAACTGGGCACGCCCGACGGCGCGAGGACGCTGCGCCACTGCGCGAACACTACGTCATACCCCTTCTCTTTGAACGTGACAACCTGTGGGAAGATCGGGCTGCGCCGCTCGCTGGCGACGACGAACGGCACCATGCGACGGGCCTGGAAATGTTGGAAGAATTCCGACATGTTCCCCACGACCATCTCCGCATTTCCGCCCAGGAACGCCAGCACGGCCGGACCGCCGCCTTCATGTGGGATGTACTCGACGTCGATCCCGGCTTCTTTCTCCCACGCGAGTACGACGAAGCTGTCGATGCCGCCAATCGCCGACCCGGCGACCCGTACTCTTCGCGGGTTGGCCTTCGCGAACGCGATGAGCTCCTCCATCGTCTTCCACGGCGCATCGGGCTTCACCATCAGCCATTCCTCTTCCCCGTGGATGCGGGCGATCGTGTCGAACGCATCCCACTTCAGCGTGGGCTGGTTGGCAATGATGGGCGTGATGATTGAAGATCCGGCGTGGGCGAACAGCAGTGTGTAACCATCCGCCGGCCGGCCGGAGACATATGCGTTTGCCGCGGTCCCACCTGCTCCGGGACGATTCTCCACGACGACAGGCTGCGGCAAGATCCCCCGCGCGGCCTCTGACAGAGCACGAGCGAAGACGTCGGCGCCACCCCCGGGCGCAAACCCAACGACGAATGTGATCGGCCGCGTCGGGTAGGCATCCGGGGCGCTGAGTCCAGGTGCCGTCACCATCAGTAGAAGTACCACGAGTGCTAGAAACAATCTCATGTCCCCACCTCCATTCGAGATATCACGAACCAGCCGGCGCAGCCGCCGGTGATACTGGTGTCTTGCGCCTGCGTCTATAGTTCAGAAATACCGGATAGAGCAGAACCCCGATCGTTGCGAGCAGGAACACCGCCGAGATCGGGTGAGTCACAAAGACCGCCCAGGACCCGTGAGAGATGATGAGCGAGCGGCGCAATTCGCTCTCCACCATGAACCCAAGCACCAAACCTAGAACCGTGGCCGCGGGCGGAAAACCGGTCACGCGCATCCCGTAGCCGATGACCCCGAAGATCAGCGCCAGGATCGGATTCAACACGAACAAATCCGCCGCGAACGTGCCGATGAAGATGATAGCGAGAATTGAGGCCACGAGACTGGGCGGCGGAAGCCGCAGCGCCAGCAGGCACGCGCGGAGGATCACCACCCCCACGGGAATCATCAATAGATTCACGAGGATCAGTCCGGCAAACAGAGTGAAGACCAATTCAGTGTGCTGCGACATCAGGAATGGGCCGGGCACGATGCCGTGGAGGATCAGTGCCGCGAGCATGATGGCCGCAGAGTTGGATCCTGGGATCCCAATCGCGAGCGTGGGAACGAGGTCGCCGCCCTGCACGGCATTGTTTGCTGTCTCCGGCCCGGCCACGCCCTCCATTGAACCCTTTCCAAACAATTCGGGCCGTTTCGACCACCGGCGCGCCTCGTTGTACGCCACGAACGATGAGGCGGTCGCCCCCGCGCCCGGCATGACGCCCACGATGAGGCCGACGACGGTGCCGACGATTGTTGCGCGCCATACCTCCTTGAACTCGGCCAGCGTCGGAAAGGCCGTGCGCGCGTCCACGACCGCGGGCGTCTCGCGGCGCGCGGGGTGCGCCAGCTGGTGGAACATCTCGGAGACCGCGAACAGTCCGATCATCGCCGAGATGATGTCCACCCCGGACAGCAGCTCGCGACGGCCAAACGTCAGCCGGAGCGATCCCGTCAAGGTATCAAGACCCACCGTGGTCAGCAGCAGGCCGAAGGCTCCAGCCGCGAGCCCTTTCAGCATGCTCTTCCCAGATAGGCCCGCGATCAGCGTGAGGCCAAAGAACGCGAGCGCGAAAATTTCCGGTGATCCAAACGCCAGGACCAGGTTGCCGAGGGGCACGACGAGCGCAATCAACACGATGATGCTGACGAGGCCCCCGAACGTACCGCAGACGAGTGAGATGCCGAGCGCCTTGGCAGCTTTTCCCTGCCGGGTCAGCTCATAGCCATCGAGGAGTGCGGCGGCGGAGCCCGGCGTCCCGGGCATGCGCATTAAGATCGCAGGGATGGATCCGCCGTAATTCGCGCCGGCCCAGACTCCGGCCAGCATGATCAGAGCGGTCGCCGCATCCATGCTGAAGGTGTATGGCAGTGCCAGCGCCATCGCAACTGCGCCGCTGATTCCGGGGATCGCGCCACCGATAATGCCCCACGCGACACCGGCCGTCATAATCAACAATCCGGGTCCGGCCAGGGCGTGCGCAAATCCCGTTAGGAGGTGCTCAAATATCCCCATCATTCATCGAGACAAAAGGGGAGCTAATATGCCCTCGGGCACCGGAATCCTTAATCCGTACTTGAACGTGAGGTAGAGTACGAGCGTCACGAGGGGTGGAGTGCTAACGAGGCTTCTGCCGGGCGCGCCGCCGTGGAGCATCATGAGGGCGAGGACATAACCCCAGGTCGACAACAGATAGCCCACAGGTTCAAAGGCTGCAAGATAGCCCGCGGTGATCGCGACGGCTCCCACCAAACGCGTCAACGAGAACGGTCCTGCTTCGGCCGCGGCTTCATCTTCGGGATCCATGTCGCCGAGAAGCCCGGGCCCTGCCGGTGCGCTGCGGAAGAGCAGCATGCCGGCTACGAGCAACACACCGCAAATTGCGATTCCTGCGCCGAGCGCAACGGGAAACGTCCGGGGACCCAGTGGATCGGTGGCGACCCCCAGCGGGATCTTCAGTCCGACCGCGACGACCGCGGCGCCGAAGGCGACCAGGACTGCGGCTGCAATGACGTCTTTACGGACGACAGCGCTATCCATGCAACCGTCCCGAAACAGTGGGCGTCGCAGGTTGCGGCGCCCTGGCCCGCCGGTCGTCCCGGACCTGCCGGACGATCGGCCACAGCAGGGTGAAAAGCGCAAACAGCAGCAGCAACCCCGAGATGGGGCGGGTGAAGAACACCCAGGGATTTCCGAGCGAGATGAGCAGAGAGCGACGAAGGTTCGCTTCGACAATAAAACCGAGCACCAGGCCCAGCACCACGGCGAGAATATTGAAGCCGAAGCGCCGCATCCCGTAACCGATCAACCCGGTAACCAGCACCACCCACACTTCCACCATGCTGTTGCTGATGGAGTACGCGCCGACGAGCACGAGCGCCAGGATACCGGCGTACAGCAGCGGCGGCCGCACATTGACGATCGCGATCGATGGCCTGAGCGCCAGGAACCCAAGCACGAGCATCATTATGTTGGCGATGAGCATCCCGACGAACAACCCGTAAACGATTTGCGGCGTGCGCTCAAAAAGCTGCGGTCCAGGCTGGACGCCGTGCAGCAGCATCGCCGCGAGCATGATCGCCGCGCCGTTAGATCCGGGAATCCCGAACGTCAGCAGCGGAATCATTGCCGTCCCGGTCACGACGTTGTTGGCCGTCTCAGGGGCCGCGACGCCTTCTAGGGAACCGTGGCCGAATTCCTCGGGATGCTTTGACCACCGCTTCGCCTCATTGTACGAGATGAACGCGGCGATGGCCCCGCCGCCGCCGGGCAGCAGACCCTCGATCGTTCCCATCACGATTCCGACCGCGGTGGCCATGCGGAGTTTCCATAGTTCGACCAGCGTAGGGAGATCGGTCTTGAAACGGCCGCGGACGCGCTCCCAGTCCACACCCTCGGAGATCTGGTGAAAAATCTCTGAGACGGCGAACAGACCAATCATTCCCGCGACAAGCGCCACGCCGCTCAGCAAGTCGATCGTCCCGAACGTGAAGCGCGGAGTACCGGAGAATGGGTCTGTGCCGGCCGTGGCGATAATGAGCCCGAGCACAGCGGAGATTGCCCCTTTCACGAGATCGCGGCCGACGAAGCTGCTGATCAGCGCCAGACCGAACACCCCCAGCGCGAAGTATTCCGGGGGCCCGAATGCGAGCGCGACCTTCGAGAGCGGCACGGCAAGCGCCACCAGAATAAAGACGCTCACGATCCCGCCGATCGTCCCCGTGATGAGCGAGACCCCGAGCGCCTTACCGCTCTTTCCTTGCTTGTGGAGCGCGTAGCCGTCGATTACGGTCGCGGCGGCGCCTGGTGTTCCAGGTGTGCTGATCAGGATGGCCGTAATGGAGCCGCCGTACATGGCGCCGATGTAAACGCCGGCCAGCATCATCAGCGCCACCGCCGGGTTCATGCCAAACGTCAGCGGCAACAGCAGCGCCATCGCGATGGAGCCGGAGATGCCCGGCAGCGCTCCGCCGATGATGCCCCACGACACGCCTATGAACATCATCAGCAGTGACAGCGGCTGGAACGCAATCTCCGCCCCGAGGGCGAAACGTTCAAGCATTTACGGGAGCAGCACCTTCAACATCCGTGCGAAGACAATGTACAGCGTGGCCGTTACTCCGACGGCCGTGCCCGCCACTGTGCTCCATTTGCGCAGTCCGAGGAGCCAGATCACGGCAGCCAGCAGCACAGGTGTGGCCACGAGAAACCCGGCGCGCGGCAATGCAACCGAATAGCCGATCATCAACGCGAGCGTCCCGAGGAACGCACCGAGCCGCATCGCGGGCGGCGGGGTGGGATCGGACCGCCTCGACAACGCCCGTATGACGAGCATGACCGCCAGCACCGCCAGCACTCCCGCCAGGAGCCTCGGAAAGAACGAAGGCCCCAGGCGGTCCGAAGCGAATCCGCGCGTGATCGCAAATGACTGCTGGAAATACACTGCCGCAACGACCAGCAGTCCTAAGCCGATGAGCAGATCGGCCCGCCTCATGTCAGTCCCTAGTTGACGACTCCGATCTCCTTCATGTAGCGCCGCAGCGTCTGGTTCATCCTGTGTAGATAGGCTTTGTATTGCATGTGGTCCATATAGCTCGGCAGCAGATGCACCGACGTGTAGTACCCGCGGTACGCCGGACGGGCCAGCGCCAGTTTGACCGCGCGCTCCCAATACGCGACCGCGGCCGGGTCCATGTTTCTCGGCCCGAGCAGTCCGCGGAACTTCTCGACGACGATCGCGACGCCCTGTTCCTTTGCGGTCGGAATGGTCGTCCCCGCCAGTCGGTTTTCAGTGAAGGAGTTGATGACACGCACCTGACCCGCCTGCACCTGCGACGCCACCTCGGCAAACTCGCCGACGCCGAGGTCGACATGTCCACCCAGCACGGCAAGGAGCAGGTCGCCGCCACCCTCAAACGTCACCGGTTGTACCGAGATCTTGGCCACTTTCTGGATCTGATGCGCGATCATGTGCTCCACTGAACCCGGCGTGGCCGCGCCAAAGCGGATCGTTCCGGGTTTCTCCTTCGCCGCGTTCACGATGTCTGGTAGCGTCTTCCACGGTGAATCGGCCTTGACGTAGAGGATCATCGGGTCGAAGAACACATTGACCACCGGCTCCAGGTTGAGGAACGAGTGTGGTGTCTTGGTGAGGATCGGCGTCTGCAGCATGGTCGGAGTCGAACCATAGAGGATGTATCCGTCGGTCGGGCTCGTGGCCACGTGTGTGACGGCTCTCGCCGACGCCCCGCCGCTTCGGTTCTCGACGACGATTGGCACCGATACGATGCCCTCGAGATGTCTGGCCAGATTGCGCAGGAAGATGTCTCCGCCTGCGCCGACACTGCTGTGAGTCACAAGCGTGATCGGCTTGTTGGGGTACGTCCCCTGTCCGATCACCGCCGAGCTCATCACGAGCACGGCCACAAACATCAGAACTGCTACCCTTGCTGCCTGATTCATCTGTCTCCCCCTTTACTACTAGTCATTGCGAGGAACGAAGTGACGAAGCAATCTCATCTTTTGCAAATATCGCATC
>Ga0209853_1000461_pt1 | contig 11352 bp, 8 predicted proteins | sample GWRWS1_30_40_FD_187224 | JGI IMG/M metagenome (GOLD analysis project Ga0209853, IMG submission 187224) | Riverbed sediment microbial communities from areas with vegetation nearby in Columbia River, Washington, USA - GW-RW S1_30_40 (SPAdes)... | ecosystem: Environmental > Aquatic > Freshwater >...
CGCTATAAGGTCCGCAGGCGCTGGGCCTAATTATCCCTCGACCCTGACCCCCGCGTTGCGTAAAGCAGTCAACAGTGCGTGTGGCTCGTCCGTGCCGATCCGGAATTTCCGGCCGGTTCTTGGCACCACTTCGATGGCCTGCCATCCCGACACGTTGAACACCCAGTAACCAGCGACCCAGTGGATTCCCCATCCGGCGTACCATGGGTTGCGGACTGGCCGAGCCAACGCGATCTCATGCAGAGGCCAACGCCAGCGTGGAAAACCTGGACCAAACCAGATCCGCAGAGCACTATCCCGAAGTTCGACCGTGAGGCTCGAGAACAACAGTCCAATCATGCCGACGATCCCGAGCACTGCCCAATCCTCAGGAGCCGTGCTGCCGCGGCGGAGGACCGCGGCCACGAGGACCAGCGATAGGCCGACGGCCACGAGGGATAGATGGCCAATCTGCGTGTGACGGTAGGGCGGCACGGCGGGGACGAACTCCAGTCAGTCGCGGTACAGGCCGGCGATCAACTCTGCGAACTTCTCGCAAACGACCTTGCGCTTTACTTTCATCGTCGGCGTGACTTCGCCGTCTTCGTGGTACAGGCGCTTCGGCAGCAGCGCGAACTTCTTCACCTGCTCCGGTGAGGAGAGGGTGCGGTTGACCTGATCTACCTCCGCCGCGATGAGCTTGCGCACATCGGGACTCTGCGTCAGATCGGTGTAGGTCGTAAACGACACATGGTGCTCCTGCGCCCACTTGCTGACGTTGTCTTCGTCGAGCACGATCAGCGCAACCAGGTACTTCTTCCCATCGCCGATCACTACCGCGTCGTTGATGAAAGGGCTGAACTTGAGCTTGTTCTCGATGTATTGCGGGGCGATGTTTTTCCCGTAGGCGTTGATGAAAATGTCCTTCTTGCGGTCGGTGATCTTCAGATTCCCTTCCGCATCGAACTCCCCCACGTCGCCGCTGTGCAACCAGCCGTCGATGATCGTCCTCGCGGTGAGCTCCGGGTCTTTGAAGTATCCTTGAAAGACACCCGGGCTGCGCACGAGGATCTCCCCGTCGTCATCGACCCGCACCTCGATCCCGCCGATCGGCTTTCCCACGGTGCCCAGTTTCACGTCGCCGACCGGGTGAGCGGTTGTCAGACCTGAGCCTTCCGTCTGCCCGTAGATCTCCCGGATCTCGACGCCGATCCCCCAAAAGAACCGCAGCACGTCGGGCGAGATCGGCGCCGCAGCTGACAGCGCGACGCGCGCCCGATCCAGCCCGATCCGGTGGCAGAGCGGCGCCAGGACGGCCGCTTTCGCCACTGCGTATGCAGCCCGGAGCCAGAACGGCACCGGCCTCCGCTCCAATCTGGCTGCGGCGTAGGCCCCGCCGATTCGGGTGGCGAGCGCGAAGGCCACGCGTTTGGGCAGGTCGGCCTCCTTCATGCCCAGCACGATGCCGGAGTGCAGCTTCTCCCAGATGCGCGGCACAGCGAAGATGACCGTGGGCCGGACTTCGCGCAGGTTGTGCGGCACCGTGTCCAGGTTCTCGGCGAAGTTTACCGTGCACCCGGAGTACACCGGGATCGTGATCGAAAACGACCGCTCCGCGATGTGCGCCAGCGGCAGGTAGGACAATAACTCATCGCCCTCTCTCGCGGGGATACAGGTGGCGGTCGCCTGGCGGACCTGCCACATGATGCTGCGGTGACTGAGCATCGCGCCTTTGGGCGGACCCGTCGTCCCCGAGGTGTAGATCAGCAGGGCGGTGTCATCGGGTTTGATCGCCGCCATCCGCCGCTCGATCTCGCCCGGGTGCGCGCGCTCATGCTGTTCACCCAACCGGAGAAACTCGCCGATCATCATCACCGTGGGGTCGGAGAACGTCCGCAACCCTTCCGGATCCATGACGATGACATGTTGCAGGCGCGGCAGCGCCTGCCGCACCTCCAGCACCTTGTCCAACTGCTCCTCGCCTTCCACGATGATGAACCGTGACTCAGAGTGGTCCAGGATGTAGTGCACCTGGTCGGCGCTGTTCGAGGCATAGATGCCGACCGTCACCCCGGCGGCGGCCTGAATGCCCAGGTCGCAATACAGCCACTCGGGCCGGTTCTCGCCGAGGATCGCGACGCGGTCGCCGGGCTGGAGACCGAGCGCAACCAGGGCGTGCCCGACCCAACGCACGTTGCGCGCGTAGTCCGCCCACGTGATCCGGCGCCAGATGCCGAATTCCTTGCGGCGCAGCGCCACGCTATCGCGCAGCCGCACCGCGTTGGCAAAGAAGACCGCAGGAATCGTCTCCGCCGCGGCGCGGACATCCTGTACGAGGGCCATGGTGCCTAAGCACTACTACGGCGGGAAGGGAACCCCTTTGGCTCGTAGAAGGTCCACCCCGCATGCGCTCCTCGCAGGAGCTGTTCTCCCTCACCGGCCGCACCGCGCTCGTGACGGGCGGCTCTCGCGGACTTGGGTTGGAAATCGCGGAAGGGTTGGGGCAGTCGGGCGCGCGCGTCGCCATCACGGCACGACGGCGCGAGTGGCTGGACGAAGCCGAACGAACGCTGCGCGCGCAGGACATTGATTGCCTCGCGCTGACCGGCGACGTCTCCGACAGCGGTGAGGTCGTGCGTGTGGTGGACGAGGTCGAGCGGGCCTTCGAGCGCATCGACATTCTCGTGAACGCCGCAGGCCGGACGTGGGGCGCTCCGGCGGAGGAGATGCCGCTTGAGCGGTGGCGTGAGGTCATGGACGCCAACGCCACGGGCACGTTTCTGATGTGCCAGACGGTGGGGCGCGGGATGATCGGCCGCAGGTTCGGCCGGATCATCAACGTCGCCTCGCTCGCAGGGCTCTCCGGGCAGCCGCCTGAGGTGATGGATGCCGTGGGTTACAGCGCCAGCAAGGGCGCGATTATCGCATTGACCAGGGACCTGGCGGTAAAGTGGGCGCGCCACGGCATCACCGTCAACGCCATCGCGCCGGGGTGGTTTCCCACACGCATGTCGGAGAAAGTCATCGAGCGCGCCGGACAAGCGCTCACTTCGCTAATCCCGATGGGCCGGGTCGGGCGGGCGGGCGAGATTAAAGGGGCGGCCGTGTTTCTCGCCTCGGACGCCGCCAGCTACATCACCGGCCAGGTCTTCGCGATCGACGGAGGGCTGCTGGCGCAATGAGAGACGTCGTGATCGTCGAGGCGGTGCGGACGCCGATCGGGCGGCGCAATGGGGCGCTCGCCGGGATTCGTGCGGACGATCTGCTCGCCTCGGTCCTGGGGGAGGTGGTGCGCCGCGCCGGCATCGAGCCGGCGCTCGTTGAGGACGTCATCGCGGGGTGCGTCACCCAGACAGGCGAACAAGGCGCCAACGTGGCGCGGACGGGCGTGCTGCTCGCGGGGTTCCCCGTCGAGGTGGCCGCCACGTCGGTCAACCGGCAGTGCGGCAGCAGTCACCAGGCCATCCACTTCGCGGCGCAGGCGATTGCGAGCGGGGACGAAGACGTGGTCATGGCCGCCGGCGTGGAGAGCATGAGCCGCGTGCCGCTCGGCAGCGACTACGGTGAGTGGAACCCGCGCCTGATGGAACGCCATCAGCTTGTGCATCAAGGCGTGGCGGCGGAACTCCTGGTCAAACGCTACGGTCTCACACGCGAGGAGTGTGATCGTTACAGTCTGGAGTCGCATCGTCGTGCCGGCGAGGCCACCGATGACGGACGATTCCAACGAGAGATCCTCCCCCTGTCGAGCAACGGTGGGAAGACCGTCCGCGCCGACGAAGGCATTCGCCGGGACACCTCGCTCGAGAAGCTCGCCGCGTTGCAGCCCGCGTTCCAGACGGATGGCGTCGTCACCGCCGGGAATTCTTCGCAGATTAGCGACGGGGCAGCCGCGTTGCTGCTGATGAGCGCACAGCGTGCCAGCGCACTCGGTCTCCGGCCGCGGGCGCGCATCGTGGCCCGCACCGTGGTGGGAAGCGATCCCGTCATCATGTTCACAGGCGTAGCGCCGGCCACACGCCGCGCACTCGACCGGTCGAACCTGCGCATCTCGGACATCGACGTCGTCGAAATCAGTGAAGCCTTCGCTCCGGTGGTGCTGGCGTGGGCGTCCGAGGTGGAACCCGACATGGCACGGGTGAATCCCAACGGCGGCGCCATCGCGCTCGGGCACCCGGTCGGCGCGTCCGGCGCGAGGCTAATGACGACGCTGCTGCACGAGCTGGAGCGCCGCGGCGGCCGCTACGGCCTCCAAGTTGTGTGCATCGGGTGGGGGATGGCTACCGCGACCGTGGTCGAGCGCCTCTGACCTTCGGATGAAGGTCCATCGGATTGAACTTCCCACGCCCTTCCCCGTCGGACCGGTCAACGCATACCTCATCGAGGGCGATCCGCTGACCCTGGTGGATGCCGGGCCAAAGACTCCTGAGGTCCAGGCGGCGCTCGAAGCGGGCATCGGCGCGACCGGCCGTAGGATCGAGGACATCCGCCGCGTCATCCTGACTCACGGGCACGTGGACCACTTCGGGAACGCGATGTGGGTCACAGGACGCTCCGGCGCTGAGCTCTTTGCCCACCCTGCCGACGGACCGAAGTTTGCCGGCGAGCGCTGGGTGGCCGAGAATTTGGGCAAACACTTCACCCTCGCCGGGATGCCGCCCACCTTCCTGGACGCGTTCATCGATCGCATGCGGGCGATCCGGGCGTTGGTCGATCCTGTAACGGCATACCATCCGCTTCAGGATGGAGATTCGGTAGCGATTGGGGCAGAAAGTCTGCGGGTGCTGCATTGCCCCGGCCACTCCCTGGGTCACATCTGTCTCTTTCATCAAGAAGGCGCGTTGATCGCAGGAGACCTGCTGCTGGAAGGCATCAGCCCGAACCCCATCGTCGAGTTCAGTCATGACGGGAAGCGAATCCCGACACTGCCCCAGTACCTGCAATCCCTGCGGCGCGTGCTGCTCCTCAATTGCGAGCTGGCCTACCCCGGCCATGGAGGCACGATTACGAACCCGGGCGCCCGCATCCGGGAGTTGATCAGCCTCCACGAACAGCGTAAGGAGGAGATCCTGCGGCGGCTGGGCCCTGAACCGAAGACACTTTTTGCCCTGGCTCAGGAGCTGTATCAAAACCTCGATGTGATCAACATGATGCTGGCTGTCTCAGAGGTGGTTGGCCACCTCGATCTGCTGCTCGAGGAGAACCGGGTAACCGCGACCCGCCGCGGCCATGCCCTCATATTCCGGGCCAAATCGCCCCGTTAGTGCCCGGTTGCCTCCCTGTAAAGCGGGGAAAGTACCCGCCTGCCGGCCTCTGGTCTGTTTCTTGCTATGAACACCAGTTGTCATGAGGCGTATGGTCACGACCACGGTCTCCGGAGCGGAACTATATCCGTCGGCCCGCGATTTGTTCCGGCGGGCCCAGAAGTCCCTCGACTCACGGCCTCGCCGCATCGCCCTGGCCTGGATCCTGGCGGGAGCCCTCGCGGCTGTCCTGGGCCGGCGCATTATTTCCTGGATCGACTACAACATCTAACCTTCCTGACAAATGGCGTCCCCAAAAAAAGATGAGGGGGATCCGGACAACCCCCCTCCGCTGCGGTGCTTAAAGCCCTTGATGCCCATTTTGTACCCCTTCAAACCAACGGAAGATGAAATGTCACAATTGAGGGATGATAGAGCTGCTCGATGAGACCCGCGCCAGGAACCCTTTCCCGCACACTCGAACCTGATGGAGATGTCTGTGCAGCCTGTCCGTGCAACGATCCAAGGCCTCGGCGTCTGCATTCCCACCCGCATTCTCACCAACGACGATCTGGCACGGATGGTCGATACCACTGACGAATGGATCACCGCCAGAACCGGTATCAAGCGCCGCCACCTCGCCGAGCCCGACCAGGCGACGTCCGACCTCGCCCTCATCGCTGCACAGCGCGCGCTTGCGCAGGCGCGGGTTGCCCCCGAAGAGCTGGACCTCATCGTGGTCGGCACCGCGACGCCCGACATGTACTTCCCCGCGACCGCCTGCCTCGTCCAGGAGCGCCTGGGCGCAAAACAGGCCGGTGCCTTTGATTTGCTCGCCGCCTGTTCGAGTTTCGTATACGGCCTGATCACCGCCGCCCAGTTGATCCAGTCGGGCGGGATCCGCCGGGCACTGGTCATCGGCGCCGAAACCCTGAGCCGGCTTCTCGACTGGGAAGACCGCCGCACCTGTGTCCTCATCGGAGACGGCGCAGGCGCAGCCGTCGTCGGTCCCTCGACCGGTAATGCCGGATTCTACAGCGGGAGCGTGGGCGCCGACGGCTCAGCAGGCGACGTACTGAAGGTCACCGCAGGCGGATCTCGCATGCCGATCACGGCGGACGCCATCGAGCGCAAGCTGCACCGGGCGTACATGGACGGCCAGGCTGTCTTCAAGCTGGCGGTGCGGACGATTCCGACGCTGATTCGCCGGACGGTGGATCGAGCCGGCTGGACGTTGGAACAGGTCGACCGCATCGTGCCGCATCAGGCGAACCTGCGCATCATTGACGCCATGCGGGAACAGTTGGGTGTCCCTGCGGACAAGTTCGAGGTGAACATCCAGGAGTACGGCAACACCTCGGCGGCGAGTGTCCCCATCGCCCTATGGGAAGCGGTGGAAGCGGGCCGTATCCGCGAGGGGGACCGTATCGTGCTGGCCGCCTTTGGCGGGGGCTTCACCTACGCTGCGTGCGCGTTGATCTGGGGGATCTAACCCCGAGATCTACTGCCGGATGTTCGAAGCCGCTTCGTTTCGGAGACGGCTCAGCAGCGCGCCGAGCGGCGCCACGTCGGCCGGCGCTCCATTGCGGAAGGCGATGGCCTGGCCGGAGGACGCGGAGATCCTGGCGCCGGGAAGGATCAAGCCTACCAGATTCAACGGATCTGCCGCGGCCAGGACCACGACTCCGGGATCCTCCGCCGTCCGGCGCACGGCGCGCAGCGCTTCCACGGCTTCGGGTAGCGCATACTGCTCCCCGGTCAACCCGGCCACGAAGCGCCCACCCCGGATCTGCCCCTGCGCTTCCCACCGCCTATAGATCTGGACAAGGATACGCCAGGCCGGAGCCACTCGCTCCCTCGCCAGGAGATCGCGGAACATAACGCCGTAGCGGCGGAGGAGTTGCCGCGCGATCACGTCGGCTCGTTCCTCGTTGTTCATCTCGCCCGACGGCCGCCAGAGCGACCACCGTCCGACGGGCAGAGAGCGTCCGTGCGAGCGGACCCCCGTGAGACGGCGCATCCGCTGCTGACGCCTGCGCTGCCGGGCCCCGCCGTGCAGCAGCTGCCGGAGTCCTGCCACGCCGTCGCCGGAAACGATGCCGTGGGAGACGAGCTCCCACAGCGCCTCTTCGACTTCAGATGGCATGCGGCGGGTGCCTTTGACGATATCGGTCAGGAAGGACGCGCCGCGCTGCTCGAGGTAACGCACCACCTCAACCGCGGCGGATGAAAGACCGGAAGCCGCTTCGCTCAGATCCCGGCCGCTTCCCAGGAACGCAGGCAGGTCCTCTCGCAGCGCGAACGCCAGCGGCGAATTCCGTCCGGGCGCCTGACGGCGGCGGGAGCTCTTGCCAGAATCCTCATCGTCTGGAGAGCCGTGTGGAAATCCATTCGTGCTCAGTCTTCCCCAGGTGACGGCTCCCGAGAGCGTGAGGTATTCCAGATCCGCCGGGTCGTAGAGCCGGACGCGGGATGGCAACACCGATTCCTCCCAGGCGGGCGCCGGCAGCTCCAATCCCTGAAGCTGGCCGATGATCTCGGCGACACCGTCCCTTCCGTGGAGTTGCGTCCCCGGCTGAACATGCTGCCATCGGAAGAGAAACCGCATGAAGTCCGCCGGTGCCACAGCCTCGATTTCGCGGCGCAGCCTGCCCAGCGTCAGACGGTGAATGCGCGCCAGCAGCCGCCGGTCGCACCACTCCTCGCCTTCGGCAGCCGGCGTGAATCGACCGCGCAGCACGGTCCCCACGCCTTCGAGGGCCGCGAGCGCAATAGCGACATCAGATTCGGGAAGAGCAAGCCGACCCGCGAGCGCCGGAACGCTCACGGGTCCACATGACTGCATCCATCCATGGATGACGGCGCGCACGGCATCGTCGCGAGAAGGCTCGGTGTTGCCGGACCACACCAGCGGGAGCGTGATCGCGGGATTGAACGTCGCCTCGGGCAGCAGCGCGCGCGCCTGATGGTACCGCTCGGCGGCGACATAGGCGCGGCGTTCGTCGCGCCGGTCATCGAGCCACGATGCGACGGTGGCCCGGCCGTCCATGACGAGCGCGTTCGCGAAATCGTTCCACGGTTCCGCATCCCCCACCGGCAACATCCCGACAGTAAGGAGATGATCGTGAAGCTCGTCGGCGTTTCGGACGTCAGGCCATGCCTGCGCCCGGACCTCGTCGATTGCCGTCTGGTCGAGCGCGCCGACGCCCCTGGCAAGATCGGGATCCGTGCGGCGCAGGGTGACTGCCCGCGCCCGGCGCTCTTCAAGGGGCGCCTCGTCCAGGAAGGCGAAGGGGTTCGCGTTGAGGATCTCGTGCGACATCGCCGATGGGACGGGAGTATCGACGGCGACGGTGCGGACCTCGCTTCGCTCGATGCGCTCCACGACCTCACGCAGGCCGTCCAGATCCATCGCCTCGTGGAGACAATTCAGAACAGTCTCGTTGACCAGCGGGTGATCGGGTGGTGTCACCGGGCCGCTCCGGTTATCCTGGCAGGCCACCTGGTCGGGGAAGACGGCGGCCATGAGGTCCTCGGCGCGCATGCGCTGGATCGGCATGGGCACTTTGCGTCCGCCCTGAAAACGCAGCACCGCGAGGGCGCGGTTCGCGTTCCAGCGCCACCGGTTCGTGAACATGGGAGACGCGAGAAGCGCCTGGACGAGGTCTTCCCGCGCGGTATGGGGACGCACGAATGCGAACACGCTGTCCAGCGGGAAACTGTGCTGCTCCCCCAGTGACAGCACGATGCCGTCATCGGTCGCCGCCGCCTGCAGCTCGAAGTCGAAGGTCAGGCAGAAGCGCTTCCGCAGGGCCAGTCCCCAGGCCCGGTTGATGCGCCCACCAAACGGCGTGTGCAGGACCAGCTGCATCCCGCCCGCCTCATCGAAGAACCGCTCGGCCACGATCGTCTGCTGTGTGGGGATGGTGCCCAGGACGGCGGCAGTCTCCTGAAAATACGCGACGATATGTTCGGCCGCCGCATCGTCGATGCCGGTCTCGCTGATGAGCCACCAGCGCGCGGCGGCCGGGTCGTTCAGCCGGGAGGCAACCTGTGCGCGGAGATCGGATACCGCATCCGACATCTCCCTCGTGCGCGCGGGTGCTTCCCCGACCCAGAATGGGATGGTGGGCGGACTCCCGTGGGCGTTCTCGACCCTGACGCGGCCGGACTCCACGCGCCGGATCTTCCAGGACGTGTTCCCGAGCAGGAAGATGTCCCCGGCCATGCTCTCGATGGCGAAGTCCTCGTTGACCTTGCCCACGAACGTGCCCGATGGATCCTCGATCACGTCGTAATCCGCGATGTCCGGGATGGCGCCGCCTGAGGTAATCGCGGCCAGCCGCGCGCCACGCCGCGCCCGCAGCATGCCGTGAATACGATCGCGGTGGAGAAATGCGCCGGACCGCCCGCGCCGGACGTCAATCCCCTCCGACAGCATCGTCAGCACCTGCTCGAATTCGCCGGTCTCGAGGTTCCGGTAGGGATAGGCGCGGCGGACCGTGGCGAGCACGTCGTCTTCGCTCGCTTCCTGGCTCGCGACCGAGGCTACGATCTGCTGCGCCAGCACATCGAGCGCCTTCTCGGGGATGATGATGCGATCGAGCCCACCCGCCCGAACCGCCCTGATCGCGGCGGCGGACTGCACGAGCTCGTCGCGCGTGAGCGGCACGATGAGGCCTTTCGGCGTGGCGCCGAGCCAGTGCCCGGAGCGGCCGATGCGCTGCAGCAGGTTCGCCAGCGAGCGGGGCGCGCCGAGGTGAATGACGAGGTCCACATGTCCGATGTCAATCCCCAGCTCCAGTGAGGCGGTGGCGACGACGACAGGCAACTCGCCGGACTTCAGGCGCCGCTCAGCCTCCAGGCGGGTTTTTCGCGAGAGGCTGCTGTGGTGCGTGGCAACCTTGTCTTCACCCAAACGCGTCGTCAGGTTGTGCGCCACGCGCTCTGCCAGCCGGCGCGTGTTCACGAAGATCAACGTGGTGTGATGACTGCGGACATGCTGGACGATCCGGTCGTAGATCTCCGCCCACAGCTCGTGCGTGGCCACGTGGGTGAGCGGCTGGCCGGGAATCTCGATCGTCAGCTCCCACGGACGCTGGTGGCCGACATCGACGATTGAGCAATCGGGACGGCCGTCCGGCATGCGCCGGTCTGTCCCCACGAGCAGTTGTGCGATCTCCTCGATCGGCTTTTGGGTCGCCGAGAGGCCGATGCGCTGCAAACGGCGGCCGGCGAGCGAGTCCAGCCGCTCCAGGGACAGCGCCAGGTGGCTCCCCCGCTTGTCGCCGGCGACGGCATGGATCTCATCCACGATCACGGCCCGCGCGGTTTTCAGAAATGCGCGGCTGCCTTCCGCTGTGAGAAGGATGTACAGAGACTCCGGGGTGGTGATCAGGATGTGGGGCGGATGTCGGAGCATCTGCTGGCGCTCGCGGGCCGGAGTGTCGCCGCTGCGCACGGCCACGCGGATCTCCCCCAGATCGAGTCCCTCTTCGGCCGCCAGTCGTTTGATCTCCGCAAGCGGTTCCTGCAGGTTCTTTTGAATGTCGTTGCCAAGCGCGCGCAACGGCGAGACGTACACCGTGAGCGTCTCGTCGCCCAGCGACCCTTCGGCCGCGCCCTGCACCAAGCGGTTCAGCGACCAGAGAAACGCCGCCAGCGTCTTGCCGGAGCCGGTGGGGGCGGCGATGAGCGTGTCCCGGCCTTCGGCGATATGCCCCCACCCCAATTCCTGGGGGGCGGTCGGCGCGCCAAACCGGCCGGTGAACCAGCGAGTGATCAGGGGATGGAATTGCAGGGACATGGTTTCTCTATTTTGAGGGTGTTCGGCAAGCGGTGTCTAGAGTGTTTTTCTCTAGAAGACCCGCGGAGAACCGGCCGCTAGAACGCGGTCTCCTGGTCCAACACACCAATCTGTCTGGCGCGCTGTTCCGCGATCCTGAAGATCACTGTCGCGACTCCAATCCAGGCCAGCGTGACGAGGAGTTCATACGTCAGCACCTGGACATCGCCAGCCCACGGGAAGGACTTCACCGCATCGGGGCCCAGCAATCCCCGCCGCATCGCCTCGAGCCACCAGGTCAGTGGAAAGATCTGCGCCACGGACTGTAGGAATCCCGGGAGGATC
>Ga0209853_1000462_pt1 | contig 11335 bp, 10 predicted proteins | sample GWRWS1_30_40_FD_187224 | JGI IMG/M metagenome (GOLD analysis project Ga0209853, IMG submission 187224) | Riverbed sediment microbial communities from areas with vegetation nearby in Columbia River, Washington, USA - GW-RW S1_30_40 (SPAdes)... | ecosystem: Environmental > Aquatic > Freshwater >...
GCGACGTGTGCGGCGGCGCGTCGCCAGAGCTTCCACCGGGGCCGAGGAGCTGCGCGGCCGCGGTTTCGCTGATGTGCACGCCGCCGCCGGCGACCTTGCGGATCGCGCCGAGGAGCTGCGCGGCTGCGCTGTCCTTAGTGAGATAGCCCGAGGCGCCCGCCTTGAGCGCGCGCGCGGCGTACTGGCTCTCGCCGTGCATGGAGAGCACGAGGATGCGCAGCTTCGGTTTCGCGAGCTTCAGCCGCTTGATGAGATCGAGCCCGGAAAGGCCCGGCATCGAGAGATCGACGAGCGCCAAGTCGAAGTCGCGCTGCTTCACGAGGGCGAGCGTCTCGTCGCCATTCGCGGCCTCACCGACCACCTCGATGTCGGAAGCGGCCGCAAGGATCCGTTTCAGCCCCTCGCGGACCAGCGCATGGTCGTCGGCGAGGAGCAGCCGGATCACGCCGCCGCCCCGCCTGGCGCAGGCCGCAGCGGCACGCGCACGCGCACGCGCGTCCCACCGCGCGGCGCTCCGGTCACCTCGACCGTGCCGCCGAGGTACAGCACCCGCTCGCGCATGCCCTTCAGTCCGAGCGAGCGGGTGTTTGCGAGCGCGTCGGCCGGGATGCCCCGGCCGTCGTCCTCGACCTCTAACCGCACCTCGCCGTCCTCGACCGCAAGCAGGATCCATGCGTGCTTCGCCTCGGCGTGCCGTCCGATGTTGGTGAGCGACTCCTGGAGCGCGCGATAGACGGCGGTCGCGACGTTGCGCTCGACGCCGTCGAAGCGGGGCTCGGCGGGCTTTTCGAGCCTGCACGCCACCCCCGAACGCCGCCCGAAGTCCTCGACCAGCCAGCCCGCGGCGTCGGCAAGGCCCAGATCATCGAGCATCAGCGGGCGGAGATCCGCAGCGATGCGCCGCACCGAGGTCACCGTCTGGTCGAGCGCCGCGTTCATCTGTCGCGCCCGGCCGGCGACCTCGCCCTCGGGAATCCGCTCGCGGAGCCACGCGAGGTCCATCTTCAGCGCGGTGAGGAGCTGGCCGAGCTCGTCGTGCAGCTCGCGCGCGATCACGGTCTTCTCGTCCTCGCGCGCCTCGAGAATGCGCGCCGAGAGCTCGTGCAGCTCGGCCTGCTGGCGCTTCAGCGCGTCCTCGGCCTGCTTGCGCCGCGTGATGTCCCGGAGGATCACGGTGAAGAGCCGGTGGTCCGAGCCCCCCACCTGGGAGATCGAAGCCTCGATCGGGAACTCGGAGCCGTCAGTGCGCAAGGCCCAGAGCACCAGGTCCGCGCCCATCCGCCGCCGGGTCTCCCCGACCTCGCCGAACCGCTCGATGTGCGCGCGATGAGCTTCGCGGAAGCGCGCCGGGATGAACCGATCGAGCTTCGCGCCCAGCGCATCGTCCTTCGGGCAGCCGAACATCATCTGTGCGGCGCGATTGAAGAGCACGATGCGCTGCTCCTGGTCCACGGTGATGATTGCGTCCATCGCCGAGTCGACGATCGCCGCGAGCTGCGCCTGGGTCTCGTCCAGCGCAGCCTGCATTCGCGCGGTGCGCGCCTCGGTGCGCATGCCGTGGCGCACCACGTAGCCGACGCCGGCGCCGAGCACGGCGAGGTCGAGCACCAGGTCGAAGGCCAGAAGCCAGGGCCGATCCCCGCCCACCGCGACCGCCGCGAAGTTGAGGACGACGAGCGCCGCCGCCCCTGCGATGCCAGCCGCGACCGCGAAGGGCTTGAACCGACCCTCCCGCGCCACTGCTTCCGGAGGCGCGCCGCTCGCCATGCTCAGGACATCCGGTGCGGCTTGACGCAGGTCAAAACCCGCCGGCGCCGGGCCGGCATATTGGCACGATGCATTACCCGGCTTCCGAGCTGGTCATCGATCCGGTGCTGATCCGCAAGTACGACGTGAGCGGCCCGCGCTACACGTCGTATCCGACCGCCGATCGCTTCGTCGAGGCGTTCGGCGCGGCCGAATGGGCGCAATGGATCGCGAAGCGAAACATCGGCGGCATCAAGCAGCCGCTGTCGATCTACGTGCACGTGCCGTTCTGCGACACGGTCTGCTACTACTGCGCGTGCAACAAGGTGGTGACGCGGGATCACGGGCGGTCGGCAAAGTATATCAAGTACCTCTCGAAGGAAGTCGTGCGCGTGGGCGAGCTGCTCGGGGACGAGCGGCGGATCTGCCAGGTGCACTGGGGCGGCGGCACGCCCACCTTCCTGTCGCGGGAGGAAACGAGCGCGCTTGCGGGCGCGTTGCGTGTCCAGTTCGAGCTCCAGCCGGAGTGCGAGTGCTCGATCGAGGTGGATCCGCGCCAGGCCGAGCCGGGCCGCATGGCGCTCCTCGCCTCGCTCGGCTTCAACCGCGTCTCCGTGGGGGTGCAGGATTTCGATCCGGAAGTGCAGAAGGCGGTGCGCCGCGTCCAGAGCGAGGAGACGACGCGCCGCGTGATCGACGAGGCGCGGGCGAGCGGGTTCCGGTCGGTGAATCTCGACCTCATCTACGGCCTGCCCAGGCAGACGCTCGACAGCTTCAACGCCACGCTCGACAAGGCGCTCGCGCTCGATCCGGACCGGATTGCGCTGTACAGCTACGCGCACCTGCCAGCGGTGTTCAAGCCGCAGCGGCGCATCCGCGCGGCCGACCTGCCGAGCGCGGAGGCGAAGCTCCAGATCCTGACGCTCGCGATCGGGCGGTTGACCCGCGCCGGTTATCTCTACATCGGCATGGACCACTTCGCGAAGCCCGATGACGAGCTCGCGGTGGCCCAGCGGCAGGGGCGGCTGCAGCGCAACTTCCAGGGCTACTCGACGCACCCGGAATCGGACCTGCTCGGGTTCGGCGTCACCGCGATCGGCCGCGTCGGCCCGATCTATTACCAGAACCTCAAGGGGCTCGACGAGTATTACGGGGCGCTGGACGACGAACGGGTGCCGGTGTGGCGCGGGGTCGAGCTGACTCCGGACGATCTGCTGCGCCGCGCAGTCATCCAGGCGCTCACTTGCCATTTTCGCGTCTCGATCGAGTCGATGGAGATCTCCTACCTCGTCGACTTCCGGCGCTATTTCGGCGTGGAGCTCGAGATGCTGAAGCCGTTCGCCGACGACGGATTGGTCGAGCTCGGACCGGACTGGATCACCGTAACGCCAAAAGGCCGGCTGCTCGTGCGCCCGGTGTGCATGGTGTTCGACCGGTACCTCCGGGCGAGCCGCGAGCGCGCGGGGTACTCCAAGGTGATCTGATGGAGATCGCCTGGCCGGGATCCTGGGGATTGCCGCTCGCGGTCCTCGCGGCGGGCTTCGCCTCGGGCGTGCACTGCATCGGGATGTGCGGCGGCATCGTCGGCGCGTTCTCCGCCCGACGCGCCCTCTCGCCAGCCGACACGCCGGAGTGGTCCCGCCACCTCGCTTTCAACGCCGGCCGGATCACGAGCTACGCGGCCGCCGGCGCATTCGTGGGCGGCGTCGGCGGCGTGGGCGTCTGGGTCTCGGGCGCGCTCCCGGCGCAGACCGCGCTCTTCGTGCTCGCAAACGCGATGCTCGTGCTGATGGGGCTGTACCTGGCCGGCGTGGGGCGCGCGCTGGTGCGGCTCGAAGCGCTGGGGGCGCCGGTCTGGCGGAGCGTCCAGCCGCTCGCCGCCCGGCTGGTCCCCGCCGACACGATGCCGCAGTCGTTCGCCGCCGGCGCGCTGTGGGGGTGGCTTCCCTGTGGCCTGGTCTACGGCGCGCTCGCGGCGGCGGCTTTCGCCGGCAGCCCCGGTGACGGAGCGCTGGTAATGCTCGCCTTCGGCCTCGGAACGCTGCCGAACCTGCTGGCAGCGGGTCTGGCGGCCGCGCGCTTGCGCGCGTGGGCGGCGCGCCGCTCTGTGCGCGTCGCTGCCGGGATTCTGGTGCTCGGCTTTGGCGTCTTGGGGCTTGCGCACGCGAGCGGCCTCGCCGAGGGCATCCGGCGCGGGCTGCTGTGCCTATGAGAGGACGGCGTGAGGAATGTCAGGCTGCGCGGGCAGACAGCACTGATGCAAGCTCGTCCCGCGCCCGCAGCAGCGTCTCCTCGGTCGTCGCCCAGTCGACGCACGGGTCGGTGACCGAGACGCCGTACCTGAGCTCGCCGAGGTTCGCGGGGATCGCCTGGCTGCCGGCGAAGAGATTCGACTCGACCATCAGCCCGACGATCGAGCGGTTCCCCTCCTGGATCTGGTGCGAGCAGTCGTGGAAGACGAGCGGCTGCAGCGTGTGGTCCTTGAGCGAGTTCGCGTGCGAGCAGTCGACGACGATGCTCGCGGGGAGCTTCGCTTTCGCGAGCGCCTGCTCGGCGAGGCGCACGCTCACCGTGTCGTAGTTCGGCCGCCCGCCACCGCCGCGCAGGACGAGATGCCCGTGGCGGTTACCGGTCGTGCGCACGATCACCGGGCGGCCGTGCTGGTTGATGCCGAGGAAGCTGTGGGGCTGCGACGCCGAGCGGATCGCGTTCACCGCGACCTCCAGCCCGCCGTCGGTGCCATTCTTGAACCCCACCGGCGCCGAGAGCCCGCTCGCCATCTCGCGGTGCGTCTGCGACTCGGTGGTGCGCGCGCCGATCGCGTACCAGCTGATCAGGTCGCCGAGGTACTGCGGCGACAGCGGGTCGAGCGCCTCGGATCCCGCCGGCAGGCCCAGCTCCGCGAACTGCGCGAGCAGCTCGCGCGCCCGGACGATGCCCTCGTCGATCCGGAAGGAATCGTCCATGTGCGGATCGTTGATGAATCCCTTCCAGCCGGTGGAGGTGCGCGGCTTCTCGAAGTAAACGCGCATGATCACGAACAGCGTGTCGCGGACGCGCTCGGCGAGCCGCGCGAGCCGGCCCGCGTAGTCGAGCGCCGCGTCCGCAGCGTGGATCGAGCATGGGCCGACGACGACGAAGAGCCGGGGATCCTTGCGGTCGAGGATGCTCCGCACAGTCGCGCGGCCGCGGCTCACGGTCTCGGCCGCCTGGGGCGAGAGCGGGACGCGCGCCATCACCGCCTCCGGGGTCGGCATCTCCTCCATCCCGGAAACGTTGACGTTGTCGAGCTGCTCGATGGTCACGTGCAGGCGGAAATCGCGCGCGGCGCCGGAGCCGATTATGCGCCAAGCCCGACGCCGCGCGGAAAGTGTGACGGGAGCGCGGGATCGCCTGCGCTAGAATCGCCGCCAGTCCCCCACGACGCCGTCATGACCGATCCCGGAGCGCTCCACCGCTCGCTCGACCTCGACGCGTACTGGATGCCGCTGACGTCGAGCCGGGCGTTCAAGCAGGCGCCGCGGCTCGTGGTCGCGGCGAAGGACATGCACTTCACGACCGCCGACGGGAGGCAGGTCCTCGACGGCCTCGCGACGCTGTGGTGCGTGAACGCCGGGCACTGCCGGCCGCGGATCGCGGCCGCGATCGCGCGCCAGGCCGCCACGCTCGACTTCTCGTCCTCGTACTCGGTCGGACATCCGCTCGCCTTCGAGGCGGCCCGCCGCGTCGTCGGGCTCGCGCCGGAAGGGTTCGGCCAGGTGTTCTTCACCAACTCGGGCTCGGAGGCGGTCGAGACCGCTCTCAAGATCGCGCTCGCCTACCATCGGCTGAAGGGGGAGGCGACCCGCACACGGTTCGTCGGCCGCGAGCGCGGGTTTCACGGCGCGAGCTTCGGCGGCATCTCGGTCGGCGGCGTGCCGGCCTACCGCAAGGCGTTCGCCGCTGGACTGCTTCCGGGGACCGACCATCTCCGGCACACGCAGGATCTCGAGGCGCGGGCGTTCGTGCGCGGCGAGGCCGCCTCCGGCGCGGAGCTCGCCGACGAGCTCGAGCACCGCATCATCCCGCTCCACGACGCGTCGAACATCGCGGCGGTGATCGTCGAGCCGGTGGCCGGCGCGGGCGGCGTGCTCGTTCCGCCGCGCGGCTATCTCCGCCGGCTGCGGGAGATCTGCGACCGGCACGGGATCCTCCTCATCTTCGACGAGGTGATCACCGGCTTTGGCCGGCTGGGGCGACCGTTCGCGTCGCAGTTCTTCGGCGTCACCCCGGACCTGATCGTGTTCGCCAAGGGCGTCACGAGCGGCACGGTGCCGATGGGCGGCGTGCTGGTGAAGGAGGCGATCTACCGGGCGTTCCTGGAGGCCGCCGCCGGCGGGGTCGAGCTCGCCCACGGCTATACCTACTCGGGGCATCCGCTCGCCGCGGCCGCGGCGCTCGCGACGCTCGACACCTACGCCGAGGAGCGCCTCTTCGATCGGACGAACGAGCTCGCCGCCTACTTCGAGGACGGCGTGCACAGCCTCAAGGGCCTGCCGAACGTCGTCGACTGCCGCAATCTCCAGCTCATCGGCGCGGTGGAGCTTCGTCCTCGCCCGGGGGCGCCGGGAGCGCGGGCGACGGACGTCTTCGCCAGGTGCTGGGACCGCGGCGTGTTCGTGCGGCCGATCGGCGACGCGCTCGCCTTCTGTCCGCCGCTCATCGTCGAAAAGCAGCATCTCGATGCGCTGTTCGGCGTCGTGGCGGAGGCGATCAGCGAAGTGGCGTAGTTCGTCATGGTCGCGTGATCGGGGGCCGCGTACACTCGGGATAGCATGCGCATCTTCTTCTCGCCGAAGCAGCTCGCGCACCGACCGGTGCAGTTCACGATCGCCGGGCGGCTCGTCCCGCACCTCGAGGCCCCGGAGCGCTGCGAGCGGATGATGAAGGCGATCCTCGGGGCGAGCTACGCCGTCGAGACGCCGCGCGACGACCTCGGTCTCGACTCGATCGCGCGCGTGCACGCGCCGGGATACCTCGAGTTCCTGCGCACCGCCTGGGAGCGCTGGTCGTCGCTCAAGAACGCGGGGCCGGAGGTCGTGCCGAACGTGCATCCGTACCGGGGCGCCGGGGACGATCTCGGGCCGCGGAAGCACCCGCGCGCCGCTTCGCCCGTGGCGCAGGCGAGCTGGTACCTCGGCGACCTCGCTTGCCCGATCGGGCCGCACACCTGGGAATCGGCCGTCGCGGCCGCGCACACGGCGATCGCCGCCGCCGAGGCGGTGCTCGCCGGCGAGTACGCCGCGTACGCCCTCTGCCGCCCGCCGGGGCATCATGCGACGGCCGACCGCGCCGCAGGGTTCTGCTACCTGAACAACGTGGCGATCGCGGCCGAGTTCCTGCTGCAGCATTTCAAGCGCGTCGCGATCCTCGACGTCGACGCCCACCACGGCGACGGCACGCAGGCGATCTTCTACCGCCGCGCGGACGTGCAGTACGTGTCGGTGCACGTCGACCCGACCAATTACTACCCGTTCTTCTCGGGCTACGCCGACGAGTACGGCGCGGGCGAAGGCGAGGGTTGCAACCTCAACCTCCCGCTCCAGCCGGGCAGCGGCGACGCCGACTTCCTCGACGCGCTCGACGATGCGGTCGAGGCCGTTCGCGCGCACCGCTCCGAAGCGCTGCTCGTCTCGGTCGGGTTCGACGCCCTCGAGCGCGACCCGCTCTCGGTCCTTAAGGTGACGAACGACGGCTATCGGCGCATCGGCGACGCCATCGCGGCGCTGAAGCTGCCGACGGTGATCGCGCAGGAGGGTGGCTACAACCTCGACTACCTCGGCGCCAACATCGTCGCCTTCCTCGGCGGCTTCAACCTGGCAAGCAGGCTCTAGGGTCCGGCGCGCCTGGCGGCGGCATTCCTGCCGCGAGCACACCGGCTTCCGCTAGAATGTAAACGTTTCACAACAACGACTTAGGCCGCTCATGCCGAAGATCAGCCGCCGCACCGCCGAGCTCGGGACCGAGAACGCGTTCGTCGTCCTCGCCGAGGTGAACGAGCTCGTCCGCCAGGGCAAGGACATCGTCTCCTTCTGCATCGGGCAGCCCGACTTCGCGACGCCGGAGCACATCCAGGAGGCGGCGATCAAGGCGATCCGCGAGGGACGACACGGCTACACGCCGTCCGCGGGCATCGCCGAGCTACGCGAGGCCGCTGCGCGGTACATGGGGAAGATGCGCGGGCTTGCAATCCGTCCGGAGGACGTGGTCGTCGGTGCCGGCGCGAAGCCGTTCATCGCGTACGCGATCCTCGCGACGACCGATCACGGCGTCGGCGAAGAAGTGATCTACCCGAACCCCGGGTTTCCGATCTACGAGTCGCAGATCAAGGCGCACGGCGCCGTCGCCGTGCCGCTCAGCCTCCGCGAGGCGCGCGACTTCGCGTTCGACCCCGCCGACCTCGAGGCGAAGCTCAACGCCCGCACGCGGCTCCTCATCCTCAACTCGCCGCACAACCCGACCGGCGGAATCCTCACCCGCCAGAACCTCGAGGACATCGCAGCGATCCTCCGCAAGCATCCCGAGGTCTGGGTCTACGCGGATGAGATCTACTCGCGCCTCTGCTACGAGGAGGGGTTCGCCTCGATCGCGTCGCTTCCCGGCATGTACGAACGCACGATCATCTCCGACGGCGCCTCGAAGACCTGGGCGATGACCGGCTGGCGGCTCGGCTTCGCGTCGAACCCGAGGCTCGCCCCGGAATTCACGCGCTGGGTCACCAACACCGATTCGTGCGCGTCGCAGATCAGCCAATGGGCGGCGGTCGAGGCGATCAACGGGCCCCAGACGCCCGCGGCGACCATGCGCGCGTCGTTCCGCGAGCGCCGCGACCTGATCGTGCGGCTGCTGAACGAGGTCCCGGGCGTGGGCTGCAAGCTGCCGGGCGGCGCGTTCTACGTCTGGCCGAACGTCACCGAGGCGTGCCGGATCGTCGGGGCGGCCGACTCCGAGGAGTTCCGCCGGCGTCTCCTCAACGAAGCGGGTGTGGCGGTGCTCGCCGACATCCACTTCGGCGCCCGCGTGCCGGGCGAGGGCCAGCACCTGCGCTTCAGCTACGCCGCCTCGAAGCAGGCGATCGAGCAGGGCGTGGCGCGGATGGCGGACTTCATCCGGCGCAACGTCCGACGCGTGGCCTGAAGAACGATCGCGAGCGACCGCTGTTTTCCGATGTCCGATGTCTGGAAGCCCAGCGTGACGGTCGCGGCGGTCATGGAGCGCGCCGGCCGCTTCTGCCTCGTCGAGGAGGAAGCAGACGGGCGCGTCGTCTACAACCAGCCTGCCGGACACTGGGAGGCGGGCGAGACGCTCGTCGCCGCGTGTGAGCGCGAGGTGCTGGAGGAGACCGCGCATCGCTTCCGGCCCACCCACCTGCTCGGCGTGTATCGCTGGCACTACGCCCCGAACGACGTGACGTTCCTCCGCTTCGCTTTCGTGGGCGAGGTGCTCGGCGAGGAGCCGGGACGCGCGCTCGACCGCGAGATCCGGCGCGTCCTCTGGCTCGAGCCCGAGGAGATCCGCGCGCTGAAGGGCCGCCACCGCAGCCCCCTCGTGATGGCCTGCGTGGAGGATTTCCTGGCCGGGCACCGCTGCCCGCTCGAGCTGTTGCACCACTACGAATGAAGGTCACGAAGGCGCTGCTCATCGTCCTCGCAGCAGCTGCGGGCCTCGCCGCGGCCGGTCCCGCTCGTCCCGCCGTTCCAGACGAGGACGGAATCGCGCCGGACGATTCCTCGAGCATCGCTTTCGTGCCTTGGCCCTCCGACATCGGCGGCGAGAAGCTCTCGATCTGTTTCGACTACGGCTGCGCGAGCCAGGCGACCGTGCAGTACTCGCCGGCCGAGCTCGGCCAGGTGTGGAGCCAATTCGCCGAGGCTGATAGCCCGTTCGCCGAACGCGAGGCGGTTGCGCGGGCCATGGCATGGCTCTACTTCTACGCCGGGCTGCAGTCGCCGATCTGGCGCGATCGCGGCGGCAACTTCGACGACGACGATACCCGGCCGGGGCGGATGGACTGCATCGACCACTCCACGAACACGACCGCGTACCTGAGCCTGATGGAGCGCCGCGGCTGGCTGAGGTTCCACGGCGTCGGGGATCGCGTCCAGCGCGGGTGGATGTTCAGCGCCCACTGGGGCGCTCGGATCGTCGAGCGGGCGACGAAGCACCAGTGGGTCGTCGACACCTGGTTCCTTGATCCCGGCCAGCCCGCCACCATCTACCCGCTCAAGGCCTGGCTGGGCGGCGCCCGCCCGCGCGGCACCGAGATCGTCCGTATCCCCCGGTGAAAGAGAGAATCGTCGTCGGGATGTCCGGCGGGGTCGACTCGTCGGTCGCGGCGCTGCTGCTGAAGGCGCAGGGCCATGACGTGCTCGGACTGTTCATGAAGAACTGGGAGGACGACGACGACGACGAGCACTGCTCGACCCGCCAGGACCTGGTCGACGTCGCCTCGGTCGCCGACGTCATCGGCATCGACCTCGAGGTGGTCAACTTCGCCGCCGAGTACAAGGACCGGGTGTTCAGCGACTTCCTCCGCGAATACTCGTCGGGACGGACGCCGAACCCGGACGTGCTGTGCAACGCGGAGATCAAGTTCAAGGCCTTCCTCGATCACGCGCTCGCGCTGGGCGCGAGCCGGATCGCAACCGGCCACTACGCCGGGGTCCGCGAGGTGGCGGGCCGCTTCGAACTCCTCAGAGGCGCCGATCCGGCGAAGGACCAGAGCTACTTCCTCCACCGGCTCACGCAAGCGCAGCTCGCGCGCGTCGTCTTCCCGCTCGCGAGCCTCAGGAAGAGCGAGGTGCGCCGCATCGCGCGGGAGGCCGGCTTGCCGGTCCACGCCAAGAAGGACTCGACGGGCATCTGCTTCATCGGCGAGCGGCCGTTCCGCGAGTTCCTGAACCGGTATCTGCCGCGTGCGCCCGGACCGATGCGCACGCCCGAGGGCCGGATCGTCGGCGAGCACATCGGGCTCGCGTTCTACACGATCGGCCAGCGCAGCGGGCTCGGGATCGGCGGTGCGAGGGGCGGCGACGGGGCGCCGTGGTACGTCGCCGGCAAGGACCTCGCGCAGAACGAGCTGACCGTGGTGCAGGGTCACGAACACCCGCTGCTGCGCAGCCGGGCGTTGAGCGCCGCCGATCTCGCGTGGGTCAGCGGCGCGGCGCCCGATGCGAGCCTCGCGTACGGCGGCAAGACGCGCTACCGCCAGGCCGATGCGGCCTGCCGCATCGCGCGGCTCGGCACGGACGCGTGCGGGGTGGAGTTCGACGACCCGCAGTGGGCCGTCACCCCGGGCCAGTCGGTGGTGCTCTACCGCGGCGAGGTCTGCCTCGGCGGGGGCGTGATCCGGTGAACGATGAACGAGCGCGGCGCCCGCTCATCGTTCCGCGGCCATCGTGCTGTTACTGCCTGAAGCCGTAGAAGCTCATCCAGAGCGTGACCTCGTCGCTGATCGGCCCGACACCGAACTTCATGCCGAAGTCCGAGCGCTTGAACGCGCCGGTGGCGTTGCCGCCGCACTGGTAACGCTTGCCCTGGGTGCGAGGAT
>Ga0209853_1000463_pt1 | contig 11334 bp, 5 predicted proteins | sample GWRWS1_30_40_FD_187224 | JGI IMG/M metagenome (GOLD analysis project Ga0209853, IMG submission 187224) | Riverbed sediment microbial communities from areas with vegetation nearby in Columbia River, Washington, USA - GW-RW S1_30_40 (SPAdes)... | ecosystem: Environmental > Aquatic > Freshwater >...
CCATGCAAAAATAGGATTCAAGGCAGAAGCAAAAGATATAGTAGTTACAGAGCAGTAAAAATTTAGTCAAACATCAACTTTCATATGATTGAATATTAATAATCTGATACAAATTTTGATTTCTATTTTCAGGAACATAAAAAAATTTATCCGCGTTTATTATGTATTTGGCATTGTTTTCTTCATTGTAGCTGGTCTAAGAATCGAATTAACGTACGGAGACACATCGACGAGATTAGGTCCAAACGTACGAGAATTGGCCGGAAAGGACGATCATCCAAACTATAAATTTCAATATTTTTTTCTTCGAAACTTGAACCAAAATGCGACAAATGATGTAGAGTTGGCGGGAATTGTGACGGAAGTGGTGGATGGGGATACTTTGGACATCAACGGAACCAGAAATAGGCTGGCTCTTGTCGACACTCCTGAAAGAGGACAATCCGGCTTTGATAAAGCAAAGAAATTTATTGAATCGTTATGTCTGGGGAAGAAAGGGGAATTGGATGTAGATAACGGACAGCGAAGAGGTGATAGATATGGAAGAGAAATTGGTGTAGTTTACTGTGAGGGTATAAATGTAAACGAAAAACTCATGGACAATCGATTGGCCAGAATCCTGACTGAATTTTGTGATATCTCTGAATTTTCTAATGATAGTTGGGTAGCGTCGTCTTGCTAAGTTTGACTATTATTGCATCATTTAGATACTAGAAAAATGAAAATAGATCAAAGTTGCTCCGAAGCGCCATGCTAGCCGTCGTATCAGAATGGCTATATAATCTGTGTCTTCATTAAGTAATTTTCATAATTGAGGCACACTTGGAATGTTTAATAATTCATTCTTTGCGATATAATTACGATTGCTAATTCTAGTTTTATCTGACAGATATTATAACTTGATTTAACATAACTTAACCGGCGTAGATATCATCGATGATACTATATTTTTTAAATCTGTTTCAAGTGTATCCTTTGGAAAAAATTTTAATCTACTTTTGGCCTTTGTTATATCTGCGCAACTGGCTTTAATATCTGCTTTACTACTTATTTCTTGATGAATTGGCTTCAATTTAAGGCCAGAGATTCTAATCATTTGATTGCAAAGCTCATTTATACTCGTCGCCATACCTGTTCCTATATTGAAGATCCAAGATGACGAAAGAAGCTCACTCCTTCCTTCTTCCATCGCTTTTACGGAAAGCAAAAATGCATTAACCACGTCCACTATCGAAATAAAATCACGCTTCTGTGTTCCATCTCCGTAAATTACTGGGGGTAATCCTTTAGCCAGTCTTTTGGCAAATTTTATTAGAACGCTCATGTTGCCATACTGTCCTTCTCCATAAACGTTAAAAATTCTAAGTGATATAGTATTTTGAATTTTGCCAGACCTTCCATAAGATGAGACATGTCGTTCTGCGAGAAGCTTACTCATACCATATGGAGATATAGGTGCCAACTCATGCTCTTCAGATATTGGAAGTCTTTTGGGATTCCCGTAAACTGAAGCAGAAGATGCAAAAACGAAATTTTTGGTACCACTACAAGAACATGCCTCCAACACGTTTAGTGTGCCTTTAACATTTATGTCCATAGTTTTATCTGGGTTCTTTATAGAATCTTCAACATTTACCTTGCCTGCAAGATGTATACAAGTGTCTATTTTTTCAGATTCAAAAATAGAGTAGACAGCATCTTTATTCATAATATCTAAATCATAAAATCTTAGCGATTTGTTACCCAGAGATTTAGAATAAGCTGAAAAATCAAAATCTTTGTGATGCTTATCCGTAAGAACGAGATGAGTATCTTTATCAGACAATAAAGCAGGTACTAGATGGCTTCCGATGAAACCTCCAGCTCCTGTCACCAAAATTTTTTTCATGTAATTGGAATCTTGTATAGGATTCTCATATATAGCCTATACTGGACAGTTCTTAAATTGAATCTCTGATCGTCATATCTCTTAAAGAATATCTTCGATTGAAATAATTGAACAATAATCTTCGGTTAGTAAACTTGAATTCATATCATAAAATTATGATTTATATAAATATTCAAAATAATCACACATTTCTCATTAGATAAGTGCGATACATCAGAGTGATTTGATTGCAACTTGTCAGATTTAATATGATTAAAGATCAACTTTAGTATTTCATATGCACTGATGGTAATCTACATTTATTTATATTCGAATATCAATAGTGTTTATCCTAGACAATGATTCAATTCATATTATCATTGTCATCTGTAGATGTGCTTTCTACGAATCAACCATGTCAGAGATATTGTTGCTATACTTATCGCAATAAGAACTATAATATTAGTTGGAGAACTTAATATATTATTTAAGGGGACATCTAATCCTCTCTTCTTGACATCAGAGGATATATCGCCAGGCAGTATGAACTCCTGTTTGGATTGGTTTCTTTTACCATCAACACTTAATGATCCGAGATAACTTAAATATTGAATTTTAGTCCCCTTGCGGTAAGGTTCTCTAAAGTCATCTATGAAATCAAATTTTACTTTTGCACTGCCGGATACGTCTAGTGGAATATAGTCATCGATTTCCTGTCCATAAAAATTGGTTTTGTCAAAGCTTATATTTCCATTTACTGTTATTTCAGGATCCTTTACTAATATTGGAACAAATTTTAAGGGAGGCTTAGAACTGACATTATAAAAATTAATTTTTGATTCATTATTTACTTGAATAGTGTTGATGGATGAATTGCGGTTAGCAATAATTTCAGCGCGACTATTATTATCGAGGAGATCAATTGTCATATTAAATTCATTGGGTATTGACATTCCCACGTAATCATGTTGTGAATGAGTGGAAGGTAACGTTAACATCCATGCTGAGTTAATGAGTTGCTCATATTCTCCGAACACCCCAATATTTACTAGCGACAAATTTTCAAAATGATTTTTCAAATTTCCGTACCTATCCGAAATGGAGATATTCTTAACATAAACATCGGCTGAACTCGAAGAGCTATTAGCTATGGAAAATGAAGAACTTTTTATAGATATCAGGCCAGCCATTCTTACATCTCCGATAAATCGCCTAACTGGCTCTGTTACATTTTGCTTAATTATTGATTTAATAGGAGATAATTCAACTAAATCTGAAAAATTTGCAAGAGACATGAAATTCTTTGCAGGATTATCAATTATAGCATCAAAATATCCAGGACTGTTAATGTATATTATTCGACCTTTATCAGAAATATGTTTCTCAATGGCAAAAGGTACGACTGCTTTATCATCATTATTTCTATATGATGCTATTACATTCAGATCAGAAGATGGCTTTACTTCAATATGCTTCAAGGTTCCAGAAACATTCAGAATTACATTTTGATCATTATCCCTTGTGATATGAGTAAATACTTCACTTTTGTTAGCATTAGGTTCGATGGAAAATAGCTTACTAAATCTACCGTTAAATTTGTCATCGGAGTTTATTACAACCAACGTTCCGCCAGATCTTGCGTAATTTAGGTATTCATGGAATAATGAATCATCCATATATTGAGGGTCAAATGGCAAAATAATTTTCTTATTAGAAAATACAGAGTAGTCATCATCTGCAAAAGTACTATATTCGCCTCCTGAGAGAGCAAGCAAACTAAGCGGATAATAATACTCGTATCTATTCTTAGTATCATAGAATTCTTGATACGGTGCAATTTTTCCTATTTGTATGGGTTCAAACTCTACCACATTATTTTCAGAATTAATTCCTACTTTTGAAACCCCTACGCTATTTACATCTGATAAGTTTATTGGGACCTTAATTTTTAGCATATTATCAACATAAACGTTAATTGAATTATTCAGATTCTCAATTTTCACTAGGTACCAGAGCCCCGCATCCTTTCTTACTTGCGAATTTTGTGATAAGAGTAAGGGCTTATCATCGTTTGTTGTCTGTTCTCTTAGTTCTAATCCCTTGTTGGAGAGGGATACAAAGTAAATCTTCTTTCCCTCACTCCATTTTAGACCCGAAGTATCCTTCCCGGTATTATTATCCAGTATCCTGAATCTTAGTTCAATATAATTTATGCCTTCATTATCCAGATTTTTTGACCAAAGAGTTTTACCACCATTCTTTTTATATCCACTTAAGGTAGCCTTTTCCGTTTGATTTTCTTTTTGAACATGTATAAACTTCGGAGTGTCTTTTTCAAAATTAAAAGTATAATTGTTAACTTGCAATTTTTTTTTATCAAATACTGTTGATGAGAATGATTTATCTTTTTTATAGACGATACCAACTTTATTTTCAGAGATTGTAGATGGTCCTTGTAAAGAAGGAACCTTAAGAACTACATAATCGTCACCCTTGTATATCTGTTCAAAATTCTCTAATGCAAATCGCACCGGCTCTGTTAGTGTCTTTTGGTTGATACTATTATTTGGTATTATTATATATCCAGTTTTACTTAATTCTAAAAGGTGATAAAATGAGTCCAATGTAGAAGCATTTAATATATATTGAGTTTGAATAGCGTTCCGTAATGGGAGACCTGAAAAAGCATGAAGCTTGGATATAATACCTCCTTCACGGTAATTGTATTCAGTTGGAAAAGTTGCGATATTGTGGTGATTTGAGTCAGCTTGAATTTTAGAGCGCATTGTGTCTAGAAAATTAATTTCTTCTGAAGAAGGAAAGTTTCTACGTCCGAGAGCATGAGTATAATCCTGAGTTTGAATAACTAGTGCATTGTATCCAATGTACATTAATGTTGAAAGACTTGCAGTTATAACTATTGATCCTATAATAATGCCATTAAGAACTGGTTTTTTATTACTTATAAAAATTAATAATTTGTAAATCATTAATGAAGCAAATCCTATCAGGCCAGTCATCACAAATTTATTGAGTCTCTGCTCATTGTAGTACGGGCCCGCAAGAATAGCAATAATGATAATTATTCCAAAAACAAATACCTCTTTCTCAAACTTTTTGAAAACATATGAAAGAATTGATGCAATTCCAATTAGACCTATTGCTCCTAATCGCATTGGGTACAAATACCATGGGGTGTTGTAATTCTGAGTATGAACATCAACATAATTTGCTGGAAGCTGACTCCAAACAATAAAACCTAACGCCAATAAATAAACAACTATCCATACAAGTAATATTTTCGGTATGAAACTATTTTTAATTATATAGTTAGTCACTTTGTTTTTAAATTGCAACGTAGGAATCGAAATGTGGAAAAAATGTCTAAACAAATTTTGCCGTAGCGCGTATAAGGCGAACGTTACTAAAGTGAAAATGATATTAAGTTCAATTAATGACATTCCGAAAATTCTATTTGAAGTGAAATATTTCACTGGAAGTAGACCATCTATTATATATGCAGATGCCAAAGCAATAAGAAATGCAAAATAGACATAACTCTTTTTCTTTAGATTGTAAGCTAATGGTAAAATACATGACACTATAATAAAAATGTAAAATTCATCATGGAATAAGATACCTACAGCTGAAATCAGCAATAGTACAGTAGTGTAACCAATCTTATTTCTAAATTCACTACGAATTAATCCTAAAAGCACAAAACCAGCGGGTAAAGAAATATAGATTAAGCCGGTACTAAAATCAGGGAACGCTGCAATCATAAAGTTGGCAGATAGCCTTATGTCAGTGACCCTAATTTTATCCTCAACAAAATTAGAAATCGAGGAAATCTCTGAAACTATTGGATTTGTATCTGTAAGGGAAAGTATGTATACCCAGCCGAATCCTGAAGCAATTACAAAAAGTGAAGATGCAATAAGGGCAGCTCTTTTTTTGTTTGATGGAAACCATGTAAAACAGAAATAATAAAATGCAAATACAGCTGTCATGTTCAAAAAGGCGAGAGAAGCATATGTATTTACTAGTGGAACACCGGAAAGAGAAGTGACACCAGCAAGTAAAGATGATTGGAGGGGCGTATAAGATTGATCTCCACTATTCATTACAAATTCCTTGAAATTTCCATGCATGAAAAAAATTGCACGATTTTGATGATACCATTGGTCTCCTATCGTTATTCCACCGTATAGATAATATGTCGAAAGAATTAGTAAACCAAAAAGACTTCCAAAAACAATCAATTCAGATAAATTTACTTTTAATACTTTTTGAAACTTGTTACCCATATTAGAAATGCTATGATATGAGATACTCCAAATATTGGTATCAGTATTTAAAAAAATTCGATAAATGCTGTAACGAATAATAAATAAAATAAATATTACAAAATATACTCCAAGGAGTAGAAATTTGTTTTCAAATATATTAGTATCAAAATAAATCGCCGAAATGTATATTGTCAGAGCAGTAATCAACATGCTAAATAGATATCCTAGCAAAACTTTTAGTATGGAATTCATTCTATTTTTTTTAATTATAAGTACTACTGCATATCCAGGTATGAAGAGAGAAAGTAGAATTCCAGCACCTAATTCAATTATGTTTGTTATATCAATTAAATTCCAATTTGTATATACAAGATCTAAATTTGGTTTTGAAAAAAAAGCACAAATCAAGAGTAAAACCAAATAAACGAATACAAATATGATATTTGAGATCTGTTCTTTATCATTTTCATCACTGGTTGCTGTACTACGAGAACTACCTTCTAAATCACCCTCTTCGAATTGATTCTCTTTATGTGACATACAATAATATCTTGTCAGTCCAAATGAAAGTATAGACATAGTAACAGAAATTGGTAAAGTGAATTTTATGGGTATGATTAAATATGAAAGGACAGAGTATACAGATATGCCAGTAATCAAGGCACCAGAGAATAAAGCTATGATTACATTTTTTTGCAATCCAAGATTCAATTAAAGATATTCTTTCATCTGTTGTCTATATATATTGACCGTCATGACTAGAATGACAAAGGAAGTCAACTACATATCAATTAGGGGGATTCAAGTAATCTAAATGATGATTTATTAAAGTAAATGAATCACAAATTGTTACCGTTGTCTTATGTTAACTAAATCGTCAAAATATTGTACTTATGCAACAAGGATTGTGTATATTCAAGGCATACGCATAATCATGATAATAGCATGATGTTTTGATTGGGCGTATTGCCCCAACAAATAACTAATCGGAAGATTAATTTTATTCCTTAATAGGATCCTTATTACTATGCATTTCTTCTCATGGGTATTACCGGCCTGGACACCATTGATTTGTGGATTGCTTATACTCGTGAGTATGGTCTTTAGCTTCGGAACAATAAGCGGTTATTATTTTGCCCATGCGACATCACCTGCAGAAGGAGGAGAAAAAGTGGTAGGGAAAGAAACATTGTATATAAATGATCATAAGCTAATGGCAAAATTGGTTGTTGCAGGGCTTAAACATCCTACTAGTATGGCTTTCTTGGGTTCGAACGATTTTCTTGTTTTGGAGAAAAATACAGGTATTGTAAAAAGGATCGTAAATGGAAATATTTTGTTACCAGCAGTACTTGATGTTGAGGTTGCCAATGAAAAGGAAAGAGGAATGCTTGGAATTGCTATAGCTCAGAATGACGAAGACAAAGGAGGTAAAATAGGTTCTTTAAATAACACTGGTACAACATACGTTTTCTTATACTATACTGAATCGTCTGGAAAAGATGGTAATGATGAGTGTCCTTTAGTGAACTATTGCAAGGAAGGAACAGAACCCAAAGGTAACAGGCTATACAGGTATATACTGGACCAAGGTAAATTAATCAATCCTAAACTGTTGCTAGATCTGCCAGTCACTCCTGGCTCAGACCACGTAGGAGGTGCCGTTATCTTAGGGCCTGACAAGAATATCTATCTGAGCAGTGGTGATGGTCATAGTTGTAGTTATCATAGTTGCGATAATGGTACCAAAAATACTGTCTTAAATTCTCAAAGTGCTAACGTAGAGAATGGACATAAACCGAATGGAAGGGGAGGTATACTCAGAATTACTCAAGACGGACTGACGGTCAGAGAAGAAGGTAAAGATGGTATTCTGGATGAAGATGATCCTTTGAACAAATACTACGCATATGGAATGCGTAACAGCTTCGGAATAGATTTTGACCCTTTAACCGAGAAACTATGGGATTCAGAAAACGGTCCAGCATTTGGTGATGAGATAAACCTAGTCGAGCCAGGATTTAACAGCGGATGGTCGAAGATCCAGGGCATATGGCCAATTTCAAATTATACGTTGCTACTTCCTCAAGGGCTTTTGCCACCGTACACAGGATACCTAGAAAGTGGCAGGAAGGAATTCACTCATTCGACACATAGCGATCAAAAAAATTTAGTAGACTTTGATGGTAAGGGAGAATACAGTGATCCTGAATTCGTTTGGAACATTACAGTGGGCGTCACTGCCCTTAAATTTCTAGATTCTGATAAATTGGGTAAAAAATATGAAAATGATATGTTTGTAGGAGATTATAAAAATGGAAAATTATATCATTTCGATTTAAACAGAGATAGAACTAAATTGGTGCTTAATGGTTCCCTTGAAGATAAAATGGCACACTCTTCAGAAAGTGAGGAGCTTAAGGACATTATTTTAGGAGGGGGTTTCGGAGCTATTACTGATATAGAAGTTGGGCCTGATGGTTACCTGTATGCAGTTTCATATAACGAGGGAAAAATTTTCAAAATAGTTCCTGTGAATGACAAATGACAATAGCAATCAAGTCAATAACCAAAATTTGAATCATTTAAAATTATACATATGATTTAGTAATATTTTTCACAATATTTACCTATAAAAGACTTGGTGGCATGGCATCAGGACAACAGTAGCATGACAAGATTTTCACTACCGAAAGATTGGCTGGAAGGAACAGACACCGGCAAATTTTGATTATTATAAAGTATGGGGGTCAATCTTTACAGGAGTCCCGTCCGGTCCATACGACCGATTCAGATCATTAGGCTTGCAGGAATCAGTGTACTCTTTTAATTATGGTTACTGCTGTCGCGATCATAAACGTTAACCTTTTGGTACATGTAGAATTTCGACTTCGCCACCATTTTTATACCATGTTTTGCCTCCAATAACATATATGGTATTGTCGATAGCAACAGCCTTTAAGCCAAGACGAGGGGTTGGTAATGGAGATTCCTTAGTCCAAACGTTTTTTTCAGTGTCAAATTTTTCGTTATTTTCATACGTACCGTTAACCTTTTCTCCACCAAATACATATATGTCGTTTCCAACAGAAGCAGATGCCAGTCCACTTCTATTACTGGGCATCGGCTTTAGTTTGGTCCATGTGTCTGTAGCGGGATCGTACATTTCGTTAACATCAAAATTTGAACGTGCTTTGGCATTAACAAATGGCTCTGGAATTCCATCACCAAATATTCGTCCTCCAATAACATATAGTTTGCCGTTTACTACCGAAGATGTTAGATGATGCCTTGCAGTGGGCATTGGAGCTTTTTCTGTCCACGTGTCATTCACTGGATCGTATACGAGGTTTGTAGCGACAACATTATGAACATCATCAACGCCTCCAACTGCATACAGCTTACCGTCAATAAAGTTCGCTGTTAAAGCAGTTCGGGCACCTGGCATCGGTTTGCCCTCTGTCCAGTTCTTTGTTGAAGGATCATAGATTAATAACTTATTAGAATAGCCATACTTATGGGCACCCCCTACAACATACAATTTACCGTCATATGAGGCCATACCTAAATGATCGACGGGTTCTGGTAATGAAGTTCCGTTGGTCCATTTATCCGATTTTATATCATACACTTCTACGATTTTGTCTTTTTTTACCTTATGTCCCTGACCTCCTGCAACATAAATTTTATCGTCCAAGACTGCAGCTGCCATAGCTGACCTAGGAGTTGGCATTTTGCTTCCGTTTGTCCAGAATGAATCGGATACATGTGATTGTGGTGACGCGCTTGTTGTAAATGCCGTGGTAATAATTCCGTAGGCTAAGCCACTGAGAACTAAGACTATAAACAGTGGATTTTTAGCGAGAACCAATTTCAGAAATTAAAAGCGTAGACCGCTTATATGTATATTTCATATATCTAATTCAGAGAGAAGCCAGCACGACTAAAATATATGAAATTCTCCTTTTTTATCTTATGACTCTCTTAGAGCATATTGATATAACAAACTATCAAAGAATCTTAGGAATCTATCATTATCAAATAGTTTGTTGACTGTCCATATTCCAAGTGTTATGACCTTTCCTTTTTTATAATCTAGTTCGTATGTTGCAATGACAAATTTTCCAGGATCCGGCCTATTTATTGTTGCATTATAATCAAGTAAGATCTTTGCCTTAGGATTTGTAACGTGCTGTTCTTCAACATGGGTAATCCCAAAAGGATCGTTACGAAATATGAACTCCCAGCTAAAGCAACATTTATAATTGCTACCAACCCAGTCAGAAGTCTCCTCTTTCCATCTCTCCTTAACACCCTTCCAGGCAGTTTCCCCATTAGAAGCAATACCATGACCCTTAACGAGTCTGATTGTATCAGTGTTACTATCATATTTTACCTCTCCATAAAGTACATTCCCATTCAATAGAAAAAGTAAACCACCATTTGATGCAAATTTTTTCAAATTATCATATTCTTGCTGACTTACATATTCCTGATGTTCAAGCATGATGACATCATACAAGTTTGTTCCATTAGTGCTAAATAGTAAAGTACCACCATGAACATCTTTATCAGTCAAGATATCAATACTCGATTTTGGAGTTAACCACTTCAGGTGATTTGCTATTTGAATAAGTGCTGACCATCTTTCAGGGTTTTTTTCAAGCTTGCTCGATAATAGGTCAGTATACTTTGTCGTATTTGGTGACATGCCTGTTTTATTTTCCTCAGATTTGTACATCTCATAAAACATATAGAATGATTTGTCATATGCAGCGTCGGTAAATGTTGCTTGCACAATTGCAATATTTGCGGCTCTCGAAGGTTTGGCTTTAATTTTAACATCTATATCATCATTATCTGGTTTGTTTCCAAAATTTGAATTGATGCAACTCTTATTATTATCAATTCCATTTTTAAAAAGTATCTCCTCATTCCCAGTTGCATTATTAGTCCATACTACATACACGTTGTTATCCTGTGAGACAGCAATTTGCGGATCGACTGACCATCCAGAATAATTACTTAAATTCATAATGTCCCCAAAACTAGCGCCCATATCAATACTTCTTGTGAAAAATATCTGTCCGTATTTTTCCTGAAAATTATTAGTCCATACTACATACACGTTGTTATCCTGTGAGACAGTAATTTGCGGATCGACTGACCATCCAGAAT
>Ga0209853_1000464_pt1 | contig 11327 bp, 9 predicted proteins | sample GWRWS1_30_40_FD_187224 | JGI IMG/M metagenome (GOLD analysis project Ga0209853, IMG submission 187224) | Riverbed sediment microbial communities from areas with vegetation nearby in Columbia River, Washington, USA - GW-RW S1_30_40 (SPAdes)... | ecosystem: Environmental > Aquatic > Freshwater >...
TTCCTGATCACGGGCTCGTTCATCATCGAGTACATCTTCAGCGTGCCCGGCATCGGCCGCGAGTACGTGGCGAGCATCACCCAACGCGACTACGGCATGATCATGGCCATGACCATGTTCTACGCGGTCACCATTGCGGTCCTGAACCTCGTCGTCGACGTCCTGTACGCGTACATCGACCCGCGGATCCGCTACAGCTAGGAGCCGTCAGGCATGACCGAGCAGACGGGCGCGATCGAAGCCGGTGTAGCCCTCGAGCGAAGGAAGAGCACCGGACTGTGGGGGGATGCGTTTCGTCGGCTGATCCGCAACCGCCTCGCAATCGTGGGTGGACTCTTCGTCATCTTTCTCGCCCTCACCGCTGCCATCGGGCCGATGGTCACGCCGTTTGAATACTTCGATCAGCACACGCAAGAGGTCATCTCCAACAACAATCGGCCCCTGACGCCCATGCAGCAGGTCGAAGGCCTCGACCACGTCCACATCCTCGGCACCGACAACCTCGGCCGCGACATGCTCAGCCGGCTGATGGACGGGGCGCGAATCAGCATGATGGTGGCCCTCGTGGTGCAAGCGGTGGTGCTCTTCATCGGGATCCCGGTCGGCGCGGCGGCAGCCTGGTTCGGCGGCCGTATTGACACGTTCCTCATGCGCATCACCGACGTCGTGTACGCCTACCCCGACCTGCTGTTCATCATCCTGCTGGGGGTCGCGTTCCGCGAAACGTTCTTCGGCAAAGCGCTGGACGGCCTGCTGCTCGTCTTCATCGCGATTGGCCTCACCAGCTGGGTCACCATGGCTCGACTCGTCCGCGGCCAGCTGCTGAGCCTCAAGGAGACCGAGTTCGTCGAGGCCGCCAAGGCGATCGGCGTGTCAGACCGACGAATCGTGACCCGGCATCTGCTGCCGAATGCGCTCGGTCCGATCATCGTGGCCGTCACGTTGGGCATCCCCACCGCCATCCTGGCCGAGGCCACGTTGGCGTTCATCGGAATCGGGGTCCAGGCACCGCGTGCCAGCTGGGGCAGCCTGGTCGCCGATGGACAGGCCTACCTCCGGTCCTTCCCGCACATGGTGCTCTTCCCAGCCATCGCCATCGCGTTGGCACTCATCAGCTTCACCTTCCTGGGCGACGGCCTCCGCGATGCGCTCGACCCCAAGTTGAAGGGGAAGCAATAGGTTGACCGTCAGCGACCCGCAGGCCCCACCCGGCGGCGCCGCCGTCACAGAGCTCCCCGACTCGATCGAGATCACGACCGAGGAGGGTCGGCGGCTCGCCGAGCGACTGGCCGACAATCGCCCGCACGCGCGCAAGCTGCTCGAGGTGCGGAACCTGTCGACCCAGTTCTTCACCCGCGACGGGGTGGTGCACGCCGTGGACGAAGTGAGCTTCGACGTGGACTACGGCGAAACGCTGGGGCTTGTCGGGGAGTCCGGCTGCGGGAAGAGCGTCACGGCGCTATCGCTGGTCCGGCTGGTTCCCGATCCGCCGGGCCAGATCGTGGACGGCCAAATCATCTTCGACGGCATCGACATCCTGAAGCTGTCCCGATCGGAGATGCGCCGCCTGCGCGGACGAAAGATCGGGTTCATCTTCCAGGACCCGATGACCAGCCTGAATCCGACCCTGCCCATCGGCTTCCAGATCTCCGAGTCGGCCCGCACCCACCTGGGCCTGTCGCGCAACGCGGCGGCGGATCGGGCCGTGGAGCTGCTGTCCAAGGTCGGCATCCCGCGCGCCCGTGATCGAATGGGGGACTACCCGCACCAGTTCTCGGGCGGGATGCGGCAGCGGGTCATGATCGCCATCGCGCTGGCCTGCGATCCCATGCTGCTGCTGGCCGACGAGCCGACGACTGCTTTGGACGTGACCATTCAGGCTCAGATCCTGGATCTCATCCGCTCGCTGTCGGCGGAGTTTGGGACGGCCGTGATGTTGATCACCCATGACCTGGGCATCGCCGCGGGCATGTGCCATCGGGTCAACGTCATGTACGCCGGGCGGATCGTCGAGACCGGCATCGTCGACGATGTCTTCGAGAACTCGCGGCACCCGTATGCCTGGGGCCTGCTGGACTCCCTCCCCCGGCTGACCGATACTCGAGCGGCGCGACTGCGCACCATTGAAGGCATGCCGCCCGACCTCATCAATCCCGGCGCCGAATGCCGGTTTGCCCCGCGCTGCCATTACGCCCAGGATCGCTGCCGCTCCGAGGAACCGGAGCTCACCCCGCGCGACGGGGAGGGACATCAGGCCCGCTGCTTCGGGACGGAGCCGGGTGGGTGGATCCCGTGACCGGACCCGGAACCGGCAACGGGGCGGGGCCGCTGGTCGACGTCGACCATCTGAAGGTCTACTTCCCGATCTACGCCGGCCTGCTCCAGCGTCGCAGCGGGGACGTGCGCGCCGTGGACGACATCTCCTTCGCGATCAGCCGCGGCGAGACGTTCGGGCTGGTAGGGGAATCGGGATGTGGGAAGAGCACCACCGGGCGGGCGGTGATTCGACTCCGCAACCCGACCGCCGGGACCGTCAACTTCGACGGGCGCGACCTGATGAGCCTGTCCCGCGAGGAGCTGCGGCTCGCCCGTCGTCGGATGCAGATCATCTTCCAGGACCCGTATTCGTCACTGAACCCGCGGATGACGGTGTCGTCCATCATCGGCGAACCCCTGGACACCCATAACCTGGGCAGCAAGAGCTCGCGCCACGACCGGGTGGCGGAGCTGCTGCAGCTGGTCGGGCTCAACCCGAACTACCGCAACCGCTATCCCCACGAGTTCTCCGGCGGCCAGCGACAGCGGATCGGGGTTGCCCGCGCCCTGGCGGTCGAGCCGGAGTTCATCGTGTGCGACGAGCCGATCAGCGCCCTGGACGTCTCGATCCAGGCCCAGGTCCTCAACCTCCTGGTCGAGCTCCGAGAGCGATTCGGTCTGACCTACCTGTTCATTGCCCACGACCTGTCGGTGGTCCGTCACATCAGCGACCGGGTCGGAGTCATGTACCTCGGCAAGCTGGTAGAGGTGGGCCCGCCGGACATCATGTACGCCGGTCCGGGGCACCCGTATACCCGCGCCCTACTGTCCGCGGTCCCGATCGCCGATCCGAAGACCGAGCGCAAGCGCAAGCGGGTCATCCTCACCGGCGACGTGCCGTCCCCGGTCAACCCACCGCCCGGATGCCGGTTCCACACCAGGTGTTGGCTGTACGAGAGCCTGGGGCGACCCGAGGTATGTCGGACCGAAGAGCCGCCGCTGCGCGAAGTCCGGCCAAAGCACTTTGCGGCGTGCCACTTCGCGGAGGACGCCCTGCGCAGTGACATCGGGGTCGCCCATCTGGATGAGACGGCGAAGCCCGCCGCGGCCGGCGCGGCCGCCGCTACGGCATAAAGGAGGGATGCGACCGGTCGCCTGGGATTAGGCGGCGCTGTATGCTGATGCGACTTGGCTGGCCCTCAGGCCGGCCCATCGCCCACACCCAGTTCGGATTAACGAGGAAGCGGAGGGTTATCTGGATGCGCAAAGTCTTCCCCCTGTTCGTAGTACTCGGCTTGCTGCTGGCTGCCTGCCAGCCAACCGCATCGGAGTCGCCATCGGCGAGCGAAGGCCCCGCCGAGAGCGAGGCCGCCTTCTCGGCGACGTCCTACCCCCCGGGCGGTCCGCAGGACTGCTCCTACGGCGGCGAGTTCTCCGAAATCAAGGCCGTCGACGAGCTGACGGTCGAGTTCACGTTGTGTTACTCCGATCCGGCCTTCCTGTCCAAGATCGCGTTCACCGCATTTGCGATCAGTGACACGGCCGATCTCGAGAACAACATGGAGAACCACCTCATCCTGGCCGCCCCGAACGGGACGGGCCCATACAGCCTGACCCAGTGGCAGCGCGGGATCCAGCTCGTCCTGGACAAGAACCCCGACTATTGGGGCGCGAACGTTGGCGCCGATCAGCTCGTCTTCCGCTGGACCACCGAGTCGGCCGCACGCCTGCTCGAGTTGCAGGCGGGAACGGTGGACGGCATCGACAACCCCGCACCCAACGACTTCGACACGATTCGGAACGATGCAAATCTGCAGCTCATCGAGCGTGACGCGTTGAACACGTTCTACGTCGGCTTCAATGAGAACTTCGAGCCGTTCGACGATGTCCGTGTCCGCCAGGCACTGGCGATGGCCATCGACCGGCAGCGGATCGTGGACCAGTTCTACCCACCGGGCTCGGAGGCCGCATCGCACTTCACGCCGTGCGCCATTCCGCTCGGCTGTGAGGGCGACGACTGGTACGAGTTCGACGTCGACGCGGCCCGGGCTCTGCTCGCTGACGCGGGCCTTGCCAATGGCTTCACGACGGTCCTGAACTACCGCGACGTGGTGCGTGGCTACCTGCCCGATCCGAACGTCGTGGCTCTGGACCTGCAGGCTCAGCTCAAGACCAACCTGAACATCACCCTCAACATCGAGGTGCAGGAGTCGGGGACGTTCCTCGACAACGCCACGGCGGGAGCGCTGGAGGGCGTGTACCTCCTCGGCTGGGGCGCCGACTACCCCGATCCCACCAACTTCCTGGACTACCACTTCAACAACGAAGCCAACCATCAGTTCGGGGACATCGACCCGTCGGTGATGGAGCCGTTGACCACGGCCGCCACCACGCTCGACACCGAAGTGCGTCGCGCCGCCTACGTGGAGGCCAACAACGCGATCAAGGAGACCGTCCCGATGGTGCCGATCTCCCATGGAGCCTCGGCCACCGCCTGGTTGGCGGATGTCGTGGGGGCGCATGCCTCCCCGTTGGGCAACGAGTCGTTCGCGCACGTCACGCCGTCTGACAACCAGATGGTCTGGATGCAGAACGCGGAGCCCATCGCCCTGTACTGCGCGGATGAGACGGACGGGGAGACCCTCCGCGTCTGTGAGCAGGTCACCGAACCGCTCTACGTCTACGAGGTCGGCGGCGTCGCCCCGATCCCGGCTCTGGCGGAAGAGTGCGTGGGCAACGAGGATGCCACGTCGTTCACCTGCAACCTGCGATCCGGCGTGACGTTCCACAATGGCGCTCGCTTCGACGCGAACGACGTGGTCCTGTCATACGCGGTCCAGTGGGACATGGCGCATCCGCTCCACATCGGGCGCACCGGATCCTTCGAGTACTGGGCCGGGTTGTTTGCCGGATACCTGAACGTCCCGGCGGAGTAACCGCAGACCGATGGGCGGGCACCCGCCCGCCCACGGACAACTCGACGAGCGCCACCTTCGGGTGGCGCTCGTTCATATTCCCGTCAGCCCGGCTCCGCACTACACTCGGCGCCAATGCTCCAGTTCATCGCCCGCCGCCTGCTCCTGACCATTCCGGTCCTGGCCGGCGTCATCTTCGTGGTGTTCGCCATCGCGCGGCTGCTGCCCGGCGACCCGTGCTTCGTGGCCCTGGGCCAACGCGCCACGGTAGAGGCGTGCGAGGCATTCGACGAGCGCTACGGCCTAAACGAGTCCATCCCGGTCCAATTCGGCATCTTCGTCGGCGACCTGGTCTCGGGTGACCTGGGCACCTCGATCGCATATGGGCGACCGATTTCCGAGATCCTGGTCGAGCGGATGCCGGTCACGATCGAGCTGACCCTGTTCGCGCTGACCATTGCGACCGTGGTGGGGATCGGCCTGGGAGTGGCCTCGGCGGCCCGGCGCAACTCACGGATCGACGTGGCGACGATGATGGTCGCCAACTTCGGGGTCTCCATCCCGGTGTTCGTGCTGGGCCTGATCCTGATCTTCTTCTTTGCGGTGGTCCTCAAAGACACGCCACTCGCGCTGCCGCCCAGCGGGCGGCTGTCGGCGGGCGTGATCATCGTGCCCCTGGCCGAGGCCTGGGGCATGACCGATCTCGACGGTCCTCTGCGGGTCGTGGTCGACTTCGTCGGCAACATGTACCTCATCAGCACCCTGATCACCGGACAATGGGGGGCTTTTGGCGATGCGGCAGTCCACCTCATCCTGCCCGCCATCGCGCTGGCCACCATCCCCCTGGCCCTCATCGCGCGCATGACGCGGTCCAGCCTGCTCGAAGTGCTGGGCCAGGACTACATCCGGACCGCGCGGGCCAAGGGGGTGATCGAGCGGCGGGTGATCCTGCGCCACGGGCTGCGGAATGCGATCCTGCCGGTGGTGACGGTCATTGGTCTGACCCTGGGCGCCCTGCTCAGCGGCGCGGTCCTGACCGAGACCATCTTTGGGCTGACTGGAATCGGCCTGACCATCACCCAGTCGATCCTGGGTCGGGACTACCCGGTCATCCAGGCCGTTACCCTGATCACCGCCATCCTGTACCTGACCGTGAACCTGGTGGTGGACGTCTCCTACGCGTTCCTTGATCCGCGGATTCGCCTCGAATGAGCTACCTACCCGGCGACGACCGGCTGCTGGGCCGCACGGAGGCCGCGGGCGCCGCGCCCACGACCCCGGTCGACACCCTCACCGCGCGCCCGGGAAACCTGTGGCGCGACACGGTGCAGAGCATCCTCCGCCAGCGTTCGGCCCAGGTCGGGCTGATCCTGCTTACCCTGCTGGTGGGGACGGCCGCCCTGGCGCCGCTCATCGCGCCCTACAACCCCGATGAGGCAGTCGGGATCGAGCAGGGCCTGACCACCGAGCAGAAGGGCCCGTGCGTCCATCTGTTCGGCTGCCCCGAGGCTCAACCCGAGCACTACTTTGGGGTCGACCGCAATGGGCGCGACGTCTTCAGCCGCGTCGTGTTCGGGTCCCGCGTGTCCCTGTACGTGGGGGTGCTGACGGTCGGCTTCGCGATCGTCATCGGCTCGGTCGTCGGGGCCCTGGCGGCCTTCCTGGGCGGCGGCGTGGACAACGTCCTGATGCGGATCATGGACGTGTTCCTGGTCTTCCCAGCCCTGGTGCTGGCCATCGCCATCGTCACCGTCCTCGGAGCCGGCCTGATCAACGCTCAGATCGCGATCGGGGTGGTGGCCATCCCGGTCTATGCGCGCGTCATGCGCGCCTCGGTCCTGTCGGTCCGCGAACGCGACTTCGTCACTGCCTCGCGCGCGCTCGGCGAGTCGGGGCGCGGCATCCTCTTCCGCCGTATCTTCCCCAACGCCATGACGCCGCTGATCGTGGCCGGCACGCTGGGTATCGCGGGCGCGATCCTGGAGGTCGCCGCCCTCTCGTTCCTCGGGTTGGGGGCGCAGCCACCACTGGCCGAGTGGGGCTCGATGATCGCGCTCGACCGCAACCAGTTGTTCAACGCGCCCTGGCTCATCCTGGCTCCGGGGATGGCGCTCACCATCAGCGTCCTCGGCTTCAACCTGTTCGGCGACGGCCTGCGCGACGCGCTCGACCCGCGCTTGAACCGATGACCGTCGCAGAGATCGCGGAGATCCCGCGACGGGTGGGTCGCCGCGGCGATCGCCTGCTCGAGGTCCGCGGACTCCAGACCTCGTTCCATACCCGCGACGGTGTGGTGCGGGCGGTGACGGGGGTCGACTTCCACGTGGATCGCGGCGAGATCCTGGGCCTGGTTGGCGAGTCCGGCTGCGGCAAGACCGTCACCGCGCTCTCGATCCTGGGCCTCATTGCGGCCCCGGGGCGGGTGGAGGCCGGCCAGATCATGTTCGACAACCAGGACCTGCTGACCATCGAGCCCAGCCGGCTGCGGTCGCTGCGCGGGGAGCGGATCAGCATGATCTTCCAGCAGCCGCAGAGCAGCTTGAACCCGGTCTACGACGTGGGCCGCCAGATCGCCGAGGTGCTCGAGATCCACAAGGGGATGAAGACCAAGACCGCGCGCACCCGGGCCGGCGAGCTGCTGCGCATGGTCGGGATCCCGGACCCCGAGCGACGACTGGAGGCCTACCCCCACTCGCTGTCGGGCGGCATGGCCCAGCGGGTCATGATCGCCATGGCGCTGGCCTGCGAGCCGGAGCTGCTGATCGCCGACGAGCCGACCACGGCCCTGGACGTGACGATCCAGGCTCAGATCCTGGACCTCATGCGCGCCCTGCAGGCCGATACCGGCACGGCCATCATCCTCATCACCCACGACCTGGGGGTGGTGGCGGAGATGTGCGACCGGGTGGCGGTCATGTACGCCGGCGAGATCGTGGAGCAGGCCGACACCGCCACCCTGTTCTTCGACCCCAAACATCCGTACACGCGGGGCCTCATCGGCTCTGTCCCCACCCTGGGTGACGTGCGTGACGAGCTGATGACCATCCCGGGCTCCGTCCCCAACCTGATCGACCTTTCGGCCGCATGCCGCTTCGCTCCACGCTGCGTGCCGCGAGTGGCCCAACAGGTCGCGCACTGCGAAACCGACCATCCGGAGCTGCGCCCGGTGGGTGGCGCGGCCTCCGGACATGACGTGCGGTGCTGGATCTACCACCACCTCGACGGCGCCCAGATTGAGGGGGCGCGCGTCCTGTGACCGGGGCGGCCTCGACCGGGGCGGCCTCGACCGGCGCGCTGGTCCGGGTCGAGCACCTGTCGGAGTTCTTTCCCCTGCGTGGCGGCCTGCTTCAGCGCCAAGTGGGCGAAGTGAAGGCGGTCGACGACGTCAGCTTCGAGATTCGGCGCGGCGAAACCCTGGGCCTGGTGGGGGAGTCGGGCTGCGGCAAGACCACCGTGGGCCGGACGATACTGCGGCTGATCGAGCCCACCGGCGGTCGGATCGTGTTCGACGGGACGGACATCACCGACCTGAAGGGCAATGACCTAAAACGGTACCGACGCCGGATGCAGATCGTGTTCCAGGACCCGTATGCGTCCCTCGACCCCCGGTCACCGATCGCGACGGCCATCGGGGAGGGGCTGCGCATCCACGGCATCGGAAACGCGAAGGAGCGGGCCGACAAGGTCGCCCGCATGATGGAGCTGGTTGGCCTGCAGCCCTATCACGCCCGGCGCTACCCCCACGAGTTCTCGGGCGGTCAGCGGCAGCGGATCGGGATCGCGCGGGCCCTGGTCCTGGAGCCCGACCTGCTGGTCTGTGACGAGCCGGTCAGCGCCCTGGACGTCAGCATCCAGGCCCAGGTCCTGAACCTGCTCCGCGACCTTCAGCGCCGCCTGAGCCTGACCTACCTGTTCATCGCCCACAACATGGGCGTGGTCGAGCACATCAGCGACCGGGTGGCGGTCATGTACCTCGGCGCCCTGGTCGAGGTCGCCGGCTCGGTGGACATCTATCGCCTGCCGGTCCACCCCTACACCGTCGCGCTGCTGTCGGCGGTGCCGGTCGCTCGACCGGCTGAACGCACCGCGCGGCGGCGGATCATCCTGCGCGGCGACGTCCCGTCGCCGGTCAACCCCCCGTCGGGGTGCCGATTCCATACCCGCTGCTGGCTGCGCACCCAGCTCGACAACCCTGAGCGCTGCGCCACGGAGCGACCCGAGCTGCGGACCGTGGGCGGCGGCCACCAGGTCGCGTGCCACTACGCCGAAGAGCTGCTTGAGCCCGCCACCCGTCAGCGACGGATCGCGGCGGCCGCCGCCGGCAGCTCGGGACTGGCTTCGGCCGAGGCGGCTGACGAAGCGGCGCCGGTCCCGATCGAGGCGCCGGTCGGCTAGGCTTGGCGACGTGGAGGTCCGCGTCGCGCTGGCCCAGGTGGCACCTCATCTCGGTGAGGTGGCGGCCAACCTCGAGATGGTCGCGGAGCGGGTTCGAGCCGCGGCGGCCGAGGCCGCGGACTTGGTCGTGTTCCCGGAGCTGGCGCTCACCGGGTACCTGCTGAGCGACCTCGTCCCCGAGGTGGCCATGCCAGCCACCGACCCACGCCTGGCCGCACTGTCGCGCGAAGCACCCGGTGCGCTGGTGGCCATCGGCTTCGTGGAGGAAGCGGCCGAGCATCGGTATGCCAACAGCGCTGCGCTCCTCCGCGACGGGGAGCTGGTCGGGCTCCACCGCAAGGTCTACCTGCCGACCTACGGGATGTTCGACGAGGGCCGCTTCACCCGCCCCGGCGACCGGATCCGGACCACGCAGGTCGGCGAGCCGCTAGGACGGGTGGGACTCAGCATCTGCGAGGACTTCTGGCACCCGTCGCTGCCCCTTCTGCAGGCTCAGGACGGGGCCGCACTGCTTGTCAACCTGGCGGCCGGCCCCGCTCGCGCCCCGGGGAGTGCCGCCGGCCTGGCGGCAATCGCCGGCTGGCACAAGATGCAGGAGACCTACGCGCTGCTGGGAACGGTCGCGGTCGCGTTCTGCAACCGGGTCGGCAACGAGGAGGGGCTGACGTTCTGGGGCGGCTCACGGCTGATCGGCCCCGGCGGGGGAGTGCTGGCCGAGGCGCCCCTGTACGAGGAGGCGCTCGTCGTCGGCAGCCTCGACACTGATGACCTGCGGATGCAGCGCTACCAGCTCCCCATCCTGGCCGACGAGCGGCTGGAGCTGATCCGTCGCGAGCTGGACCGCATCATCGCCGAGCGTGCCGGCCTCGAACCGCCGGCCGAGGCCGCCGCAGAAGGATGAGCCCGGTATCCGCGCCCGAGACGGCGCCGCTCCCTCAGGTGAACGCACCCGAGGTCGTATCGGTCATCACCGGCTTCATCCGGCGCCAGCTGGAGCAGACTGGCTTCGAACGCCTGGTGGTCGGGGTATCAGGTGGGGTGGACAGCGCCACCGTCGCCCACCTCGCCGTCCGGGCGTTGGGACCGGACAACGTCTTGGCGGTGCGGATGCCATTTCGGAGCAGCGCCGCCGAATCCGAGACCGATGCGCTGCGCGTGGTCGAGGGCCTTGGCTGTGACTCCCAGCGGGTGGACATCACGCCCATGGCGGAGCCGATGCTCACCCTGATCGGTGACGGCAACGAGGCCGATATCCGCGTCCGTCGCGGGAACGTGCTGGCCCGCCTGCGGATGATCGTCCTGTACGACCGCTCCGCCGCGTTCGACGCCCTGGTGTGCGGGACCTCGAACAAGACCGAGGCCCTGCTCGGCTACGGGACCCTGCACGGCGACATGGCGGCCGCCATCCAGCCCATCGGCGACCTGTACAAAAGCCAGCTGCGGGCGGTCGCGACCGAGCTGGGCGTGTCGCCTGAGATCGTCGCCAAGCCCCCTTCGGCCGATCTGTGGCCGGGACAGACCGATGAGGGGGAGCTGGGCGCCTCCTATGACGCCCTGGACCGCATCCTGTACGCCCTGGTGGACCGCCGCTGGACCGTGGAGCGCTGCGTGGCGGCAGGCCTGGACGAGGCGCTCGTGCGCTGGACTGCCGAGCGAGTCGCACGCCACGAGTTCAAGCGCCAGACGCCGCCAGTGGCCAAGGTCAGCCTCCGCACGCCGGGGATCGATCACCTCTACCCGCGCCGGCGCCCCGGTTCGCGA
>Ga0209853_1000465_pt1 | contig 11311 bp, 11 predicted proteins | sample GWRWS1_30_40_FD_187224 | JGI IMG/M metagenome (GOLD analysis project Ga0209853, IMG submission 187224) | Riverbed sediment microbial communities from areas with vegetation nearby in Columbia River, Washington, USA - GW-RW S1_30_40 (SPAdes)... | ecosystem: Environmental > Aquatic > Freshwater >...
GAGGGATCACGCTGCAGTCGATCGTGCTGCCACGCAATCAGTTCAACAGCAATTACGCCGACGTGTTGGTGCGGGCTGGCATCCGCTACTACCGCGGGAGTCAGCAAGGGTGGATGCACGCCAATGGCGGCCTGCACGGGGAGCCGCAGACACGTCGGATCGCCCGAATGATCGACTCGTACCTGCCTCTCAGCTGGTCGAACACAATCGCTCCCTCAGACATTCCTGAGCACAATGGTCTCCTCAACATCCGTGCAAGCCAGTTCCTCCGGCCATATATGCCCATGGGCCGGAGCATGGAATTTGCGCGTCTCCAGCGGATTAGCGCGGCCATCGAGCACGCGGCGAAGATGGGTCGTGTCTTTCATCTCTGGTGGCACCCGCATAACTTTGGATCCCACATGGCTGAAAACTTAGCATTCCTTAGGAGCGTGCTCGAACGCTTTGCGTTCTTCCGCGACAGGTACGCGATACGATCCTATGCTATGCACGAGATTGAGAGCTGGTTGACTGTGTCCACAAGAGCTACCGATCAGGGGGGCGACGGTTCTTGAATTGATACGCCGCATCGATTTCATCAGCTCCAATGACAGTCACCATTTGCCGATGTTCCGCCCGATCGTGCGGGCGCTCACTGCGATGGGGGGCTATCGCTGCAGGATGATTTCTTTCGCTGAGTTTCGAGGCATGCGGTCCCCGCCGGCCGATCTAGGGGCAGCGGGGATCTGCCGCCTGCTGCCGATGCGTGTACGGCCCTCTTCTTCGATCGGCCCCAGGTCGCGCCGCGCTTGGGCTAGGCTGGCGCGAATCCACGGAAGAGAACTTGCCTGGCGCATACTTCTGGGTCCCCGGCTTCGGGCTCAACTGGCTGGTGCGGATCTCGTCGTCGTCCCCAACGACGCAGCCTATCCCTATGATCGCATCTGCGCGTTCCTCCGTGCCCGAGGCACCCCATTCATTCTGGTGCAAGAGGGCATCCGCTATCCGCGCCCCGGTAGCTCGGACCCCGGCCACGGCAAGGGAGGAGCCCTAGCGATCGCGGCGTGGGGCGCGAGCAGCGCGGAATTCTTCCGGAGGCAGGGTCTGCCCGAGGAGTGCATACACCTCACGGGCAACCCAAGGTTCGACGGAATCCGGCGGGCGGACTGGGAGGAGGAGGCGCACCGCCTGGCTAGCCACCTGGAGCTGGGAGAGGTCAATCTTCTGTTTCTCTCCAATCCGATTGAACAACATGGCCTCTGTACCCAAAATCAGAAACTAGACCTAATTGGGCGATTCCTGCACGAGCTCGCTCCGTTCCTTGCCGATCCTCTGTTTCGAGTAATCCTCAGACCCCATGCCGCGGAGTCAAAGAAAGAATTTGAGCGGCTGGTGCGGCGTCATCCTTTTGCCAGCCGAATTCGGGTGGTACGCGAGGGAGCTCTCTACGCATGGTTCCTGCTAGCTCGTGCCGCAGTCGTCTTCGCCACTAGCGCCGGCCTGGAGGCTTTGCTATTCGGTTTGACGCTCGGGGTTCTGGAGATCCCGGGGCGAGGGTTTGCCCACGACTACGTTCAGCGGGGAGGAGCGTATGGCCTATCCTGGGGCCGACCGATGGCTGAGCAGGTGGGTGCGATGCTCATTCCGACGGCCGAATACCGGCGTGCGGCGGAACGCTACATCGATCAGGCACTGGCCATCCGGGATGGAGCTGGCCTTCGGATCGCGCGCTTAATCGACTTGGCACTCCAGCAATCCACGCGCTCGGCAGTCAGGGAGCCCTTGAGGAGCTCGGGATGGCGATACACAAGGTGACTTCAACAAGGGACTATCTGGCAGCGGAGCTGCAGGGGAGGAAGGGTCACCTACTCCGTCGCGGGTTTGAGCAAATTTCTTCAGCTCTCGCTTACGCGAGCGCCCTTTTGGAGGATCCGTTCACGCCCGCGGCGGCGGAGCGGGCCATCCGGCGCCGCGATGCGACCCGTGTGGATGCCTTCCTAGAGACTCTGGATCGGGCGGTCTTTGCTAACGCCGAAAGCCCCTATCGATCCCTCTTTGCTGCGGCGTGGTTCAACCGGGATGACGTAAAGACACTGGTGCGGACCGAGGGACTCGAAGGCGCCCTGCACCGCCTTGCCGAGCGAGGCGTTCATATCTCTATTGAAGAGTTCAAGGGGCTGCGCGAAGTTCGCCGTGGTAGGCATACCTTCTGGTTCAGTGAGCAGGCATTCAGGAACCCCTTGATACGTTCTGGCCTCATTGCTTCCTCTGGAGGGACTCAGAGCCCGGGGCTGGTCACGACGATCGCAGCCTCGAATCACCGTATGGGTGCCGAGCATCTGGCCGCGGCCATCGCAGCCTATGGGCTCCAGGAACTCCCCGTCATCGTCGTCCTTCCTCAGGCTCATGGCGCGAGCCTCTGGGCCGTCCTTGCCCTCGCGGCCATGGGCAAGACCCCTCCCTGTTGGTTCAGCCAGCTCTCGGCGCGGACCGTCGGCGGGAGCTCGTTGAGACTTTTCATTTCAACGCTCCGTCTGTGGTCACGGGCGCGGGGCCATCCGCTGCCATCCCCAACGCACGTCCCCTTCCGGAGTGAACGGAAAGTCCTTCGCTGGATCACAGACGGTGGGGGGGCTCACGGGTGTGGCATCCTGACTACGCCCAGTACTGCCCTGCGTTTGGCCCTGGCGGCTCAGGAGCAAGGGAAGCGCCTGGACAAAGTCACCTTCATCACGGTGGCGGAGCCTCTTACTCTCGCTAAGGCGACCCAGATCGCGCGAGTGGGCGGGCGAGCCTATTCCTCACTCGGCTTCACAGAGTTTGGCCGCGTAAGCTATGGGTGCACGGAGGCCCGTGCGATTGACGACACGCACATTTGCCGCGACGCCATCGCCGTCATCCAACGCCGGCGAGCGGTGGACCTTCTCGGCTCCGAGGTCGACGCGCTGTTGTTCACATCCATCTGGCCTGACGCCCGCAGGATCCTCCTCAACATGGAGACTGGCGACTATGCCAGGATGGTTAGCCGCCAGTGCGGTTGTCCACTCGGACGGTTGGGTTGGTCGGATCATCTGGAGGAGATCAGGAGCTTTGAGAAGTTGAACGCGGAGGGAAGGCTTTTCTTCGGGACCCGATTGATCTCGCTGGTGGAAGAGATTCTGCCTCAGCGGTTCGGCGGCGATCCAACCGACTATCAGCTCGTCGAGCAGGAGGATCGGGAAGGCTTCACACGTTTCAATATCTACGTCCACCCGCGCCTGGGCTCGATCGACGAGGGCGCGATCCGGAGTTGCGTCGCCCGGGTCCTGCGGGGGCAGAATGTCTACCACTCGCTGATCTGGGAGGAGACCGAGACGCTTCAGGTCGTGCGCCAAGAGCCCCTTATGACGAAAGCGGGGAAGCTGATGCCCCTCCATCACCTTTCGGCTGCCCATTGAGCCTCACACCCCCACTCAAGATCGGCGGCGCAGGCGCGGAAGTCAGACCGGATCTGAAGGTGCATACAGATGCTAGACCTTGATGTGAAAGGGCTGCTCGAGGAGCGCCTGAAAGACGGGACAGCGCAGGTGGCTGTGATGGGTCTGGGCTATGTCGGCTTACCTTTGGCCCTGAGTTTGGTTGGGGAAGGGTACACCGTATGCGGCCTAGACATCAAGGCCGAGAAGATCGACGCGATCGCCAAAGGGCAGAGTTATGTCCGGGACGTCTCCTCCCCCGCACTCCGGGCAGCGCTGGCCACAGATCGCTTCATCGCGACGAAGGACTCCTCCGTCCTCCGCGACTGTGACGCCATCTTCATCTGCGTCCCCACCCCGTTCACGCTGCAGAAGGAACCCGACACCTCGCAGATCTCTGCGGCGGCGCAGCAGATTGCTGCCCATCTGCACGAGGGTCAGCTCGTCATCCTCCGGAGCACGAGCTACCCGGGTACGACCGAGGAGGTGGTACGGCCGGCGCTGGAGGCGACAGGCCTGCGGGTAGGGCGCAACGTTTTCCTGGCGTTCGCGCCCGAGCGGATGGATCCGGGGAACCGCGGCGTCAAATGGGTTGATGTCCCGGTAGTGGTTGGCGGCTGCGATCCCGTCAGCGCTCATCTGGCGGCGCTTCTTCTCGGCCGCATCGCCCGGTCGGTGACCGTCGTCTCGTCATGCGCAGTGGCCGAGATGGCCAAGCTGCTGGAAAACGTCTTCCGCAATGTCAATATCGCGCTGATCAACCAGATTGCTCAACTCTGCGACCGGATGGACCTCGATATCTGGGAGGTCGTTGATGCCGCGGCCACCAAACCCTACGGCTTCATGTCTTTCAAACCAGGTCTGGTCGGAGGGCACTGCATACCCGTTGATCCTTACTACTTGGCGTGGAAGGCGCGCGAGTACGACTTCCACATGGACTTCGTCGAACTGGCGGCCCGTGTTAATGATGCGATGCCTTTCTATGTCGTTAACAAGCTCATGTTAAGCCTTGACAAGGATCCGGGGAGGAAGGGGAACCAGACGCGTGTGCTGGTATTGGGCGTGGCTTTCAAGAAAGACGTGGACGACGCCCGCCACTCTCCCGCGCTCAAGATTATCGAACTGCTGCGCAAGCGGAACGTTGACGTCACGTATCACGATCCTTATGTGCCAGAGGTACAAGTCAATGGCCAGTACCTACGGAGCGGATCGCTTACTCCGGAACTCCTAGAAAGCGTGGACTCGGTACTGATTCTCACGGACCACTCCTGTGTTGACTATGGCGAAGTCGTGACCAATGCGCGTCACGTGTTCGATACGCGCAATGCAACGCGCGACGTCCGTTGGGGCCGCGAGAAGATTGTGCGCTTGTAGTACCTGGCAGCTGTTGTCGGATTAACATGAAGACCATGCTTGTGACGGGTGGCGCAGGGTTTATCGGCGCGCATCTAGTGCGCGCGCTTCTGCAGCGAGGCAAGGAAGTGCGGGTGCTCGACAACCTAGTGACGGGAAGCCTGGAGAACCTTAGCCAGGCTCTGGAAATTTCCTTGATCCAGGTTAGGGAGGCCCTCGGCGATGAAAGTGGGGCCGGCAATGGACCCAGACTGGTGGAGGTCCGCCCAGGATGCCAGGTCATGATCGCCGACATCCGGGATGAGAAGACGGTTGCACAGGTGTGCCGTGGGGTGGATGTCGTCTTCCACCAGGCAGGGCTGCGTTCGGTACCCCGGTCGGTCGCCGACCCGCTCAGTACGAATGATGTGAACGTGAACGGGACGATGCGGGTGCTAGAGGGGGCGAGGAAGGCGGGCGTCCGCCGCGTAGTTTTTGCCTCCTCTTCCTCTATTTACGGGGACACGCCCTTGCCAAAGCACGAGAAGCAGGTGCTCCGACCCAAGTCCCCCTACGCCGCCAGCAAGCTGTCAGCAGAGGCCTACTGCCAGGCCTATACCCGAGCATACGGCCTCTCCACGGTCTCGCTTCGGTACTTCAATGTCTTCGGGCCGTGGCAGGACCCGGCGTCGGAGTACGCAGCGGTGATCCCGAAGTTCATCTCATTGGCAATCCGCGGCGAAGCGCTACCGGTCCACGGCGACGGCCTGCAGTCCCGCGATTTTACCTATGTCGACAACGTTGTGGAGGCGAACCTCTTGGCGGCCCAGGCCGGACCCCAGGCGGACGGCTTGGCTCTGAATGTGGGCACCGGGGCTCGTCACAGCCTTCTGGACCTGATCGAGCTCCTCACGAGAATCCTCGACCGCCCCCTGAAGTGGGTCTACGAACCGCCGCGGACCGGGGACGTTCGCCACACTGAGGCCAACATCAAACTCGCGCGTAACATAATCGGCTACGACCCGAAGGTAGACTTCGCCTCGGGCTTACGGCGGACCGTGGAAGCAATGCGCGGAGCAGAGCCCTCTGCGGCCCAGTTATGACTCGAATTGTGGATCTTGGTGCCCGCCTCTCTGGTCCGATAACGTCAGCTCGTCGGCAGCGGTCGCGGTTGTTCCGCCGATGGCGCTTCCGTGTGCTTCCACATTGCGTATGCCAGCGGCCACAGCGCCACGATGCCCGCCATGCCCCCGTGCTGCCAATGACGATGAAAGGGAACGTCAGGTCGCTCAGGCCTTCCGTCCCCGCCGCGCGGAGGTAGCTCTGCACCGCAAGGAAGGCGAGGACGGCGAACCCGGATCCTACACCGACCACCAGATGCGCGATCCCCCAGCGCGTCGTGTCAGATGCCGCAGCCGCCGCGACCGCTGCGGGGTCCGGAACGAACGGGATATACGGATGGTAGACCAACCCGGCCAGCAGCACCGCAGGAGCGATCGCAACGATGGCTGCCCCAAATCGCGTCTGTATCGTCGCCGACATCGGATCGTCTCCTCTCGAGTGCGTGACGGCGTCCTGGCCAGCGGTCGCCGACGAGACCTTGCTGGTTTATTCCCTGCCAGGATGGTATTACAAGCCTACAGTTGCCGCATCGGACGAAGTATCCAAATCGACGCGCGGGGCGATGTGGGTAATTCTATGTATGGCGGTTATACGAGGTGGTGTTGGTAGGCGTACGCGGTGGCCGCCGCCCTGGTCGATAGGCCCAGCTTTGTATGAGTGGCTCCGGGGGAATCGGGCCGCAGCGCTAGGCTGGTGGTCCCGGAGTGCATCTGCTGCTGAGACGGTGGGCTCGAAGTATGAACTGGGCCTGACGCATTTGGAGATCGGTAGGCGTACAAGTAAGCAGAATCATCACTCGATTGCAGAAACGATCTTCATGGAAGTCGATAGTCAGCGGGAGTCGTCTGGTGGTTCTGTGCAGAAATCCTCATTCCACCGTCCCCATCGGCCGCAGGTGCCCCAAAGCGCTTTGTGAACCATTACGAAAACGAAGCCGCTAACGAAAACCCAAGCAAAGAGCTTTTCGCGTCCCTTTGAAGCTTCGCCCAATACCAGACGCCCGCGAGTCCAGTCAAAATTAGAAGAAGAGCGAGGTCACTATGCAAGAATGGGAAGGGGTCCAGCGCATGTCAGCGGCTCGCTGGCCGAGATCTCCCATTCAACCAGTACCATAGAGTGGGATGGCGCAGCCGGACGGCGGAAGAAAGGGTCGCGATTGTCGCCTCGCATTTTGAGGGAGGTGCAAGCAAAGAGGCGCTGAGGCGTGATGATGCCCCGTCGACTAAAAGAGGGAGGAGGTGTGAACATGAGAGCGAAGCTCGTCGCGTTTCTGTTGATGCTCCTGCTGGCCTTGGTCAGCGGGAATGCAGCCTTCGCCAAGCACCAGCCCGGCCACCGGGGAGGCAATGGTGGTTCCTGTAGTGGGGCCAGTCCGGGGTGCAGCGGACCACCGTAAAGGCTGAAACTCCTCGGGCAGCAATGAACTTGAGGAGCCGGGCGAATGATGCCCGGCTCCTATTGCTGTTGATTTCCAAACAGCGGAAGGATTACGAAGGGAACTTGGCTGGCGTGCCCGTCGATCCTCATACCCAGCGGCTACCTTTCCACGAAACCGGACCAACTCACGCGGCCGGATCCCTGAAGCACATCCACCCCCGGGCACCGGGAGCTTCTCATTTTCAACACGCACCTCGATCGGCGTTGCACGCTGTCGATTTCAAACTCTGCCGGGAAAGGCTCGAGGCCTTGGCCGGGCGCGGCGAGGAAGATGGGAACCGCTCGACCGAAGCAAGAGGCAATTCGTTTGGCGCGTGTGGGAGCAAATCGTAAAGGGCAAACCCGTTAGCGACTTTCCGCCTGCAAGGCTCCCACGCCCAGTCCGGCCCTCCAAGTTGCACGAAACCCTGAGACCCTAGTAGCCGCTTGGGTAGACGAGGTAGCCGTAGTAGAGAGTGACTGTGCCCCCGACGCGCCGTGAGTGGGTCATTTGGATCACCCACGAACCCGTATCCATTCGGTCGGCCCGCCGCGTCGCTTCGCAACTTAGAGATCACATTTGACGGAGCTCCTGCGCACTTGCCCAACGCGATGCAGAGCGCCACCGTACCTGCCACATGGGGCGAGGCCATGCTGGTGCCCGAGATAGTGTTGTAGCCCCGCCCTTCCAAGTCGAGAGGATGCACACGCCCGGCCCAGCAACGCTATGCCCTTCATCGGCGCTCCCCGCGTGCGTGAAGTTGCTGAAGTCTGCGGCCGTGTCGTCCACGTCCGACCGGCACGTGGCTGCCGCGCCGCTCCCTGGGGCTCCATTGAAGTCGGCCATTGCCGTCACCGTGAGCACCTCGTTGTAGGCGGCGGGGACAGTACCGCTGAAGTTGCCTCCGTTATTGCCCGCCGCGGCGACGATCGTCACGCCCGCCCAGACTCATGTTGGCGATCTTGATGCTTGCACTATTGTTCTTCAACCAATCAATGCCGCAAATGACCGAGGAGTAGCTGCCGAACCCCACAGGACGGCACTCCACGGCACAGGACGGCACGGAGCGACAAATGGTTGTACCAAATTTGCGCGCAGGGGTCAGGGGTTCAAATCCCCTCGTCTCCACCAACGCAATAACCACGCGGGGTTTAGCGCTTTCATCCCCTCCTGAAGGGTCCTCAAAAGCAGGTGCTCACCCCAGTACACGGCTTGACGCGGCCATCGAGGCATTTCTGCTCAGTCGCAGCGTGGCAGGCTGTTCCAGCCGCACGATGGAGGGGTACGGGGTGAACCTGGTACGGTTCCAGCGCAGCGCAGCAATCGACAGGACTGAAGAGGCTACATCGCTCGTCATACAGCGCTACCTGAGTGGTCTGCGCGAACTGATGAAGCCCGTCAGTGTTCATTGTCAAGTGTCCTCGAGGTGCAGTTGCGCACCCGCCGATTAAGCAGGAACTTATCGATGGCATCGCGCACGCCCCGGAACATCTGAAAGCTCCACTCCCTTAAGGCCGCACAAAACAAAATGCGACCGCAGCATTGTCATTGCGGCCGCACGATGGTTGGGAGTGCGGGCTATGCGCTTACCGGCAGCTGATTATTCATCAGCGGTCCTTCGCGGCGGTTGCCGGTCGCGCGAAGGTTAGGATAACAAAATCGCCGTGCAAATACATTGTACTGGTCCAGTAGATACAAAACACTTTCTCCTTTCATCGATGGTCGAATCGACGCAGAAACTCATTCGGAGTCAGGTAGCCGAGCGCCTGGTGCGGACGGATGCTGTTATACGTCTCTTCCCAGGTCCGCAGCAGAGCACGATGCTCGGCCAACACGATCGGGATTTCAACGATGTCATAAAACTCTTCCTGATGGGTGCGGTGAGCGCGCTCGACGTGCGCATTGAGCTTCGGGCTGCGCGGGGGGAGCACAAACAGGTGGATACCGCGGGTCTGGCAGGCGCGTTCAAACGCGGCTTTGAACTCGCTGCCGCCGTCGATCTGGATCCCGCGGACCGGAAACCCGAAGCGGGGGAAGTCGTCCGTGAGCACGTGCTCCGCCATCCGGCTGGTCTGACGGTCGTGGATGGCGAGGACGTCCTTGCGGCTGATCACATCGCGGGCGGTGAAATGGATGCGGCGCAGGCCGGGGAGCACGTCGACCGCCGTGGCATCGAGCTCGACCAGATCCCCCGGACGCTGGGGGATGTAATCCCAGGGTTTGCGCCGCGCGTAGGGCCGCGGCCAGCGCCGTTTCGCTTTGCGGCGCGCCCGGACCACAGCCGGCTCGCGGAGCTGTCCGATCCCACGCAGGCGCGTCAGAGTGCGGCCGACGGTGGACGCCGACACGATCCATCCCTCGCGTTGCAGCAAGGCGGCGAGCTTCAGTTTGCCCCAGCGGGGATACTGCTCGCGGAGCGCGCGGATGCGGGCGACGAGCGCGGGAGCGGTCTGGGGCTGGCGGACGCGGCGCGGCCGGCGGGTGTGGCGGTCATCTTCGAGGCTTTGCAAACGGCGGGGATCGAAGCGGCGCCACCAGCGGTAGAAAGTGGCCGAGCTGATGCCAAAGTGCCGGCAGGTCAGCCGGGCATTGCGGCCATGGGCGAGGTAGAAGTCGATCCAGCGCAAACGCTGGCGGGCCTCTCTAGACAGGGCGGGCGGAATGCGGACGCGTCGGCCTTCGGGGAGGACGATCTCCTGGACATTCATGGGGCCAGTGTAGCCCCGGCGGACGGGCTTAAGGCGGTGTTTGTGGCGCAGCACTCTCAGATGGGGTGTTTCGGATCTATCTGAACCTGCCCATGAGTCGCTACCTCTCATGACTGTGATGGAAGGTGTGGGAGGAAGAAATGTAGGATCAGCCTGTGTCGAACTAGCTGGTGCAGAAAGAGGTGAGGGATATGATTTCCAGGGAAATCAAAAGCAGGTGCCCACCCCTCCAGAACCTGCGTCTGGCGCGGGCTTTAGCATAGGGCAAGATGTTCTCCCGGCTCTATTGCTTTTCTTGTCGGCCGCTCGAGTTGACCATTGCATTACGGTAGTGAAGAGGAACTTGCAGGTGGCATCAGTCAAACGAGAAATCACAAAGCCAAAGAAGGCGGTCATACGTTGGCTTCTTGATTCGGACCCTTCGATTCGATGGCAGGTCGAGCGTGACCTCACAGGGGAGCCCGAAGAGGTTGTCGCCGCCGAGCGGTCTCGTGTCGCTGTCGAAGGCTGGGGCGCCCGGTTGCTCAGCCTCCAGGAACCTGATGGGAACTGGGGTGGTGGCCCATGGGTTTTTCAGAGCTGGGCCTCCACCATGGAAACCCTGATGTTGCTGAGGGAACTGGGGCTGGACCCGGCCAGCCCGCAAGCCCGGAAGGCGATCGGCCTGGTCCGTGACAAGAGCGACTGGGGGCCGTACCACGGCCATTCGCCCTTCTTCGAGGGCGAGGTTGAACCCTGTATCAACGGCAGGGTCCTCGCCTGCGGCGCGTACTTCGGCGAGGCAAGCGACCGGCTGGTCGACCGGCTTCTCAGCGAACAGTTACAGGATGGCGGCTGGAACTGCGAAGCTCCACCGAGCAAGCGGTCCTCCTTCAATTCCACCATCTGCGTCCTGGAAGGACTGCTGGAATACGAGACGGCGAAAGGCGCCACCAGCGCAGTAAAGGATGCTCGCCTCCGAGGCCAGGAGTATCTGCTGGAACGGAAGCTGTTCAGGTCCCTGTCAACCGGAAAAGTGATCGATCGCGACCGGAAAAGTGATCGCGACTGGAGAGAATTCTCGTTTCCAACTCGCTGGCACTACGACGTCCTGTGGGGCCTGGACTACTTGCGGAAAGCAGGGGCCGGTCCCGATGAACGAGCGGCTGAGGCCATCGACCTGGTGGCCGGCAAGCAACACCAGAACGGACGATGGCCGCTCGATAACCCCCACGCCGGCAAGGTCCACTTCGACATGGAGGGTGGGAGAGGAACGGCGAGCCGCTGGAACACACTCCGTGCTCTGCGTGTGTTGGACT
>Ga0209853_1000466_pt1 | contig 11291 bp, 8 predicted proteins | sample GWRWS1_30_40_FD_187224 | JGI IMG/M metagenome (GOLD analysis project Ga0209853, IMG submission 187224) | Riverbed sediment microbial communities from areas with vegetation nearby in Columbia River, Washington, USA - GW-RW S1_30_40 (SPAdes)... | ecosystem: Environmental > Aquatic > Freshwater >...
CTCCCGCATATCATGCATCACGCTCTCAAGGCCCGGCACAATGCCCAGCACGCCGAGGACGCCAAGCGCGCAGCGAAAGCCCAGCTCCAGACCCATCTCCGCCAGCAGCAGGAGGAGCAGGGCCGGGCACAGCGCCTGGAGGCCTTCCGCGCCGCCTTGGTGGAGGAGGCCATCGCGACCTTCCGCTGCCAGGCTGTGGAGGCGCTGGCCCACGAGGGGTATCACGAGCGGATGGTGGGCTACAGCATGTTGCTCAAGATCAGGCTGGAGGACCTCATCGAGCAGGCCTTCCTACGCGCCGGCGCGCCAAATGTGCCGCCGCTGGGCGCGGCCCGCCAGCAGTGGCTCGCCTCCGTGCTGGCGGCCCCCGGCGCCGCGGAGGCCTGAAAAGCGGGCCAGGAGCGGCCGGCAGGGCTTGTCCTAAAAAACTCTACGGGGAGAGGTTTGCCCGCGTGCCAAGGCACCGCGGGCGGACGGTTGTGAGCAGACCGCGCGGCATGACTGGGCGGACGCCCAGAGCGAGGGAGACTCGATGAACGCCGTCACCGACCACGAGACCGAGGTCATCTTGCAGCGCTTGGAGGCCGTCGCCGCCGAGCTGGAGCACGCCCCCAGCGCCTACACGTTTTACCTGTGGGTCCTCCTCGCGGAGGCGTTCGCGGGGATGAAACCCGCCCTGGCCACGCTGGCGCCTATCCGCCGGTGCGTCACGCTCGCCCACCGCCTGCGGGCGATCCGGGCCACGCTGCTCCCCGACGCCAGCCCCTGGAACCCGTTGACGGCCCTGGTCGACCTGCTGCACGCCGAGGCCACCCGGCTGACGACCCTCTACGGCGTCGCCCGTCCGGCCTGCCGCACGCGCAGCCGGGAGCTGCGGCAGGCGTTTCACGCTGCCTTCACGCACGCGACCGGGAAGGTGTATCAGACCTATGGGCCGGTCAAGACCACCAAGGAACGCACCACGATCACCACCTGGTGGGAGGAGGCGCTCCGCACCGCGCTCGCCCAGTTCCAGGCCGCGGGCACGGCGGAGACGCTGGATGCGGTGCTGGCCTGCCTCCCCGCCTGGACCGACCGGCACCATGAGCGCTGGAGCACGCGGGGCTGGCGCGAGCCCTCGCCCCCGGAGGTCATGCAGCTCGTCACGGACTACGTGCGGGTCTGGGAGGCGTGCCGCGAGCCGATTGTCCAGCTCGCCCGCGCCGCCGTGGCAGACGCGCCGGTCGTAGAGCGGGCGCAGGTCGCGCCGGCCGTCGAGCAGGCGTACGCCGAACAACTCCACACCCTCCGCACCCAGCTCAGCGCCCTCCCGCTCCCCAAGGACACCCCGAAAGCCCAGCAGGCCCAGCTCCGGAAAGACCAAGCCCAGCTGCAGCAGGCGCTCCAGGCGCTCCTGCGCGCGCAAGAGGCCGCGATCACGCGCCAGGTGAAGCAGAGCAGCACGGCGCGCCACAAGCTGGCGACACTCGTGAAGCTCGTGCAAGGGTATCCCGAGACCCTGCTGCGCAAGGTCGGGAAAGCGAGTGTGGACGTGCTGCCACGGATCATCTGGATCTACGAGTATGACCGCCAGGGCGACGACGACTGGCGCACCGCGAAGCGCGACGCCCGCCGCTTTGTGCGCCAGGTGCGGCAAGCCCGCGCCGCGGCCGGGGAGGCCCCGTAAGCCCGCGGCCCCGGCTGCGCTGCTGCCGGCACGCCGCTGTGCACCGCGCTGAGCCACCGGGCCGGGGGCCGCCGCCCGCCCGCCGCCTCGACGCGTTCTCGCTGGCGGCGGTGGTGGCGCAGCTCGCCGCCCTGGAGGTGGGGGAGCTGCTGGCGCTCACGCGCCACCTGCGCCCGCGGCTGGTGCCCAGCGAAGAGCCGCCGGCGGCAGCAGTGGTGGAGCGTATTGTCCGGATGAGCGCTACGGAGCTGCGGGAGCTGGTGCAGCGCCTGCGCGCGCGGCTCGCCCCGGCGTCTGCCGAGGGCTGACACGGTGCGTCATGGCGTCGACCAGGGGGCCGCGCAAAAAACTCTACGGGTCGCGTTTTTGCGCCGGCGCTCCCCTCGAGCAGCGGAGAGGACATGCCCACGGCCTGGGGGCGCCGCCCCCTCGGGAGCGCCCCCCAGCGCCGTGGGCCAGGCGGAGCGCGGCTTAGCGCCGCCTGGACAGGCCGCGCAGGATGGGGGAGGGGAGTGCCGCAGGGGTGCCCTGGGGCTTGTGTCACGAAGACGCGCAAGCGTCATGCTGTGCGAGAGATGAAGGCAGGCCCTTCGAAGTCGCCCTGGAGGGGGAGGCTTCAAACAGCCAGAAGCTGCTGCGGGCAAAAGCCGTGGTGGTGAACGTTCTGGTGGAAAGGCGTGATAGAACACGTCATGTAGGGATGAGAGAGACGAGCGCAAGCGAACCTCCGATGAGGCATCGAAACACCTCAGATGACATCAAAACCAGAGTGCACCCCAGACTCTGGGAGCAGCATGGCGGGCACCTCCTTCCTGGCCATGTGGTGTCCGGTGTGCAGGAGGCGTGACTCTCAGGCAGGCTCTCGTATGGCACGTGAGAACCTGCACGGCGATGCCAAGGGAAAAGGCGCAAGCGGCAGCTCCGTGAGGCCGAAAGTACCAATGCGCCGCTCAGGGGCGGACGGCTTCGTAGGAGCGAGGAAGCGGGGGAATGCCCGCGGAGCGAAGATGCAGCCCATAACAGCACTTTTCCAGTGGATGGAAGTTCCACCGCAGCAGGCGTCCAGTTGGCTGCGTAGTTATATCCAACTCTACCGTGAGGTGACTCCGGTGGGGAAAGCTTGGATGTACAAGTCTCTGCTGTCACGAGAGTGACAGGACCTGGTCGAGAGGCGAGCAACACGGCGGGCCGTAGCATGAAGCGAAGACTGATGCGTCGAAACCGGGGCTGTCAGGAAGCCAGGGACAGCATGATGAGGGAGCCGAGCCCCACTTCGCTGGGCGAAGGCCGTGATGATGGGGAAGGCACTGGACACGCGCACCCATCGTTTCCTCCGGCGTACGGGTCACGGCACGTGGTGAAGGAAGAGTGACGCAAAGTGGGGACGGTCTCGACAGCAGCCCAGACCAGGTCGTCGGGCACAGACCCGCTGTAGAACCAGTGAAGCTGGGAAATCAGGGGGAGCCGTCGAGATTCGCGGATCGGGTCAGAGTAGTGAAGAGGGGTGGGACAACAGCACCCGCTCGGAACGAAGGACCCGTGGGCCGAGGTGGTCGTCCAGACAGCCTGAGGCTGGTGGCGTTGAGAATACCCACCGTGTAGGCAGGACGGCATGAGGACGACGAAGACCTTCTCAAACTGGCAGCCATATGGGGGTATGCAGACCTGGTGCTTGAGCCTATCGGGCTATTGGGCAGGAGAGGGTTGATCGCAGGACACCACGGCTTGAAGCCGTACTGGGGAAAACTCACTGTACGGAATTTTAGAGAGGGCGCAGGAAACGTGAGCTATGGACGGACTAGGACCCCGCTTCGCAATCGAAAGAGCGCAGACCGGAAACTCCCGGCCTACGGTTGTGCGCGCCTGTGCTCTACTCGACGGAGTCGGTCACCAAGTCGGGAGGGGGTCAACTGGTCACAGGAGGAACCCCTATGCTCGACGGAAGGCGGCAGCTTTCCACCGGTGGCACGAGCCGGATGACGCGAGAGCGTCCTGTCCGGTTCTGTGAGGGGCTCGGGGTGAAATTCCCTGGGCCTACTCGGCGATGGCCCCGGGAAGGGCGACTGGGAAGGCGGGGGGGGGGAGAGATTTTCAGAGGGGTGAGGCACACCTCCACTGCGCGCACGTCGCTTATGAGACCACGCGCGACGTCGTGGGCTTAGGTGACCCAGGCGAACGTTTTTTGGCGCAAACGGGCAGGGGCAATGGGAGGTGGAACGGAGGCCAGCTTGAGATGACTCAGGATACGTGTGATCACCGATTCCTGGGTCATGGCGGCAATGATGCGGAGTGAACCGCGCCGGCACAAGGGGCAGGTGGCCATAGCCAGGTCAAACACGCGCCCCAGCAGCCGTGCCCAGCTCCAGCGCGGTGTCCCAGTATTGGCCTCCCTTCCATCCACACCCTGTTGGCGCGGTGTCGGGACGATCGCCCCACGCAGTGGACTGTGCGGCGCCAAACACCCGGCATAGTGCACCAGGGGCACCCGCGGCAGGGGCACGAGAGCCGACAAGGAGGTTTCCTATGGCAGGGTGTCGTTAGGCTGGAGCCGCTGTGTTATCGCTTTGGGAGTGCTGTCGGGACTTGGATCGTTGCGGAAAACCCTTTCCAGTTCCAGGAGGCCGTCGTGAATTTACGTGGAGAGCTTTTTGCAGAGTCCCCGATCTACAGGGGCAATGCTCGCAAGACCCTTTTTACGCGGGATGGAGACGGGTCACAGCGGTTGGTATCGCTGGCCGGGGAAGTAGCCGGTACCGCCGAAGCCCTTATGGATGCCTTTATCGGGAAATCTCGTACCGGCAGAAACATCGGTCTGCTCGGACAGATGTGGCAGCGGTTGTATGGTGACTCCATGCCGGAAAACCTGATTCTCCGTGTCGAGTGCCGTCTGCAAGAGGCGAGTTATCCCCGGGATCACTTCTTCGATTTACGCATGGGGATCAAGTTGGATGAGGACCGTTGGGCCGCAGAGGCGAATGCCAACTATAAGATGGAAACCCTGTATCGCCACTCCGTATTTGACCTCACCATGCATGTGAACGATAGCGCCCTCCAGGCGGGGGAAAATGCGGCCCGGCTCTACTACCTCCTACAGGAGTTGAAAGAGGGGCGCTTCTGGTTCGGCGGGGGAAAGAGCAAAGGATTGGGGCGATGTCGGCTCGCCATGGACCTCCCGTTTGCACCCCCTGCAACGCCGCCTCGCGTTCATGCCAGGACCAGCCAGTGCATGGTATCCCTGGCCTTTCAGACCACCAATCCTGTGCTGGTCGGGTGGAGTTGGGGGAAGATAGATCCCGACATGCCCGCCTTTACAGCTATTGAGGGTCGACTCCTGGTGGAGGCGCTGCGGGATATTCCAGCGCCCATTCAGCGCCGGTTAGCGATGGCGATGGCGGGGCCGATCCTCGACCCCGCAGAGTGCAAAGGGAAACTGACCGCTTATCTCCCCAGAGCGATGGCTGCCTGGTTGGTCGAGCGCTCCTCGGGGGAGCGCGTGATATGGACCTTCCCCTCAGCAGCCGTCGCCAAATTGGCCAAGGGAAAACACCCAATCGCGCCAAAAGCGATGGCGCGCATTCAACCCCTGGTCAATCAGCCTTTTCCTACGCAGGAGGCGGCCGCAACCGCTTTTCACGAGGTCCTCGGCAGAGACGCCACAAAGTACCGACGTGTCCTCGACGTCCTGGAGCAAACCAGGACGTCCCAGCAGGAGTTCGACCGGCAAGCGTGGCACGAGGTTGCGCATGCCCTGGGACTGGATATCGGCCTGTCCGAAGGATTGACAGGCCAGATCAGGGATGAAGCCGCCTTGACCGCGTCCCTCGCCCAAGCGTGCACACCCGTGCTGCCCCGGTTCTACCAGCAGATGGATCAGCAGATCCGACTGTTGCAGAGCGACGCATGGATCGACGAGGAGATCGCGAAGCGCGAAGAACATGTCCTCATCAAGACCATGCTGCTTGACGGCAGGATCGATGAACGGCAGTGGGAGGATCCCGATCGGGCTCCAGAAGGGGTCACCTCTACGACATGGCGGGAGTTTCTGGATGCCCACCGACGTGTAGGCTATCACCACATGGTACAGCCAAGAAATCTCCTCAAGAGCCTCGCCAACGACAGGAACTTTATCGCCTTTCTCAGGGGCTACGCCAATCGCGTCCGGCAAGAACTGGCGCAGCCCTCTCAGACCGATTTTCGTGCGGGTGGAGCCTCCATGCGGGAGGTCTCCCGCACATATGGGAAGCCCTACGATACCGTGTTTATGCGGATGCTCTCGTGGGCGCCCTCCTCCCGGGAGGAGGGGTATTGGGAGATCTACATCCCCGGCAGTACGATCAAGGGGGCCTTTCGAAGACGTGCGTCGCAAGTTTTGAGAGCGCTCTGGGGTGAGTCCTCCAGGACCACGCAGATCCTGAATCGCCTCTTCGGGACCCAGGGGCAGAGGGGGCTCGCCTTCTTTTCCGATGCCTACCTGACAGACCCCCAGGTCCCGGAACGCGCGTGGTGTTCGATGGATGGGGTGCGGATGAACCCCAAAACGGGCCAGCCTGTTGAGGAGGCCAAAACCGACTATCTCTTTGCTTATGGAGACAAGCTGGCCTTTCACTTTCGGATAGATATACAGGACATTGCCGAGCAGGACATGGAGGCGCTGTCCCTGCTGACCTATCTGCTCCAGGACTTTCGTCGAGGAGACATTCCCTTGGGAGGGGAAAAGACCGTCGGTTTTGGATGGGTGGAGGGCAACATTAGCCGTCTCGCCTGGATGACAGCCGATCCAGACGGCATCGGCAAGCGGCTGTTCGGAGACCAGACGCTGACGCGGGATGGCCTATGGTATCGGCTGGATCTCCAGGGAGAGGCCGCTGCAGCAGCGCTGCACCCCACCGCCCGCCTCGCGCGCGCAGAGGGGGTCATCCCGCAGCGCCCGCCCAGAGCGAGCCAGGGCTTTATCTCCCACAGGACCTTCGGCGGCTACTGCGGGACGCTGGCAGTGGAGGTGGAGGTGTTGACCCCCGTCAACGTGCGGGAGAGCGGCGAGCCATCATACCGGGCCACGCTGGAGGATGGCCCGATCAACGGGTGGGACTTTTTCTCCCTGAGCTCTCCCGTAGCGGCACTGCGCGAGCAGGGGAGGACCTACACCCTCCCCAGCAAGAGCCTCAAAGGGATGCTCCGCCATCTCTATGCCATCGCCAGCAACGCTCGGGAGACGAGTCAGGACCTCAGCCACCTGAATCCTGCCGACAGCCTGTTCGGATGGGTCGGGCGAGGTCCCAACCAGGCCGTCATGGGACGGGTGTCCTTCAGCTTCGGCGCCTTCGAGACGCCAGAACTCGCCTGGTTTAAGGTGCCGTATCCCTACGGGACGTGGCAGTACCGGGAGGGGCGGTGGCACCACCTGCCAGGGCACCGTGCATCGCTGCTGACCGTCGGTCAGGACTGGCGGCTGTTTCCCCACACGCCGCTGGCCCCATGTGTCGCGCAGCTGGACGATTTTCAGCCGGATACGGCCCGGGCAAACTATGTGAGGGCGATCCTGCCCGGGGCCCGAGGCCGTTTCACCATCCGCTTCTGGAACTTTGAGCGAGAAGAACTCCAGAGGTTTCTCTGGTGTGTGGGCCTGGAAGAGGGCCTGGCACACAAGATAGGGAGTTGCCGCTATCTCGGCTTTGGGAGCCTGCGCCTCCGTCTTCTGCCAGACAGCTTCCTGATCGATTGGGCAAGCCGATATGCCGGAGACCCCGAAGAGGTATGGCGTCGTGTCATTGCGCTGGAGGCCTGGCACGCACCTGGGGTCATCCACCACTACGCTGCATTGAAGGAAATCCTCGATGCTCACCGGCTTTGATTGGCTGCGGCGGAGCCGGAACGGCCAGGAGTTGCTGGCCACGCTGATCTCCCTTGCGGAGAGGCCCGATCTGTTTGCTGAGGCGGGGGAGATCGGTCCCCCCCCTGCTGCCCTGCAGAGTCCTTGTGCACGGTGCTGGATACATCCCCAGGCGGGGGGTGCACGCTACTGCAGGATCTGCGGAGAGATTCTGGATCGCAGTCGGGGGCTCTCCGGTCTCTCACGCTCTGCGGTCGTTATCTGGGGCCGTGTCAATCGATTGCCGCAGACGCTGCGGAGTGGCGCCAAGGCGCCTCCCCCTCACCTCCTTGGCACCTATATCCACGACGCGCACCATGTTCTCCTGATGTTGCAACGACGGGAGGTCAAGCCCTGGCTTCAGGAACTGGTGATCCACAATGGCCCTGAACTGCAGGGCGTTCTCCAGATCTTCCCGACGATGGGACCGCAGCGGGGGCTTGTGATGGGAGACGTCCTCTGCTGGGCAGTGCACTACGAGACGTCCCTGCCCATGGACCGGCTGTACGTGCGGTTCTATTGGGGCCCCTTGCAGGTGCCTCCCCCGCACCAGCGTGACCAGCAGCAGGAGCGTCATTTTGAGGTCTCGGAGTTTGTCGGTCTGTTGCAGATGGCAGAAGTGTTCCGTCTGCTCCTGCACCCGAACGAACAGCAGGAGCTTTTTGCCTTGCTGACCATGGACGATAGCGACGGGGCCTCGTTCTATTGGGGGCGATTCCTCGGCTTGCTGGACCAACGGGCAAGGGATATGCTGGTTGCATGGGGCATCCGAACGTGGCCCCAGACCCGGATTCGGTTGCTGTACGAGCTTAGAAAGTACGTGTATGTGGACTTCTCTCGAGCCCATTAAAGTCCTCCGCTACCTCCTGGTCTGGAGAGTCAACCGCTCGCTGGTCCAGTTGCCACCCTATGTTGCCACAGATCTGTCCCTGGTCCTCGGCACGATTATCGCCGATCGTCTGCCGACCAGAAAGGCCACCCCCTGGCGCAAGGCCCTCGCCCGCCGGGATAGACCGGAGGGATCTGGCAATCAAACGGGGCTGGTGGTGGTGCCGGAGGCGCCTTGGCCTCTTGAAACGGTTGTGCTGGTCTATCCAGGGAAACGGACCTACGGGCCGGGAGAACTGATCCTGTGGGAACTCAAGCTCTTCGGCGCAAGCGCAGACCACGGGCTCTTCCTGGAAACTATCCTACCAGCCCTGGAGGAGGCCAGCTACACCGCTGACCCCAGGTGGCATGCCCGCAACACCCTTTGGGGCCGATTTGACATCCAGGCTGTCCATGTGGCCCGAGGGATGCACTGGGAACCTCTGGTACGTGATGGGCGCCTCGATCTGCGCTATCGCCCAAGCGCCACCCAGTGGGCCGAAGGACTCACCCTGGGCGCCGAGATGGTACACCCATGCAACCGTTTGACGTGGGTCACCCCTTTTGACCTCGACGGGATGTCGGCCGACAAGAGTGAGGTGAACCCTTCCGAGCGTCCGGCGGGAACAGTATCCGCCAAGGGCCCCACCTTACGAACCATCCTGAACGCTCTGACGTTCCGACTGAGTCATCTCATACTGGATCAACCCATGATGCCAGAAGACGGGAGGGACGCCCTGATTCCGGCAGGGCAGTTGCGTTTTCAGGATGCTATGCGGGCAGCCGATGATGTCCTGCTCCGTTCTGCAGATCTCGAGCATGTCCCGGAGCGCTGGCCGGGGCAATGGAGGGGCACACAGGTATTTGCGTCGATCCCTGCACTGTTTTTCCCCTATCTTCAGCTGGCATCGATCCTCCATATTGGCAGGCAGACCCACTTCGGGTGTGGCACCTTTGTCCTCAGCTGATAGAAAGAGGCAATCTACTGCGGGGTAGCGTGCCCCAGAGGCCCGCGTTACCACCTTGCTCGTAGTCTGTTCTCTGACGCCACAAGCGTTTCGCCTGTCAATCTGCCCATGCTATCAGAAATCGGCCCTAACCCAACACGCATGTCACCAACCGCAAAGTCACCCCGCGTGGCTGTGACCGGCATCAGTGCCAAAGAGGGTTCCCAATTTTACGAGGCCGTAATCGCCATGAAATCAATGCACGGAACATCCACAACACCGTGTCAAAAAGGCTGAGCCATTTTGGCAGAGTATTACGGCAAATGTGCTCTTTGATTTTACGTCGCTTACGGTCTCCCCATAGTGCGAGACCCGATTTGTCAGGATTGTGGCCCCACGCCACTATAGGTTAGTTTGCGGCTGGTGACACAGATGTTGGTATAGGGCCTACTCTGGGGGGGAAGCTCACGAAAAATGGCACCGGTGGAGGAAAAAAATGCTCCTAGCCAGTGCTGACGGGGCTTTGGTGCTGCAATTCCTCTGGTGAGGTGGGGCAAGCCTCGCGCCCGCGTGGTCGCAACAGTACGACAGGCAGCGCGGCGGGCGGCGGGCCGCCGCGGCGGGTTGGCTTCGCCTCCAGCCCTCATGCGTCTGCGGCGTAAAAGGCCTGGTGGCAGAAGGTGCACACAATGCCCCCTTGCGCTGTGACCAATTTGCTGCCATATATGGCGCGGGGTGTCGGACACTGGCAGAGCAGTTTGGTATGCCCGGAAGCTGGGGGGTTTTCCCCCTGAAGTCGCCGGCGCTGGCGCTTCGCAGTCCCCCACGGGAGCGCTGTGGTGAGCAGGTGCAGGATGGGTTGGTTCTGCTTTTTGAAAGGTGCAATACTCGGAGTAAAGGAAGGTCGCCGTGCTCGGGCTTCAGCCTCGTACCTTGGCTTGCGCTCCCTGCGCGCGGCGCCCTGTTTGGGCTTTGGCCCCCCGCCCACCTCGCGCCGTCGCCGTGCTCGCCTTCAGCCGCAAGCGGCTTCCGTGTGCTGCGCGCGGCGCCCGCGCGCCCATCCGCCCCCAGGGGCGCCCAGGAGGCAGCACACCCCAGCCCGGCCAGGCGGAATCACAGTGTAGCAGCGGGGCGGGCTCCATGCGGTCAAGGCCACGCTCTGCGCTGCGCTCCGGGTGGGCTACGCCCAGCCTTGACCGCGCCCACCCCGCTGCTGGCGAAGCTCCTGCCGCCTGGCCGAAAAACGGGCTGGAGGCAGAGCAAAAGCAGGGCACACCACCCTCCCACCTCCCTGAGGGAGGCTTGAGCGTGGGCTAGTGGCTAGGCGGGCCGCCGGGGCGCTCCCGCTGGTCGCGGCGCCGCAGCCGGTGCCCGCGGTCCGGCGGCTGGCGCTGGCGCGGCAGCCCAGCGGCAGCCGCAGCACCCCGCCCAGCGCTGCCCCTGCCGCCGGCGCTTACCAGAGATCCGTGTCCCCGGTGAGTGGGTACCCCTCCCCTTCCTCGGCTTGGGCCTGCTCCCGGGCGGCCTCTGCGGCGCGCTCCTGGAGCCGCCGCAGGACCTCCAGCGCGCCACGCCGGTACACTGTGAGGGCGACCAACTCTTGGCCATCCCAGATGGCCCAATACCGCGTCTGCTTGTAGCGTTCAACCCGTAGCATGGCTCTCCCTCCCCAAGCGGGGGAGCAGCGCCGTAGCCCTGCCCCCCGCAGTGCCGTTATTCGCCCTTGCAGTAGCGCTTTTCGCTGGCCACCCAGTGGGACCACCAGGAACCCCTGTCGTTGGTGCGTAGCTCCAGGGGCGCCTGGTGCACGTGGCAGAACGGCACGCCACCGTTGGCGGCCGCCGTGCCGTGGCTGGGCGGGACTGGGGGGGGCGTGCTGGGCGCCTGGCCGTTGGCTTGCGCGGCCAGAGCCTGCTGCACGGCCTGCTGGAGGAGCGCCTGC
>Ga0209853_1000467_pt1 | contig 11288 bp, 9 predicted proteins | sample GWRWS1_30_40_FD_187224 | JGI IMG/M metagenome (GOLD analysis project Ga0209853, IMG submission 187224) | Riverbed sediment microbial communities from areas with vegetation nearby in Columbia River, Washington, USA - GW-RW S1_30_40 (SPAdes)... | ecosystem: Environmental > Aquatic > Freshwater >...
CGACATGTGCGTCCCGTACCCCATGCAGGACCCGCTCACCCAGCTCGACATCAAGGCCGGTTGCCAGCATTTCGACGGCAGGACCGCCCTGGCGTACGTGCGGACCAGGCACCAGCCGTGTGACCTCATCCCCGACTTCGCCCGGATCAGCCGCCAGCAGCAGTTCCTGCGGGCGGTGATGGCGAAGATGCTGTCGCCGAGCGAGATCATCCACCTTCCGTCGCTCGTCCCCGCGGTGCTGAAGAGCGTCCGGGTGGACCGAGGCCTGAACCCCGCGGAGCTCGCGTACCTCGCCGGCCAGCTGAACGGGGTGAACGCAGGAAACGTGGACTTTCGGGTGGTGCCGAGCATGACCGCCGGCATCACGGTGAACGGTCAGTACCTGTCGGTCGTCCGGATGGTCGAGCCTGCGGCGGGTGAGCTCTTCAGCCGGCTCCGAGAGGGCCGGCCCCTCGGCGAGGTGGGCCTGACCCAGGAGCGGACCCCGCCCTCGCCGGCCGTCATCAAGGTCGGCGTGTACGACCGAAGCTCGGCCGGGATGGCCACCCGGGTGTACACGACGCTCACCGAGGGCGGCTTCGACACCTCGCTCCCGGTCCAGGACCTCGCCGCGCTCGGTGCCTCGCCGGTGAAGGGCTCCACCATCCTGTACGACCCCAGAGCGACCGACGGGCGGGCCATGGCCGATGTCGTGCACGGGTACCTGTCGAACCTGCGCGAGGTGCCGGTGCCGGAGGGCGTGCTGCGCGGAGTGAGCGTCGCGGTCGTGATCGGATCGAACTATGCGTTGCCGCCCCCCAGCACGTCCGGCCCCGTGGACTGCTCGTGAGGGAGCGCATGCTTCGGATCACGATCGACGCCCGGCCGGCGGTCGCAAGAGAGAGGACCGGCGTCGGGAACTACGCGTGGCACCTGATCCGCCGGCTCCCCCAGCTGGATCCGGACGCGACATACGTGGCTTGGTACGTGCACTCGAAGGCGGCGCTTCGGCGCTGGCGGCACTTCGACGACGTCGGCGCGTCGAACCTCCGCGAGCGCGGCGTCCTGTATCCCAGCCGTCTCCTGGAGCGAACAACCCGGCACGGCTTCCCTCGGGTCGAGTGGTTCGGAGCCTTCGACGTCCTGTTCGCCACCAACTTCGTCCCGCCCCCCACCCGGGCCGAGCGGGTGGTGGCCACCGTGCACGACCTCGCCTTCCGCCGGTTCCCGGAGACCGCCCCGCAGGCCGTTGAGTGGTGGCGCGAGGCGGTCCGGCACACCGTTCGCCGGGCGACACGGCTCATCGCGCCGTCGGAGTCGACGAGGCGGGATCTCATCGAGCTCTACGGCGTGCAGGAGGCGAAGGTGGCCATCATCCCCCTCGCGGTGGACTGCGAGGTGTACGGTCCTCCGGCCGAGGACCGGATCCACGCGGTTCGGCGGAAGTTCGGGATCCACGGACCCTACCTCCTGGCCCTGGGACGGGGTCCGCGGAAGAACCTTCCCCGGCTCCTGGCGGCCTTCGCGGCCCTTCCCGGCGACATCCGGCCAAGGTTGGTGATCATGGGGGCCAAGGAATGGAGCCCGGACGGCTCCGACCCGGCGCCCGACGCGCTTCGAACGCTGCCACGAGATGTCCGTGAGGCCGTGACCCTCGCCGGCTACGTCTCGGAGGCGGAGAAGGTCGCCCTGCTCGGCGGCGCGACCGGGCTCGCCTTCCCTTCGCTGTACGAGGGCTTCGGTTTCCCGGTCCTGGAGGCCATGGCCTGCGGGACGCCGGTCCTGACCTCCGAGGCATCGTCCCTCCCCGAGCTGGCCGGCGACGCGGCTCTGCTGGTCGACCCCCACGACGTCGACGCCATCCGCGGAGGGCTCGAGACCCTCCTTTCCGATGGCGGCGTGCGGAGCCGGTTGCGCGCGGCCGGGCTGGCCCGGGCCTCTGGCTTCGACTGGACCGAGACCGCCCGGAGGACCGCGGCGGTGCTGCACGAGGCCGGCGAGCCTGAGTAGCCAGCGCGAGGCGTCCCTAGACTGGGTCGTACCACCGTGAGGATCCTCGTCGTCAGCTCGTACCCGCCCCGCCACTGCGGGATCGGCAGCTACGCGGCCGCCGACGTCGGCCGGCTGCGGAGCGAGGGGCACGAGGTCGTCGTGCTCTCGCCCCCGGACGGGGACGGCGACGTCAGGGTGCCGTTCTTCGGAGGGCGGCCGTTCTTCGCGGCCGCCCGGCTGGCCGGCGGTTTCGACCGGGTCCTCGTCCATTTCGAGCCCGGCCTGTACTACCGTCGCCGCGCGCCCCTCTCCAAGGTCATGACCTCCCTGGGCCTGTGGTGGCTGACGTATCGACGGCCGGGCACCGAGATCCTCCTCCACGAGGCTGCTCGCCGGCCGGCCGTGCTGTGGCGGCCGGATCGTCTCGTGCTCCGTTCGGCCTTCGCCAGGGCGCGGCTGCTGTTTCACTCGGACCGGGAGCGCGTGGCCCTCGAGCGCGCCTATCGCCTCCGCGTCGAGGGCACGATCGTGCCGCACACCGACGGCGTACGGATCGCCAGGCGCGTCTCCCGGAGCGAAGCCCGGTCCATGCTCGGGATCGAGCCGGACGGACGCCTGTTCCTGTGCGCCGGGTTCCTGCATCCGGCGAAGGGCTACGAGCGCGCCGTCCGGGCCTTCCAGCACGCCGGGTCGCCGGGGCGGCTGGTCGTGGTGGGCTCCGTTCGTCAGCCGACGCCCGAAGCCGTGAGCTACGTGCGAGAGCTCCGCGACCTTTGCCGGGCGACGCCCGGCGTGACCCTCGTCGAGGGATACGTCTCCGACGAGGACTTCGACACGTGGATCGCTGCAGCCGACGTGTTCGTCCTGCCGTACCTGCGGGCGTGGTCCTCCGGCGCGCTCGCCCGGGCGCAGAAGCTGGGAACACCCGCGTTCGTCGCGGCGGTGGGGGGGCTTGAGGAACAGGCCGAACCTGATGATGCCGTCTTCCGAAACGACGGGGAGCTGGTCGAGCTCCTGCGGCAGACGCCGGTGGCCCCACGAGCCTTGCCCGATCACGAGGGGGGGTGAAGGCTGTCCGGCCCCCGCTCGCCCAGGGAGGATCCGTCCGCCATCTTTGGCGTACGCCTTCATGAACGCACGTCGCTGGACGACGTGTGTCGGACCCTGGGCGTGTTCCTCGACGGCGACGCCACCCGCCGAGTGTTCACGCCGAACCCGGAGATCCTTCTCTATGCACGGGAGCACCCTGACTTCAAGGCGCTCCTCAACCACGCTGACCTGGCGCTCCCGGACGGCGCCGGCGTCGCGGTCGTGCAGCTCCTCCGGACCGGGCGCCGGATCCGGCGGTGGCCCGGTGTGGACGTGGCGGAGGCGGCGGTCCGCCTGGCAGCCGCGCGAGGAGATCCCGTGATGTTCGTGGGCGGGGGGGGCGACGTCGGTCGCCGAGCGGCCGCCCGCTGGCAGGCGAAACTTCCCGGCCTCTCCGTGAAAGCTGCCGGTGCAGAGGTCCGGATCGGCGAGGACGGGGTTGCCGTCTCGACCGAGGAGGGCAGGGCTCTGATCGATGCGATCCGAACCGCAGCTCCACGGGTTGTCCTGGTCGCCTTCGGAGCGCCCAAGCAAGAGCGGTGGATCGACCGATACAGCGCCGAGATCCCGAGCGCCCGGATCATGCTCGGTGTAGGTGGGACCCTCGACATGTGGGCCGGACGATTCTCCCGAGCTCCACGTCTGATGCACAGGCTAGGCCTCGAGTGGGCGTGGCGACTCGCACAGCAGCCCAGCCGTCTCCCTCGGATCGCACGGGCCACAATGGTGTTCCCGTGGCGAGCGCTCCGGGAGCGAGCCGCCCGCTAACGGCCCGGGTTCCGGGTGAGGTCATCGCTCGACGCGGCGAGCGTCGCGTCGAGCTCGGCGAAGGCCACCTCGGGCACGTAGCGTTCCCGGACCAGCCTGCGACCGCCCTCGGAGAGCTCGCGCCAGCGGCGATCGTCGTCCAGGACCTCGATGAGAAGGTCGAGCAGCTCTACCTCGTCCCGGGCCACCAATGCGTGCTCGGCCGGCACGGCCCCCAGCCCCTCGACGCCCCACGGGAGGCTGACGACGGGGAGGCCCCGGGCCATGGCGTTCAGCACCTTGACCCGGGTGCCGCTTCCCCCCAGCCCGACATCCACGAACGCGCGGGCCCCTCGGTACAGGGGCTCGGCGTCCGCGACCGCCCCGGCGTACTCGACGCCGGCGGTCTCGGAGGCCAGCCGCTCGAGCCACCCCGGAGCACCGCCCCCGGCCACGACGAACCGGGCGTCCGGCCGCCGGGCCCGAAGGGCGGGAACGCCCGACCGAAGGAACCGCCCGAGCCCTTCGGCGTTGGGCGGCCACCCCAGCGTGCCGAGGAACAGGAGGACTGGTTGGAGGGGAGGCCGAAGCGGGGGCCGTTCGAGCAAGCCCTCCTGTGCGACGTTGGGCAGGAGGCGCACCGCGCCGGGCCGAGTCCCGAGGCCCTCGAGCGCCTGCCGATCTTCTTCTGAGACGGCGAAGACCACGTCGAAGCGCCGAACGATCGCCGACTCATATGCGCGCACGCGATGGTGTTCCATGCGGACGAGGGCCCGCCGCGTGAAGCTCGTCTCGAGGTGCGCCTGGCGCTTCCACATGACGTGCTCCGCGTTGTGTTCGTGGAGGACCCGCAGGCCGGGGAAGGTCGCCGGGACGTACTGTGCCATCAACCAGCCGTCGGCGAACGCCGCGTGGAACCCTCCCGAGGCGACCGACTCGGACGCGAGTCGCGACATCCGCCGGCTCTGGTTCCGAAGCACGCTCAGTGGGACCCCCGCAACGTAGCTGCGAGCCAGGTTCCAGGCCGACCGCCCGCGGCGGAGCGGAACCGTGACGACCGGTCCGGTCTCTGTAGTCCAGGCCTCCTGCTCCGGACTGAGCGGCTCCCTGCGAAAGCACAGCACGTGGATCTCATGGTTCCGTCGCAGATACTGGAGCACGCTCATCGACTTGATCGTGCCGCCGCTCCGGGCAGGGTACGGAACCTCCGAGGTCAGGAACAGGATGCGCATCGTGGGTCGGGTCAGTCTACGCTGCAAGCATCTCCGTCACCGGCGTCGCGCGAGCCGCGGTAGACTCCGCCGGTCATGTCCTCACCCTCGAGCCTACGCGCGCTCCTGGCGGCCACCATCCTGGCCTTGTCGGCCGCCGCGTGCTCGCAACAGGCCCAAGACGACGCACCCTCCGCTGCCGCGCCATCGCCGGCACGTTCCGCAGCTCCCTCTCCAAGGCTTCGTCCCGCCTGGCCGCCGGCGGCGTCGTTCCTCACGCGATGGCCCATCAAGCACGTCGTGTTCCTGATCAAGGAGAACCGCACCTTCGACAACCTTTTCGGGACCTTCCCGGGCGCGAACGGCGCAGCGACGGCCAACGACAGCGGCACGATCCGACCACTCATCCGCGGAACCGACGGACGGCTTCCCGGTGATCTCGCCCACTGCTACACATGCGCCCTTCGGGCATGGGACCAGGGCCGGATGGACGGATTCGACCAGGGTGACCTCACCACGAGATGGGCGTTCACGCGGCTCGACCGCGATCAGCTCCCGAACTACTGGCACTGGGCCAGGCGGTTCGTCCTGGCCGACAACTTCTACGCCTCGGCCCAAGGCCCGTCGTTCCCCAACCATTTGTACTCGATCGCGGCGCAGTCCGGAGGCGCCGTCGACAATCCCAGGCGCCACGGGTTCTTCTCCAACACGTTCGGATGCGACGCGCCGTCGCAGCAAAAGGTCCAGGTGTTCGACTCGGAGGGACACACGCGGTTCATCCGCCCATGCTTCGACTTCGAGACGGAGGGCGACCTCCTCGACGCCGCCCGCGTCCCGTGGGCGTACTACGCCGCCACCGAGCTGCAGCGCGGATACATCTGGTCCGCCTACTCGGCGATCCGTCGGTACCGGGAGCACCCCCGGCGATGGGAGCGACACATGTTCTCGGTGGACCAGGTGATCCAGGACATCCGACAAGAGGATCTCCCTCCGGTCACGTGGATCACCCCGCGCTTCGAGCTCTCGGAGCACCCCGAGTACAACTTCTGTCATGGGGAGAACTGGACCACGAAGGTGGTCAACGCGATCATGCGGTCGGACATGTGGCAGGACACTGCGATCTTCCTCACATGGGACGACTACGGCGGGTTCTACGACCACGTCCCCCCGCCACAGGTGGACCGGTTCGGATTCGGGTTCCGCGTGCCGCTCCTGGTCATCTCGCCGTACGCGAAGAGGGGTCACATCGATCACCGGCTCGGCGAGTTCTCGAGCGTCCTTCGATTCATCGAGGACAACTGGGGCCTGTCGCAGCTGACCCGTCGGGACCGCCGGGCCCACAACCTGACCTACGACTTCGATTTCACCCGTGTGCCGAGGCCCCCCGACCCTCTTCCGCTTCGTACGGACTGCCGAGGTCCGATCTGGGCTCCGGCACTCTGACGGGGCTGGTCGGGGCACTGGTACGCTCCCGCATCATGGCCGAGGAACGGGATTCGCCCGACGCGGAACGCTCCCGAGTGGCTCTGGAGCGCGAGCTGTATTGGGCCGAGGAAACCACCTCCCGGGTCGCCATGGACGCACAGGAACTGCGGATCCTCCTCCAGGATCTGGTCGCCGAGATGCGGGCGGACGAGCGATCCTCCATCCCTCGGAACGAGCCCCAGATTGGCTCACCGTACCGGTGGCGACGGAAGCTGAAGGCGGCCATCTTCTACTTCCTGCGGCCGATGCGGCGCAGGTACGACCGGCTGCTCGGCGACGTCGGTGAATTGGTGGCCATGCTTGCCGGCCGGGTGGCCGCACTGGAGGCCGACGTCGAGCGACTGCGAGCCGAGCGGGAGGCCCAGGCACAGGCCCCCGGGGATGGGCGGGGGAGCGGCCAGGGGACGGCTCGGTGAGGATCGCCGTCTGCCATGCGCAGACACCGTTCGTCCGGGGTGGGGCCGAGACCCACACCGAGTCGCTGGTCCGGGCCCTTCGGGCGGCCCGACACGACGCGGAGATGGTGACCGTGGCTGGCAAGTGGTATCCGGCCACCGAGCTCGTCCATCAGATGGCGGTGTGGCGGAGCCTCGACATCGCCGAGTCGAACGGGCTTCCCATCGACGCCGTCGTCGCCCTCAAGTTTCCCGCGTACCTGGTGCCGCACGAACGGAAGATCGTGTGGCTGATCCATCAGCACCGCTCGGCCTACGAGCTCTGGGACCATCCGGAGTTCGCCGACCTCTCCCGGCAGGAGGAGGGACCGATCGTCCGGGACATGATCCACCAGTCCGATCGCATCGCGCTGTCGGAGGCCAAGCGGGTGTTCACGAACTCCCGGAACGTCCAGGACCGGCTGTGGAGCTCCATCCGGGTGCCCTCGGAGGTGCTGTACCACCACTCGCCGATCAGCCAGGCCCTGCTGACCATGGAGCCCGGACCCTACGGCGACTCGGTCGTGTTCCCCAGCCGTCTGGAGGCCCTGAAGCGCCAGTCCCTCGTGGTCGAGGCCATGCGACACGTGAGGACGGGGGTGCAGCTCGTGCTGGTGGGCTCGGGTCCCGACGAGCCGGCCATCCGGGAGCAGATCCGAACGCTCCGGCTCGAGGATCGGATATCGCTCCAGGTCGGCCTGCCGGACGAGGCCCTGCACCGCCTGTACCTGAGTGCCCTGGGCGTGTACTACGGGCCGTTCGACGAGGACTACGGCTACGTGACCCTGGAAGGGTTCGCGGCCAGGCGCCCCGTCGTGACGCTCACCGACAGCGGCGGGCCGCTCGAGTTCGTCACCGACGGCGAGACCGGCCTGGTGGCGCCGCCCCAGCCCAAGGCGATCGCCGAAGCCCTCGACCGCCTGTTCGCCGACCGTGCCCTGGCGACGGGGATGGGGACGGCAGGCCACGAGAGACTGACGGCCACCGTCCCGGCGTGGCCGGAGGTCGTGGCCCGCCTGATCGACTGACGTGGCCGGCATCAGGGAGGTCATCGCGCGCCGGCGGTGGGGGGAGCGGCTTCGCAACCGGATCGCCTGGCTGTCGCCGATGCCGCCCGCACGGACCGGCATCGCCACTTACTCCAAGTCGGTCCTCGATGGTCTGGACCGCATCGGCTTCACCAGGCGCCACGAGATCGAGGCCCTCTGGCCGGCCGCGCGCAAGTACGAGGGAGCCCTTCCGTGGTACGCGCTGTGCGTGTACCACCTCGGCAACAACGTGGAGTTCCACCGGGACATCTACCGTGACGCCATCCGGGTGCCGGGGCTCGTGGTGATCCACGACCTGGCCCTCGACGACTTCGTGAAGGGGATGGTCGCCCAAGGTGATTGGGTGGGCCGCCAATCGGCGCGCGAGGCCATCAGGAACAGGGACAGGGTCCGTTCGCGCGATGCCATGGCGAGCGAACCCCTCCGCGTGCCGTGGGCCGCACACGTCGCGCGGCGGGCTCGCGGGATCGTCGTGCACTCCGAGTTCGGTTGGCGGTACCTACGGGAGATGGGGTCGAAGACCCCGGTCTTCGTGGTGCCGCACCCCGTCGTGGAGAGCGAGGGGGACGTCCGGCGCGCGAGCGCGCGCCGGACATCCCTCCGCCGGCCCCTCGAGGCCCGGGGGATGCGGACCCTGGTCGGTGTGTTCGGCGATCTGAACGCGGCGAAGCTGATCGACGTGGTGCGCCAGGCGGTCGGCAGGCTCCCCGAGCCGGTGCACCTGGTCCTCGTGGGCCGGCGGATCGAGGGATACGACGTCGACGCCGTGGTCCGGGGGAGCGGCCTCGGCGGGCGGCTCACGCTCCTTCCCGACGTCTCCGACCAGGACTTCCTGGCCTGGATGTGCGCGGCGGACGTGGCGGTCGACCTCCGGCACCCGCATCGAGGCGAGGTCAGCGGGTCCCTGGCCCGGGCCATGCAGTGCGGGACGCCCGCCATCGTCTCGGGGACCGGCACGTACCTGGATCTCCCGGAGGACCTGGTGGTGCGGGTCTCACCGGGACGACCCGACCCCGGCGAGCTGGCGGCGGCGATCGAGCGGCTGGCCGGCGACCCGGCGCTCGCCGCCGGCATCGGCGCTCGGGCCCGGGCCCGCATGGAGCTTGCGGCCCGGGACGATTCGACGGCTCGCGGCTACGCGGATGCGATCGAGCGGACGCTCGCGCTGGTGCGCGATCCGGCCCACCAGGCCCTGGCCCGGTGGGCCGGATCCCTGGTCGACCTCAGCGTGACGAGCGAGCACATCGCCAAGGGGTACGGCCTGTCGTACGCGCGCGCCCTCGAGGACCTCACACCCGGGGACGGCGGACGGTGAGCGAAGGCGCCGGGACCGTCGTTCGCACCTCCGAGCCCTCGAAGCTCCGGGTGCGCCGCCGCGTCCGGGAGGTCTACGAGCGACGAGAGGTCCTGCTGAACCTGGTCCGCAAGGAGCTGAAGGTGAAGTACACCGCCTCGTTCCTCGGCGCCGTGTGGTCGCTCCTCAATCCCATCGTGTTCCTCGCCGTCTTCACCTTCGTGGTGAAGATCACGAATACCTCGTTCCCGCACTTCCCCATCTACCTGCTCTCGGGACTCCTGGCCTGGAACCTGTTCTCGGTCTCGCTCGCCGGCGGCGCGCGTTCCGTGATCGACAACGCCAACCTGGTGAAGAAGGTGGCCTTCCCTCGCGAGGTGCTCCCGCTCTCGGCGATCGGCGTGGCTCTGGTGGACTTCGTCCTCCAGACTGCCGTGCTCCTGCTGTTCATTCTGGTGTCGGGGTACGGGATCCACCTGCGCGAGCTGGCGATCTATCCCTTGGCCTTCGCGACGCTCCTCGTGTTCACGCTGGCCCTGACGTTTTGGCTCGCCGCGCTGAACGTGCGGTACCGCGACATCCAGCACTTGCTGAACATCGCGCTGCTCGTGTGGTTCTGGATGACCCCCATCGTCTACTCCGGCTTCCTGGTCAAGGACCGGCTGTCGGGAAGCTCGGCCCTGGGCGTCAGCCTGTGGGGCCTGTACCTGGCGAACCCTCTCACCTCGGTGGTCACGGGGTTCCAACGAGCGTTGTACGGCGTCGTCTGGCCTCGGGGGGCCGACCGGCCCGTCCTGCCCGACGTCAGCCTGCTCTGGCTGGCCGGGGTCCTGGCGATCGTGCTGGCGGCGTCCCTGGTGTTCCTGCTGTACACGTGGCGACGGTTCTTCGAGTTGTCCGGCGACTTCGCGGAGGAGCTGTAGGCGTGAACGAACCGGCACTCGAGGTCGCCGATGTCAGCAAGAAGTTCCGGCTGTACAGGGAGCGACCCACGTCGCTCAAGGCCCGGCTGCTCCACTCCCGGATGCAGGCCGAGGACTTCTGGGCCCTGCGCGACGTGTCATTCGACATCCCCGAGGGAAGCTCGCTCGGCCTGATCGGGCACAACGGTTCGGGGAAGACCACGCTGCTCAAGATCGTGGCAGGGATCCTCCGTCCGACCTCCGGGGTGGTGCGGCAACGGGGGCGCTTGGCGGCCCTCCTCGAGCTGGGTGCGGGCTTCCATCCCGAGCTGACCGGGAGGGAGAACGTCTACCTGAACGCGTCGTTCTTGGGGTTGTCCAGGCGCGAGACCGACGCGGCGTACGAAGGCATCGTGGGCTTCGCCGAGCTCGAGGACTTCATGGACAACCAGGTGAAGTTCTACTCGTCGGGGATGCTCGTCCGCTTGGGGTTCGCGGTGGCCGTGCACGTCGATCCCGAGGTCCTCCTCATCGACGAGGTGCTCGCCGTGGGCGACGAGGCCTTCCAGGCGAAGTGCCTCGACCGAATCCGCCAGTTCCAGCGGGACGGCCGGACGATCGTGCTCGTCACCCATGCGCTCGACACGGTCACGCAGATCTGCGACCGGGCCGTGATGCTGCACCACGGGGAGGTCCACGCCGCCGGTGCGCCCGCGGAGGTGGTCCGCGAGATGCGCCACGTCCTGCTGGGGACCACCGACCCCGGGTTCGTGCCGGAGGAGGGCACGCGGCAGGCCGAGATCGCGAGCGTCGAGCTGATCTGGGGATCGGGCTCGAGCGAGACCTCCATACGCCGGGGCGATTCCCTCACCATCCAAGTCGACGTCCGGACGAACGAGCCGGTCGCCGACCTCGACGTTGACTTCCAGATCCTCGACGGAGCGACGAACTACCCCGTGCTCGACGCCAGGACGTCCTCCCACGGCATCGCCATCGCCCGATTCGACGGGAAGAAGCGGGTCCTGTTCCGGATCGGCTCGTTCCCCTACGCCGCCGGCAAGTACTGGGTCACCGTCGGCCTCTCGTCGCGGGACACCGGCCGCCTG
>Ga0209853_1000468_pt1 | contig 11259 bp, 9 predicted proteins | sample GWRWS1_30_40_FD_187224 | JGI IMG/M metagenome (GOLD analysis project Ga0209853, IMG submission 187224) | Riverbed sediment microbial communities from areas with vegetation nearby in Columbia River, Washington, USA - GW-RW S1_30_40 (SPAdes)... | ecosystem: Environmental > Aquatic > Freshwater >...
GCTCTGCTCGAGGTCGCGGTAGCGCGTGAGCGCGCCGATGGCGACCGCGTCGCCGTCCTCGCGCACGTAGGAGAGGTCGGAGACGCGGCCGATGTCGACGAGCAGCTCGGGCCGCGCCAGGCGCAGCCGCATGAGCGGAAGCAGCGAGTGGCCGCCCGCCAGCAGCTTGGCGTCCTTGCCGGAGCCGAGCAGCTCGATCGCGTGATCGACGGACTCGGCGACCTCGTAGTCGAAGCTGGCCGGGATCACTTCGCACCTCCTTCCTGGATCGCGCGCCAGACTCGCTCGGGCTTGGCGGGCATCTCGACGTCGGTGACGCCGTATGGGGAGAGTGCGTCGACAACGGCGTTCATGACGGCCGCCGTCGAGGCGATGGTGCCCGTCTCGCCCACGCCCTTGACGCCGAGCGGGTTCGTCGGGCTCGGCGCGTTGACGCGGTCGAGCTCGTAGTCGATCGTCTCGGCGGCGCTGGGCACGAGATAGGAGATCATCGACCCGGTCGTCAGGTTGCCGTCGTCGTCGTAGATCGCCTCCTCCCAGAGCGCCTGCGCGATCCCCTGCGTGACGCCGCCGTGCACCTGGCCGTCGACCACCATCGGGTTGATCACGTTGCCGATCTCGTCCACCGCGATGTAGCGCCGGAGCTCGACCTCGCCCGTCTCCGTGTCCACCTCGACGACGGCGATGTGGGCGCCGCCGGGCCAGCTGAAGTTGGGCGGGTCGTAGACGAACGTCGCCTCGAGCCCGGGCTCCATCCCGTCCGGGAGGTCGTGCGCCGTGAAGGCGTGGAGCGCCGCGTCCTGCACCGTCATTGCCTTGTCGGTGCCGGCCACGGTGAACTTCCCACCGTCGTAGGAGAGGTCGTCAGGGGAGACCTCGAGCTTGTGGGCGACGATGCCTCGGGCCTTCCCGATCACCTTCTCGGCCGCGTTCCACAGCGCGATTCCGCCGACCGCCAGGCTCCGGCTCCCGTACGTGTCGAGGCCGAGCTGCATCGCCGATGTGTCGCCGTGGACGACCTCCACCTGGTCGATCGAGACGCCGAGCCGATCGGCGACGATCTGCGAGAAGGTCGTCACGTGGCCTTGCCCGTGCGGGGAGGTGCCGATGAAGACCTGGACGCTCCCCGTGGGGAGGCAGCGGATCGTCGCCGCGTCCCAGCCACCGGCCGCGTAGAGGATGGCGCCGAGGATGCGCGACGGGGCGAGCCCGCACATCTCCGTGTAGGTGGAGAGCCCGACCCCGAGCTGCTTCGTGTCTCCGCGCTGGCGCCGCTCCTCCTGCTCGCGGCGGACGGCGTCGTAGCCGACCATCTCGAGCGCCCGAGCGAGCGCCCCCTCGAAGTCGCCGGAGTCGATGGTGAGCCCTGACGCGAGCGTCTTCGGGAACTCCGTGATGAAGTTCTTGCGCCGAAGCTCGACCGGATCCATCTCGAGCTTCCGCGCGAGCGCGTCGACGGTGCGCTCGATCAGGTACGTCGCCTCCGGGCGACCGGCACCGCGATAGGCGTCCGTCGGCGTCGCCGTCGTGAACGCCCCCGCGACCTCCAGCGAGTAGGCCTCGACGTCGTAGGGCCCTCCGTAGAGCCACCCGCCGAGGATCGGTGTCCCCGCCGTGACCAGCTGCAGGTACGCGCCGAGCCCGACGACGGCCTTCGCGCGGACGCCGCGGATCTTGCCATCCTCGTCGGCGGCGAACTCCATCTCCTGCCAGTGGTCTCGCCCGTGGATGGTGGCGAGGTAGCCCTCCGAACGCTCCTCCGTCCACTTCACGGGCCGCCCCACGCGCTTGGCCAGGACCAGGGCGAGCGCCTCCTCCGCGTAGACGTTCAGCTTCGAGCCGAAGCCGCCGCCGACGTCAGGGGCGATCACGCGCAGGCGCGCCTCGGGGATGCCCAGAACGACGGCGAGCCAGAACCGGAGGATGTGCGGGATCTGGGTCGCCGACCAGAGCGTGTACTCGTCCTGGTCGGGGAGGTACTGCGCGATCACGCCGCGCGGCTCGATCGCGTTGGGAATCAGTCGCTGCTGCCGGTAGCGCTCCTTGACTGTGACCGGGGCACTCCCGAAAACCCCCTCGACGTCGCCGCTCTCAAGCGCCCAGGTGAAGCAGTGGTTCGTGCCGAGCTCCTCGTGGATGATGGGCGCGCCGTCGGCGAGCGCCTCCTCCGGGTCGATCACCGCCGGGAGCGGGTCGTAGTCGACCTCGACGAGCTCGGCCGCGTCCTTGGCCTGCGCGCGCGTCTCCGCGATGACGACGGCGACGCCGTCGCCCTGGTAGCGCGCCCTGTCGGTGGCGAGCGGCCGGTGCATGGGCTGCTTCGTGTCCTCGGTGACCAGCCAGACGCAGGGGAGCGTCGCCGCCCATTCGTCGGCGAGGTCGGCGCCCGAGAAGGCGGCGACGACGCCCTCGGCCCCGCGCGCCTTCGAGACAGCCACGCTCTTGATCGTCGCGTGGGCGTAGGGGCTGCGGACGACCGCCGCCCAGACCATGCCCGGGAGCGTCAAGTCGTCGATGTAGCGCGACTGGCCGGTGAGGAGCTTCCGGTCCTCCTTGCGCGGGACCGACGTGCCGATGTAGGCGCCCGTCTTTGCCTCGGTGACTGCCATCTCGACCTCCTCAGACCTCAGCCGCGGCCGCGCTGACGGCCTTGACGATGTTCTGGTAGCCCGTGCAGCGGCAGAGGTTGCCCTCGAGCGCGTGGCGGATCTCCTCGTCGCTCGGGCTCGAGTTCTCCTTGAGCAGGCTGACCGTGGCCAGCACCATCCCCGGCGTGCAGTACCCGCACTGGAGGGCGTGGTGCTCGTGGAAGGCCTGCTGGACGGGGTGGAGCTCGCCGTTCGAGGCGAGGGCCTCGATCGTCGTCACCTCGCGGCCGTCGGCCTGCACGGCGAGTACCGTGCACGACTTCACCGACTCGCCGTCGAGGAGCACCGTGCACGCCCCGCACGAGGACGTGTCGCAGCCCACGACCGTGCCCGTGAGCCCGAGCTGCTCGCGCAGGAAGTAGACGAGGAGCTGTCGCGGCTCGACCTCCGCCGAGCGGCTCTTTCCGTTGACCGTGATCTCGATCGGTCTCAACTCGACCTCCTTCCGATACGTCGGATGCGGCGCCAGAGGCTGCCGAAGAAGAGTGAGAGCCCGGAGATCGGCTTCGCCTGCGCGGCGACCGCCTGCTCGGCCTCGTGGGCAGAGTCTCCGAGCTGAGCCTCGAGGCACTGCGCGAAGCTCGTGACCATCTGCGAGGAGATGTCCTCGATCATCCCCCGTCCGTACTGCGCGACCGTGCCGGAGAGCGAGAGGTCCGTGACGAGGTCGATCTTCGTCCCGCCGTTGATCGGGGCGAGCGACGACTCGATCGTCGCGCTCGCCCGCCCGCGGTTTCGCGTCTCGCGCGCGTTGGCTCCGAGCGTGACCTTGCGGTTGGCCTCGTCCACGGCCGTGCGCGCGACGTCGGTGGCGAAGGTGAGACCGATGGGGCCGAGCTTCACGACCATCGTCGCCTTCCAGTTCGAGTCGTCGACGACCTCGTCCAGCGTCGCGCCGGGCATGCAGGGAACGATGCGCGGCACGTCCATGAGGAGGTCCCACGCCTTCTCCGGCGGCGCGGCGACCTCGAACGAGTTCTCCAGCCTCAAGCGGCGACCTCCTCGCGTCTGGGGGAGCGCAGCACCTGGACGATCTGGGCGGCGATGGCGACCGCCACCTCCTCGGGCGTCCGCGAGCCGATCTTCAGGCCGATTGGGGCGTGGATGCGAGCGATGTCCTCGTCGGAGACGCCCTCCGCGCGCAGCCGTTCGGCGCGGTCCTCGTTCGTGCGCTTGGCGCCCATCGCGCCGATGTAGCCGGCGGGCGTCTCGAGCGCGACCTTCAGGGCCGGGACGTCGAACTTGTGGTCGTGGGTGAGGACGCAGATGACCGTGCGCTCGTCCACGGGTGCGCTGCGCAAGAACTTGTCGGGCCACTCGACGACGAGCTCGTCTACGTCCGGGAAGCGCTCTGGGGTGACGAACTTCGCCCGCGCGTCGCAGACGGTGACGCGGTAGCCGAGGAAGCGGCCGACGGACGCCACGGCGGCGGCGTGGTCGACCGCGCCGAAGACGTACATGTTCGGCCGCGGCGCGAAGGAGGAGACGAAGACCTGGCCCTCGGGCGTGTCCAGGATGGCGGTCTCGCCCCGAGCGAGCAGCTCGGCCGCCGGCCCCGTGTCCTCAGGGCCGACGAGCCGCTTGGCGCCGGCCTCCTCCCCGGTGATCGTGATCTCGAGCGCGATCGGCCGCTCTTCGCGCACCGCCTCGGCGATCGGCGCGACGAGCTCCGGGTCAAGCCGGTCGACGAAGATGTGCACGGTGCCGCCGCACGGGAGCCCGACCTCGAACGCCTCCTCGTCGGCGATGCCGTAGGTCTTGAGGCGGGGCGCTCCGCCCGCGAGCACGTCGCGGGCTTCCCCGTAGACGGCGGGCTCGACGCAGCCGCCGGTCACGGAGCCGGCGACCTCGCCCTTGTCGGACACGGCGAGGACGGCGCCGGGGTCGCGCGGAGCGGAGCGCTCGGTGCCGACAACGGTGGCGATGGCGACCGGGGTCCCGTCGGCGGCCCAGCGCTCGAGAGTCTCGAGAACGTCTCTCACGGCGCTCTCAGGCCGCTGTAGCGATCCGGGTCGGCCTCGAAGCGCGCCCGGCAGTGCGCGGAGCAGAAGACGACGGCCACCCCTTCGTGGACGATCTGCTCCGCGGCCGGGCCCAGCGCGACGGTCATGCCGCAGACCGGATCGACGACCTCGGCCGGCGCCGGCACAGGGCTTTCGCCGCGGGTGTGCCGCCAGGCGACCAGCTCCGCGAGGATGGCGACTGCTATCTCCTCCTGCGAGGACGGCCCGAGGTCGAGCCCGGCCGGCGCGCGGACGCGGAGCACGGACTCCTCGTCGAGCCCGCGGGCGCGGAGCTCGGCGAGCACGGTCGCGGCCCGCCTTGCGCTGGCGACGAGCCCGACGTAGCCCGCGCCGGAGCGGAGCGCGGCGATGAGGAGGTCCTCGTCCCCGTGGCCCATGGTCGCGACGACGACCGCATCCGCCCCTTCGACGCCGTCGTCGCGAACGCGCCAGCCCACGGTGCGCGCGAGGGCGCCGAGCGTACCCGCGGCCGGGCTCTCCCCAACGATCGCCAGGAGCGGAGCGGGAACGACCGGCTCGATCAGGACCTCGACCACCCCCTCCGAGGCGCAGCCGCCCTCCATGCGTGCGAGCCGTGGCTCGCGGTCGGCGAGCGCCCTGAGCGCCTCCCTGACGACGGTCGGCTCCGAGCAGGCGCCCCCGATCCAGCCGGTGACGCGCCCGTCGGGCGTGACGAGCGCCCGGTCGCCGCGCCGCGCGGAGGCGGGACGGACGACGTTGACAACGGTGGCAAGAGCATACGGCTTGCCCTCAGCCGCCAGCCTGCCGGCCTCGACGATGACGTCTGACGCGTTCACTCGGCCAGATTAGCCTCCTGTAGAGCCGCCCAGACCTTGTCGGACGTCACCGGCATCTCGAGGTTGCGGACGCCCGCGTGCGCGAGCGCGTCCACGACGGCGTTCACGAACGCGGCCGGCGAGCCCACGGTGGCCGACTCGCCGACGCCCTTGGCGCCGAGCGGATGGTGCGGCGACGGCGTCACTGTCTCGCCGAGCTCGAACGTCGGGGTCTCCCAGGCGGTGGGAACCAGGTAGTCCATGAAGTTGGCGCCGATGCAGTTGCCGTCCTCGTCGAAGTCGATCAGCTGCATGGCGGCGATGGCGAAGCCCTCGGTGAGGCCGCCCGTGATCTGGCCCTCGACGATCATCGGGTTGATGCGGACGCCGCAGTCGTCGACAGCGACACAGCGGCGCACCTTCCACGCGCCGGTGCCGCGGTCGACCTCGACCACGACCGCGTACGTGCCGAACGGGAAGGTCATGTTCGGCGGGTCGTAGTAGTAGACGCCCTCGAGGCCGCCCTCCATACCCTCCGGGATGTTCGTGTAGGCGGCGAAGGCGACGTCGGCGATCGTCTTGGACTTCTCGGGAGCGCCCTTGACGACGAAACGTCCTCCCTCCCACTCGAGGTCGTCCTCGGAGGCCTCGAGGAGATGGGCGGCGATCTTCTGCGCCTTGGCGCGGATCCGGCGCGAGACCATCGCGGTCGCGGCCCCGGAGACCGGCGTCGAGCGGCTCGCGTACGTGCCGAGGCCGTAGGGCGTGTTGTCGGTGTCGCCCTCCTGCACCTCGACGTCCTCGGGCTGGAGGCCCAGCTCCTCGGCGACGATCTGGGCGAACGTCGTCTCGTGGCCCTGGCCCTGGGACTTGACGCCGAGCTTGAGCACCGCCTTGCCGGTCGGATGGATGCGGAGCTCGGCGCCGTCGTTCATGCGCAGGCCGGCGATCTGGTACTCCGCCCCGTGGCCGGCGCCGACGACCTCGGTGAACGAGGCGAGGCCGATGCCGATCAGCTTGCCCTGGGCGCGGGCCTCCTCCTGCTCGCGACGGAGGTCCGCGTAGCCGAGCTTCTCCAGCGCGAGGTCCATGGCCGCCTCGTAGTCGCCCGAGTCGTACTCGAACCCGGTGGCCGACTTGTACGGGAACTGCTCCGGCTTGATGAAGTTCTGCCGCCGGAAATCCGCCGGGTCGACCCCGACCTCGTAGGCTGCGTTCTGGACGAGGCGCTCGATCAGGTACGAGGCCTCCGTGACGCGGAACGAGCAGCGGTAGGCGACGCCCCCGGGGGCCTTGTTCGTGTACGCGCCCGTCGTCTCGACGTGAGCTGCGGGGATGTCGTAGGAGCCGGTGACGATGTGAAAGAGCCCGGCCTTGCACATGGTCGGCTGCGCGTCCGAGAAGAACGCCCCGTTGTCGGAGAGCATCTTCACGCGCAGGCCGGTGATCTTCCCGTCCTTGAGGGCCAGCTCGCCGTGCATGTGGTAGTCGCGGGCGAACCCCGTCGAGATGAGGTTCCCGGCGCGGTCCTCGACCCACTTCACGGGCCGCCCGATCAGGAGCGACGCGGCCGTGGCGACGACATAGCCCGGGTAGATCGGCACCTTGTTCCCGAAGCCGCCGCCCAGGTCAGGCGAGACGATCCGGATCTTGTGCTCGGGCAGGCCGGCCACCAGCGCGAACAGCGTCCGGTGCGCGTGCGGTGCCTGCGACGTCATGTAGATCGTCGCCTTGCCCGTCGCCGGGTTCACGTCGGCGACGCAGCCGCAGCACTCGAGCGGCGCCGGGTGGCAGCGCGGATAGAACGTGTCCAGCTCGACCACCTTGTCGGCCGCTGCAAAGGCCTTGTCGGTCGCCTCCTTGTCGCCGGCCTCCCAGTCGTAGATGTGGTTGTCGATCTGGCCTTCCTTCTCGTCGCGGATGACCGCAGCTCCCTTCGCAAGGGCCTGCTGCGGGCTCGTGATCGCCTCGAGCGGCTCGTAGTCGACGTCGATCAGCTCGCAGCCGTCCTTGGCGATGTAGGCCGACTCGGCGATCACCGCCGCGACCTCCTGGCCCTGGAAGCGCACCTTGTCGGTGGCGAGCACGGCCTGTGTGTCGCCCGAGAGCGTCGGCATCCAGGCGAGGTTGTGCTGCGCCATGAGCTCGCCGGTGACGACGGCGACGACACCGTCGACCGCCGCCGCCCGCGACGTGTCGATCGACGTGATGCGCGCGTGCGCGAACGGGCTCCGCAGGAACTCGAGGTGGAGCATCCCGGGGAGCGTGATGTCGTCGAAGTAGTTGCCCTTGCCACGAATGAATCGGGCGTCCTCCAGCCGCTTGACGGAGTGCCCGACGCCGCGGATCTCTTCGGTGGCCGCCATCTAGCTCCCCTCCCCCATCTTCGCGGCCGCGTACTGGACGGCCTTGACGATGTTCTGGTAGCCGGTGCAGCGGCAGATCTGGCCGCTCAGAGCCCAGCGGATCTCCTCCTCGCTGGGATCCGGGTTCTTCGCCAGGAGGGCGGTCGCGGTCAGCATCATTCCGGGCGTGCAGAACCCGCACTGGAGCCCGTGCTCCTCGTGGAAGCCCTCCTGCACCGGGCTGAGCCCGCCGGCGGGCGCGAGGCCCTCGACGGTCGTCACCTCGGCGCCGTCGACCTGGACGGCGAACATGGTGCAGGACTTCACGGGCGTCCCGTCCACGAGCACCGTGCACGCGCCGCAGCTGGTCGTGTCGCAGCCGACGTGAGTGCCCGTGAGCCCGAGCGTCTCGCGCAGGAAGTGCACGAGCAGGAGCCGCGTCTCGATCTCCTGCGAGTGCGAGGCGCCGTTGACCGTCACGGTAACCGGATGGGTGAACTTGCCGGTCTCGACAGCGGTCTCGGTCATCGTCCCCTCCTTTCGATGCTCGGCCGGTGATCGCCGCGCTCGGCGGGGACGGCTGCGACCAAGCCGGGCGTCGCGATCGTCCGCAGCCCGTACCGGTTGGTACGGGCAAGGGCGAGCGCGGCGATCCGGCGCCGTGTCGCAGCCGCCAGCCGCGAGTGCGGTGATTGCCGGTCGAGCATCAGGCCCGCGCCGTCTCGGCGGCCTTCCGGAGCCCTCGCTCCGTGAAGACGCGGACGACGCTCCGCTTGTAGTCGGCGCTTCCGCGGTGATCCGTTCGCGGCTGCGCGGCCTGGGCGGCGAGGTCCGCCGCCGCCTGGATCGTGTCCTCACTCAGCTCGGCGCCTGCCAGGGCCGCCTCGGCCGTCTCGGCACGCAGGTTCCGCGGACCGACGCCGGTGAGCGCGATCCCTGCGCTCCCGACCTTCCCGTCGTCGAGCGAGAGATGGACGGCGACGCCGACGGTGGCGAAGTCGCCGACCTTGCGCTCGAGCTTGAGATACGTGCCGCCTGCGCTCGCGCCTGGGTTGGGAACCTGGACGGCGGTGGCGATCTCGTTCGGCTGCAGGCTCGTCGTGAACGGGCCTTGGAAGAGCTCGTCGAGCGAGATCGTGCGCGTTCCGCCGGAGGAGACGACCTCGAGCCGGGCGCCCGCGGCCATGAGCGCGGAGCCCCAGTCTCCCTGCGGATCCGCGTGCGTCAGCGAACCGACGACCGTGCCGCGGTTCCGAACGATGGGGTCGGAGATCTGCGGCGCGGCGTCCCCGAGCACGCCGTAGCGGCCTTTCAGAGCGTCCGACGTCTCGCAGTCGGAGTGGCGCACGAGGGCGCCGATCGAGAGGAAGCCGTTGTCCTCTCCGATCGAGTCGAGCCCCTCGATGCGGTTGATGTCGACGAGGGCGCGCGGTGACGCAAAACGCAGCTTCATGAGCGGGATCAGGCTCTGCCCGCCCGCCAGCACCTTGGCCTCGTCCCCGTAGCGCTCCAGGAGCTCGAGCGCCTCATCGACGCTCGCCGGAGCGTGGTACTCGAACCTGGCGGGGTACATACGGTGGCGCCTCCTTCCGGAAACCCCGATACCGACCGGTCCTTGCGGAGTCGAGAATACCCCGCGACTGCCGGCCATTTCCATTCCCTGTCTCCCGTTACGCTTCCGGCATGCAGTTCGGATCGGTTGCCGAGGTCGAGCAGGCGCTGCGCCGGGAGTCGTACCTCCCCGACCGCGGCCTGGCCACGGCGATCTTCCTGGCCGTCTCGATGGGCCGGCCGCTGCTCCTGGAAGGGGAGGCGGGGGTCGGGAAGACCGAGGTCGGGAAGACGCTCGCGCGCATCCTCGAAGCCGACCTGATCCGGCTCCAGTGCTACGAAGGCATCGACGCCTCGCAGGCGCTGTACGAGTGGGACTACGCGCGCCAGCTCCTCTACGCGCGGGCGCTGCAGGAGGGCGAGGTCGCCGTCGGCGAGCGCGTGGCGGAGCTCTACGGGCCTGAGTTCCTCGTCGAGCGGCCCCTGTTGCGGGCGATCCGGGCGGGCTCGGGCGCCGCGCTGCTCGTCGACGAGCTCGACCGCGCCGACGACGAGTTCGAGGCCTTTCTCCTGGAGGTCCTGTCGGACTTCACGGTGACCGTGCCGGAGCTGGGGACAATCGCGGCGCCCGAGCCGCCCGTCGTCGTCATCACCTCCAACCGCACCCGGGAGCTCCACGACGCGCTCAAGCGCCGCTGCCTCTACCACTGGATCGACTTCCCGGACGTCGCGCGGGAGGCGGAGATCATCCGACTGCGCGCCCCGGACGTCGAGGAGCCGCTGGCCCGGTCGGTGGCCGAGACGGTGTCCCGACTGCGGGCGTTGGATCTCGTCAAGCGCCCAGGCGCCGCGGAGGCGATCGACTGGGCGCAGGCCCTGTCGCTGCTGGGCGCCGGGTCGGTGAACGGCGACGCGGCGCGGGAGACGCTCGGCGCGGCGGTGAAGAACCGCGAGGACCAGGCCCGGGTCGAAGCGGCTTGGGGCGAGCTCGTCGACTAGCCGCTGTCGGGAACCGGCTCCACCACTGCAGAGTGTCGGTTATTCCGGGATTGCCCCAGATCCAGGGCTGGGGCGGGGTGGTCCACTTCAGTCGTGGTCCGAGCCGTAGTCCTCGAATCGGCGCCACCAGCTGGCCGCGTACACCTTCGCGTAAAAGTAGGAACTCTTGCCGCCATGCTCCTTGTCGTTGTGCAGGCGAGCAGCCTCCTCGGCGTCGTCTCGAGTCGTGAAGTCGACCCGGTATTCGCACGCGCCGCAGCCGCAACGCCACACCCCTTTGCCCGAGACCTCCGACCAGAATCGCCCTACCGATGAACTCAGAAGACCTCTTACGTGAAGGTCCTACGACGCCTGGCTCCTCAGTGCAAGCCCCGAGAGTGGGATCCACCCACCTCCACGCCGCAGCACGTAGACCCGCTCAGTAACCGCCCGGAGAAGACCGGGAATCTTCGGGAAGGGCTCCAGGGTTCGATTCCCGGCCGCGGGATGGGGCGGCGCGACGATCAAGCAGCGGGAAAGCGCCGCGCAGGCGAGTGCGGTCGGGAGCGTTCGACGCGGCTCTCTCGGCGACAATACGACGCGAACGATGATCAGTCACGACCTTCCCGACCCGGTCGAGATGCTCGTCCGCTTCGGGCGCGCGCTGCGCGTTGCCGGGCTGCCGGTTGGGCCTGACCGCGTAGCGTCGTTCTCGCGCGCGGCCGCGCTGCTTCCTCCCGGCGAGCTCTACTGGGCCGGGCGGGCGACGCTTCTCTCTCGGCCCGAGCAGATCGAGCTCTACGACGCGCTCTTCGCGGCGTTCTTCGGGCCGCCGACGCCGTCTCAGGGGCCGCCGGTCCGAATCCGCGTGCAGATGGAGGCCGAGGCGGACGTCGGGCTGGCCAGCCCCGTCGAGCTGCTGAAGGAGAAGAGCTTC